>Ga0214473_10004622_pt1 | contig 16553 bp, 23 predicted proteins | sample RVTome_7_FD_203509 | JGI IMG/M metagenome (GOLD analysis project Ga0214473, IMG submission 203509) | Soil microbial communities from uranium-contaminated site in the Upper Colorado River Basin, Wyoming, United States - RVT98D197 | ecosystem: Environmental > Terrestrial > Soil > Contaminated >... | reverse complement strand
ATCGAAGTCGGGGAGAACGAGATCATCGCGGAAGGTGACGGCTTTGCCATCGTCGAGAACCACGATCCCAACAAGACACTTCCCCCCCGATGATCATTCTCTCGGAAGTTGGCTTTGAAGAAACCCTCAAGAAGAAGCGCAAGTCCCGCACGCAGCTCTCGGTTGGTCGTTCTCTAAGCTTTTACGAAGTGGTCGAGAAGCTCCGTACCCGCTACACCATCAGGCGCTCTCATCCATCCGTCGAGTCGATGGTCTATTGGGGACGACCCATGTCCATCTTCCACGTTGGCAATGTTGCTTTCTCCAGGGTCATGGAAGGGGCGATGGCAGGAGACATCCACGAAGTCATCTACCCTAAGGGCTATCAGTGCCGCTGCGGAGAATGTCAGCGAGCAAGGACCAAGAATCCTCGCGGCCCCAAGCGGCAACCCGATGGGACCATCCTGAGGAAGGACTTCTTGGACTACGACGGGGCTCTCGACTTCGACGGAAGAGACAAACTTCGCCACCTCGTTCGCGAACCCGATGGGAGTCCCAGCTTTCCTGGCGGGATTAACCCCAAGTGAAGCCAGAAGACTTCGCTGATCTGTACTTCCTTGCGCGGGCCCGGCCGGACCCCCTTGGAATGCCCCGGCCACCTACGGCCCAGCTGCCCGAGGCAGGAACGCTCTCGTCAGGACACCCAAGGGGGCAGGCAGCCGGTCCGATCGAGCAGAGGGCTCGCTGCCCGGCTGCCACCGCAGCGCTCTGCGTGGACAGTCTACCACGGGCCGGTGGGTCTGACACGCGTGCAAACGAGCAAGCCCGCCTTCGACTGCTCCAAGAGGAAGAGGAACAGCAAGACCGTCAGCAGTGGGCAGCGTCCCAGCAATACCAGCGTGAATGGGGCTTCGACTCCCTGCCTCCATTCCCCGACGAACCCAAATGCGCCCTGCCTGAGTGCCCGACTCGGCAGTATCCAAACTCCAACTACTGCGTGAAGCACCAAGCCAACGTCGACTCGTGGATCGACGCAAGAAAGAAGAGAGAGGCAAAGATATGAAGGACTGGCCGACTGATCGCTCACGCTACCTGGACGGCTTTGCTTGCCCCTGGAAGAGGCTTCTTCACAACCACGCCTTCGGCATGGGCATCGAGAAGAATACCCTCTACGCCCCGCTTGCGACAGGGATCTCTATCCACAGCGCACTGGAGCTAGTCCTCAAATCGAAGGCCACAACCCGGGAGGAAGTTTCTGGGGTCATTGGGGATCCTCTCGACACCTACATGAAGCAAGCTGTCGATCAGCAGTTCGAGAACCCCCAGGAGGAGATCGGTCAGCAGATCGCCATCGTGCAGGCTCTCGCTCACGCCTACACCAGGACCACGGTTCCTTGGATCCATGAGCAGTTCGACATCGTCGACGTTGAGGCAAGTCAGGCGGTCAGACTCCCAGACTCCAACATCATCTGGAGATCTCGACCCGACTTCGTGACCAGGACCAAAAACACCTCCTTCAATTCACTGGACGCTCCTCCTGCAGTTGGGAAGCTCGCTATCCACGACTTCAAAAGCAGCGCCTACTGGAGCGATTCCGACGCTTCGCAGTGGGCCGACAGTCTCCAACAGATGCTCAACGCCTACGTCGCTTCCCAGGTTTACGGGGAGCGCGTCGAGCACTACTACATCCACATCCTGGTGAAGGGGACCAAGAAGTCTCCCTCCTACCTCACCCACCCCTCCTACCGTCCAGGCAACCTTCCGATCGTCGAGGAGGACATCTTGCCCTACTACACCGCGAAGAAGGGATATGCAAGAGTTTTCGCACCCCACATTCCCCTCTCCATTCCTGACTGGGTCTGGAAGATGCCCGCGGCCTACGTAGCGAAGACGGTTCCAGTTGTGGGGCCCTTTGAAGTGAACTACAATAAGGTCGAAAGGTTCCTTGCTGGTCTACCCAACAATGAACGAGCTTGGCAGCAAAATCTCGAAGGCCTCGACTGGCAGAACTGGTCTACAGCTTCCTTCCAGCAGAAGCTCGACGAGAGGTTCCCCCGCACCTACAACTGCTACGAGTTTGGCGGGCGGAAGTGCCAGTTCTACTCCATCTGTCACCACGGCCCCGGCTGGCAGGATCCCCTCGGAAGCAAAGAATTTCGCGTCCGAGTCCCTCACCACCTGATTGGAGAGGAGAGCGAGGAGTGAACTGGCTGCGCGATCTCTTCGACAGGCTGCTCGACTGGGATGAGCAACACCGCTGTCACCATTCTTGGAGACCAGCGAAGAAGGGAACCAAGCCAGCTCGTTGCTGCAGGATCTGTGAGAAGGTGGAGATCATCTCTCCCGAGATGTTCTACGCCTACTTCGGCAGGGGCTTCTACTGATGAACCGAACGACGGCGGCTCAGTTCAACGTTTTCGTCCTCGGGGTGATTGCCGACGAGTATCGGCGACGAATCGTCGTCCCCAAGACGCTCAACTCTCTGATCATCACCGCACTCAAGAAGAGACTCTACGAGCGAGCTGCCATAGACAACTTCGCGATGACCGACGACGAGATCGAGGACTTCATCCAATTGGAGATGTCCAGGATTTTAAAGGAGACCCAAAACCCATGAGCGAAACTCCAACCCCAACCCCAACTCCAGACGGGGTCATCCCCGTTACGCAGAACGAAGTCGCGCTCGACGACCTGATTCAAAAGGGAGACTACTCCACACTCACGATGCGAGAGCGGTCGATCTTCACCTACCAGCTGGCTGTCAGACTGGGGCTGAACCCCGTCACCAAGCCCTTCGACTTCATCGTCCTCAACAACAAGCTCACTCTCTACGCGAACCGCACCTGCTCCGATCAGCTCCGCAAGATCCACAACATCACCAGCGCGGTGCTCTACGAGGGTCCCCTCATGATCGGAGAGGAAGCCCGCAAGGACGTCTACTGCGTCCGCGTGCGCGTCTGCTCTTTCGACCAGACGGGAGAGAAGATGGTGCGCTCCGAGGAGCACATCGGCTGCGTTGGCCTCGGGAACAAGAAGGACGAGGAGCTGGGTAACACCATCATGAAGTGCCACACCAAGGCTCTTCGCCGTGCGACCATCGCCTTCTGCGGGCTCGGCTTCCTCGACGAGACCGAAGTCGAGAGCGTAAAGGGTCTCGAGGGAGGAGTCGGGACTCCTCGCCGAGTCAACGCTCCCCCCGTCATGCCGGAGGACTTTGGAGGAGACGAGAACGAGCCTGTCCGAAATCCGACACCCCTACCTCAAGCAACTCCAGTCACAGCAAGACCAGTAGCTGCAAAACCACTGCCCCAGGCAGGTTCACCCTCGGCGCAGCCTGCTGCACCGAAGCTTCCAGCCGTACTTCCAGCCGTCAAACCCTAAGCGGCTAGCGCCGCGGAACGAAAGGACTCACCAATCATGGCCGATCTCAACGCCCTCGGACTCAACGACGAGGGGATTTCCGACTCCGACTTCGACAAGATGCCCGCGACTCTCGGTGGAGGAGGCAAGCTCCCTCCCCAGCCGGGGATCTACAAGTTCCGTCTCCCCCCCGCGAAGGCGCTCTTCAACTGCTTCGAGGTTCTGGTGACCTCGGACCAGGGCCAGAAGCTCACCGCGGTCTTCACGGACGAGTCGTCTCTCTTCAACGAGACCCTCTCCGACTGGTACTCCGCTCGAGTCAACAACCGGACTCGGACGGTGAAGTCGAAGAACCAGGACGTGATCGTCTCCGACATGGGGATGCTCCTGAAAGCTGTCCAGTCGAAGCCCGAGGCCAACGCCCAGGGGATCATCACCAACGCCGCTTATGGGAAGGCCTTGATCGCCGCAGCCGACAAGCACTTCCTCGCAGAGCACACGCTCACCGCGACTTGCAACCCGAAGCGTGACATCTACAGGCAGGTTTCCACACTCAACCCCGATACCGGAGTGGCCGAGACGGCAGGGCAGGTCATCGTCGGGGAGAAGGGCTGCGGTCAGCGCTACGCAGTCGAGGGCTGGGCAGGCAAGGCAGGCAGGGCCGACGTGCTCTCGATCCCCAGGAACGACGACAAGACCGTGGCGGTGCGCTTCAGCTGCAAATGCGGCGCAGAGCTTCGGTGCTTCGGGGAGCTTCGTGGCTACCGCAGCTCCGAGTGACCCCGTCAACAACGGCGTGATCTTCGCGGCTCAGCTCAGCGAGTTGATCAGCCAACACCTCAGCGAAGGCAATCGAGCAGCCTTCGACCACCAGTCTCAGCTCTTCGGCCTGATCCTGGTCGCCAAGGGGATCTTCATCGCACACGGCCAGGAGTCGGACGTCGTTGGCTTCAAGAAGATGGTGGACCACGTCTGGAGACAGGACGGTCTGATCAAGGTCGTTCGGGTGGAGCCGTGATCGTTCTCCCCAACTACGAAGACCTGCCTATCACCACCGACAAGTGCTCGGCGCACTGGGCTTCTCGCTTGGTGATGGCGATAGTTGGGGATACCTCGGAGAGCAGCTTCGACATCGACCTGATCGAGAGGATGGTGCAGGCCATCCGCAACGAGGCTGCTCGCGAGGTCTGTCTCCAAGTGGAGAAGACGGTCTCCCTTGATTGCTGGAGAGAACCATGAGCATAATCGGCAGCATATCCGACGAGACAGCCAAAGCAGGGATCTGGGGAAGCAAGCAGCAGGAGCAGGCGAGCGGAATGATCCCTTACATTTCCACCGAAGCGAATCCGGTGGAGACCGATGCGGTGAAGACCGTCGAGGGGCTCGACAACTGCGAGTACATCATCATGGGAGTCAGACGTCGTTCCTCCCCAGTCCCCACGTTCTGCACCGACGCCAAAGACATGCAGGCCCGAGTCGCCACGATGAAGGAGTCTCCAGAGTGGGCGAAGATCTTCATCTTCAAACGCATGCTCGGCTACAGGACCAAGGTCGAGTGGGAAGCGGTTGAAGCCGATGTCTGACGAAGCCAACAAGAAGGTCTCCATGATCATCAAACAGCTCAGCACGCTGGAGCCAGACATCTACTCTGTCGACAAAGAGAAGAGAAACGGTGCTCTCTTCGTTATCGGATCGCTCGCAGACCGACTCGCTCGAGACATCGAACAGCAGCTGGCTCCTTGGAACCAGGAGAGAACATGAAGATGCCCTTCGGGAAGCACAAGGGAGAGGACTTCGAGGATCTCCCGACCGACTACCTTCAGTGGCTCGCAGAGAACCTCGACAAGGAGGATCTCGTCGAGGAGGCCGAGTATCAGCTCAAGCTCCGAGATCGCGAAGGTGTGGTCCGCAAGAACAGACAGGAGCGCTTCGATTGATCCCCAAGCCTCCAGCCTGCGTTGCCTGCCCCCTCTTTGAGCGGGGCACCGGCTTCGCTCCTCCTTACGGAAACCCCGAGTCCTCCCTGGTGGCGATCGCGGAAGCCCTCGGCAAAAACGAGGCTTTCCAGGGGAAGCCCCTGGTCGGCGAGGCGGGAGTCTATTGGCAGCGTGCTCTAGGTAGGCTCGGCATCGAGAAGGAGTCTCTCTTCATCGGCAACACGGTCAACTGTCAGCCCCCTGGAAACTGGCTCGTGGGGGCTCCGTGGGAGCTGAGTGCAATCCGTCACTGCTCCGTCCACCGAGAGAAGCTCTACCGGGGGCGGGGGAACACCTTCCTCACGATGGGCGTGACCGCTACCAGGACGGTCCTGAAGGAAGTCCTGAACGTCGACTACCTCGGCGAGATAGAGAACTGGCACGGCTACGTCATCGGCAAGAGGCCGGATGGCCCCTTCGTGATCCCCACCTATCACCCCTCCTTCCTCCTTCAGGGGAACCACAACCTCTTCGGCGCATTTCTCCACGACATCAAGCGGTCGATGGAGGTTGCCAGCTTCGGACCAGGGCCTGCCAGCGATGTGCAGACGGTCGTGGATCCACCACCCTCCTATTTTGGAGACTACGTCAACCAGATCCCAGACGACCCCGACGCATGGCTAGCAGTCGACTTGGAGACGGCAAGCACTTCCCCTTCTGCGGCTATCACCCGGATCAACTTCTCGATGCACCCCAACCAGGGGATCACGGTGCCTTGGGAGGAGCGCTACAAGCACTCCATTCTTCGAGCCCTTCGAACGAAGTCCACCAAGATCTTCTGGAACGAGCGCTTCGATCTTCCCAAGCTCGGCTCTCGTGGAGTCGTCCCACAAGGAGAAAGCATCGACGGGATGTGGGCATGGCACATGCTCCAGTCGGATCTGCCCAAGGGTCTCGGTTTCGTTGCGCCGTTCTACTCCGACGTCGAACCCTGGAAGCACCTCTCCCAGGACGATCCAGGAAAGTACGCTGCGCTCGATGCGATCCAGACCCTCCGTTGCGTCCTAGGGATCAAGAAGGACCTGACCACCAGCGGGCAATGGGAAGGCTTCATGAAGTATGCGACGCAGCTAGACCACCAAGCTCTCTACCCAATGGAGAGGATCGGGATTGGAGTCTCCAAAGACATCCTCCAAATGATGTCTCGTTCGATCGAGACGTCGATTACTGCGATTGGAGAGCTGATCGAGAAGACAGTCCCAGATGCAGCGCTTCCTTGGGACGGAGGCTGGAAGAGGCAGCCATCTGATCCTCTCGCCTTCAAGGCCCTCGTGAAAGAGCGTGTGCTCGTCTGCAGGAACTGCAACGCCAAGGACGTGGGTCCAGCCCATAGGTGCAAGCCATGAGACTCAGCGAAGAACAGACTCGGGCTCTCGTCGCATGGGGAGCGCAGCACCTCAACCGATTCAACGACGTGCTCGACGAATACGACGAGTTCAGACACATGAGCAACAAGCAAATGGTCGTCGTCGCTACCTGCTTCGCTGCAGGATTGGCGGCGAGCACCAAGCTTGACCTGGAGGAGTTCCTCGCCTTCGCGACGATCGCCTACCAAAACCTGATCTTGGAGCCCAAAGAAGATGCCCCTGTCGATAGCAGAGTCCAAGAGGCTGGCGATTTACGACGAGATGAGCCTTCAGGAGCTGGGCTTCCTGTCGGAGCAGAACCCAGACCTAGCCCTGACGGTGTGGGAAACGGTCTGGAAGACGAACAGAAGGCCAGGAACGAAGTGGGTAATCCCGGATCCGGAATCCCTAATGGCTAAGGAGCTTCCTCTCCACCTCACCTACGAGGAGATCGACGTCGAACGCTGGTTCCTCAAGGGCAAGTTCAACCCCAACAGTCCTGACCACATCATCAAGTACATGGAGGCAGCCGGGAAGACCACGAGGCCCTCGAAGCACTCCAAGACGGGCAAGCCCTCGACGGACGAAGGTAGCCTCAGCAGGCTGGCAAAGAAGGACGCCCTCTTCGGTTACATCCTGAAGCACCGCAAGCTCGAGAAGCTCCGAGGGACCTACGTGAACTCCATCATGGGGCTCCTCGACCTTTCGAACAGGATACATCCCCAGTTTCCTCATAACCCCTCCACCTGGAGACTCTCTTCCATGGAGCCCAACTTTCAGAACATCCCCTCTCCCTCCGACGAGGACGGCTCAGGCAGTTTGGAGAGGCAGTTCCGTCAAGCAGTCGTCGCCAAGGAAGGGTGCCTCTTGGTGAGCGGCGACTTCTCCGGGATCGAAGCAGTCTTGACGGGGTGGTACGCAGGGGACCGCGACTACATGAGACTTGCCACGCTGGGGATCCACAGCTACCTCACCTCCTTCAAGGTTGGAGAGCCTGCGGATCTCTCATGGTCTGATGAAAAGCTCTCCGACCACCTCGCCGCCATCAAGAGGCGCTACCACGACTCTGAGATCTACTTCGCCCTCAAAAAGACGGTCCATCTCACCAACTTTGGGGGCTCTCCAGCAATGATGAACCTTGCGGCTCCAGACACCTTCCCCACCATAGCTGCTGCAGAGAACATGCAGAACTTCTACCTTTCCCTCTGTCCCAAGCTGGCAGCGTGGCACAAGCACCTTCGAGTGCGAGCTGCGAAGGAGAACTGCCTCGGAGGGCTCGACCACCCCTACCGCTTCAAGCACTGGTTCTGGGACGTGACCAAGTGGGACGCCCAGGAAAAGCGCTGGGTCCACGGCTCCGACTGGAACCGGGTGATCGCCTTCTATCCCCAGTCCACTGCTGCCGGAATCCTCTTCGACGCGGTCCTCGACCTGACCAGCAAGGATTCCCCCAACTACATTGGAGACATGTACTTCGGGGAAACTCCACTAAGGGCGTTGATCCACGACGAGATCCTCGCCGAAGTCCAAGTGGAGTACCTACAAGAATTCGTTGACAGACTCAGGCGGAGTATGCAAATCTCCAGATTCGATGGCTTTACTCCACCTGGAGTTACCGACACGCTACCCCTCGTGATCGGAGCCGACATTCACGTCGGTCCTAACTGGGGTGAAATGGAGTCGATATGAGCAAGCGTGCCCAGAAGAAGAAGAAGTCCGGACGTGAGCCGATCCTCACCCGCACCAAGCTGCGCAAGATCATCGCCTTCAAGAAGAAGGAGCAGCTCACCAACGTCGAGGTCGCCTCGCAGTTCGGCATCGGTGTCAATACGATCTACAACACCGTGAACCGCTACAAGGAAGCCACGAAGAAGAGCCGGAAGAAGGCCGCAAAGAAGGGCGTCAACCTCTCCAAGAAGCAGGCAGAGGTGACTGCGTGAACAACCCCCGTCGCAACTTCGGTCGCCGCAAGAGCGACCGCTTCAAGATCGCAGTCGGAATGGGGCTCACCTTCGTTCTTGGGGGCCTCATCCTGCAGCTCAACCAATGCGGAGGGTCGACGGAAGTCTCCGGGCCGACGTCGACGACTTCGACACAGCCTGCTGTGTCGAGTAACCCCACCCCCACACCTTCCGCTACCCCGACAGCCGCACCCGCGGCTCCGGCAGGCCCCGAGCACAACGGGACCGTGACGAAGGGTGGAGCCTACTCGATCACCAACGAGACCGAGATCCCGCAGTTCTACTGTGCGGCAGCCTTCGGGGTCTATCCCGGAGGTGAGCAGGGAGCGGGGACCAACCTCTACCAGGACCAGGGCACCTACAAGCCGAAGGACGTCTTCTCCGGCCAGTTCCCCAAGAGCGCAGCGTGTCAGTACAAGCAGATTCAAGGGGATCTTACCCAGTCACAGGACTGCCGCAACTTCGACTGGTACAACGTGCTCTCCGCGGCGGTGTGGGACAACCCCGGCTACATCGAAGGCAAGTGGATTCTCGACGAGAAGCCCGAGTACGGAACTTGGAGCAGCTGCGAGCCGGTTGTTGGGGAGTCGTCGACTCAGGAGCCGAGCTGTCAGAAACACCGGACAGTGACCTACTACGAGACGTACACCTGCGGCAACGCACGTCGCATTGCTCGGACGTCGACGGAGTACGCTTCTTGCGAGTGCCCGTGCGTCGAGCCGCACGAGACGTCGCTCATCTACGGCGCGTCCAGTTGGTTCGAGAACGAGATCCTCGAGGGCCGGTGCCCGAACGGCGAGGTGCTGCCGATCAGCATCGCGACGACGCCAGAGCTCAACTGCCACGTGCTCGGCACGCAGAAGACGACACTCGACTATCAGTGCCGAGCCGACGAGGACGGGAATCCTCGCTCGCTCTGCAAGAACGTCGCGTGCCCGCCACCGAACTTCTGCTTCTACGAGGTGAGCGGCTTCTTCAAGGCTCTGGACTGCCTCCAAGAAGGCGGTCAGTGGGAGAACTGGGACAACGAGTTCCACAACAACCACTGCCGCGTTCCGTTTCCAGGCACGACCGACAGGGACTTCCAGCTCACACCAGGGCAGTCGGACAACGGCTGCAAGTCGAAGCACGACTGACCATGCCCGACACTACCACTCCCATCGCAGAGCTGATCGTCTTCCTGCCGTCAGCAAAGGCGCTCACCTTCAAGAACGTCACCATCTTCGTCGACGACGTGAACCTCTTCATCTTCGAGTACGCCTCCGCCCGCGACGGCTCGAAGCGGAAGGCAAAGTTCTACGTCGCCAACATCGTGGGCTGGAGCCAGCTCGTATGATCCTAACGCTGCTCGCAGCGACGCTCGCTGCGACCCCAGCGCTGTGCCCTGGGGATTTCGCTTACACCAACGAAGTCTCCAGGGCAGCTCGTTCTCTTGGGGTCACCGAACAACTCTACGTCCAGGTCGTGCCCAACCACGAGGCTCCTCAGGCAAACACCAAGGTCCCCATGAAGGCAATCGCCTGGGTCCTCCGAGCCCCGCTCTACGACTTCACCATCTACATCCGCTACGACATGATCCACGCGATGAGCTGCCAAGCTCTTCGGCTCATCGCCTATCACGAGGTCTGCCACATCGCTCGAGACGACGTCCACAAGGATAGGACTCCTGTCGAGGCCCTCTGGGAGGAGTGGGAAACCGACGACTGCGTCAAGAGATTCCTGACTCCTTCGGAGTGGGAAGCATTCAACGACGACCTGTCCTCTGCCGCAACGCTCGCGAAACGAGAGAGGATCGACCCACCTCCAGGGTGGAAGCCCACCAAGCTGGCGGTCCCCAAATGATCGGACCTGTCGGGCTTCTTCTGCTACTGAGTCTCCAGCAAGCTGATCCCCTGTTCTCAGGGCCGCACTCCTGGAGCTTCAAGCTCCAGGCACCTTCGATAGATGCTCCGCCGTTTTCGTTCGATCCGGAAGTCGACTCAGGGCCGTGGTCGCTGACCTGCGACGAGTGCATGGTGACGCTCCCCGATCCGTTCTACGTTCTGATCCTCGGGCACAAGACACGAGCGGCGGGGATCCTCGACGACATGGACTACCGCTGTGCGCTTGTCATTTCGCGGGACAAGAAGAACGGCTGGCTCATCGACCGTCTGGAGAACACCGCGGTTCGCGTCGACAGTCAGCAGCTTCCAGAATGGTGCAGCGAATGAGATACCCCAACGGCTGTCGTCCTGGAGGCAAGCCCAAGAACGAAGACCCCTGCAGGCGCTGTCTGGGGAAGGGCAGAGTCCCCAAAAAGAGGACTCGAGGAAGCAAGATCACCTTCTCCCAGGAAACCTGCCCCCGGTGCTGGGGAGAGGGAAAGATAGTCCCAGCCCCCAGGATCCTTCCTCCACCACTAGACACAGCACGCTGAGATTTGCTACCCTCCTGGAGAGCGTGGGGCCACCCTGGGGAGGGGGGCGAGGCGCAGGAATCCCACCTGGGTAACTCGCCCCCCACGCTCTTCTTCTACTTCCTGGTCTTCTTCACCTGCACCTTAGCATGCAGGGCATCGATGATCCTGTGCTCCTCGCCGTCGATGTGCTCCTTGATCTGTTTCTGAAGTGTCGTCAGGCCATTGGTGAGGCCGTTCTCGATCTTGCCCTTCAGCGCAACGATGTCCTTGCCGTTGGCGACGGTCTCCTTCAGGTTCCACGCGAGCAACGCCGTCCAGCCGATCTTGACGAAAACGTCGAGATCGATCATGTGAAGAAGCTCACCTGAATCCGTCCAACGATTGTCGTGAAGAGCACACAGCGTAGGCGCTGCCCTGACTCTGCAGCGTCGATGCTCCCGAGCGACGGCACGACGAGCGTTTGGTTGGCGCCGACGACGAGCGCGTGCTGGTGCAACGTCGCGTCGTCCACTGCGTTGCGGTGCTGAAGCAGCACGACCGCCGCGACCGTCGAGCTGATGAGGATCATCGGCAACTGCTGATCGCCCTCCGGGATCGACGGCCCGCTATCGATCAGCACCGTGTTCGCCGCCGGGTTGGTGAAGACCTGTCCGTCGAGCCAGCTCATGTCAGGAACCCCCCAAGGTTGACACGCCAACGGAACGACGTAGCAGCGGCCGGCGTGCAGACGATACGCACGACCTCGCCGCCCGGGATCTGGTGTGGAATCGGAAACGTGAGCCCGTGCTCACGTGGCGCCACGTTGCCCACCAAATCGACGGTCCAGAGCTTGGTGCCCGGTGGGTGCTCGAGTGATGCCTCGCCGAAGACGACCGGGTTTGGGTTGCCGGGAGGTGCCGTGCTTCGACACATCACGTAGAAGTAGTCGAGCGAGAACGTCTTGCCGACCGGCACCGTGTAGGTGAGCACCACCTGGTCGGCGACGGTGCTCGTCGTGACCAGCAGGTTGGTCAGCAGCACGCAGTCAGCCATCAGCGGCTCTCCTTCCAGGACAGCGCGCCGGCTACGTTCGACGTGCCGGTCATCGAGGTCATGACGAGGCTGAACGCCCTGGGGTTGGCGCCCGCCATGTCGAGGTTCAGCCGCAGCTTGTTGAGCAGCGGCGTCTGCACGATCGCGCCCGCGGCGATCCCGACCCCGGCCGCCACGTAGCCGCTGTTCACCATGATCCCCGCCGAGATCGCCCCCGCGGCCGCGTCGCCGTGGACGCTGTACTCGACCGCCGTGTGCGTCCCAGGGTCGACCCAGACCGGCGTCCCCGTGAACGTCGGGTCGAACACGAGTTCCCAACGGGCGTCGTTCGTGGACACCAAAAGATTGAAGGCCTGCGGCTCGATCGGGACGCGGTTCACCTTCGATGCCGGACCGAACGCCGCCTTCGGCCGGATGCTCAGGATGGCGCGTCTGGTCGTCACCGCAATCGGCGTCGTGGCGTTGTCGGCCGAGAAGAAGACCCCAAACTCATCCTGGTCGCCGTCCTCGGTTATGACTGAAGAGCAACCCTGGCGCAGCGTGTGCGAGACGCCCTGCCCGGCAAGGTTCGTGATCTCAAACCGAATCGGCAGGCTCGCGGTCTCCATGTACGGTACGTCGATCACGTTCGCAGCGAGGAACTCGTGGACGTAGACGACCGTGGCTCCGATCTTGAAGCCGATCCGCACGCGGCCCTCGCTGAGCCACTGCAGGTCGATGACGAGGATCTGTGCCTTCGTCAGGTCGAGCGTGAGCTTGCTCGGATTTGGCGCAGTGACCGAGAGTGTGTCGAGGTTCCAGTTTGCCTGTGTGGCCCGCGTTTCGACAACCGCCCCGGTCACGAAGCTCCGGCGCACCACTGCGATGTCCGTCGTCCCGTTCTGCTCGAGGAAGATGCCGTTGTTCGTCTCGAAGTAGCCGGCGCGTCGACGCAGGTCAGCGACCACGGCTCCGAACGTGAACGTCAATGGGATGAGTTGGCTCTTCCAGGGCCGGTAGTGGTGGTAGTCGCGCGTCTGACGGATCACGCTGTCCGTAGCACCCGTGCCGGCCGTGAGCGTCACGCTCGAGCGATTGGCGTCGTAGGCTACCGAACTTCCACCGCCGACGATTGTCTCGTTCCAGAACAGGTCCGCAACGTCCCATTCGAAGGCCTGGTCGAAGAGCGAGAGCGGAAGGCTCACACGAAGACGTCCTGCTGCGTCCAGGTCTGGACTGTCTTGGAACTGCGCGTTGACCTTTCGCAAATGGCTCACAGCACGCTCCACTCAGAGACGCCGTTGCTCACGATCGGCAAGGCCTCGTCCTCGAACAGCAGCTCCTGGGTGGCGTCCCCGTCGATGAGATCCGCCCCAGCTGCGTCGATTATGACTTTATTCGCCCCAGCGTCCACCTTCTTCACCTCCAGCCAACGCTTCGTCAGGTTCGCCGCGGGGAGGTTGATCGTGATGTCCCCAACTGTCGCGTCCACTAGGAGAACGAAGTCGGTCGCGAGCACCGCATAGGGTGTCGTCGACACGTTCGTAGTGTTGAGCCAGGGCTTCGCCGAGAACGTCAGGTCGACCTCGTCGTTACCTGGGTCGTCTGAAACGGCAACGTCCACGGAGGAGGAGTCCCTCAGGTCCAGGGCATTTCGAGTCGCGACATCAGCGCCCTCGAGCTTGACCCTGACGTCCCGCTTGTGCTTGTGGTCGGATCGGGCCAGCGAGCTGGCTACACCCTCGGAGTTGGCGTTCGCCAGATTCGTCGCTGCCGCGGTCGAGACTGGGTGGACATGGTCTGCCGCAGCCCACCCGCTATTCTCCAGTCCTGGGTCTCCAGCAACTCCAGCTTCGATCGTCTCAGGGACGATGTTGTTGAACCCCGCGGGGATCCCGTTGGCTTCGGACTCCCACAGCCTCTGAAGCATGAACTCCAGCTCAGGGGCAACGTCCTCCCAAGCGCGTCTCGAAAGCCGAACCTGGTTCCCAAGGAACCGTCGACCACTCGCCATCAGGCCCTCTCGCGAAGGGTCTTCTTGGCACGGGCAGCGAGCTGAGGCTTGATCCGCTGCATCACCCGATCCCGGTAGCGCCCGTAGACGTTCTTGATCACCACCTCTTTGGTCTTCGCGCCGAAGCGGAACCTGGAGTCCAGCTCATTGTCAGGCAGGGAGAGGTAGTTGGGGTCCTTGATCAGGCGCTCTCCGATGTACTTCGTCGCCTCCTGCATCGACTGCGCCATCGCCTGCCGCTCCTCAGGCTTGAAGTCTACCCTCAACCCTCCAGGAGCAACCCAATACCGGCGGGGAGCCTTCGGGCTGGCGCTGAGCCTCACCACCTCCTCGGCTCCCACACGGGCGGGCCCTCCCTCCAGCTTCACGCGAGCGAAGGGGGAGACGATCTGCTCCAGCGCGGTCCCTGGTCTCCTTCTCTCTTCCCCTGATGGGGAGTATTGAGGCTCGAGCGTCGAGGAGAGGAAGGGCAGCTTCGCGTAGAAAGCGCTCATCGTCATCGGGTCGGTCTGCCGGTAGGTCTGGTCGAGCGCACGAGCGAGTCCGCTCACGGGAACGTAGCCCAGCGAATTGGGGATCAAGCTCGACTGCATGCGCTTGATGAAGCTGTTCATGAATTGGTTGGGGTGCGAAATCGCGGAGGTGAGTGCGTCGAGCCCCGAGAGGAACGTCTTGTTGGTGATGTTCTCTGCAGCCGACTGCATTACCCTCAGGGAACCAGTTCGAGCGCTCTGGAAGTCACCGTTGCGGATTCCCTCGGCTGCATCCGCGGAGACCCCCAGGATCGAAGCAATCGGCTCCAGCCTCTGGAAGGAGATGTACTGGTTACCGATCTTCACCGAGTAGGGCTGCCACCCCGTCGACTCCAGCATCGCTCTCTCGTCCGGATCGAGTGGACCACCTCCTGTCGCTCCACCAGCCATCGAATAGGCGAGCGCCCCCATTCCCAGGGCCGTGCCGGTCAGGGGGCGTGAGAGCTGGGAAGCCTTTTGGGCGGGGGTCAGCGTGTTCCACTCCTTCGCGATCTTGAAGAGCCCGAGCGGAGTCCTAGCCAAGGTCTCCTTCGTGATGTTGATCGGGGTGCGGTAGAAGGGGATGAAGATCTGCAGGAAGGGATGGTTGCGGAGGAAGGTCTGTCCGCCCTTCGCAGTGCCCCCCAACTCCTCCTGGAAGGTCTCTCTCCTCGCAGTCGATTCTGCTTCCTTGGCGATCGGCTCGAAGGTCCGGAGCTTGGCAAAGTCGTACTGGGGTGCCCCCTCGACCGCAGCCTTCCAATTCCCCCGGAGATCAGAGAACAGCCGCTCCGTCGCCTGAGCAGCGCTCTCTCCACTGACCTTCTCGAATCCCTTCTCTGCCGTTCGAACCTTCCGGTAGATCTGACGGTACATGCTGTCGGTACGGATGAAGTGCTTCGCGAGTGCGTCGTCGGCCCCCATCCCCTTCAGGTGGAATCGGAGGAACTCCCCCTTCTTCCCCTCGATCGCCCCACCGTGCTGGAGGAGATCCTCCATCATCGAGCCCTTCACCAAGCTCTTGGAGAAGTCGTCTGGCTGGAGCAGGACGTTGCGCTTCATCTCCTGAATCCACTCCGGAATGGCTTCGCCCCAAGCTCTTCGCAGGGCAAGGGTGGAAACGCTGGCCTCCCCCAAGTAAAGCTCTCGCTCCTTTCCTGTCAGCTTGCTGCCAATAGCGTCGAGCCCAGCAGCGACGGAGTCTTCTACCATCCTGACCCCTCGCAGCAGGGCGTTCGACGACATGTTTGCGACTCGAGAGGGCCAGCCCAGAAGCCCTGCCTTGTAGAACTCCAGGATCTTGTCGGGCCACAGGCGGCTCCCCAACATCGCCCGGTAGGCCTTGCCGAACTCAGCCCAGTCTGGGTCGGAGGAGTTGCGGATCTCCATGAACTTGTTGAACAGCTCCCGCGCACTCGCCTCTGCCTTCGCCTTGTCGCCGCGGAAGCGGGTCTGTGTTCGCTCTCGGAGCCCCGCAAGAAGATCCTGCTCGAAGGCCACCTGGGGATTCATCTTCCGGATGTCCTTCCCCAAAATCGCAAGGGCTCGACCTGCCTTCTCTCCTCCTCCGACCATCATCAGCCCACCCTCGACGGCTGAGCGATTCACCTGATTCACCAAGGTCTGAAGCTTCGTGATTTCCTCGGTCGAAGCCCCTCTAGCCAAGGCATCGCTGAGCTGCAACTCAGCTCGGGTGACCTTCTGGGCAAGCTCCTCCGAAACCTGCCGCATCAGGAGGAGTTCCTTCGCGCTCACACCCCCACCCTGGTTGCGGAAGTGGTAAGCCCACTGCTCCGGGGTGCGAAGACCGATCATGTCCTGGACTTCCTTGTCGACGTCTGCCCAGCGCTGCACTTCCTTGGGAAGCATCCCCTCCACGAGATCTCCCCAGATCTGGATCCTGGCCTTCGTCGCCTCGGGCAGGTCGATGTAGTGGAGCATGTTGATCGGGCCCTTCATCTGTCCTGGCTTCGTCGGAGACGGCAGAGAAACCGCT
>Ga0214473_10004619_pt1 | contig 16556 bp, 10 predicted proteins | sample RVTome_7_FD_203509 | JGI IMG/M metagenome (GOLD analysis project Ga0214473, IMG submission 203509) | Soil microbial communities from uranium-contaminated site in the Upper Colorado River Basin, Wyoming, United States - RVT98D197 | ecosystem: Environmental > Terrestrial > Soil > Contaminated >... | reverse complement strand
AACCTCTTCCCCTTATCGCCGAGGCCATCGGTATCGACGGATGAATTTAAAGTTTTTACAAACACGACGCAGACAGTACCAAAGACGTAGTTTGAGGACTTCACCCTTCAGAAAGAAGGTCGCGCGAGGGTAGGTTTTTCCAAGAACGGCGGGAGACTATTCCTATGCTGGTGTAAATGTCAACTCCTATTTCAGACTGCAGACGATGAATGGTACTTTTGTGATCATTACTTTGTTGTTGACGCTGGTGAAGTAAGAGTTTGCGAGAGCATTATCTGCCTCGTCGTTAAGCCTACCTATACGAGTTATAATAGATTTCTTCCATCAGACGCTGCTAGTTGTCTTTAGTCCTGCTTCTCGGTTTGGCATTGGTAATCTGGCTGCCAGTGCCGTGCGCCTTTAGAGCCTAAATTCATGTTATAACTTGTAGTACGTCGCAAGTGAATTTCAACTGACTGTTTTGGTAGCCGCTGATCATTCCACACCGGGCTGATGGACAACGAGTCATTCTCAACGACAAGCCGGCCGTCGGAACGACAGGACTCAGCGGCTCTCGAAAAGACTCCTTTAGCCTCTGACGCTACCCCTCCTACGCTCGAGCCACGCGAGCGGAACCCTATCAAACGCTTTCTCACAGTTCTTGGGCCAGGGCTTATCACCGGGGCGGCGGACGACGATCCGTCAGGCATCGCAACCTACTCAATTGCTGGTGCCTCACTTGGCTTTGCGACACTCTGGACCGCTCTCGTAACCCTGCCGCTGATGTCGGTGGTGCAGTTCCTCTGCGCGAAGATCGGCTTGGTAAGCGGCATGGGATTGGCCGGTGTGCTCCGCAACTATTACTCTCGCTGGTTGCTGTACCCGGCAGTTTTCAGTTTGCTTGTCGCCAATACTTTCAACGCGGGAACAGACATCGGAGCGATAGCCGCCGCAGTCAACCTGTTCATTCCGCTGCCGATCGCCTTCATGATTGTGCCGATAGCGCTCTTGATCGTAGCCCTGCAATTCTGGGGTTCGTACCGGCTAATCACCCGCGTATTCAAATGGCTTACGCTGGCCCTTTTTGCCTACATTGGCGCGGCCTTTCTCGCCAAACCAAACTGGCGTGAGGTAATTAGCGCTACTCTCATCCCGCAGTTTACTTTCGACAAAACCTACCTCATGACGCTGGTTGCGATTTTCGGCACAACCATTTCACCCTACCTCTTCTTTTGGCAGGCGAGCGAGGAGGTAGAGGAAGAAATCAGCATGGGGCGCAAGACTTTGCAAGAGCGTGAGGGCGCGACCTTCGCTGAGCTGAGGAATGCGAGCCTGGACACCAACGTCGGGATGTTTGTTTGCAATCTGGTGTTTTACTTCGTGATCGTTTCTGCGGCGGCGACGTTGCACGCGCATGGTAAGACTGACATCCAGTCGGCGACTGATGCTGCTCAAGCTCTGGAGCCGCTGGCCGGTACCGCCGCAAAGTATCTCTTTGCTATTGGACTAATCGGCGTGGGATTTCTGGCAGTACCAGTTCTTACTGGCTCAGCCGCTTACGCCGTCGCTGAATCCTTCGGGTGGGAATGCAGGCTGGACGACAAGCCACGAGAAGCAAAGCCCTTCTATTCGGTGATCGCAACCTCAACCCTTGTCGGCATGCTAATAAATTTCGCCGGAATTAATCCGATATCTGCGCTATTCTGGACAGCTGTTATCAACGGACTTGTGTCGCCACCGTTACTAGTACTGATCATGCTTGTCTCGAACAATAAAAAAGTCATGGGTGATAAGGTTAATGGCCCCGGCACGAACATATTAGGGTGGGTTGCGGCTGTGGTGATGTTCGCGGCGGCTATCGGGATGCTTGTGACTTGGGGGGATTAAACTCGCCAAATCTTGCGTACGGACTAGTTCACCGCGAAGCTCCGAACCTTATGAAGTCTCGCAGACTCAAGCGGATCTTCTTGCTAGTCACGTTTGTACTCTTCTCATCATCGCGCTTCCCGGCTCAGATACCCTTCTACACAGATGATGCTGACACCACTGAAAAGGGTAAGTTGCACTTCGAGTTTTTTAATGAGCATGACTGGCTCCAGCAGTCTTCACTTCCGGGAAAAAGGCAGAATACATCAAATTTCACTCTCAACTATGGTCTAACTGATCGAATTGAGCTTGACATCAATGCGCCGGTTCTCAAAATCATCAACTCCCAGGAATCCTCACTCGGAAGCCCTTTGGGACTTGGCGATACTCAATTAGGAGTGAAGGTGAGATTGCGCGGTGAACGAGAGGGGTCGCGGCTTCCCGCAATGTCAGTTGTATTTTACGTCGAAGCGCCAACCGGCAGCACCAAGAAGCAAACTGGCTCCGGCTTGACCGACTACTGGTTGTACGGTGTGCTGCAAAAATCGCTGACGAAACGGACAACGGCACGCTTAAATGGTGGGATTCTCTTCGCGGGCAATAACTCTACTGGTCTTATCGGGATTGAAGGGACCAGAGGACAGGTTTTTACCGGCAACGGATCTCTGGTGCGGGACTTCACACCTAAGCTAAAACTCGGCGTCGAGCTTTTCGGCGGTGTGACGAACAATTTCAATTTAAGCCGCGGCCAACTGGAGACTCAGATAGGGGGGAGTTACGCCGTGCGAGATAATTTCGCGTTCACTTTCGGCGTACTCACTGGTCGCTTCCCAGCCAGCCCCCGCGCCGGTATCCACGTCGGCATTGCCTACGATTTCAAGTGAGCTGCTTGAAAGAGTCATCCTAATACCATGCTTCCCTCTACCGACAGTGCACAATAGACAGCCAACCCTAGCGCCCACAGCCCATTGCAGTTAAGATGAGCAGGCTCGTCGGCGCAAATAATTCTCTAGGGCTTAGCCAACCTGTCTCAATAAAGATCGCGCCGACCATCACAAATCCGCGAAAGAAGTTTTTGACCGAGTAACAGCAAGTTCCGCGCGGTAATTCTAGAACAGAACTTATTGGAGCGAGTATAGACCGCTAAGCCTCAGTGATTGCTCTGGTACATGCCTGGTCTTTCCTTATCCGCATCTTCGAACACTGCTCCTTAAGCGAGCGCAAAGGTTCCTTGAAGCTGGATCTAGCGGTTTTCGAATGAAGGTCCTTTATGCAATTTAGAACTATCCAAGCACATATAGCGAACCTGCAATTTCACCGACCAGCTTGTGCCTTGCTCAGTCTTGTCGTGTTCATCTGCCTGTTATTCACGGTCTCGCAATCAGCGACGAACCATCTTCCTTCGCGCGCGAAAGCTCCATGGGCGGCGCAGGACCAACCCTTTGATCCCTTCAAATTCATCGAACACGATGGCTATTTCTACGGGCGCGGAACGGTGGACGTGAAAGACGAAGCCGCTGCGCTGATCGCCAACATGATGGATCCCTGGGCTACAGATGGTCTATTTCTGCGCCGGGCTGGCATCCCGGTATATGGAGCGCCTGGCGTGTTCTTCGACATTGATCCCATTCGCGCACACGGCAAGGATGAACGCGTCGGCGTGCAAGCGTTCTATGAGGGCGTTGAGTTTCTGTACCGCCTGATGAAAGCAACGACGGCGGGTAAATAGGCCAAGAGTGAAGAGAAAGGGGGAGAGGCATGTCAGCGACATTTGATTTCATTGTGGTAGGAGGCGGATCTGCCGGGGCGGTAGTGGCGGCTCGTCTCTCGGAAGATCCGGCCTGCCGTGTCGCGCTTCTCGAAGCGGGCGAACGGCCACCCGAAGTGGAGTTGATGCCTGTGGCGTGTGGGTCCATGCAGCTCAACCCAGCCACGGACTGGATGTATACGGCGGACCCCGGAAAGGCCGGGCTCGGGCTCAGGGAACAACGAGTTCCGGTGCCGCGCGGCAAGATGCTCGGTGGCTCCTCCGGGCTCAACTACATGGCGTATGTGCGAGGCCATCCAGGGGACTTCGATTCCTGGGCGGAGGGTGGCGCTACCGGATGGAGCTACGCTGATGTGCTGCCCTATTTCCGGAAGAGCGAGGGGCTCGCGCCGAGCGACGAAATCGTTATCGATGAGCCGGCCCACAACAGCTCTGGTCCAATGGGAGTTTGCGTGCGCTTGCCGGTCCTCCAGGGCGCCCGCGAATTCGTTGAGGCAGCTGAGTCGGCGGGCATTCCGCGCGGCGATTACAATGGACGCGACCGGGGCGGCGCTGCGGGTGTCGCGTCGTTGGTGCAAACCAGCACGCGTCAGGGCAAACGGTCAAGCACCTATCGCGCCTTCCTTGAGGGTGAAACGGAGCGCCGGCCAAATCTCACGATCATCACCGGGGCTCAGGCGACGCGCGTGTTACTGAACGGTTCGCCCGGACAGATCGAGGCAAAGGGCATTGAGTATCGCAAAGCGACCGGCGAGATCGGCGTTGCCATTGCAAGCAAGGAAGTGATCTTGAGTGCGGGCTCAGTTGGTTCACCTCACTTGCTGCTGCTCTCCGGCATTGGACCGCGACGCGAACTCGAAACGATTGGTGTTTCGTGTCTGGTCGACTCGCCCCATGTCGGGAAGCACTTGAAGGATCATATACAAGTGCCGCTGTTCTTCCCGGCACGAGGGGTCGGTGTCTCGATGGTGGAAGTCGGTCTCTCGATGGGACCGGCGGCCCTTCGCCATCCCGCAGGTCCTCTTCCCGCCGATCCCAAGGATGATGAGAAGATGCCTGCCGAGCTTCAGGCTCTGAAGCAGGAAGCTGAGCGACGGCTCGCCGAGTGGCAAACGACCGGGTGCGGTCTGGTGGCTTCCTCGCTTTATGAGGCGTGTGCCTGGTTTTCGACCGGCCTTGGTGACCACCACAGTCACGACGCTCAGATTGCTTTCATTCCCTGTGGATACAATTACGAGTTATGGCATTCATGCCTCAACGTTGACACGGGCCGGTATTTCGACGACGCGTCCAAGCGTCTGGCAGCCGAGGCCGAAAGCATGATTGTGTTGGCGAATCCGGTGTTGCCACGCAGCGAAGGCGAGATTGTCCTCGAGAACGCCGATCCGGGCGTTCACCCGGCCATCCGCATGAACTACTTCGCCGAGGCCCACGACCTGAAGGTTATGACCGCCGTGGTGCGCAAGGCTCTGGAGGTCGTAGCGCACTGGCCGTCGCACCGAAAGATTGGTCCCCTGCTGGTACCGCCGTTCCTTGCGGAGAAGCACGGTTATCGGGAGGGCGCGACTCCAAGTGACGCGCTTCTGGAGGACCTTGCGCTGCATTTTTCGATAACCGTCTATCACCTGACGAGTACCTGCCGGATTGGCAGCGTCGTCGATCCGCGACTACGGGTAGCAGGAGTAGGAAACCTGCGCGTGGCGGATGCGAGCGTCATGCCCAACGTCGTCAGCGGTAATACGAACGCAGCGTCGATCATGATTGGCGAAAAGGCGGCGGAGATGGTTGCTGCCGACCATGGCGTAAAGCTCGCTGAGTTCGTGGGCGGCGCGTGATCGAATCAAGCCAGTCCTTTGGCCGAGGAGGAATCAAATGTCAGACCTGAGAGACAGGGTAGCTCTGATTACCGGAGCGAGCAGTGGGATCGGAAAGGCTACAGCTGAGGCATTCGCGGCAAAGGGTGCCAGTGTAGTGCTCGCCGCGCGACGCGAAGACGAGTTGGTTGCGCTCGCGAATGAGATCAAAGATCAAGGCGGGAAGGCCATCTTCGTGAGAACGGATGTCTCGCTCGCGCAGGACGTGGAACGGATGGTGGCCCACACACTCGAGGCCTTTGGACGTCTCGACTACGCCGTGAATAACGCGGGTATTGAGGGGCATTTCGCAGGCGTCGTGGACCTGCCCGAGGAGGAATGGGACCGCGTCCTCAACATCAACCTGAAGGGCACTTTTCTGTGTCTGAAGTACGAAGCTCGAGCCATGCTTGCGGCCGGACAAGGCGGAGCGATCGTCAATGTTGGATCCATTAACTCTTTCCTCGGCTTCCCTTCCGGCGCTGCCTACGTTTCGTCGAAACACGGTCTGATCGGCCTGACCACAAGCGTGTCCGCGGAGCTGGCCCCGCTGGGGATCCGGGTTAACCTCGTCTGCCCAGGCATCATTGATACGCCGATGCATCAGCGGGGTCGCGGGCTCCTCGGCGACGAGATCTACGACAATTTGCTGCAGCAACGTGTTCACACGAGACGCGCAGGAAGGCCCGAGGAGATCGCCGGGTCTGTTGTCTTCCTTTGCTCAGACGAGGCCAGTTACATCACGGGCACCACGCTTACACCCGATGGAGGCCTCACCCTGACGATCTGAACTGGATAGTCGGCAGATTTCCCGTCTGGTTGCCGACGGCCACGGCGTGAAGCTCGCGGAGTTCGTAGGCGAGCAACCCGCCAAAACCGTTTAAGCTGCGTCCCAAATTGAAAATTGTTTTCAACCTGACTGACTCATAGAAAGGGCTATATGCCGATCACTGCCTTCAATAGTTTTACTGACGGCCTCGACCCGAATCGACGGAGCCGCGAACACTTCATTACTAACATCAACCTGGAAGATGACCGTCTCTGGGTTCCTTATGCGGACGGTGTCTGGTTCCAGCCGTGCTGCTTTAACGTTACTTCTGGCGGATTCAGTGTAATTCTGAAAGGTCTCCCAGGCGCGATGCTGGGGACCCATTACCACGTCGGGACAGTTCATGGCTATACGATGCGCGGGCAGTGGCGGTACCTGGAGCACGACTGGGTCGCTAAGCCCGGAACGTTTATCTACGAGCCCGCCGGTGAGGCCCACACGCTGGTCGTTACCGACGACTCACCAGAACCAGCGATAATTCTTTTCATGGTGGAGGGCGGTCTAATCTATCTCGACAAGTCGGTTAATGGTGGCTTTGCTGCCTATGAGGATGGATTCACCGCTCTCGAGCTGACTCGTAAATACTATAGCGAAGCCGGTCTGGATGTGCGCAAGCTGGACTTGCTCGTGCGCTGATTGTCGCGTTCTAACAGATGCGAATGGGATTTTTTTAAAAGATGAACAGAAATCTGCAGTCGGTGGTGTTATCTCTGCAGGAAGAGAATTGAGCCGGAACCGGTAAGAAAAAGGGGTCCCGAACGTTAACAATAATGAAGAAGGAAATCACCCACTAGCTGAGGAGGGCGGGGTTTTCATCACCAATTGAACCAGGGGAGAGGGGTATGTTGAAGGTACACGTCAAAAATTTGGAGACGGTCACTGTTCTATGCCTGCAAGGGCAAATTGTGAACGGTGAAACGGAGACTCTGCGCAACACCGTGAGTTCCCTTTTCCAGAGGAGCGCAGTAATACTCGATTTAGCGCGGGTAACCACAATCGATGCCCACGGTCTGGGAGTGATGTTGGACTTGAGGGAGCAGGCGGAAGCAGAAGGAATCCGTTTCGAACTCATGAACCTGACCAAACAACTAAGCAAAGTATTCAAGCTCACTCGGCTGCATTCTGTTTTTACAATTAGTTCTGGCGTTGAATTGTTTCCGGCGGTTTCGCGTGACCGGCGCGAGACGGTCGGGGAACTCAGGTCCTGTGCCTAGTTCCTAAGGGCTTTGTGATCGCGCACCCACATCAACTCCTCGGCTCCGTTCGAAGGAGCGGAAATTGTACTTGAATGCTGATGCACTTGTTGACTTCCGCTCCTTCGAACGGAGCCAGGATATGTGAGTTGCTGCTGGATCTATAAACATATCTCTCCTAACGGAGTGAAGTCGGGCGTCTCTACTCTTTTGTTTTGGCTACGCTCGAAATTACTTCAGTCGGGTTACTACAGCGACGCAAGCTAACCTACTACCATCCACCAAATGTTCCGCTCAATTCAATGCGGGATAGTGTCCTAAATTTAAAATTCTCTGCGCAACCTCTGCGGGCTCGGCGTCTGCGGCGTTGAGTCTCTGCTGCAATCTCTTTCAACGCCGAGACGCAGAGCACGCCGAGAACAGCACAAAGGAACGAAATTAGGACACGACTCAATGCGGCAAAAGCTAGCTGACGCAGCCCATCCTGTTCTAGAATAAGCCTCACCGTAGCGGAGCATTTTCATACACGCTTCCTAAAGCTCTCTTTAAAGGTCTCTTTTGCCGGACCCAGATCAGTGACGCATGAGTTCATCTTCTTCCCTTCGCGGTCGCCCAGACCCGCGATGAAATAAGAATCCGACTCGGCGAAGTTATTCGCGCTTGTCACGAGAAAAAGCTGCGACAAGTTGCAGCACTCCAAAATGAAAAGGTGCCCCCAATGCCGAAGAGACTATTACGACGACACGCTCAACTTCTGTCTTGACGACGGCTCGCCGCTGCTTGACGGCCCGAAAACACAGCAGCCGATAACGGAGATTCTACCGAACGTCAATGTATCCAGCGAATCACCGACTAGAGTCTACAGAGCTCCTGATGTCACTAAAAGTGAGAAAGACAGATCGATCGCCGTGCTGCCGTTCGTCAACCTCAGCAACGACGCGGACAACGAATACTTCTCTGACGGTCTGGCAGAAGAGATCCTTAACGTCCTCGCACATATTCCGGGTTTGAAGGTCACGGCGCGCACCTCTTGCTTCGCATTTCGCGGCAAGGAGCAGGATATCCGAAAAATTGCCGAAGCGTTGGATGTAAAGACTGTTCTCGAGGGTAGCGTGCGCAGAGCCGGTAGCCACATCCGAGTCAGCGCGCAGCTTATCAACGCCGCGGACGGCTATCGTCTCTGGTCTGAACGGTACGATCGTGAGCTAACGGATGTGTTTGAAGTGCAGGATGAGATCGCGGCAGCGATCGCAGGCGCCCTACAGTTGAAGCTTACGGGCGAGATCGCGGCACGGCAGCATGAGCCCAATCTACCAGCATACGAAGCGTTCTTGAGGGGCAGGCATCAATACTGCCGGTTTTCTCCCGAAGCATTTGCGAGCGCCGAGGAATACTTCAAGCAAGCAATCGCGTTGGATCAGCGGTGGGCAGACCCTCGATCTGCTCTTGGCGATCTGTATTTCGCCCTCGGGTTTTATGGCTGGCGCCCGCTCGATGAAATGATTCCGCTTGCCCGCGACGCAGCCCGCACAGCTTTGGAACTTCTCCCCTCCGACCCGATGGCGCACGCAGTGTTGGGCGCCATCGCCGGCCTGCATGATCACAATTGGAAAGACGCGGAAGAACAGTTTCGGCTGGCCGGGGTATCTGAATCGCTGCCGCCGGCCGGCCGCATGTTGCGCGCCTTGTTCTATTACTCACCGTTGGGGCGATTCGACGAAGCAATCCAGGAAATGACGAAGGCTATCGCGCAAGACCCGCTAAACACTTTCTGGCGCGCGCGCCAGGCGTGGATTTTTCTTTGCGCGGAACGGTACGAAGATGCAATTGCGTCAGCGCGGAAGGCTTTGGAATTCGATGACCGAAACTATCAGGCTCGCATGATGATAGCCTTGAGCCTCGGCTTCCAGGGAAAGTTGTCGGAAGCAAGGGAGCACTCCGAGCAGGTCTTCCGTATGGCGCCGTTTGACGCCCTGGGTACGGGATTTCTTGCCGGCCTTCTAGCCAAGCTTGGTGAAAAGGAAAACTCGGAGAAAGTGCTTACCGCCATGACTGGTGCGATCCCCATCGGCATGACGATCTACTACTTGGTTTGCTCCGAGATCGAGAGCGCGCTTGATTGGTATGAGAAAGACATCGAAAAGCGACGGCCAAACGGGCCGATGATCGCTTTCGCTGGATTCACCAAGCCCTTGCGTTCGAGTCCGCGCTGGCCACGCCTGGTGAGAATGATGAATTTGCCGGGATAAGGGCCACCCAGTAACGCAAGCTGTTAGCTTGCGAATTCGACGAAAAAGAAATCCACAAGGTAGAGGTATTCAACAGATTACGATGACTCTTGCCGCAATACTCGGTCGCTAAGTTATCCCTTCCCAACTCTGCGCAGCCGGAACGGGCGTTGGGCACGTGGCAGATGACATCGGAAACAACACGTTGACTATCAGCGCGGGCGCAAAACTCGGCCGTTATGAAATCCGCTCAAAGATAGGCGAAGGCGGCATGGGCGAGGTGTACCGGGCCGTTGATACAGAGTTGGGTCGCGAGGTTGCGATTAAGGTCCTCCCGCCTGAATTCTCAAGAGACTCGGATCGAATCAATCGCTTCCGACAAGAAGCGCAGGCGCTGGCAAGACTCAATCATCCCACCATCCTCTCGGTTCTGGATGTCGGGTCGCACGACGGGATGCTCTTTGTCGTTGAGGAGCTTTTGGAAGGCGAGACAGTGCGAGACCGGCTCAATGCAGAACGTTTCAGCGTGCGCAAAGCGCTCGATTATGCGTTGCAGATCGCGCACGGCCTTGCAGGCGCGCATGCAAAGGGAATCATTCATCGCGATCTGAAACCTGAAAATCTTTTCCTCACCAACGATGGCCGTCTAAAGATCCTCGATTTTGGTCTGGCAAAACTTTTGCAGACGGACGCCGAGGTCGACACGAAAGCTCCGACGATGCGCGTCAAGACAGATCCCGGCAAAGTGATGGGTACGGTTGCTTACATGTCACCCGAACAGGTGCGCGGCCAAAGCGGGCTCGTCGATCATCGTTCCGACATCTTCGCGTTCGGTGCAGTGCTCTACGAAATGCTTAACGGGAAACGAGCGTTCTCAGGTGAGTCAGTGGCCGACACGATGAGCGCAATTCTCAATAATGACCCGCCGTTGCTATCAATCACAAACAGCAATCTCTCGCCTGCCCTGGATCGAATCATTCATCGGTGTTTGGAGAAGCATCCGGATGAACGTTTTCAGTCAGCGAGCGACGTGGGCTACTCCATCGAGGTACTGTCGGGAGTGTCGGGTCCAAGCACTAGCACCATTGCCGCAGAACCTATCCAAGTAAAAAGCCCGAGGCGAGTATCACCAGTGCTTATTGCAATAGGCCTGGGCATCCTCGTTGTAGGTACAGCCGGGGGAATCTTCGTTGGTAGGCGAATAGTTGCGTTGCCATCACCCTCTTATCAACGGCTCACGTTTAGTCGTGGCACGATCTGGAATGCGAGGTTTGCGCCAGATGGGCAGACGGTTATCTACAGCGCCCGCTGGAATGGCAATCCGATTGATGTCTTCTCTGCGCGCGCGGGAAAAACCGAATCTCGCTCGCACAAGATGGAAAACACGGATCTGCTAGCGATCTCTGCCTCTAATGAGATGGCTGCCCTGCGGAACCGTCAGTACCTCGGCTGGTATGTTAGTCGCGGCACGCTAGCTAGGATGCCGGTTGATAGTGGCGCTGTGCGCGACCTGCTCGAAGATGTACAAGAGGCCGACTGGTCGCCGGATGGGACCAAGCTGGCCGTTGTCCGCTGGGTTAATGGGCGTAATCAACTCCAATATCCCATTGGTAAGGTACTCTACGAAACGACAGGTTACATTAGCCATCCGCGCATTTCGCCACAGGGTGATCTGGTCGCCTTCATGGATCATCAGGTGCAATGGGACAATCGCGGGTGGGTCGCGGTAGTAGACCTTGCCGGAAAGAAGTCGGTACTCTCAGGCGAATGGAGTAGTGAAGAAGGGTTGGCCTGGTCTCCGGCTGGAGACGAGGTTTGGTTCACGGCAGACAAGAACGGAGAAGCCGATGCTCTCTATGCCGTGACACTGTCCGGACGGGAACGGTTGGTCCTACGGATGACCAGCTCTCTTAGGCTGCATGATATTTCTCACGAAGGGCGTGCGCTCATAACCAGCTTCAACGACTCGACAAACTTCATCGGCCAGCCTCCTGGCGAAATAAAACAGCGGGATCTCTCCTGGCTGGATAGATCATTTATTGCTGACATTTCACCAGATGGAGACACGATCCTGTTCGATTATGAGGGAGAAGGGGCAGGAATGAACTATGCGGTCTATTTGCGTAAGACTGATGGCTCGCCTGCCATCTGGCTTGGTGACGGGTCTTCACCACGGCTGTCACCCGATAAGAAGTGGGCTCTGGCGACTCTCTTCACACCTCCGCAACTGATGCTGCTTCCGACGGGCGCAGGTCAGATGAGACAGCTGGAACGTGGTTCCATCGAGCAATATGGTTGGGGCGCTACCTGGTTCCCGGATGGTAAGCAGGTCGTCTTTCCAGGTCGTGAACCAAATCACGACTGGCGCTTCTATATTCAAAGCATCGAAGGCGGACTTCCTCGTCCAATCACACCGGAGGGAACAACCGGGACTTTTCAAGGATCGTTTATTTCACCGGATGGCAAAATGCTGATTGCCTCAGACGCTCAACATCAACGGTCTTTCTATCCAGTTGAAGGAGGCGCGCCGCAGCCAGTTTCGCATCTGGAGAGTGGAGATGACATCATCGGCTGGAGCAATGACGGACGCTCACTCTTGCTCGCCCGAATACAAGAGATACCGATCAAAGTCTATCGGTTGGATCCCGCGACGGGGCGCAAGGAACTGCTCAAAGAAGTCATGCCCGCCGATCCCTCTGGTATCTTTTGGCCTAACACTATTCTCGTAACGCCTGATGGGAAGGGGTATGTGGCCTCGTTCAGGCGCATGCTTTCCGACTTGTACGTGGTCGGCGGATTGAAATGAATTCGGAATCGCAGCTCGCTTTTGGAATGCGGTGACTTGTCACCGCTTTTGATTGCGTCTAAGGCAAGGAGAAGGCACAAAACGCCCTGTAGCGAAAAGCTGCGACAAGTCGCAGCACTCCAAATATGAAACGCTGCCCTCAGTGTAATCGCGTTGAGACTGATGACGCGCTCGCGTTCTGTCGCGTGGATGGGACCGCGCTGCTGAGCGTTTCGTCTCGGATTAGGAGCGAGGCAGGAACGGCGACGTTTGGCTCTGGGACCGTGGCGCGCGAAATCGACACCGGCATACTTCCTCATCGAACTGACGCCAACAGCAATCGAGCGGCCGCGCCGACGACGGTCCTGCCACCGCAGCCGCCGGCAACCATTGGCGCACCAGCAAAACCGAAGCAGCGAAGAACTTTCATCGTATTTCTCCCCTTGATAGCACTGGTCGCGGCCGCGATTCTCGTAGCCGCATATTCCTACTTCTCGCGAAAGAGCGACATGGTTATCCAATCGATTGCCGTTCTTCCCTTCGAGAACAAGAACAGCGACGCAGATACAGAGTATTTGTCTGACGGTCTGGCCGAGTCGCTGATCTTTCGCCTATCGCAGCTACCCGGTTTGAAAGTCAGCCCAACAACCTCAGTTATGCGTTACAAAGGGAAGGATACGGACTTGGCGAAGATCGCGAGCGAACTTGACGTTGAAGCAGTAATGTCCGGTCGCCTAATTAAGAGGGGAGACAATCTGAATATCACCGTTGAGCTAGTTGACGTCCGAAACAATAGGTCGCTATGGGGTGAACAGTATGAGCGCAAGATGTCAGAACTGCTGGCGACGCAACGCGAGATAGCCGCCGAAATCACAAACAAGCTAAAGCTGAAATTGTCGGGCGAAGTTGAGCAAAAGTTGGTCAAGAAATACACAGACAATAACGAAGCCTATCAGCTTTACCTAAAGGGTCGGTATCACTTTTCCAGACGAGGGAAGCAGGATCTTCAAAAGAGCATTGAGTTCTTTCAACAAGCCATAAAGCTCGACTCGAACTTTGCTTTGGCATATGCCTCGATAGCCGAATTGTATGCGACGATGCCGCTGTATCCGTATCTGTCTCCGAAAGAGGCCGTCCCGCAGGCTAAGGCGGCAGCTGCTAACGCGCTCGAACTCGATCCCGAACTTGCCGAAGCCCACACAATCGCCGGATACATCGCCTCTGGTTATGATTGGAATTGGGCGGAAGCCGAGCGCGACTTCAAACGCGCAATCGAACTCGAGCCGAATCTGGCGAATGCACATTACCGATATGCGTGGACATACCTTGCTCCGCTTGGTCGCCATGAGGCCGCAATTGCCGAGATGAAGCGGGCAATGGAACTTGAGCCGCTCAATTTGATTCAGGGTGCGCACTTCGCTGCTGTCTATATGTATGCCCAGCAGTTTGACGCGGCACTCGAACAAGCTAGAAAGACCTTCGACCTCGACCCTACTTTCGTCATTGGAAAATCGTGGCTCTGTTTTACCCTTAATGCGAAGGGGATGTATGCCGAATCGCTTGCGATTTCGGAAAAGACACCGCAGACAGATTCTCTTCTGTTTCCCCAAGCGAGTTACGCGTACGCGAAAACGGGGCGGCGACAGCAAGCAGAAGAAGTAATAAAGAAGTGGAGAGAAATCGAAAAATCCGAGTACGTGCTGAATTATTGGATAGGCGTTATCTACGCCGCACTCGGCGAAAAGGACGCTGCTTTTGCCGAACTTGAAAAAGCATATCAGGCGCGTGATTTTTTCTTTCATCGTTTGAAAGTTGACCCGTTTATGGATCCCTTGCGCGACGACCCGCGATACAAGGAGCTGTTGAAACGCCTAAATCTGCCGGAATAGATTTGAGCATGAGCAAAGAACTGACGGCCAACACCACGCTCTCGCATTACCAGATCGTCTTCAAAATCGGCGCCGGCGGAATGGGTGAGGTGTATCTGGCGCAGGACACAAAGCTCGATCGCAAAGTTGCCCTCAAGCTTCTTCCCACGGAGTTTGCCGAAGATGCGGAACGGATGCGCCGATTTGTGCAAGAAGCCAAGGCCTCGTCTGCGCTGAATCACCCAAACATCATTACGATTCACGAAATCGGAGAGGTTGACGGCACACATTTCATCGCTACCGAATACATCGAAGGCGAAACCTTAAGCCACCGGCTCGGAAGCGAGTCTCTGTCGATCAGGGCTACTCTGGAGATAGCAATTCAGATCGCCTCGGCCCTGCAAGCGGCCCACAACGTTGGCGTAGTTCATCGCGATGTCAAACCTGAAAACGTGATGATTCGTCCCGATGGAGTGGTGAAGGTTCTCGACTTCGGCATTGCCAAGTTGTCAGAACCACCTTCGTTAGGAAGTGGGAGCGATAGAGCAACTGACGAGGAAGCAGCGACAGCAATCAAAGGCGGAACAACACCGGGTGTAATCATCGGTACGGCAAGATACATGTCGCCGGAGCAGGCCCGCGGTAAACCGGTGGACGCGCGAACAGATATTTTCAGTTTCGGTGTTGTGCTCTATGAAATGCTGACGGCAAGAGAACCGTTTGCGGGTGAAACCGCGATGGATGTAATGGGAGCCATCCTGCACAAAGAACCCACGCCGATACGACACCTGCTGCCCGACCTTCCGCCAGACATAGAGAGACTGATCAATAAAACCCTCAGGAAAGACCGCGAACAACGATATCAAACGGCGAAGGACCTGCTGATAGACTTGAAAGACGCACGGCAGGAGCTAGAACTGCAAGACCGGTTGGAGCGAACGGCCGCACCTAACCGGGAAGAACCGAAAACACAGTCCCTGAGCGCAACGACCGCCGCCGCTTCACAAACGACTTCGAGCGCGGAATATGTTGTCAGCGAAATCAAGAATCACAAGCGTGTTGTCGCCGCTGTTCTAATGATTTTGCTGTCGGCGACAGTCGGTATTGGCTACTGGTTTTTGGGCAATCGAGCGGCGAGTCCGAATAATGCGATTGGCTCGATTGCTGTCCTCCCTTTTCAGAACAGGAGTTCTGACCCTGACACCGAATATCTTTCCGACGGACTGGCTGAATCGCTTATTTATCGACTTTCGCAACTGCCGAATCTGAAGGTTAGTCCGACGAGTTCGGTCTTCCGTTACAAAGGCAAAGAAACAGACCCGCAAAAAATCGGGAGTGAACTTGGCGTTAGTGCCGTATTGTCAGGCCGAATTGTTCAGCGTGGCGATAATCTGACTATCAGCGTCGAACTCGTGGATGTGCGGAATAACACATTGCTTTGGGGCGAGCAGTACGATCGAAAAATGTCGGATTTGCTCGCAACGCAACGTGAAATCGCAACCACAATAACGCAAAAGCTTCAACTGAGACTTGGCGCCGGTGACGCTAAGGGAATCACCAAACGTTATACGGACAGTAACGAAGGATATCAACTATATTTGAAAGGCCGCTTTCACTTTGCCAAGCGAACAAAAGACGACATCCAACGCGGAATCGACTATTTCCAGCAAGCGATCAAACTTGACCCGAACTTTGCCCTGGCCTATGCGAGGATTGCCGAATCGTATGTAAGCATGCCGGCTTATCCTTATCTCTCGCCAAAGGAGGCGGTGCCGCAAGCTAAGGCGGCCGCGAAGCGCGCCTTAGAGATCGATCCAACGCTTGCCGAAGCACACACTTTCCTGGCCTATGCTTTAGCGATTTACGATTGGAATTGGGTGGAAGCCGAACGCGAATTCAAACGCGGGATCGAGCTTGATGTAAATAATTCCCCCGCGCATTTTCGATATGGACAGATCTACCTTGCGGCGCAGGGTCGTTCGGATGAGGCAATTGCCGAAGTGAAGCAGGCACTGGAAATAGAACCGCTTGATCTTAATATGGGCGGCAATCTTTCATGGATCTATTTTTCTGCACGTCAATATGATCGGGCACTGGAGCAAGGTAAGAAAACTTATGAGCTCGATACTAATTTCGTTACGGCACGCTGGAACGTAAGTAACGCCTATATCGGCAAGGGAATGTATA
>Ga0214473_10004618_pt1 | contig 16562 bp, 14 predicted proteins | sample RVTome_7_FD_203509 | JGI IMG/M metagenome (GOLD analysis project Ga0214473, IMG submission 203509) | Soil microbial communities from uranium-contaminated site in the Upper Colorado River Basin, Wyoming, United States - RVT98D197 | ecosystem: Environmental > Terrestrial > Soil > Contaminated >... | reverse complement strand
GCCGTGCTTTCCCAGAGACGGGAACTGTAAAAAACGATTTGAGGACCAATCTCCCGCATGTTCTCCTGAACTGTCTCAGCCCTTTCAGGAAAATTGACCGTGATCGCACTCAACAATCCGCCTGTAACGCCTAAAAACTGTTCCGCCGCCCAGGCTGGAGGAAGGTAGGAAAGATACTCATCGGTTGGATACCAGGGATCGATGGCAAACCAATTTCGAGCGGTCTCGATGATACCCGAATGGCAAAGCATAGCAGCTTTGGGAACCCCTGTGGTCCCTGAGGTGTAGCAGAAACACGCAATATCATCCTCTTTGGTTTTCTCCACCATCTCTTCAAAGAGACTCGGGTGTGCTTTCTCATACTCTTTCCCCAATTTGACCACATCATAGAAGTAGATGATTCGACCATCCTCGTAGGTCCACAGCCCTTTCGGATCCCAATAAATAATCTTCTTGAGCTTGGGAAGTTCATCGATTAAACCCAAACATTTATCTGTCTGTTCCTGATCATGGGCCACGACAATGGTACTGTCGGAATGCTCTAAATAATATTTCAACTCTTCGTGGTGGGCATCAACGAAAATACCAAACGGGATGGCATGGGCTGCCTGTGCCGCATATTCTGCCCAATACCATTCTGGGTCATTCTCACCAATAATGGCGACTTTGTCCTGAGGTTGGAGGCCCAGGCTCATTAAACCATACGAAAAATATTTGACACTCTCGTAGCTATCTTTCCATGTATACTCATACCAGAGACCTAAATCCTTCCGACGCATTGCTACCTTATTGGCACCAAACCGTTGATAATTTTCAAATAAAAGCTTTGGTAATGTATCTACCTTCATAAACTCGAATACTCCTTTTCAAAAGGATGGGTTGACTCTTTTCTACTAAGTCTCTCTATGCTGCCTTTGTTCCCTTCGTTCCAAGGTAAGCCTTAATGACATTAGGATTTTTGGCGATCTCGTTAGGAGTTCCCTCTGCAATTTTTACCCCAAAGTCAAGGACAATGACTTTTTGGCTGATGTCCATGACGACACCCATATCGTGCTCAATCAGCAGAATGGATGTTCCTTTAAGGTCATAAATGTCGAGGACAAATCGTACCATGTCCTCCTTTTCTTCGACATTCATCCCAGCCATGGGTTCATCCAAAACGAGCAACTTGGGCTCCATCGCCAGAGCCCTCCCTAACTCAACCCGCTTTCGAAGTCCGTAGGAGAGATTTCCAACGACTTCGTCCCGAATGTGTTCCATTTCTAAGAGGTCGATGATCTCCTCTACGGCTCTCCGATGCTCCACTTCTTCTCTTCGTGCCTTTCCATAGAAAAGAGCCCCTGCCACCGTTCCCGATTTAAAGAGCATATGCCTTCCCGCCAGAAGGTTCTCCACAGTCGTGAGACCCGTATACAATTCAATCTGTTGAAAGGTTCGCCCCACTCCTAATGTGGCAATCCTGTGTGAGGGGAGTCTTGAAATTTTGTAATTTTTAAAGTAGACTTCACCTTTCTGAGGCCGATAAAATCCATTAATGCAGTTCACTAATGAAGTTTTACCCGCCCCATTGGGTCCGATAATGGCATAGATGGATCTTTCCTCCATATCAAAACTGATATCCATTAAAACTTGTACACCCCCAAAACTGAGATGAATGTTATTTACCCTTAAGATTTTTTCCATTCTTATTCTTCCCTTAATTGATCAACGAATTTAACTTCTATTAAAAGTGAACAAACGGTCGTTCACCTTATTTAATTCAAAAACTCCTGGCGTTACTCGACAGGAGTAAGAGATCAAACATGTCCAATTTAGTGTGACTGGATTAGATAGAATTGGGAACAATTGAGCTCAGGATTCGAGCCCATTTTAAAACTTAAAATTCCATTTAGCTACCCCCCCACCCCAGGGGCATGATGACGAAGGTTTAAGTCGAAAATGGTCAAACAATTTTTTATAATTTTATTACCGAATGGTCGTTCGAAAAGCTTTTTATCAAATAGTCAAATGTTTGTCAAGAAAAAAATTAGGAAAAAATTAGGTCTTCCCCAAATTACTCGGAGTGGAGGCCTCAGGCTCTTTGGGAAGGTCTTGCCCATAGATGGCTTTCACCTTTGGCCGGTCTATCGAACCATCTGCCTTCTTGGGAAGCGAGTCAACAAATTGAACATACCCCGGTTTCTTAAACCGTGCGATTCTTCCCCCGACGAAATCGATCAACTCCTTTTCCGTCAGTTTCACATTCGGTTTTAAGACACAGACTGCCTTGATTCCTTCCCCAAACTTGGGATCGGGCACTCCGATGACTGAAACTTCATTGACGCCTGGATGTTCAAGGATCACTTTCTCCACCTCGACAGGATAGACATTTTCGCCACCGGGTTTGATCAGCTCTTTCTCGGCCTTTCTGCCTGCAAACCAGAGAAATCCGTCTTCATCCAGCCGGCCTGCATCACCGGTATGGTGCCAGCCATCACGAAAGGTATGGCGTGTCAATTCTTCTTCTCCCCAGTAGCCGTGAAAGATCATGGGGCTCTGAATTAAAATCTCCCCCACTTTTCCCGTTTCAACCTCCTGATCAAATTCATCTATAATCTTCACATTAATAAGGGGGCTCGGTTTCCCTGCGCAGCCGGGCCTTTCCCGGTTTGCGCAGACGCAGGTCAAGCCCATCGTTTCCGTCTGCCCATAGATCAGCCAGAACTGGCCATGACCCAGGCTTTCAAACCTCTTGACCGTCTCGGGCAATTCGATGCCCAGTACATGTTTGATGGAGGAGAGGTTGTACTCTCCTTTTGCCGCCTCGTCGAGTAACTGGAGCAGGATGGGCGGAAAGTCTCCGATGACGGTCACTTTCTCTTCGTGGATCGTTTTTAAGGCAACTCTCGGATCATATTTTGACATGATCAGGTTTCTTCCCCCCACATGCATAATCGTCAGGGATGCCATCATCCCTGCAATGTGAAACAGGGGAAGAATATTGAGGTAGGAGTCCTCAGGAGAAAGGCCGAAGAGTCCGATGCCCTGAATGGAACAGGCGATCAGATTATGATGACTGATGATGGCCCCCCGGGGTTTTCCCTGGACGGCGGCCGTATGCATGATGATGTAAGGATCGTCCCCGCTTATGTCAACAGCTTTAGCCGGTTGGCCCTTTAAAAGCGAATCAAAAGGTTCGAACGCCCCTCCCCCCGGTCCAAATGTCACATACTCTCTCAGAGAAGGACAGACAGGCCGTAGGTCTGAAATGGTCTTTTCAAAATCAGGGTCAACGAATATCATGACAGGTTCGGTGTTGGTAAGGTTGTAGCCAATCTCATCAGCGGTTAGACGAAAATTGATAGGAACTATAATCGCCCCCGAAGCAGCAATGCCGCCCATGAGGGTTAAATATTGAGGGTAATTCTTCGCGAGCACGGCAACACGGTCCCCCTTTTTAACCCCTTTGCGATTTAACGATCCAGCCAGGATATTGACCTGATCAAAGAGCTCTCCGAAAGTGATCCGCTGACTCTCTGTCTGGATGGCCGTCCGGTTTCTATAAATTTTTCCGTTCCTCTTAAAAAGATCGTAGATGGTAAAGCTTTGCACTGTCATTCTTTTTCCCCCCTTATTCGGATACTTTTCTACGTTCTTCTTCTCTCAGCTCCCTTCGTAAGAATTTCCCCACCTTCGATTTGGGTAACATATCCCGAAACTCGATATACTGAGGAACCTTGTAGGGAGCCAACCTTTCCTTACACCATTTGGTGAGTTCGAACCCGCTGATCCCTTTAATATCTTCCTTGAGGACAACAAAGGCCTTGATGCGCTCTCCCACCTTCTCTCCCGTGTAAATGGTGAAGCAATGTTTATCAGTTTGGACAAGAGATGTCAATATCTGTTAATTTGTATAATCGTAGAACCCTCTCCCGCTCTTCCTTCCCAATTGGCCGGCACGGACCATCTTGCGGAGAAGCGAACAGGGTCGGTATTTTGAATCCCCGAACTCTTTGTAGAGGTTCTCCTGAACCATCAGGAGCGTATCGAGGCCGATCAGGTCAGCCAGGGCTAAGGGGCCCATCGGGTGATTCACTCCGAGGATCATGGCCTGGTCAATATCATCGGCTGAGGCAATTCCCTCCTGAAAGACAAAGATCGCCTCATTGATCATGGGAACAAAGATGCGGTTCACGACAAATCCTGGGGCCTCATTGACCAATATGGGCGTTTTCCCCAATCTTTCAGAAAGCGTCCTGATCGTCTGATAGGTCTCTTCAGAGGTGGACTGGCCCCGGATAATCTCCACCAGCTTCAGAGCGGGAACGGGGTTGAAGAAGTGCATGCCGATGACCTTATCTGGCCTTCGGGTGGCAGAAGCAATTTCCGTAATCGAAAGTCCCGATGTATTGGAGGCCAGGATCGTCTCTTTCGGACAGAGTTGATCCAGTTCTTTATAAACCTGCTTTTTTAGATCCATATTCTCAATGACGGCTTCAATTACAACCTGAGCGTCTTTCACGGCTTCCGCTAAATCTAATGTCCCGTTCACTTTAGACAGAAGGGCATCAGCCTGCTCCTTTGTCATCTTCCCCTTGCTAATCGCTTTCTCATAATTCTTATTAATGATGTTTAGGCCGCCCTGGACAAAACGGGCCTCGATATCCCTCATCGAGACATCAAAACCTGCTCCTGCAGAGACCTGGGCAATCCCGGCCCCCATCAAACCCGCTCCCAACACACAAATCTTTTTGATTTCCATTTTTCCTCCCTTCCCTTTCTATTACGCTATGCGCAAAGAATTGTAGGGAAGCCCTTTTGTGGGCTCCCGTCTTGATCGGGCGGCCACGCTTGCGCGCCGAAGCACTACAGCGCGCAGGCACGGAGAGCCGCCTCTACAAATTTACCGAATTTGGTTAATTGAATGGGAGAGACTTTATCAATAGAAGACTCGGCTTGTCAAGAATTATTGCTCCAAATTGACATGCAGTAGATGAGATTTGAATTAGCAGACATTGTCTGGTTATCTCTTGACTGGCCACTTCACCTACTCTGCAATAGTGAGTTGATCTCGGAGTTGATGATTACCGAAGGAAATAAACAAAAAAGGCAGAGCCAAATGCCCCTGCCTTCTCCCTCCTCTAATTGAATATGGATTTATTTTTTAAGTTCCTCCACTTCTACCTGAACGAAATAGATATTGCTGACATCTGAATTATTGCCTATAATCTCCCATCCCCAATTCAAAACAGAATCCTTTGTTATTCTCTCTGGATTCTTCCTTCTCTCTGGGAGTATCCCAATAAAATGCTCTTTCTCGATTTCATCACGACAGTAAAATTCGTAACCTACCATGTTCCATTTCCCTCATATGTTCCTCTTCCAAAGATCAGGATAACTTTCTCAAAGACAATTGCTACCCTGTAAGCCTTCTCCTTTCCGATTCTCTTTTTGAGCCAGTAATAAAGGGACAGGTTTTTATTAATTAGGAAACCCCTCATTCACATCTCCATCGTTTGTGAGTATTGATTTATTTCTTAAAGAACTTCTTCCTCCCATATCCTACCACTCCAAGCAACCCAGACCCCAGAAGGAGCATGGTTGCGGGTTCGGGGATGGGTGCGGTGTTAAATTCCTCCCATTCTGTAGCCCTGTTCTCCAGCCTAGAATGAATCGTTATTAATGGGTCCGTGGTGTCAATGTCACCGCTAATAGCTCGAAAGAAGTACTCCATTCCCGGTTCCAGAATTCCATTTAATAGACCGCAATCTTCATGCCAAATCTTCTCATTATTATAACTTACCGTAACTATATCGTTTTTATCAAACTTAGATATTTTAACAAAAACCAAAAGTGGAACTATTTTACACAAAAATCCCGAAAAACTTCCACTAAAAAGAGAAAAACTTTTCCCACTTATTTTTAGCGATTATCGAGTGAAATTAGGCATTTTGAGCCAAGAGTTAAAATCAATGAGTTCAGGAAGAAGTCAACATCGAACTTTACAGTGTAGGCTCAAATTCTGACTTCCACACATTACTAAGGAGTCCATAATTGACAAGACATATCGTCATTCCCGCGGAGGCGGGAATCCAGTAGAAAAGACTGGATTCCTGGTCAAGCCAGGAATGACAAAGCAAGGCGAGTGTCTATACAATTATGGACTGATTAGTAATAGACAATCCCCGCATAACCCACGAAGCTATCGTCTGGCATGATGTCGTAACTGGTATAGTAATCGATGAGATTTCCCTTCTCCGCGCCCATGGTCCTGCAGGTAACCATCGCGGAGGCCGCTGCTCCCGCGCTGCAGGCGCTGTCATTCTCTTCGGCATGTCTGATCAGACCCTTTGCGTCCATCCTTAAGGCATGATCGATGAAACCTCTGTCATTCTCATCCTTTACCCATTTCAGGGCAGAAGGACCGATTCCTTTCCTAACGAACCCATAATTGGGACCATAATGGGTGAGATCGGTTGAGCCGATCGCAAGAATCGCCACCCCCTTTTCATTGGCAAGCCTGGCCACCTCTTCACCCAAAGTTTCTGCCTTCAGAGACGACGGTGACCGAATGGCAAGAAGTTTTGCATCGGGGAAGAAATATTTGATCATTGGAAGTTGAATCTCCACCGTATTGTCACCGCTGTCCGGGCCCTCCGTTTTCACCTCTATTCTCTTCATCAAACTCCTGGCAAACTCCGTATCCATCTCCATATCCCCAAACGGAGTCTCCCAGCTATTCTCCATCACCATCCGTGGAGGGTCTTCAGGGCCAAGATGGCCACCGTAGAGAACGATCAGGTCAGCTTTGCTTTTTGACTTCAGGAGATGAAATACTCTTGCCGCAAGCTTACCGGAGAAATACCAGCCCGCATGGGGAACAATTCCTCCTCGCACTACTTTCAGGGAGACAGCAGTCGACCATCCCTCCAGAAAGGATTCAATCTCCCTCTGGCATTCCTTCTTATCCACAGGATACCAGCCTCGAGGCAATGTTCTTGATCTGCGAGACATAGATTTCACCTCATTTCTTAAAAGGGTTCAAGGATTCGAGGGTTCCGGGGTTCCGGGGTTCCGGGGTTCCGGGGTTCCAGGGTTCCAGTATTTCAAATTTCACTTGACCCCTTGAACCCTAGATCACTGGAACCCTTATATTCTCTCCAGCTTCGGCATTCCCATCAGGCTGAGCGCATTGCCCATCACTATCTGAAATGCCCTGACCAGGGAGAGCCTGAATGTTCGGAGGTTCTCATCCTGAAGGTGAATAAACGGGGTCTGGACATCTGACCCGGGATCGGGATGCTCATAGAAGTTCGTAAAGGATGAGGCAAGATCAAAAGCATACTCCGTCAACTGTGAAATCCTTAAGTTCTTGCCGGTCCTGACAACCACGGAATTGAATCTCGAAAGAACTTCCATCAGATCCCTCTCCGTCTCAGTCAATTGGGCAGAAACAGCCTCTTCCCCCCAATGAAAAACGATTTTTCGTTCTTCGGCCTTCCTCAAGATGCTGCAGGCCCGTGCATGGGCATATTCGAGATAGACCCCTGTATCTCCGGTTGTCTTGAGGGCTTCATCAAAGTCGAAGACGATCTGACTCTCAAGCGTGAATTTTAGAAGGTAATAACGGATGGCCGCAGAAGCCAGCGCATTGGCAACACTCTCTTCGAGGGGATGGTCTGCCTTTTCCACCACCTTCTTCTTCACTATCTCGATGAAATCCTTTGCCTTGACGCCTGTTCCGGAGCGGCCCGACATGGCTACGGATTTCTTCTCTTCCGTTTCTTCCGCACCTAAAATTCGGGCGGCTTGGGGTGAGAGGTTGACCACCTCATAGGCTAAATGAATCGATCGCTCCGCCTCTTTTTCAAAGCCGATCTGACGGAGACATTCGCCCACCACCTCCTGGGGATAACTCTGCCTCACATCGATTACATTGATCACTTGATCAGCCTTCCCGAAACGCTTTGAAATGTCATGGCCGTGTTTGCCCTCTTTCGATGTCGTCCAGAGTATCTCACCATTGGCCTGCTTTCCCCAGGTCTGATATAAAAAGTCTTTCATCAGGAGCCCGAACTTCCAGAGCTGATAGGCGATATCCTTTCCCGTATAGGTGACGCTTCCATTGGAACGGACCAGTATCTTATCCAGGCTCTTTACCCCATCGCTTGTGTCCACAATTCCACCAAAAGGAACGACCCAGCATCCTTTATTCGGCCCTTCTGTCTCGAATCGAAGCCCTCCCCTCTCCTTCAGGATTTCGAAAGTGGCTCCCCAGAAGCCCTGATGAATGATATCCGACTCCCAGTTGAGAAGATCGTAAAAGATGGAGAGTTGCGCCACGGTCTCAAGATGGGATTGAACAATCCGGGTGGCTAGTTCTTTGGCAAAGATGGCGACAGGAGGTTGCTCGCTCTCAATCTGATGGAGAATCTCTTCCCGCCTCTCCTTCATGGATGGATCCTTCTCAACCTCGCCCTGAAAACGGGCATAGAGGTCCCAGCAAAAATAGTCGAAGGGCTGATCTTTTGGAACCTTTTCCCATATCGATTTAAAATCGGAGGCGCCTTCTTTGAAAAATGGGGGATCGAGATAGAGGATGGCCGTGACCACATCGACCACCTGAACCCCGGTGTCATCGATGTAGTTGCAAACCTCCGTTGAATAGCCGAGCCATTTGAAAACTCTGGCAACCGTATCACCCAGGACCGAATTGCGGAGGTGACCAATATGCATGGCCTTGTTGGGATTGACGCTTGTATGTTCGACGAAGACTTTTTCTTTCTCAACTTGTATGGGTCGCCCAAAGTGATCAGCTTTCTCAAAGATTTCTGGAATCAACTCTTTTGCTAATTTCGGCCAATCGACTTTGAAATTGATATATCCGGGAGGAGTAATTGTGACTTCCTGAATATAGGGAGGAAGATTCGCCTTCAGTTGTTCAACCACTTCTCTTGCAATCTCCATCGGCGGACGCCGCTTCTCTTTGGCAAGCGAGAGGCAGATCGCACTCGAGAAATCCCCTATCTCTCTCTGAGGAGGGATATTGAGAGGAACTTCCTCCACCCTAAGAATATTCTTCAATGCCTCTGCCACACCTTCTCTAATCATCTTCGGCCTTTCACCTTCAGTTTTGTCCAATTATGATGAAGATGTGATGGAAAAGTCAAGAAATAGTCTTGCCATTCAAATTGACAGACTGACGCGCAAAGAGATATAATTCGGGCAAATTATAAGAAAGGAATTTACCATGCAAATCACGATGAAGAAATATGCCCATCGAATTGAGAAGAACCAGGTTAATCCGCACCTTCGGTACGATGGAAAGAGAAGCGGACTTATCCTGGACCCCGAAAAAGAAAAAGTCCCCCTCCAGATTTTAGGATTCGGGATTTATCAATTGAAATCCGACTTCATCACAAAGAACACGAAAGATAAGGAGATGGTCCTCGTTCCTCAGGATGGCAGATTTGAGGCAGATATCAACGGAAAGAAGTTCTCCGGAGAGAGAACCAATGGCCCTTTCTTTCCAGGTCCTGGCCGATCCAATGCCTCTGCTCTCTATGTTCCCTCTAATGTCAGATTAAAGATTCGGGGAAAGGGAGAGATTGCCTTCTTCGAAGCCCCTGCCCTCAAGGAGAAACCTCCTTTCTTCTTATCGAGGGAAGATGTAAAAGTCATTTCGAGGGGAGATTGGATCTGGCGAAGGGATATTGTTCCCCTGATCAGCCCCAAGGATGCAAGCTCGAATCTTGTCGTCGGAGAGACCTATAGCCCTCCGGGTTTCTGGTCTGGGACGCCGCTCCACCAGCATGACAAAGATCAGCCCCAATCAGGTGAGTCAGACCATGAAGAGGTCTATTACCATCGTTTTAACTGGAAGAAGAACCCCGGAGACCAATTCGGGCCTTATGGAGTTCAAATCCTGATGGATGGGAAGAGGCTGATGAAAGCCTACCTCATCGGAGAGAAGAGTATTTTTGCCATTCCAGGAGGATGCCATCCTGTCGTTGCCTCTCCAGTTTCGGAACTCCTCTACCTGTGGGGACTGGCAGGTAAGGGGGAGGCGCTGGCAATGAGAGATATTCCTGAATTCGCTCATCTGAAGTCCTTTGAAGAAATTTTCAAAACCCTAAAGGAAGACCAGAAGAAAAAGACCTTTTCAAAAGAGGATTTCAACAGAACATGTCAGCCCTATCCTTTTACAGAGGAGCAGAAAGATCTCTTAATCGCAATGCTGAGAGAAAAAGAATATGACATTGACTGAACCGAACCTGATTCCTTCCTTTGAGGAGATTTTAAAAATCCTTCAAGCCTTCCCTATAGACCTCCGAAAGGTCTATCCCCGGTCCTTCAGCTCAATGAACGGGTTGCTCTATGGAATGATTCGAACGAACCAGGGGAAGAAGTTGATCGTCATCGGTGAAAAGGAACTTCTCTTTAAGGATCCCTTTACTGGAAAAATCTTACATCACGCTCCCTCGCTCAAGGTGTGCGATCTCTCCGGGGAAAATACCCTCTCTTTAATGAAACTCTTTCCCTTTACCGCGCCCGCCTCCCTCCTGAATTATCCCGCAACCATCGGGACCGGAGATCGTCTCGGTCTGGCCACTCCCGGCCATATCCGGGCAGTCAGGAAATTCAGAGTTCGACCTGTTCTGGCCCAGCAGTCTATCCGGGAGAATGGCCAGACCGGCAGAAATTTTAGAGAGGTCATCGCAGATGCGGCCTGGTCAGTCTTTCAGGAGAACTATTGCGAAGGTTATGGGGCGGACGGAGATCATCTGAAGTCTTTGGATGAGGTGAGGCTGGCTCTTGATGCGGGCGTCTCTATGATCACGCTCGATCTCTCTGAAAAATTGAATTTAGAAGCTTTTTCCATTCCGCAGGAGGTAATCGAACGAAGATTTAAGGAGGAGATCGACCCCGGCGATGCAAAAGTCCTCCTCCATCTCTTCCTGGATAAGGAATTTACATTCAGGGGGTCCCATGGTGATCTCTCCATCCGGTTTTCAGAGGAGGAAGTTAAACGCAATGTTCTCCTCTTCCATCAGGCCATTGACTTTTCCGAGGAAGTCCATCAATTTCTTATCCAGCGTACGGGTAGAAAACATCTCATCGATTTTGAAATCTCCATCGACGAAATCCCTTTCCCAACCTCTCCGGAGCTCCATCTCTTCATGATGATCGCTCTGCATCACAGAGGGGTCCGAATCGATTCCCTTGCTCCCCGCTTCATCGGTGAGTTCCAGAAGGGGATTGATTACCGGGGAGAGGTGACAGCCTTCACGGAGCAGTTCCATCGCCATGTCCTCATTGCCCAACATTACGGGAATTATAAGATCTCTATTCACTCGGGAAGCGATAAGTTCTCGATCTTCCCCCATATCGGTGAAATCTCTCAGGGGAAAATCCATCTTAAGACAGCAGGTACGAGCTGGCTTGAAGCCGTCCGTCTCATCAGCCTGAAGGATCCTTCCCTCTACCGGGAGATTCATCTTCGGGCTTTATCCGCATTCGGGGAGGCTTCCAAACATTATCAAGTAACTACGGATATCTCCTGTATCCCTCAAATCAAAGACCTCACTGATTTGGAACTTTCCGGCCTCCTCGATCAGGAAAACGCCAGACAGCTTCTTCACCTCACCTATGGCTTTTTGCTTAAGAGCGAGTTAAGGGACCGGATTTTTAAGACTCTGATTCACTATGAGGAGGATTACGGAGCCCTCCTTGATAAACATATTGAGAAACATTTAGAGTATTTGGGAGTTGAAAGGAGAGATAATTCCTCAGTTAAAGACAGAGAAAAGGGTCGGGAGGTTCTCCTGTAAAAACCTTGAAGCGAAACCTCTATCCGTTGAACTACGTAGGTTCGTTTCCTAAAATCACCATCTAAACGGCAGGAGGACCGGTTCGTATGACTTCTATGATCGCTTTACAAGGTTTCGGAGGGAGAACCTTCCGACCCTATCCGGTCAAATACAACCCCATAACCGAGGGGTTAACAGGAGAGATTGAATATGAAGGCGACCGCTCAAGAGACCATCAACCATGTTATTGAATTTAGCCTTCCCGAAAGCCTTTCGCTGAAGGAAAGACCCCCTGTTCCGGATGATCATGTCGCTCATCTCTTCTCACTTGTCCAGCGGGGCCAGACCACTCTGGCTTCTGACCATCTCCTCTTCCCCGAAATCAATGGGAGGTTATCCGAAACAGTAGGAGGCCTCATCAGAAAATTGAACCTCCTATTCTCCCTTTCCAGACCTGCCCTCCATGAACCGAATGAATCATTGGAGCAAAAGATCCGCCTTAGACAGTACTCCTATGAGGTCATGCTGGAGATGGCGCTCAACTTCTACGGCCTCGAAAGCCGCTGGCTCGACGAGGAAGAAAAAGCGGAGTCCCTTGGCTACATTCTCAATGCTCTGGAGGAGTGGGAGGATCGAGAGGGAAAAGAGGGAGGGGGTTCGATTGCCGAGGCTGTGATCGGGAAATGGCTCTCGAAGATGAAGAGGGTCCAGAAGGGCAGCAGCATGGTCGCCAGGACAGCCTTCCGAATCGAAGAGGGAATGAATTTCAAGAAGAATCTCTGTGTTCAATTTTTGAAGGCAGCTGAAAGGGAGATCAGGGAGAATATCTACTACCGAATGGTAAAAGAAGGACTCTGTAAATTCGGCAATGATTATGCCATTGGCTTGAGATGGCTCAGGCACCTTGGCTTTGAGCAGGTCTCAACCAATCCTGTTCTGGCCGCAAGGGCTTATCAGGACGAGCCTTCCTTAACCGCTCTCTTTCGCGACGACGTGAAGCGACATCCGGATTTTAAGCGCTGGTCAGCGAAGCCTTTCAGATATGGAGAGGAGATCACGCTTTACGCAACGCTGCTTGCCCTCTGGGATAACCTCTATGTCTTTCGTCCCATCTTCTTCAACCTCCGAGAGACCTCCGGAGGCGGTGTCGTCAGTTTCCAGCTCAATCCCAATATTGCGCACCTTGTTGAGGAGAGCATCCGGGATGTGTTTACGGCATTCTCTCTCGCCTCTGAAAATCTCTCCCTCTATGACCAGTACCTGCTGGCAGGTTATCGGATGGACGGATGGAAAGGAAGGCCCAATCTCGTCATCAAAGTGGCCGCCACAACCCCTGCCGCCAGACCCATCACCCGGACGATCAACTCCTTTGGCTTCGGATCGAATATCACGGTTGACTTCAGCGTCAGCCAGGAGGCCACACTCCTCATTGAGGAGATGGAGGGAATGGCTGAGGCGATGAGAAAGGGAATTCGACCGACCCAGCTCTATATGACCAACATGGGCGGACGGCTCGAAAGCCATCTGAGAGAGGTGAAGTTAGAAGAACTCTTCAGCGAATTAAAAGATAAGGTAGGTGAATCAAAAGCAATTCAGAAGATTGAACAGCTCTCAGAGGCAAATGGATCAAAGGAGAAAGTCTCTAAGTCAAAAACCTATGAGGATAAGGTCTTGGTAGGAACGCGATATGCCCATCAAAAAACGATCAACGAATCCATCTGTGAGGCATTAAAAGAAGTAGCTTCGAAGGAGTCCCTTCAGAGTTGGGAGGAGGCCATTGGCAAATCAGGAACGTTTGTGGCTAGAAGAATATGGGCGATCTTTTTTTCTGCTGAGAACCGAGAAAAATGGACGGTCTATCTGATGAAGAAAAAAGGTCTCCTGCAGAAACAGGCCAGTTTTATTATGGACCGCATCCACTGCCTCCCCGCCTCAAAGCGGAAGCCTTTTGACACCTACTGGACCCTCTCTTCCCGAAACATGGTCCATACCGAATTCCCGGACCATCAGGAGAATGTGAGGAAAATGGCTCAAGAACCTCGATTTGATTTGAATGAGTATGGGGAATCCATTTCGAATATTTTTCCGGCCGGAGTGCTCGATCAACTCAATCAGATCGAAGATTTCCGGAAGGCTTATGAAATCAATCCCGAATTATCAGAAATCTTCAAAGAGGCTGGAATATCCGGGGACTTTGGCCTGGGAGGTCTCGCTCCTTCCGATTGGCCGGAGTTCGGCCCTATCCAAAAAACTCTCTCCGAATTTAAAGGAGCCTATGATGCCTTTCAGAAAGAGATGGTCTCACTGATCAAGAAAACCCCCTCCACGCGAAAGAAAAAAAGATGAGGATCGCGAGAGGCGGTTTAGAGCTTTTTCGAATAATCGAGCTGGACCCTCTGCCCCTTCTCCGCCGAAAGATAGGCGGCATAAACAACTTCCATCGTGTCCTCAGCCAGCTTCAGGCCTGATATCGGCTCCTTCCCCTGGAGGATGCTATCAATGAAGTCCTCCAGTTCCTGAGGAAAACCCCTCATCCAATCTTCATCGGGGCTAGCAAAGTTCCACCCCGCTTTCGTCTCGAGCTTTTCCGAAATGTACTCGTCCCCAAGGATCTTCGGATCCGGAGCGTAGACCTCAACCGCATTATTGGGATTGATGTTGGCGAAGGCCACCGCATTCGAGAGATAGACCTGCATGGTGTTCCGGGTTCCACCCAGCACCCCATCCGATGCAAAAATGGACGCCTTGGAGTTGTCCTCGAAAGTAATGATGACCGCGGACCAGTCTTCAACGTCTTCCCATGCGGTGACCAGCCATTTCTTCGCCTCTTTTTGAAAGGAGGGAATCCGGGTATGCTGTCCTACCTCTGCGGTTACATATTTCGGCCGGATGGGCTTCCCATCCCGCAGATCGCCTTCGAAATACTTGAGGTAGAGGGCGGCCCCGATCGGATGGCAACCCAACCGGAGGAGGGCCCCGCCACCGGAGGTCTTCCATTTCCGTGAGTAGCCGGCGTGGGAACCCGAATGGCTCTCTTCGGCCCGTATGTCCATGATGGTTCCACCACTCGCCTTAACAATTCTTTTCATCTTTTCCACCGAAGGTGCATAGACCCAGTCCTCGGCATAGCAGAACAGGATGCGGCTCTTCTCAATCGCCTTCCTGATCCTGGCGCAGCTCTCCATTGCACTCCGGAGCATCACATCCTTAGATATCCTGAATCCAATGTCTTCCCCCTCGATCTCCTCCCCGAAGTACCCGGTCAGTGGTTTCTCACAGATGATGTGTTTTCCCGCCTCTGCCGCGGCGATGACCATCTCCTCATGGAGATTGTTAGGAATGCAGAGGTCAATCACATCGATGTCCTTCCTCTCCAGAAGTTTGCGATAATCCGTATAGACCGATGGGATGTTGAACTGCTTGGCCGTTTCCTGTCCGTTTTTTTCCGTCTTTGAAGCGATCCCGAGGATCTCCATCTTTGAGCCCCTTAGTTTTGCATAGTTGTTAAGATGAAGGTGGGCAGCAAACTGCGACCCCACGATTCCGACTCGAACCTTTTCCATTCTCTTCCTCCTTTTGATCTTCTTTGAAGATTTAACGGTTTAGCAATTTCCGCCTTATTCTCTCCTATCTTCTGCCTTCTGCTTTCTGCTTACTACTTTATATTTTTCTCCGTTAACTCAGGTGGCCTTGAATGATCATGATCGTCTTAAATCTCCAATCTGCGCTCTTAAATCAAAAATTCCTTTGGCTGAATCTTGATCCAGAAAAAGTGTGGCCTTCTCATGCTTTTTCAAAATGCTTGCCGGGCAGTTTGTGGAAATCGGCCCTTCAAGACTTTTTTTGACAGCTTCTGCTTTGGTTGGCCCGGGAACCATGCAGAAGATAAATGTTGCGGACAAGATAACCGGAAGGGTGAGGGTTATCGCTTTTTGGGGAACGCTTTCAATGTCCTTAAAACATCCATCATGGACCTGCTGTTGCCTTGAGGCGAGATCAAGTTCAACGACCTTGACCAGCCTTGGATCATTAAAGTCGGCAACCGGCGGGTCATTGAAAGCAAGATGACCATTCTCCCCGATCCCGATGCAGGCGATATCTAAAGGATGGTCTTTGAGAAGAGCGGCATAACGATCACACTCAGCCTCTGGATCTTTGGCCATTCCATTCAGGTAGTGGATCTTCCCCGGACGGACTTTATCGAACAATCTTTTTCGCAAATACTGTCCGAAATCCTGGGGAGCTGCGCCAGGGAGACCAACATATTCATCAAGATGAAAGGCGGTCACCCTCTTCCAGTCCACGCCCCGATTTTTGCTTAATTCTTCCAAAAATTCATTCTGGGATGGGGCCGAAGCAAAGACCATCGTGAGATCCTTCTTCTTGAGCATCTCCTCCATCTTCGAGGCAACGGCCCGCCCGGCTGCCTGACCCATAGCGACCCGATCCGGGAAAACTTTCACTGTCAGTTTTTCTAAAACGAAAGAATTTTTCATTTTTTCCATAACCAGTCTTTCTTACACGTTATTGCTTTCTTCTATTCCTAACCTGTCCCTGTCATTCCTGAAACATCTTGACAAAATATTTGAGTTTATAACCTGAATTTTGCGTCAGTTTATGCGTTATGGGTGAGAAATAGTGGACTAACCATCTGAGAACCTCTATATTCTTGGGTTAGGGAAAGAAACAAAAAAACCAAGAATAAACATGGAAGCAACTCAAATGGTTAAATCGGAGAATCAGTATAATTAAAAAAGGGGCATAAAACAAGGG
>Ga0214473_10004617_pt1 | contig 16563 bp, 14 predicted proteins | sample RVTome_7_FD_203509 | JGI IMG/M metagenome (GOLD analysis project Ga0214473, IMG submission 203509) | Soil microbial communities from uranium-contaminated site in the Upper Colorado River Basin, Wyoming, United States - RVT98D197 | ecosystem: Environmental > Terrestrial > Soil > Contaminated >... | reverse complement strand
CTCCTGTCTGGTGAACGCCCCGGCAATCTGTCGCGGGACAGCGCAACGTGCCCTCTCCCGCGCCAGTTCTGTCACTCGCTGCAAGGCAATGTGTTTTCGCGGCCCGGTTTTTTGCTCCTCCGCAAGGAGTCTACGAGTGGTGGCGCGAGGCCGATGGTATGGCCAGGTGGGTGAGAGCGCAATCAAGCAAGAGTATCTTGTACCTCATATCAAGGCCCCGCACACCGCGTCAAGGCAATTCCCATGCATACGGACAATCAAGACAATTCTGCCTCAGACGAAACGCCTGAGCTGCTCGCGTGTCATGAACCGATACGATTCGATGGCGACAGCCACACCCAGGCGGACCTGCATCTCGCGCCGCTCGACCCGCACGACCCGGCCATCACACTGGAGGCGGACAGGGTCGTCCGGTGACAGCCGCCCCAGAACCAGCGTCAACCGGACCTGCTCACCCAAGACAAGGTACCGATCCGTCTCGAAAAACACGCCCGAGATGCTCACATCCCTGGTGAGGCCCGTTCCCCCCTCCAGTTCCACGGGAATGGCGATCGGGAGGCGCGGGGCCCGGCGCCGCTCGTGGAACTGTGTGGCACCCTCGGGGGTGAGCCTACTCACACTCGAGTGCCTCCGTCCGGTCTTGGCCGATGTGGTGAAAGGCATCCTGCCATCTATTCTTCAAGGGAGTTCCCGCAGCCCAGATCGCGGGCAGGTGTCGCCCCCTCGCATAGGACCTGTGATGAGTGCACGCTGGCCGGTCTCCTCGGTTCCCGAGGTGGGCAGGCGGCGTTGTGCGGGGACCGCTTCTGTTGCCGGCCAGGGGGCTTGGCCGGAGGCGATATGGTCGAGCCCTCTGGGCTTCAATAGGTCACGACCATCGCTGCTGAGCGAAGCTGTGAGAGGTGATGGCAACGGCCACCTCCACTTTTCCGTTGGACTGTCCGACCCGCACGACCTGGCCTTCGCACTGGAGGCGGATGGGGTCGCCTGGAGACGCCCGCTCCAAGACCAAGGTCAGCCGAACCGGCTCCCCCGGGGCGAACCACTGGGTCGTTTCGAAGAAGACTCCCGAGAGGCTCACATCCCGGGTTATGCCGGTCCCCTCATCCAGTTCGACGGGGATGGCGATCGGGAAGCGAACGGCTTGGCGACGCTCGGTGAATTCCGGGGGACTCTGGGTTTGCATGCGCCAACTGTACCGCCTCCGTCCGGCCTCGACAATTTATCGAAAGATATATTTTTGTATATCTTTCGATATATATCGTCGCGCCAATGCCGAGAGGCGCACGTGCCAGGACAGCCACAGAGGCCGTATTCGGTCTCGAATCACGGAGGGGCTAACCACCGGAAAATACAGGCAGTCCCGAAATTGTCTCAACGGCGGTGTCCGACAGAATGGGCAACGAGGCCGGGAGGCGGCATGGGAGGCCGAATACGATCCAGAAAAGTCGAAATTCGAGGTGCTTCAGAGGGTCGAGGATCAGAGGAGGCCTTTGGTCTGGGCGTACAGGGCCAGCTCCAGTCGGCCTTCGAGGCGGAGTTTTTCGTAGATGTGGTGCAGATGGATCTTGACCGTTCCCTCGCTGATGGACAGCCTGTCACCGATCTCCTTGTTGCGCAGGCCGGCGGCCACCATGCGCACGATCTCGATCTCCCGCGGCGTCAGGGCGTCGGCCACCTCGCGCATCCCAGCCTCGCGCGACAGCATTTTCTCCATCGCCCGGCCGAAGGAGCGTTTCTCCAGCCACTGCTCCCCCGCGTGCACCTTGCGGACACACTGCACCAGCATTTGCGGGGCCATCTCCTTCAACACGACGCCCCGCACCCCCAGGCGAACCAGCGCCATCAACTCATCCTCGCCCAGGGACACCGTCAGGATGACCACCCGCGTGGGCAGGTTTTCCTCCTGGAGCTGCCGGAGAACCGCGATCCCGTCCATCCCGGGCATGCGGATGTCCAGGATCAAGACATCCGGGCGGTGCTGCCGTACCGCCTGGAGTGCCTCTCTGCCGTTCACACAGCGAGCCAAGATCTGGAAGTCCTGTTCAGAGCGGAACAAGAGCTCCAGGCCATCCAGGATGATGGGGTGATCATCGGCCAGCACCAGGCTAATCGCCATCTCGGGCTCCCACCCGGGCGACCGGCAAGACAATCTCCAGGCGCGCCCCGGACTCGCTGGAGTCTATGCTCAGGGTTCCCCCCAGGGAGACGATCCGTTCCTTGAGCGTGACCGGACCCAGTTTCATCTCGGTCAGCCTGGCGTGGTCATAGTGTCCGTGGAAGCGGAAGCCGCGCCCGTCGTCTGCCACGGTGATCCGCACATGATCGCCCTGCCCGCTGAGCTCGACCCGTGCGACCGAGGCCCGAGCGTGCCGCGCGGCATTCACCAGCGCCTCGTGAACGATGCGATAGATCTCGCGGCCCAGGGCTGCAGGGATGCGTTCCCCCGCGCGGTCGAACTTCACCTCCACCTGGAGGCCCCAGTGGCGCTCGATCCGCTCGCTCAACTCGTTCAGGCGCGCGGTCGGGTCGGAATCCGCCTGAGGCGAGCCGAGCGGCCCTGGCTTCAGCTCCTGGATAAAGAAACGCAGGTCGCGTTGCTCCTCGGCGAGCAGATTCTGGATTTCCTGCAGGCGGTTCCGGGCGGCCTGCGGGTCCTCGGCAAACAGGCGGCCGACCGTCTGCAGTTGCAGGGCAGCTCCCGTGAGAGATTGCAGCACGCCGTCATGCAGGTCCCGCGCAAGGCGGATGCGCTCATCCATGGCGGCTGCGTGCTGCGTGCGCTGCACCAGGTAGAAGTGGTCCATGCGGTCGATGATCTGGTGGGCCACCAGCGTTCCCAGCACGAGATCATCTGGGGTCATGGCCGGCTTGTCCAGACAAAACAGGCGTCCTCTGCAGGCCTCCCCAGACAGTCGCAGGCAAAGCACGGCCCCGACGGCGAAGCGCACCTGGAAGTCCGGGTGAAGCGGGGTGCCGTGCCAGCGCTGCAGGCCGATGGAGGAGGTGTGCAGGCAGGCCGGGACCGGGAGGCTCGCATCCTGACAGAGAAAGTCGGCATCTGCCAGGGGCTTGGCAACCAGCGGCTCGAATGTGGCGGGAGACTCCCGGCTCCGGGAAAACTCTCCCCGGGACCACGCTACGACATGCAGCCAGGGTTCCTCCGATTCCTCCCAAGTCGCCAACACGCGGGGAGTGTCGAGGAGGGCCCCCGCGTGCTCCAACAGGTCCCGCACCAGTGGATCGGCGTCCCGCCGGACGATATGGGGCCACATGGCCAGCCGCGACAGCTCGCTTCGCAGCCGCCTTTCGTGCTCATATGCCGCCAGGTACCCCAGCAGGACTGCCACGAGGATCAGCGGCATGCCGCGGAGGATGAGGCGGCCGAGCTCGAAGGCCGGGAGGGGCGCCCCATGAGCCCCGTACAGACTCAACCCGACCAGCGCCAGCAGGGCTGCCGCCGCGGTCCAGAGGATCCCACGCCACTGCCAGCGCACGGTGGCGCACACCAGGGAAAACACAAAGTAGACGAAGAAGGGGCTCGTGGACGCCTCGGTGAAGTACACCAGCACCGTAAAGAGAACCATATCGAGGGCGTGCGTCACCACGGGCAGGTGGATGAGCACCGGGTGTGGCCTGCCCACCACGAGGAGCATGACGACCGCATAGAGCAGATATCCGGTGAGGAGGACGAGGACGGTGTGCGCGTGCCTGGAGGGTTCCGAGGGCGCTAGCCATATCGCCAGTAGCGAACACGCGGCCAGAACCACGCGTCCGGCCGCAATGAGGCGTTCGGGACGGCTCGGCGTGAATCCCTTGCGATTCATGGCCGCACGGTTGGGCACCCAGTTCTGCATACCCTTCCACCGCCCCTGTGCTGGCTTTTCAGGAGACGGGCGCAACGTCCAGCGCGTCCAGCTCGACGGAGGCAGCCTGGTGGATCAGGGTGACACCCATGACCAGGCGGGCGCGGGTACCCTTCCGCAGCAAGATCCCACGCACGCCGGCGAGGGGCCCCCGGATCACCTCGACCTGCATCCCTTCACGCAGGTAGGGATGCGGGTCGTAGGGCAGGGTGCTGGTGACCAGCCGACGCACGGTCTCGATCTCCGCATCCGGAACCGGAACCGGCCCGTCGTGATTCCCCAGGACCTGTACGACGCCCGTGGTGCTCAGGACCGCAACCCGGAGGGAGACGGGGAAGCGCGCGAAGCAATACCCGGGAAAGAGAGGAAAGGCTACCAGCTTCCGCCGATCCTTCCACTGCCGCGCCCGCTCGATCAGGGGCAAGAACGGCTCCACCCCCTGGGCGGCGAGCTGGTCGCGCACGAGCTTTTCATGTCGGGAGCGGGTTCGCAGTGCGTACCAGTGAAGACCCATCGGACAGTGTTCCCACCTCTTGCGTGCCTCTCGACGCGTTCCGCGACACTCTTAGCATGCGGGTTCTGGCCCGTCAACTCACTCCCGAGAATCATGTGTTCGGCAGTTCGGCAGTTCGGCAGCTCGGAAACCGGAACCAAACTTCTCCGCAGATTTCGCAGATTCCGCAGATTTCATTCAAGAACTCATCCCGGAGATACTCCGCGGAAGCTGCAACGAAGGATTGGCACAGGCCATTCTGAATTTCGCATTGACCCCTTTGAGTCGAATCTGCCAAATCTGCGCCCTTCGGCCCCGCCACTGACGGGGCTCAGGGACCCGAGCATGCCGAGGGGTAATCTGTGGATGAATGAGAGTTCGTGTCTCAGTACCCGTAATCCACAGGGGCGGCCCAGCGGTGTTCTTTGACCTCCAGGCTGGCCAGCCGTTCCTCGCCCAGCCGCTCGAGGTAGGCGGCGTGGTCCGGCAGGTCCAGAATCCACTTTCGGGTCCAGGCCGCGAAGCCTTCCGCCGTGCGACTCTCCATGTGATACTGGTGGAAGAAGTCATGGTCGCGATCGTAGGAGCCCTGGACCGGGGAGGGATGGGCCCCGTAGGGGTCGTGCACCACCGCGTGAATCTTGAACGGGGGAACCAGCACCCGGTTCGGGTCGCTTCGGATCACCTCGGGCTCGACGATCTCTTCCGCCGTCAGGATGACGCGCTTGCTGGCCAGGGCGGCCTCCACGCTCACCCCGAGGTTCCCCCAGCAGTGGGCCGCGCCCGAGGCATCGGCCCGTTGGACATGCAGGATCGCGACGTCCGGCTGCAGGCTGGTCACCAGGATCAGCCGCTCCCCGCTCCAGGGGGCCGCCCACTCGCGCAGGGTGGGATTGGTCTTCAACAGGTCGGAGCCGAGCAGGGTCTTGGTGGGAATGAACGGAATGCCCAAGGCCCCGGCGTGCAGCGCGAGGGCGAGGCTGAAGTTGCTGTGGTCCTGGATTTCAATCCGGTGGGGGATCCCCTTCTCCGCCGCCCGCCGGTAGTTATGGCCGAGCCCAGCGCTCACGTTGCCGACCCAGGCGGCGATCACTTTCCGGGCACAGCCCGCGCCGATCAGCTGGTCGAAGAGGATGTCCGAGATCGGACCCACCAGCGTGAGGTCCCGGCGTCCCCGGCGGATGATCTCGTGCCCGGCCGCAAAGGGGATCAAGGACTCCAGGCCCGCACACATCAGAACGGTGGACCCGTTGGGCACGAACCGCTCGATCGCATCCCTCATGGACAGCAATTTGTCGGTCATGGATTCTGGCTCACGCCATTCAAAGTTCGAGGTTCGAGGTTCAAGGTTCGAGGGTAGGCCGTGAGACGTGAGGGTCAGACCCGATTCCGGATTGTGGTTGAACCTCGCACATTGAACGTCGCACGTTGTACCTGAGGCGTTCCTTTCCCCCTTCCGCATTACGTGCGCAGCTTGAACCGTTGGATCTTCCCGGTCGAGGTCTTGGGGAGCTCGGTGACGAACTCGACCCAGCGCGGGTACTTGAAGGGCGCGATGGCCTCTTTGACGAAGACCTTCAGCTGCTCCGCCCGTTCCGGGGTCGGTGGCACCCCATCCTTGAGGACGACGAAGGCCTTCGGCTTGACCATGCCGTTGCCATCCGTGGTCCCCACCACCGCGCACTCCAGCACTTCAGGATGCCCCAAGAGGGCACTCTCCACCTCGATGGGGGACACCCAGATACCCCCGACCTTCAACATGTCGTCCGACCGGCCGGCGTACCAGAAGTAGCCGTCAGCATCCCGGCTGTAGCGGTCGCCGCTCCGGACCCACTCTCCGTTGAAGGTCCCCTTCGACTGCTGGTGCTGGTTCCAGTAAAACGCTGCCGCCGAGTCGCCCCTGACCCAGAGATCACCGACCGCGCCCGGGGGGACATCCCGGCCCTCCTCGTCCACGATCCTCGCCGCATAGCCCGGCACCACCTCGCCCGATGAGCCCGGCCGGACGCGGCCCGGCCGGTTGGAGATGAAGGTCTGGAGCATTTCCGTGGACCCGATCCCGTCCAGGATCTCCAACCCGAAGAGCCGCTGCCAGCGAAGGAAGATGGCGGCAGGCAGTGGCTCTCCGGCCGACACGCAACACCGGACCGACCGCATCAGGTCGCGAACGGTCGCGGTCCCTTCTGTCTCGGCGCGACGCTCCGCCCGGTGCAGCATCGTCCCGTAGAGCGTCGGCACCGCGTAGAACACGGTAGGCCGGTATTGCCGGACGACTTCGAAGATCGCATCGGGCAGCGGTCGCCCGGCATACAGGACGGCCGAGGCCCCGACGGTGAATGGAAAGTACAGGTTATTCCCGAGGCCGTAGGCGAAGAACAGCTTCGCCGCGGAGAACGTCACGTCCTCCTCGGTCAGGCCCAGCACGCCCTGGCCCATGGCCCGCGCGCAACAGAGCATGTCGTGCTGCAGGTGAACCGTCCCCTTGGGAAACCCCGTACTCCCCGAAGAGTACAGCCAGAAGGCCACATCATCGCGGGACGTGTCGGCCGGCTCACATGCGTCCCCCGCCTGGCGCATCAGGTCGTCGTAGGCCAGGCAGCCGCCCGCGGCCTCCCCGATCACGACGACGTGGCGAAGAGATCGGCAGCGCTCCCGGATCCCCTCCAGCGGCTCCCACAGTTCCCGATGCACGAGCAAGAGCCTGGCCCGGCTATCATTCAGGAGATACTCGTAATCGGCGGGTCGCAGCAGGGTATTCAGAGGGACCGGAACCACGCCCACGCGGATCGCACCGAAGAATCCCGCGACGAACTCGGGCGAATCCAGGCAGAGGAGGGCGATGCGACGCTCCGCCTCCACCCCGAGGCCCCGCAGCACGTTGCCCCACCGGTTCACCCCGAAGGCGATATCGCGATACGTGTAGGATCGCCCCTCGTGCCGGACGGCGATCCTGTCCCCGCGCCCCGCCTGGAGGTTGCGGTCCACGAAGTCCACCCCCGCGTTGAACCGCTCTGGAATATCGAGATGCATGGTCCGAAACTCAACTGGACCCACAGATGTCGTAGATTACAGACCCCCCTCCCACTCCCTCCCCCTCAGACGGGGGAGGGTTCGGGTGGGGGTGAAATCCGCGTAATCTGCGTAATCTGCGGTGAAGTTGGTCGTGGATTTTTCTCATCTCAGGAAAGGTCGGCAAGCTCGCGGAGGGCCCGGGACACGAACACCCGCGCCATCCGTTTTCGGTAGGCCAGAGTGAGATCGGTGTTGTCCAGCGGTTTTGCCGGGCGATAGGCTGACACCGCCGCCTCCTCGATCAACTCGGGGGTGAGTTTCCGGCCGCGCAGCACCTCCGAGGCTTCCGTCGCATCCACGGGATGAGAGCTCACCGCGCCCAGCACGATCCGGGCCTCCGCGCAGGTCCCGTCCCGCCCCAGGCGGGCCGCGGCCGCGACGCCGAGGATCGGAAAGTCGAAGGATCCCCGTCGGCGGAGCTTCCAGTACGTGCTGCGCAGGCCGTCCGCGGGCGGCAGCAGAACGGCGGTCACGATCTCGTCCGGCCGCTTCGCGAGGTAGGCGATCCCGTCGTCGCGATACAGGGCCGTGACGGGCACCGTCCGCTCGCCGTCGGGGCCGGTCAGGACCACGAGCGCACCCAGCGCGATGACCGCGGGCGCCGTGTCCGAGGAAGAGGCGGCCACGCATCGCGGGCTGCTCGGCGCCACCAGGCAGCCCTCCCCGTCTCGCTTCATACAGAACCCGATAGCGCGGCGCCACTCGAAGGATTGATTGTAGTAATTGCAGCGGGTATCCACGCACAGGTTCCCCCCGATGGTCCCCATGCGCCGGATCTGCGGTGTCGCCACGCTGGCGGCCGCGGTCGCCAGGGCACGGTATCGGGCGCGGATGGCCGGGTGGAGGCCGATCTGGCTGAGCGGGGTCGCGGCCCCGATGCGCATGCCCCGCTGGGGATCGCCACTCATCCCGTGCAGTTCCCGGAGATGGCGGAGGCCGACCAGGATTCGCGGGTCGAACTGCAGCCGCTTCATGTTGGGGTACAGGTCGGTCCCGCCGCTGACCAGCATGCCGTCCGGACCGGCGTCGGCGATCATCCGCGTCGCCTCGGCGAGGCTCTTCGGGACCAGATACCGGAAGGCAGGCAATCGCATCATGAATTAGTCGCCCGATTCAATGAAAAACCGACAACCGACAACCGGTCAAGTCCGGCAGATGATCGGTTGTCAGTTGTCCGTTGTCAGTTTTCAATTGGAAGTGGTCAGTGGTCGGTTGTCGGTTTTGCATTCTAGGACCTCACCGGCTCGACCACCGTGGGCTGGGGGAAGACCACCGAGGGCAGCCGGCCGTTGCCCGCGATGCGGCCGAGCCGCTTCGCCTCCAGGGCGCGCACGATCTTGTCCGGCGATGCGGGGACCTCGTCGATGCGCACGCCGACCGCGTCGTAGATCGCGTTGAGCACCGCCGGGACGACGGGGAGAAGGACGCCCTGGCCGACTTCCTTCGCGCCGTAGGGGCCGGCCGGATCCAGGGTCTCGACCAGGATGGATTCCATCTCGGGCGTCTCGAGGAAGGTGGGGCTCTTGTACTCGAGCATGGAGGGGAGCTTGTGGACACCCTTGCGGAAGACCTGCTCCTCCATCAGGGCCTCGCCCAGGGCCATGTACACGCTCCCCTCGATCTGCCCGATCACCAGGAGCGGGTTGATGGCCTTGCCGATGTCGTGGGCCAGCCAGACCTTGTCCACCGTGATGAATCCTGTATCAGGATCCACGTGCAGCTCGACGACCGCGGCCGAGTAGCTGTAGGTGGGCGTCGGGCCGACCCCCGCGCCTTTGTACGTGCCCAGGCCCTTGGGCGGCGTGTAACTCCCCGTGGCCCCCAGGGTGCCGAACCGGGCCTCGGCCAGGACCGCGGCCTCCACGAAGGGGATCCCCCTGCCAGGATCCTCGCGGTCGAAGATCCGTCGGCGCGCCGCCCGAAGCCTGTCGAAGGGCACCCCCAGCTTCTCGGCCGCCACCTCGAAGAGCTGCGCGCGCAGCTTCCGGGCCGCCTCGATGGTGGCGTTCCCGGTCATGAGGGTCACCCGGCTGCTGTAGCTTCCCAGGTCCACGGGGGTGAGATCGGTGTCGGCCGTCACCACCCGGATATCCTCGGGCTCGATCCCGAGCTCCTCGGCCGCCACGTAGGCCAGGACCGAGTCGGATCCCTGGCCGATGTCCGTGCTGCCGCAGAAGATGGCCACGCCACCGCCGCGGTCGATCTTGATCATGACGCCGGAGTGGGGCATGGCGTTCCAGTAGATGGGCAGCCCGGCGCCGCTGATGTAGGCGCTGCCCGCAATCCCGATCCCGTGGCCGAAGGGTAGCGTCCCGTGCTTCGCCTTCCATCCGGAGCGCTCCACCACCCGGTCCAGGCACTCGCCCAACCCCACCGTCCCGATGCGGAGCTGGTTCACCGTCACCGAGTTGGGCGGGACGAGGTGGCGACGCCGCATCTCGGCCGGGTCCAGCCCCAGCTGCTCGGCGATCTTGTCCAGGTGCACCTCCAGGGCGCAGCGAGGCTGGGGGGTGCCGTGCCCACGCTTGGGCCCGCAGGGGGGCTTGTTGGTGAAGACCCGGACCCCCTCGAACTTGTACCGCGGCACCTGGTAGGTGACGGTCTGCAGCGCCCCGGTGTAGTAGAGGCTCGCCACCCCGTAGCTGCCGTAGGCGCCGCCGTCGAGGTAGGACCGGAAGTGCATGGCCGTGATGCGGCCGTCCCGCGTGACACCGGTCCGGAGCCACATCCTGACCGGGTGCCGCCCCCGGTGGGCGTAGAAGACCTCCTCCCGGGTGAGGCAGATCTTTACCGGACGCCCGGCCAGCATGGACAGCTTGCAGACCACGATCTCGTGGTTGAAGACATCGCTCTTCCCGCCAAAGCCGCCGCCGTGGGGCGCGGCGATGACCCGGATGTGGCTGGCCGGCAGTTCCAGGACCTTGGCCAGGGCGCGGTGGACGTAGTGGGGGGTCTGGGTGGAGGACCAGAGGGTGAGCTTCCCATCGGGGCCGTAGGCGCCAAGTGCCGCGTGCTGCTCCATGGGCAGATGCGTGCTGCCCTCGTAGTAGAAGACATCCTCCCGGATGGAGTCCGCTTCAGCGAAGCCCTCCTCGACATCCCCGAACTCGAGGGAGACCTCCTTGTGGATGTTGCCCCGGGGGCCGTAGTCGTGGATGCGGACGTCCTCCCGGGTGAGCGCCTCGTCCACGTTCATGATGGCCGGCAGCACCTCGTACTCCACCCGGATCAGGCGGCAGGCGGCCTCGGCCGTCTCCTCGTCCACGGCGGCCACGGCCGCCACCGGGTCCCCCACGTAGCGCACCCTGTCGATGGCCAGGCATTCTTCGTCCTGGCTGACCGGAAGGATTCCGAACCTGATCGGCAGGGCCCGGCCGGTGAGGACCACGTGGACCCCGGGCAGCGCCTCGGCCCCAGCGGTCTCGATGGAGAGGATCCGGGCATGCGGGTGCGGACTGCGCAGCATCTTGGCATGGAGCATGCGGGGCAGGACCAGGTCATCGGCGTACTTGGCCTCGCCGGTAACCTTGGCCATGGCGTCCACCTTGATCAGGGGCCGCCCGATGACGCTGTACTCATCTTGCTGGTCTTTCATGCTCCCGCTCAACTCCGTGTCCCTTCGTTCCCTCGCCTCCCCCTCACCCTCTCCCTCTCCCCATGTATAGACTGGGGAGAGGGTCGAATTCAGGGAGTAGGGGCCGCTTCGTTCCGCGCCATCCGTTGCGAAGCGAGTTCGACCGCCTCCAGGATCTTGACGTATCCGGTGCACCGGCACAGGTTCCCGGACAGCGCCTCCTTGATCTCATCGCGGGTCGGCGTGGCATTCTCCTCCAGGAGCGACTTGGCCGCCATCAGGATGCCCGGCGTGCAGTACCCGCACTGGGCCGCCCCCAGCTCGGCAAAAGCGGTCTGGAGCGGATGGGGAATGCCACGCTCGGCCAGCCCCTCCACCGTCAGGATCTCCCGGTCCTGCAGTTCAATCGGCAAGGCCAGACAGGAGAGCACCGGCTCTCCATCCACCAGGACGGTGCACGTCCCGCACTCGCCCAGCTCGCACCCGTGCTTCGTCCCGGTCAGGTTGAGGTCCTCGCGCAGTACCTCCAGCAGGGTCTTGTGGACCGGGACATAGACCTCGCGGGTCTCGCCGTTGACCCGGAGCCGGATCAGCTCCTTGTGCACCTCACGGGGCGGTGCAATGTTTACGACTGAAGTCTGATTCGCTTCCATTCGCTTTCCGGAATGCGATCTCTGCGAACTCTGTGAAATCTGTGTTTGAGCCGAGACTTAGTGTTCTTGGCGCCTTGGCGGTTGGCAATCACCCCCGCAGGCGGAATCGCTGGATCTTCCCCGTGGCGGTTTTGGGCAGCTCGGGGATGAACTCGATCCATCGCGGGTACTTGTAGGGGGCGATGGTCTCCTTGACGTACTCCTTCAGCTCCTCCGCCATGGCCTCCGACGGTTCGTACCCCTCCTTCAGGACCACGTAGGCCTTGGGCTTGACCAGGTCGTCGGTGTCCCGCGTCCCCACCACGGCGCACTCCAGCACGGCCGGATGGCCGATGAGGGCGTTCTCCACCTCCACCGGGGAGACCCAGATGCCGCCGACCTTCAGCATGTCGTCGGACCGGCCGCAGTACCAGAAGCACCCATCGGGGTCCTGGTAGTACTTGTCCCCCGTCTTGACCCACTCGCCCAGCATGGTTTCCTTGGTCTTCTGGTGCTTGTTCCAGTAGCAGGCGGCGGCCGAATCCCCCTTGATCAGCAGGTTGCCGACCTGGCCCTGCGGCAGGACCCGTCCTTCCTCGTCCGCGATTCGGGCCTCGTAGCCCGGCACGATCTTCCCCGAGCTTCCCGGGCGCACGTCCCCGATCCGGTTGGAGATGAAGATGTGCAGCAGCTCGGTGGAACCGATGCCGTCCAGAATCTCCAGCGCGAACTTCTCCTTCCACCGGTGGAAGATGGGGGCCGGCAGCGACTCTCCCGCGGAGACGCACTCCCGAACGGACTGCATGGCCTGCTCACTGGGGGTGGGTCGTTTGCCGTCAGTCGCTCTCTCTTCCGTATCCGCCACCTGAAGCATGGCGGCGTACAGGGTGGGCACGCCGTAGAAGATCGTGGGGCGGGACGCGGCGATGACCTCGAACATCTTGTCCGGGAGCGGTCGCCCCGGGTACAGGACCGCCGTCGCCCCGACGTTGAAGGGGAAGTACAGGTTGTTCCCGAGGCCGTAAGCGAAGAAGAGCTTGGCGGCAGAGAAGGTGACGTCTTTCTCCTGGATCTGCAGGACAGGGCGGGAGTACAGCTCGGCGGAATAGACCATGTCGTGATGCAGGTGCACCGCACCCTTGGGAAAGCCGGTGCTCCCTGACGAGTAGAGCCAGAAGGCCACGTCGTCCTTGGAGGTGTCGGCCGCCACGCAGGTCGGCGACTGGTCCCGGATCAGCTCCTCATAGGAGACCAGGTCTTCTCCCGCCCCGCCCACGACGATGATGTGACGCACGTGCCGGAACAGGTCCCGGATGGTGCGAAGCGGTTCCCACAGGGCGGCGTGGACGACCAGCACCTTGGCCCGGCTGTCCTGGAGCATGTATTCGTAGTCGGCCGGCCGGAGCATGGTGTTCATGGGGATGGGGACCGCCCCGATCTTGATGGCGCCGAAGAAGGCGGCCACGAACTCCGGGCTGTCCAGGCACAGCAGGGCGACGCGGTCCTCCATCTCCACATTCAGGGAACGCAGGGCGTTGCCGAAGCGGTTGACCGCCTGGAGGACATCCTGATAGCTGGAGGCCTTTCCCTCGTGGAGGAGCGCGGTCCTGCCCCCCCGCCCCTCCTTCACGTTCCGGTCCACGAAGTGGGTGGCGACGTTGAACTGGTTCGGAAGGTCCACCCGCGGCACCTTCATCTGTCGCCTCCCTTTCCCCCTCGGGCCCGTCTGACAGCCAGTGCAAAACTGACAACCGATTCCGCCTTCGGCGGAAACAATCGGCCATTTCCAATTGAAAACTGACAACCGACAACCGACAACCGGTCATCTGCCGAACTTGACCGGTTGTCGGTCGTCAGTTCGCCATGTGAAATTGCCCGCCGGTTCGGCGGGTCAGGTGGCGCGGGCCGCGATCCAGTCGGGCGTCTCGAAGATCTGCTTCAGCAACTCCTGGTCCTCCGGCGTCGGCAACTGCGAGGCCAGGTAGCTCTCGTACTGACCCGGGTCCACCGGCTCGCCGGTCACGCTGAAACATCTCCCGGCATATGTGCCGATGGCGCGGTTGAACTTGATGTCCGGGATGAAGAGCTTGGGTTGATCCGCCGGGATGAGCCGGTCCAGCTTTTCCACCAGGCCGACGCACTCCTTCCGGTAGAGGTCCCGGTTATAGGCGTTCAACTGCTCCCGGTCCGGGACACTCAGGTTCTGGTCCTCGTCATAGCGGCCCTTGAGGCCCCACTCGTAGGCCCACTGCGAGGTGGCCGAGCCGTCCTTCCCGAACAGGTCGAAGGCCGTGGGGATCCACTTGTTGAAATAGCGCTGCACAAGAGGCGTGGGGATCCTCCCGCCCTTGAGCACCCGGATCAGCCCATTGTTCCCCGTTCCCAGGTGGAAGGACTCCTCTTTCAACATGGGTCCCATGCTCTGGGCCAGGGGCGAGAAGGCCGAGAAGCTCAGCATCTTCAACTGGAACTTCCCGTCCCGGTCGATGAACTGGGTGTAGACGAAGAAATCCAGCCAGTCTTGGACGTCGAGATTGAACGAGCCCAGCAGGCGCTGGTTGGCGTAGGCGTGCCGCTCCAGGAGCTTTTGCGCCTCGATGCGACCCGAGTACCCGAAGTGGGTGATCAGGATGTGGGACATCTGGACGCCGTGGCGCATCTCTTCGCACATCACCCGCGCCAGGCAGTCCAGGTCGTAGTCGGTGGGCGCCGTCGCCAGGAGGTTCCGCTGCTGCTCCACCGAGGCGAACTCGGTGTCGCCCTGGACCACGATGAGCTGCTCCAGCGAGTCCCGGATCCGCTGGTCGGGGATGTGCTGGAGACTCTTCCAGCGGAGCTGACCCTTGAAGGCGCCGAAGCGGATCTCAGAATGCTCCAGGTCCCCGTACATCGGCTGCGGCGTGTAGTCCCGGACCTTGGGATGGTCCTTCAGGCCGATCTCGCGCTGCCACTCGCGGAAGAGGTCCACCCAATCGTCATAGGTCGAAATCCTGGCCATACCCCCCCCTCTCAAACGCGGAATGACGAATGGTGAATGCGGACTGTTCGGATTTGGCACTCCGCATTCCGCATTCGGTTCAGTGTCCCCGGAACGATGGGACCCGTTTCTCCATGTAGGCCTGCAGGCCCTCTTTAGCGTCCTGGCTCTCGAAGAGCTGCTGCTGCAGCTCCCGCTCCAGGGCCAGCGCATCCTGGAAGCCCACCTCGGCGCCTGACTGGACGGAGCGCTTGATGCGGCCCACCGCCTTGCTGGCCTTGGCGGGTGGAACGAACTGCCGCGCGTAGGTCTGGACATCCTCCCAGAACGTGTCGGCCGGCAAGATGCTATTGACCAGGCCCATCTCCTGGGCCTCCTCGAAGGACATGTTTCGCCCCAGGACCATCAACTCCAGGGCCCGGGGCTTGCCGATCAGCCGAGGCAACCGCTGGGTGCCGCCGGTGCCGGGCAGCACACCCAGCCCCACCTCGGGCAGGCCGATCTTGCCACCATCCTTCTTGGCCAGCCGGATATCGCAGGCCATGGCGATCTCCAGGCCGCCCCCCACCGTGTGGCCGTTCAAGGCGGCGAGGATGAGCTTGGGCGTCTGCTCCAACCGGTTCAGGGTCTCGTTGGCATGGAGGCAGAAATAGTACTTGAACTGGGGCGTGACCTCGGACAGCATCTTGATGTTGGCGCCGGCCGAGAAGAACTTCTCCCCCTTCCCCCGAACGATCAGGACGTACACCTCGTCATCGAAGCGCGCCTTGAGAACCGCTTCGTCGAATTCCCGGAACATCTGGTAGGTGTACGTGTTGGCCGGCGGGTCGTTCAACTCCAGGATTGCCAGGCCTTTCTCCGTCCGATATTCGACCAGGGACATGGGCTCACTCCTTTCGTCGAGGTCTCTTCATCGCGACCCTGCGTGCCGATCCAGCCCCCTTGAAGGATTGGAGGTTCCTTGCGCCACCCCTGTCTCCCAAGGGCCAAAGGTTCGGGTGAGGCGCGAGAAAGCCCCGCAGAAACGTTCCCAGGATGAAGTCGGTCAGTCGCTTCGCGTCGCCATCCACCTCGGGCCGGTACCAGGTGTAGACCCAGTTCATGCTCCCGAACAGGGTCATGGCGGCCAGTCGCAGCCCCCGCCCGTTCCCCCGCCGGTCGCCGCGGATCTCCCGCAGGATGGCCAGCATGCCGTCGTAGTAGCGCTTCTTGGTCTGGCGGATTCGCGCCAGGTACTCGCCCCGGAGGGACTCGGCCTCGTGGGAGAGGACCTTCATTTCCTGCATGTGGGTGATGGAGGTCTCCAGGTGGGTGAAGACGAGGAGGCGCAGCCGCTCCCGCGGGTCGTCAATGGCTTTCGCCCGCTCCTCGAACGTCTCCAGGATGAGCCGGAGGACGTGGTCGCAGATGCGGAACAGCGCCTCGTCCTTGCTCTGGAAGTAGTAGTAGTGCCCGGCCAGGCTCATCCCGGTGGCCCGGGCCAGGTGCCGGATGGAGGCCCGGTGGAAGCCTTTTTCCGCGAAGACCTTCGCCGCTCGCTGGAGGACGAACTCCAGCTTCTGGTCGTATGTCTGGCGGACCTCGCCAGGCTGTCCGTTGGAGGGTGCGGCTCGCATGACCTCGTCGGGGCGGGAGAATTCGAACGCTCGTTCGAAAAACTAGCAGGGCCTGCGGCGGGTGTCAAGAGAAATCAAGACCACCTGTCCCGGCTCGCATACTCTCTGGGCGAAGCGGCTGTTCCAGGCCAGGTCGCCCGCTCACCTGCTGAAGGCCCAGCACTCTCTAGACCTGGAACAGGACGCGATCGTGAAGCAGGTGTTGAGCCGGCCAGTGACGGACTACGTGACGCAGGGGGGCCGCGCTTGGAGATGGAAGAGGTGAAGCTGATGGCTGATGGCTGAAAGCTCATGCGTAGCCTACGGGTCGGTGAAGACCTTCTTGATGCCCCG
>Ga0214473_10004616_pt1 | contig 16565 bp, 15 predicted proteins | sample RVTome_7_FD_203509 | JGI IMG/M metagenome (GOLD analysis project Ga0214473, IMG submission 203509) | Soil microbial communities from uranium-contaminated site in the Upper Colorado River Basin, Wyoming, United States - RVT98D197 | ecosystem: Environmental > Terrestrial > Soil > Contaminated >... | reverse complement strand
GATTATGATTCAAAAGCTCTCTAAGCCTGAAAGAATAGTTCGGCTCTGTAAGAAGGCATCCACCGGCAGGCATGGGGTAGTCTGTAAGCCCGAACTCCCTTGCAAGCGCCATCTGCTGTTTTCTTGAGCGGCCGTTAAAATCATGAAGCTTATCTCTGTCAACGAGCCCATTTGTTTCTGAAATCGTAGGCTCAAAAAGCTTTGCGCTCAAAGGCCTGAGGACAATTTCTGACACGCCGGCTTTTTTGTCAATCATAGCAAGCGTATTCCTCATCTGGCTCATGGGCCTTTGCCCGATAACCTCTCCAGTGATTATAAAATCAGCTCCTGTCATGTCCATTAATCCCCTTGCCTCTTTGAGCATGAGAATCCTGCAGTCAATGCACGGGTTCATATTCCTGCCGTGGCCGTGTGCGGGATTTTTAACTATCTCAATGAATTTGTCTGAAAGATGGCAGAGTTTTACTGTAAAACCGAATTTCTCAGCAGCAGAGAACGGGTCTTTTGAGCACGATGATTTATCAGATATGTCGCAGCCAAAATGCGTGAGGAATGTTATGGCGGTGACATCAATCCCCTGCCTGAGCATTGTAATGATAGCAAGTGTGCTGTCGAGCCCGCCAGAAAATAATGCAATTGCCTTTGGTTTTTTTTTAGTATTCATAAGAACTATTTTATGCGCCTGTTACTCTTCTGCGGGCAATGATCTCCAGTTTGCTTTCAGTCCCTCCCAGTTTAGCAAGCCTTCTGGCGCTTTCTCTCGCTATGAGCGCTTTTAAAACCTTCTCGACAATCCGCATAATATCCCTATGAATCTCATTAATGCCTTTTGAGGCTTTTACCAGTTTTATTCTCTTCGGTTCTTTTGCCGCAAGCTTGAGAAAACCTTCTCTGACTTTTTTATGAAACTTTACATCCTCAAGTTCAAGCCTGTCCACTTTATTGATATGTTTGTTTCTCATAAGTCCTGCTTCCACATCAAGGTCAAGGAGGATTGTTAAATCCGGCCTCATCCCGTCTGTTGCAATCCTGTCAAGAGAGTCTATCAGCCTGAGGCTTATGCCCCTGCCATAGCCCTGATACGCAACAGTGGAATCGCTGAAACGGTCTGTAATAACAATCTTTCCTTTTGTAAGCGCAGGGATAATTTTTTCTTTTATATGCTGGATTCTGGCTGCATTATAAAGTAGAAGCTCTGCCATATAACCCATCTTGTCATGTTTAGTTGAAAGCAGAACCCTTCTTATCTCCCTGCTTATCGTAGTCCCTCCGGGCTCTTCGGTAAGCACCGTTTCATATCCTTTCTTTTTGAGATATTCCGAAAGCAGCCTTGCCTGCGTGGACTTACCGCTTCCTTCTGTCCCCTCAAAAGATATAAAGACTCCCCTCTTGCCCCCCTTTGTCAAAGGGGGGTGTGGGGGGATTTCTAATTTTCTGCCTTTCATTTTGAATACGCCTCTTTAAGCCGTATAAGCATCTGAAATATCTTTAATGCCTCCTCAATGCTCCTTGAGCCTGTGCCGCATGACGGCGTGAGGATTATCCTTGAAAGGACAAGGTCTGATGAAATTGCATTGGACATCTTTTCTATCTTCAGATCAAACTGCCTTTTTATTGAATCAAAAGTTTCTCGCCTTATCCCATCTGTTGTAGGCACAATCCCCCATGCAAGGCAGCCTCCTCTTTCAAAGAATCTGCCAACATCGCTGCTATACATCAGCAGCGTGTCAAAATATCCGTAAGCATCAAAGTTCAGGATATCTATGCCTGTTCCCATCACAGAAGGCCAGTCGGCATTGCCGCAGCAGTGTATGCCTGAAATGCCTCCATTGTCTTTTATGGTATCTGAAGCCTCTCTTATAAGCCTCATTGCATCATCAGCGTTTACGCCAAGATAGGCTGTGCTGCCGAGGGCAGAGAGTATCGGCTCATCAAGAAATATAATCACATTATCCGCAAACTGCTTAAGCATGCCTATCTGCCATCTGATCTTTGCCTTAAGAAGCATAAGCGCTATTTCCCTGAGTTCCTCATCAAAATAAACCGGCATTCCGCCAGCGTCTTTCAGCCCAAGCGTAAAGGTCAGAGGCCCTGTTACATGCCCTTTGAGAAACCCAAAGGGCGCTTTGATCATTTTGAGAAATGCATGAAGCCCTCTTCCATAATCATCAGAGATTGCAATCCTGCTGTCATCAGTGCATGACTCATAGAACCTTTCAAGCTCATCGCTCTTGTTTCTTTCAATCCAGACCAGTTCTTTTTCTGCATCTATCCTGATATAAGGCATTCCTTCTGAGTACTGAGGTATCATCCACTCCCTGAAGGACATCTTGGGAAGCTGAGGCCAGAAAGGGATGTCAAATGTTTTCAGGATGAGCCTGCACGCCTCTTCAGCATCCTTGTGCGGAAGGCTTCCGATTCCTGTTGTTGAAAATGGTCTTGGCAGCATTTAAGAATGATACATTATTGGCTGTGGTTGTTTCAAATGGAGAGATGATTACTATTAAACCAGACTCTAAGAACTCATGCCCCGAATTTTATGTAATTCTCCCAGTACCCAAACAGTTCCTTTGTTGCCTTAATGTCGCCGATGCAGTACCTTGCAATATCAAGATACCTATTATCCGTAAACAGTTTTTTAATATCATATCCTGTTATGCCGTCTTCTTTGGGGCTTTTTATACCGAATGTCTTGCACCACATATCAAGGCTGAACTTGCGCCTTGATGCGCCGTAAAAAGTAAGCTGGTCAAGGAGGTCTATATGAGCGCCGTTATACCTGTTGGGCATAAGGTCTTTTGTAGGTTTTATCTTATGAACAGCAGAGCGGATAAGGATGAACGGGCAGTCAAAGCCCCTTCCGTTGAATGTGATTATCTCTCTATAGCTTTTAACCGTATTCCAGAACTTTTCAAGAATTTCCTTTTCTGTGCCTGTTTCAAATTTTATCCCGTTCTCTTCAAAAGGAGCGATTTGTGTTTCAGGCGACTGGAAATAAACCGCACCTTTGTCTGTATCAGGGTTAAGAATGCCTATGGTGATGACTTCACCTGTTAAGGGATAGAATGAAAGGCTTTCCCTTACATCCTTAATATCATCTTCTGTCTCTGCCCAGCGAAGCAGGTATTCCTGCGTGCTCTTGTCAAGGGAATCAAAGTCTTTGCCGCTTGTCTCTATGTCAAAAATTATGCGGGACATACAAATTGAACATCGGGTATCAGGTTTTAGGTTTCAGGTTTTAGGTTGTTACTGACACCTGATCCCTGACACCTAAAACCTTTTACGCTGCTTTGGGAAGTTGTTCCTTAAAAACCTTCCATGTTTTAAGAAGGTCTGTCGCCCTCTGGAGTTGAATATCTTCTTTTTCGCTGACCTCTATTGGCGCTGTCTCCTCAGGTGTCTTTTGCTTTTCCTCAAGCTGGTCGTTTTTGAGATGCCTTTCAAGGTCCTTCTCTCTTACCACAGGATGTTCTTTTGCTCCATTTTTCTGTTCCAGCTTCACAATAATATCAGGCGTAATTCCTGTTGATTGGATAGATATGCCTTTCGGCGTATAGTAGCGTGCTGTTGTAAGTCTTAATCCTGAGCCATCGCTCAACGGAACAACGCTCTGAACAGAGCCCTTGCCAAAAGTCTGCACTCCGAGTATAACAGCCCTGTTCCAGTCTTTAAGCGCTCCTGCAACAATCTCTGAGGCGCTTGCGCTCCCCTGATTTACAAGGACAATCATCGGTATAGTGCTAAACATCTTTGCCTTCTTTGCTTCCTGCTCAGAAACCTTGCCGTCTTCTGTCAGATACTCTGCTTTTCCCCCGCTCCTGCCCTTTATGGACACAACAACCTTGCCTGCCGGCAGAAACTGGCTTGAAACATCAACAGCGCTGTTCAGAAGCCCGCCCGGATTGTTTCTGAGGTCGAGGATAAGAGAAGTTATATTCTGCTTTTCAAGCTTAGAAAGGGCGGCTTCAAGGTCATCCGCAGTGCGTTCCTGAAACTGGCTTAACTTCACATAGCCGATATTACTTTCTATGACCTTGGATTTAACGCTCCTCACTTTTATTACATCTCTCACAATCGTGAAGTCTTTTGTATCTTTCCAGCCCTCACGCGTAATTGTAATTGCTACGGAAGTGCCTTTTAGCCCGCGCATCTTGCTGACAGCGTCCTGCAGCCCCATATCTCTTGTTGACTCTCCGTTAATCTTTACTATCTTATCTCCTGACTTAATCCCTGCATTATAAGCAGGGGTATCTTCAATAGGAGCTATTACGGTCAGAACCCCATCCTTCAGCCCTATCTGTATCCCGATTCCGCCGAACTCGCCTTTTGTGTCAAGCTGCATATCCTTATATGCCTCCGGCGGCATATAAGCTGAATGCGGGTCAAGCGAATTAAGCATTCCTTTTATCGCGCCATAGATTAAATCTTTTGTTTTTACCTCTTCAACGTAATTCTTCTTCACAAGAGAGAGCACCTCCGTGAATACCTTAAGATACTCATAGCTTTCGCCCTCGGCGCGCATACTTCCGATTGACAGCCTGCCTATGAATACACCGCCCAAGGCAATTGCCAGAATAATCACCCAAGTTAAAATAAGTCTTTTGTTTTTCATTATCTCTTTAAACCTCTCCTTAAATCCTGCCTTCCCCTTACAGTTGCCAAAAAACTATCTCTTCTTTAGCCACTGCATGGGGTCAAGCGGTTTCCCCTTATATCTTACCTCAAAATACAGGCCCGGCGCATTCAGGGTTCCTGATTCCCCGACCTTGCCTATGGCCTGCTGTCCTTTTATTATATCTCCAACTTTATAAAAAATCTCGGCTAAATTTGCATATAGGGTATGATAGCCTTCCCCATGACTTATTATAACAAGCTGGCCGTACCCTTTGAACCAATCGGCAAATACGACTTTCCCGCCATGCACTACCTTTGCTGAGGCATTGTCATCTGCTTTGATATGTATGCCGTTTCTGAATACCGGCGTGTTGAACTGAGGGTCTTTCTGCGCCCCGTACGGGATTACAACCTTCCCGTTTACAGGCCAGTTTAATTTCCCCTTCAGATTGTGAAAGCCCTTTGCGGCATACGCCTCGGCCTCTTCAGAACGCCTTATTATCTCCATAAGCTTGTTGGAAGCCTCTTTTAATTCCTTCAGCATTTTTTTGTAAGAAGATTTTTTCTTTCTTACAGATGACAGAAGCATTTCTTTGCCTTTTTTCTTTTCTGCAATTGCTCTCTCGTTTGCCTTTATCTTTTCCTCGCTCTTTTTTAGTTCGGCGTGCAGTGTCTTTAACCGGTATTCCTGCTCTGTAAGATTCTTTATAGTCTCTTTATATTCGTTCAGCATCTTATGGTCGTAACCAGCCAATTCTTTAATATACCGCCACCTTCTCATCAACTGAGCTATGTCCTCTGAGGTTGAAAGCAGAATCACCACATCGCCTGAATAGCCGTACTTCTGCATAACGCGAAGTTTCCTCTTAAGCCACACCGCCTGCCTTTCGAGTTTTACTCTGTTTACCGATATGTCTGCCTCAACCTTGCGTATCTCATTTTCCGTAACCTTCCGCTTTCCAATGTATTTTCTTAACTCCGCTTGAATCCGGTTGAGGTCTTTATTTGTCCTGTCAAGTTCTTCAAGGACCGAATGCTCCATCTTCTTGGTTTTCTCGAGTTTTTCCTTGTGGGTATCTATTTCTTTTTGAAGTTTTTTAAATTCTTCCTTCGGATCTTTGGCAGCAGAAGCAATATCAGTGAACAGTGAACAGTGAATAGCGAACAGTAAGATTAATGCAAGGCGCATGATGCATGATACATGATACATGACACCCCCCTTTAATTCCCCCCTTGATAAGGGGGGATAGAGGGGGGTTATATCTATATCCTGTATCCTGTATCCTGTATCGCGCATCTTTTTTCAGGAGAATCTTATTCTTCCCAGTGCAATCACAGCGCCTCCTATGCCTAACAGCAACCCGACAATAGGAAGTGCAGGGAAAATTTCAAGGGGGAACACAAGGATTTTCAGTATTGGTATAGCAGCGGTAACCTTATAAAACAGCACATAGTGAAATGCGAACGCGGCTGCCATGCTTGCAAGCCCGCCGAACATCCCGAGCACGCTTCCCTCTATAACAAAAGGCGCGCGTATGAATCCCCTTGTTGCGCCAAGAAGTTTAAATGTTTCTATCTCTTCTTTTCTCCTATAAAACGCAATCTTTATGGTGCTGTAACATACAAAAATCACTCCTGCCGACATTATGATAATAAGAGATAAACTGCCTACCTTTGCCATTCCTTTAATAGAGTGGATGGAATTAAGGAATTGTTCGCCGTACTCCACCTCTGCAATGCCTTTTATTTCTTTAACCTCTGAGGCAAACTTCTTAACGCTTGCGATATTGACAGATTCTTTCTTAAGCTTAATCTCAATTGATGCGGGGAGAGGGTTTTCGTCAATGCCCTCAAGAATATAATCTGCATTCTTTAAAACGCCTTTTAATTCCTCCAGCGCCTTATCCTTCGCTATATATCTTGCCTGTTCAACGGCATTATTCTTTTTCAGTTGTGCAATTATGCTTCCTGTTTCCTGCTCTGGCAGCCCGTCATTCAGGTAAAGCATTACTGAAAACCTTGCAGGAAGTCTTTTTGTTGCAAGGTCTATGTTATAAACAACAAAAAATGTGAGTGTGATCATAAACAGCCCTGCCGCTATTGTCAGCACTGAGAGGAGATTTATCCACTTTTCACGCCATAAGCTCTGGAGGGCAAGCCTGAACGAATATAAAAGATACATTAGCCTATCTCCTCCCCGACCATATTGCCGCCGTCAATCCTGAGCACTCTCCGCCCTGTATTCCTGTAAAGTTCCCTGTTATGTGTAGCGATAACAACTGTAGTTCCCCGAGCATTAATCTCCTTAAAAAGACGTGCAATCCCCGCTGCAGTGTCTGGGTCAAGGTTGCCTGTCGGCTCATCGGCAAGAAGGATTGTCGGCTCTCCGACTATTGCGCGCGCAATAACCACTCTCTGCTGTTCTCCGCCTGAAAGCGCCCGCGGAAAACTGTCAGCCTTATGTCTTAAATTCACCATCTTCAGTATTTCCATAACCCATTCCTGTATCTCGCTGTCCAGCATGCCTCGTATGCGCAAGGCTATGGCAACATTGTCAAAAACATTCCTGTTGTCAAGAAGCCGGGAGTCCTGAAAGACAACCCCTATGTTTCTCCTTAAAAACGGAACGCTTGATTCCTTAAGCTTGCTCAAATCCCATTCTGCTATGATTACACTGCCCTCATCAGGCTTTTCCGAAAGATAGATAATCTTAAGGAGCGTGGATTTCCCTGCGCCGCTCGGCCCTGTCATAAAAACCATTTCGCCTTTTTCTATGGAAAAGGTTATGTTCTTAATCGCTGCCTGCCTCTCATAAAACTTAGTGACATTGGAAAAATGTATCATAATTTATCTCTTTCCCGAGCTGCTCGGGATTTAACAGTCCTTACAATATCCTCTGCTGTCAACCCGTATAATTTCATCAGCTCATCCGAAGGCCCTGAACAGCCGAAAGTGTCCTTAATCCCGATTCTTTTTACAGGCACCGGATAATTCTCAGCGAGAAATTCACACACCGCTCCGCCGAGCCCGCCTATAACAGAATGCTCCTCTGCTGTTACGATTAATCCGGACGCCCTTGCAGCCTCAATAACTGTGTCATTGTCCAATGGCTTGACAGTGGGCATATTTATTACGCCTGCGTCAATCCCCTCTTTTTTCAGCATCTCCATTGCATCAAGCGAAACAGAAACCATTATGCCTGCTGCGATTATATTTGCATCTTTTCCTATATGGAATTTATACGCCTTGCCTATTGTGAATTTATAGTCATCAGGCATAACCACAGGCACCTTTGACCTCCCAAGCCTGACATAAACAGGCCCGTAAAAATCAGCTATTGCCTCAATGACCTGTTTTGTCTCTATCCCGTCTGCAGGCACAATCACGGTCATGTTGGGAAGGACTCTCATAAGGGCGATGTCTTCTATTGCCTGATGCGATGCGCCGTCCTCGGCAACGGTAATCCCGCTGTGAGTTGCAACGAGTTTCACATTCAGACTTGAGTAAGAGATTGTCTGCCTTATCTGCTCCCACGCCCTGCCTGTCTCAAAAACAGCGAATGTAGAAGCAAAAGGCAGCTTGCCTGTAAGCGAAAGGCCGCTCGCTGTGCCGATTAAATCCTGCTCTGAAATTCCGATATTAAAAAATCTCTCAGGGAAAACCTTTGCAAATTTTGCTGTCTTTGTAGAGCCTGACAGATCTGCGTCAAGCACGACAACCTCTTTCCTTTTTTTGCCAAGTTCAAGAAGCGCATCTCCGTATGCATCCCTTGTAGCAACAAATCCCCCCTTACCCCCCTTTGACAAAGGGGGAATGGGGGGATTTAAGTTCTGAGTTGAGAGTTCTGAGTTCGGAGTTTTAACTCCTGACTCCTGACTCCTGACTTCTAACTTGTTTTCTCTACTTCCCATTTTCTCCGAGCTCCTCCAGTGCCTTTTTAAGTTCTTCCTGTGTGGGAGCCATGCCATGATACTGTACCTTTCCTTCAAAAAAGGATACTCCTTTCCCCTTTACCGTCCTTGCAACTATCATAGTCGGTTTCCCTTTTATTCCCTCAGCCTCGTCGAGAGCGCCAAGAATAGCCTTCATATCATGCCCGTCAATGTCAATTACATGCCACCCGAATGCATCCCATTTCTCTGCAATGGGTTCAAGCGCCATTACATCGCAGCAATGCCCGTCTATTTGGAGACCATTGTTATCTATGATTGCGCACACGTTATCAAGCCGGTAATGGGCTGCTGTCATCGCTGCCTCCCACACTTGTCCTTCCTGCGTTTCTCCGTCTCCTAAAATACAGTAAACGCGTGAATTCATGCCGTCCATTTTAAGCCCCATTGCCATTCCGTTTGCAATGGACAGCCCCTGTCCTAATGAACCCGTTGATATTTCTACGCCTGGAAGCAGTTTTGAGCATGGATGACCCTGAAGCGGGCTTCCGAGCTTGCGCAATGTCTTAAGCAATGACTTATCAAAATACCCTGAAAGAGCAAGAACCGCATATAACAGAGGCGCCGCATGCCCTTTTGAGAGTATAAATCTGTCCCTCTCTTTCCACGCAGGGTCTTCGGGATTATGCCTCATCTTGGAAAAATACAGCGCTGTTGCCACATCGGCTGCTGACAAAGAGCCGCCTGTATGGCCTGAGCCTGCCTCTGCAAGCATCTTCAGGATTTCAATCCTTACTGCTGTCGCCTGTTCTTTCAGAAATGCAATATCTTTTGAGGTAGAAACCTGACTCATCTCTTTTTCTCCCTTTGCATGATGTAATCCAGAAGAATATCATCCAGCGTCTTATCTTTGGCTTTTTTCATTTCAGGCTCAGCCATAGTTGTCCCGAGCTGCTCGGGACTTGCCATTTCTTCCTTTTTCTCTTCTTCTGCTCCATCAACTGGATACTTCCCTGCAATCAATTCTTTAAGTATTGCCTTGTGCTGTTCCTTCATCAGTTCCCTGACGCTTTTTTTGATGTCTTTGGTTCCGATGAGGTGATAATAACTTGTTTTCTTTGAAGCAAGGATTGTGCCTTTGATATACAGAAGCGTAACTATAATAGGGTTGTTCAATCCGCTGTCCTCTGTCTGGACATGATAAACCTTTCCCTTGTAGGTTACGTTATTATTATAACCGACAAGCATCGCTATCAATATTTTCTCTAAGAGTTATAAGCCGCAACTTTAGATTATTATATTACAGCAGAGGCGGAAAATGGAAGAGGAGGAGCTGTCCTATTATCGTTGGATAGCTGACTGTAATTTGTTTAATGCAGTGAGAAATTCTGAATTGGATGATTGATTAAGACAGGCTGAAGCATCTGCTTCAGCCTGTCTTATAAGTGTCTATGCCTTGATAATCTTCACCCTCGTGCTGCTGAAGTCAGGGATTCCTCCCACAACATCAACCATCGGGGTATTCGCAAAGTCTTCGTCAAGACGGGTTACATAGTTGGATTGAAGCCCTGCCCCATATCTCGGATTCGGTCTAATGCCATTCTTGTCGGCAATCTTTTTGCCTCCGAGAAAGACCTTGTCTGCATCTTTAACTGGAACTTTGGAGGCGCCGAGCTGTGTATGTCCATAATGGTTTGATACTCCCACGCAGCCGGGCCTGATAAGTTTTGTGACCTTCACCTTTCCTGCGATGCCTTTCGGATTGCTTCTTGAGATGAGTTTCACCTTATCCATATTCTTGAGCCCGAGCCTCTTTGCGTCCACTTCATTCATATCCACATAATTTGTCGGGAATACCTCTATTGACCAGTCATGCAGTATTGTCCTTGACTGCGCATGGAGGTTCATCTTGTAGGTGATGACGGTAAACGGATAGTCTTTTTTGTCTATATCCTCGATTATCCTTCCCTTTGGCGTCATCGGCAGCGTATGTTTCAGCGTTCCTGAGAAATATTCGCCTGTGATGGAGTTCTTTGTAGTTGCAAGCTCCTCGTTGTACAGGACGACCCTCTTAATGCCGAATTTGTATTTTTCACCGTCAAAGAGGTCATCATAACGTTTATCAAATACACCGCCTCTTGCAATGGCATAGCAGACATGCCTCCATTCCTTCTCCGGAAGCATATCCCTGAACTTTGCCACAGGGTAGTTCTTCTCGACAAACTCTATCTCCTCTGCTGATGCCTCCGGAACCTTTGCCCCTGTTGCGACATTGGCGATAGCCCTCACATAATAATCCTCAGCCTTGTTAAGGGGATGCATCTTTCCGTCTTTGCCTTTTATTGCGTTGTCTCCAAAGCCGGGCAGTCCTGCTGCTATTGCAAGGTCAATAAGGAATGTCTCTTCAGAGAAAGGCATTCCGTCCTTTGTCCTGCCTGTAAGCGGCTCGATAACCGGTGTGCGGATGCCTGTGAATTTTGCAGGAGATCCGTGCGGGTTCAGAAACCCGTAATGCCCCTCTGCATAGGTTATATCAGGCACAATATAGTCAGCAAAAATATTGGACTCATTGATTGTTATGTCTATGGAGACATGAAGCGGGACCTTATCTGCGCTTTTTAATGTCTCTACATAACGGTATCCGCCGGGTATTGAGTAAATGGGGTCAAAGAAATATGTCATCAGTATCTTGCATGGATATGGATACTGCTGGTCAATACCGCTCATCATCTCAACGCAAAGCCCGCCCCATGAGAATGGGAACCACGGCCTCTTTGACGGATAGCCGTTCTTCTTGAACTCTGTTGTCTTTTCATAAGCGAATTTTTCCCTTGAAATCATGGGGCCTATCAGCTTTCTCTGTCCTGCAAAGCCTTTTATGTCATACAGGCCCTCATTCCATTTTGCAACGCCTCCGCCACTCTTAATGTATCCACCCTTGCGGTCAACGCTTCCGACCATTGCGTTAAGGATTGCTACAGGATACGAGGCATAAGTGCCGCTGATGTAATTCCCTGCTCCGTGATACTGTGTGACAGCAGCCCTTGTGCCGTGAGAGGTAAACTCACGGGCAGCATTTTCAAGCTTTGATTTCTCAACATCTGCAATCCTCGCATACTCATCAATGGAATGCTCCATTACGCCCTCTTTCATAAGCCTAAAGGAGGTCTTTACCTTTATCTCTTTGCCCGCTGAATCCTTAACTGCTGCCTCGGCGTCAAGCACAGCATCATCAGCTTTATCAAATGCAACCGGCATATTGTCTTTGTTTAAGACAACATACGCCTTTGCCGCATCGCCTGTGAGGGCAGGATTAAGGTCGGACATCCTCAGGAACTTCCTGTTATTCTTATGCTTGTCATCGGCTATTACCAAATGCGTTGCATTTGAATAACATGCGTGACCCCTCTTGTCGGCAGCCTTTGGATTGGGCGCTGTGAGGAATTCCTTGTTATACCGGTCATTTTCTATCATCCACCTTATCAGGCCCATTGCAAATGCGCCGTCCTGACCGGGCTTGATAGGTATCCAGTTCTCCGCATGAACGGATGCATGGGTTGCGCGCGGGTCAACAATCGTGAACTTTACCTTGCCCTCAGAACTCCTCTTTGCCACTGTTGCGGCATAGTTGTTTACACCCGGCTGGAGGGCCTCATAGATATTTGAGCCTATGACAAGAATGTATTCTGCGCTAACAGGGTCTGCCTTGAGCTCCACATCTTTCCGCTCTGTAAATGCCATATTGCCTTGCCTGAAGCCGATGCCGCATATATCAGTATGCCCAACGCGGTTGGCAGAGCCGAGAGCTTGTTTTACGAACCTCGCCGAAAATGGCGATCTTGCATTCTGGTCCCTGCCGCCGATAAAGACAAGTCCGTTTCTTACGCTGCCTAATTCAGGGGCCTCGGGATTTATAAGGTCATCCTTATTTAAGTCCTTTATGCCCGGAACGACCCTATCTTCTCCGAGATGCGCAAAGAGTTTTCCGCCGTTAGCTATTTCCTGAATCATTTGCTCCCATTCAATCGGCTCAAACTTGCCCGAGCCTCTCGGCCCTGACCTTTTCAATGGCTTTAAGAGCCTGTATGGGTTATAAGCATAATTGGGGATGTCCTGAGATTTGCCGCATACCGGAGATGGAAGCCCCAGTGTATCTTTCACCGGCGTAGAATATGGTATAGGGTCATATTTGTGATTGTAGGGATGATACGGGTTCCCCGAATGTTTTACGACCTTGCCGTTTTCAACCACTGCCCTTGTCCCGCATCTTGCATTGCAGCCAAGGCATACTGAATGCACGACCTTTACCCCCTTGTCAAGCTGGGTTGCGGCTGATTTCTGAACCTTGCGCGGGCTCAGCCATTTGACTGCTGCCTTTGCCTTCTCAACTCCGAAGGCAAGCACTCCTGCCGCAGCAGCGGTGAATTTAAGAAATGAGCGCCGTGTTACAGAGACGCCTGACTCTATCGCATTGATAATTTCTTTTTTCATAGCGAGCCTCCCTTCTTGCTGTGACGATTCAGCACATACCTGATATTCGGGTTAGTCTTTGCCTCGGGCTTTCTTATTTTCATGTCTGTCCTCTTGAGATATTCCGCAAACTCGCCTTCAGGGGCATTAATGTCGCCAAAGAGCCTCGCATTAGCCTCACATGCCTCAACACACGCCGGTATCAAACCCTGCTCAAGCCTGTTTAAGCAGAAGTCGCACTTGTCAACCTTGCCACCGGACTGTCCCTTATGCCTCGGATCGAGGAACCGGGCTTCATACGGACATGCCTTAACACATGCGCCTATGCCCTGACATTTGTCCCAGTCCGTGACCACAATTCCATTAGGCAGCTTGAATGTAGCCTTTAAGGGACATGAAGGCACACACGCCGGGTTCTCGCACTGATTGCACTGGACAGGCGTAAATACTATCTTCGCATCGGGATAGTTGCCGTCCTCTAATGTAAGGATTTTTGTATTGAACTTGTCCTGCAATGTCTTATTCTGCGCCTTGCATGCAATAACGCATGACTGACAGCCAGTGCAGCGGTTGAGGTCAAATATCATACCGTACTTCTTTGCCCCGGCTGCCGCCTCAGCATTTGGAGTCTTTGACAATGCGGCTACACTTACTGCTGTGCCGGCCATTGCCAGAAGACCGTTTTTCAAGAAAAACCTTCGGTCATTCTTGTTTTCACTCATCGTCCTTCCTCCTTTCAATCTTGTTTTTATTCATGATCCTTCCTCCTTTCAATTAGCATACGCTCTCTTCCTCCACCGATTTTATGACATGGCTTATCCAAAAGCCCTGAATGGCTTTGAAATAACGGACAGATAACCTCTGTCCCCTTCCGGGAATTTCGCGTCGAGTTTGCAGACCTTCTTCATGAAGACTGACTCCACCGTTCCCCTCATCTTTTTGTCAATAGCGCCTGTATATATCTGCCTTCTTTTGGCAGCTTTTTCCATATAATCTACATTTGCTAAAAAACTGCCTGCCCTTTTAACTTCTTCAGGTTTCAGCTCAACGCAATAGTTGAAGTTATCGAAATAAGAAGCGGTAGTTTTCAACTCTCGATTATCTATATCTTTCAGTCTGTGTATGTAAGGCTTCTTTACCATTGCCGGTTTAATTCCTTTGTCTATGCATCTATAACCGCAATTACGATAAATGTCCATATTATTGTTATCCACTACGAGCCCCTCCGGAAAGAGACGGCAATGGATAGGTCTGACATCATAGACAGCGCATCTGCCGCTCTCCAGAAATCTGCAGGGGAAAATCAACCCTATAGAAGGGACAAGAAGACATGTGCCAGGTATTCTGTTCCATATTATCTCGCAATAACGTTCGTAAAAATCACCGGCTCCAATAGAGAGTTGTCGGCACAGTCTCAGAATATCCCCTGCTGTCAGCTCAAGAGGATTCCCCCTGTCTGTGCAGCAACGAACGCATCCTTCGCTACAGGGAAGTTTCTCTGAGCTTCTTTCTTCAGTTCTTCCGACATCTGCTAATACCACATTTCCCATAGCTAAAAATCTTTATATAATGCTAACAAGAACAGTCAATCTCCACCGAGATGCTGACCTGGGATGTAACTTTCTGTCCATTTTCATCCTCTACAGTCAGAACAACCACATAAACGCCCTGAGTGAAGGTATGCTGTGCATTTTTCCCTTGAGAGCTTTCGCCGTCTCCAAAGTCCCAGCGAATAGACTTAATCTTTCCGCTGCCGCCCCCTACAACCGCCTTGAACTGGACAGTATAAGGCGCGCTGCCCCTTCTATTCTTGACTCCGCCTATCTTTACCTTAAGAGGCCCTCCGGAACTCAGTTCTTCCTCTATGAGCAAACTGCCGCCCAGTCTTTTAGATGTCTTCGTAAGCGCCTCTCTTATCTTGTCCGGCATTGGACCGGGAGTTCCCGGGCTTCCGCCTGCTACGAGAACCACCTGCTGTCCGTCTTCCACCCTTATCCTCTTTGTCCCCGTTTCGACAACTACCCTTCCAAGTATTGACCAAATCGTAAACTTCTTTTCAGATTCTTCGTACTTAAGCGCAAATTCAGACCCCTGGGACATAACCGGCGTATTCCCCACGCTTATCTCAAAATGGTTAAATATATGCTCCGGCGTCTGAGCCTTTGCAAATATCCTGCCCCTTTCAAGAGTAAGCAATGTCTTCTCTAATTTATTATCTCCTTCAAAAGTTACCCCTTTTAAAGTAAGCGATGTTTCAGGGTACATCTCTACCATGCTCCCGTTGGACCATGTAAGGATAGCCGCTGATTTTTCTTTTGTGACAATCCTGTCATCCCTCTGTATGATATCGCCGTCTTTTAAGGGCTTGCCGTTTACGGTCACTGAGCCGTCTACCTGTGAAGCCCTTACTATGGACGCATCTTCTGCATACACAGCAGAACCGGCGCCACTCAGCGCATTGCAGCAAAACAAGAAACCTAACAACAACACTAATCTGCCATTGGTAAATCGTATCACTTCTACTTTCCTCCTTTAATGCAAAGACCTTTTGTCTTTTGTGTGTTCTTTATGTTTTTTATCGGGCTCGTCCGAAACCAGAGAGCATGATGATGTGCCTCAGCCTCCTTGAGAGGCAGCGTCAACGGTAATGCTTGCTGTATGCATCTTCCCTGTCTTATCCATAACTTCCAGCACCACAGTGTATCTGCCGGACGCATAATAGTGGGGCTGTGGAATCATTTCGACGCTTTCCTCCCCGTCACCGAAAGACCAGTTAAACTTTAGAGGCCCTTTCAGGTTTCTAATCTTCGGTCTAAGATGAACCCACCCCAGACCTTTCTCTGATTTTGAATCTGAGCTAATTTCAACCATGCTGTCCTTCTCGGTTACGAATCGTTCCGACTGTCCGGCGAAACTAATTCCGCTGTTTATAATAAGAGCAACCCCGGCAAACAAAAAAATTCCAGGGAAAAAATTAGAATTCAAATTCTGCTCCTAAGACAACCTTTGAAGCAGGGTCAGCCTTTTGCCCATTCGCCCGCTGGTAAACAGTTCCAGGGATAAAATAACCCGCTTCTGTAAACCCTCTTAACCGTTTATAGATAGGGAAATTAAGGTCTAAATCTATTCCCCATCCAATGTCTCTTGTCTTCTCTGTTGTAAGAGAGTCTCCGCTGCTCCAGTCTATGCCCGGGACAGGCCCTCTGCCCTTATACACGCTTTCCGTTGTCCAATATTTTGCAACGGCAATTTCTGCCTTAAGATTCTTTACAGGCTCAAACTCTGTGATGGCCCTTAAGAATGTAACATTGGCAAGGTTGCTGTCCCACAGATAATATCCTGCCCTTAAATCCTCGCTGAAGATATTGCCGAATTTTCTCCTGTCTTTACAGAGAAAGAGGCCTCTGAAATTTTTATAGTCGCCTGTTGCGGAGTCTTCAATCTTATTGCCCGATCCCCTTCCGAAGTCCAATCCTCCGGTAAATTTCTTGAGGCCTCCGAGGTCGCCCAGCTTATAATCTCCTCTCAATAGAAATGCGTAAGCCGAAATATCCCTTGTCTTTGTGTAAGGGCCTGTGAGATAAATAACAT
>Ga0214473_10004615_pt1 | contig 16565 bp, 12 predicted proteins | sample RVTome_7_FD_203509 | JGI IMG/M metagenome (GOLD analysis project Ga0214473, IMG submission 203509) | Soil microbial communities from uranium-contaminated site in the Upper Colorado River Basin, Wyoming, United States - RVT98D197 | ecosystem: Environmental > Terrestrial > Soil > Contaminated >... | reverse complement strand
AGAGTTTTGAAAGAGCCTGCATTGTCTTACCTCCTGAATGTTAATCCTTATGGGACAACCGCTTGCCCCTCATTCAGGGTATCGGCAAAGACAAGCAAAATTATTCAATCATGTTAAGACACAAGGCGAATTCTTGGATGGGTGGTTATACTGAGCAGTACATATAAGTCAAACGATTCGGATATAGGAAACTGACAATCCTCTCTCTGTAAAGAGAAGCTATTAAAAGATGAAGTGTGGGATACGAAATTTAGCTGATTTACGAGACGGTCATTACAGAGCAGAAAACATTTTCGGAGGCTATTATGGCTATGACGATTCGCAACTCGCGATCCTCAGAAGAAATCCTTCGCGAGATAATTGAAGAAGGACAGGAGCTCCAAAAGGCAATAGAAGATAGACCGAGGGTAAGAGCACTCAACTATGACGCTCTGTTCGACCAAAGTCTCAAGCTCATGCTCACCACATATTTTTCAAAAAGAGACAAAGCTGCTCAGAAGCTATTTGATCCCAGTATCGGTGGTCCTTTGGCTAGTCTAACGCACAAAGCACGACTAGCTTACGCCCTCGGGATCATTGATAAAACGGCTCTTGATGACTTGTTACAGCTACACAAAGTTCGGAATATATTTGCTCACAGTGTCGACTCAAGTTTCTCCGACACCGAAGTATGGAAAGAATGCCAGAAATTGTCTACAACCAGAGGTCGCAAGGTTACCGGCAAAGACTCCCTTGAGTGTTATGAACGTTCAGTAGGAACAATTGTAAAATACATAACACAGAAGTTGCAACAAGAGAGGTAGGGTGCGATGAATCGCACCAATTGTTCATAAATATCATTTAATAAGAAGTGCCATCAGAGCCGCGACCGCCCCAATAGCTGACGCTATGGCTGCCACCGCTGCCCATGTGCAAGCTCGTTTAGCAGTGGCAGAAGATTGTTCTGCCGAAGTACAAGCATTGAGCATCATCTCAGTCTGCAGTGAGTTATGAATGTTACGCGTTATCTTGTTTATAGATTCTACGATATGATCGTGAGGTCCTTCAGGTATAGGTGCATATACTTTTCCAGCCAAGACCGTTAGTCTCTCCCACTTCTCTCTGCTACCCGCCGTTCCCTGAATTTGATATAGCTCTTCTTTGCATTTCTCAGTTTCTTTGTTTGTCATTTTTTGCCTGTTCTTTTTATCTTCTAACTCAAGGGACCTTATATCCCATTTCTAATATCAGTACGCGAAATCAGAGGAAATCATACCCATTTCCTCGCAGAACTCAAGGGATCTACTTGGCATAGCCCGCCTGCGAAAATTCGGATATTCGATTTTACTGATTTTATTCGGGACGTTTACGATTTCCGAGGACATAACCTTGAAATTCCCAACACAATCGGATGGATACTGAGAGTCGGGTGACATGAATCGCACCAACCCAAGTTTGCATTTTCCCGAGAAAACCTGCTGACAAACAGATTCACGTTTGATAATATATACTTTGTGGTCGGTTTGAGACGAGGTAGCCAAAGATACTGTTCAAGAGCCAGTCATACAGAGATTCCAAAATTTTGCTTCCGGCAGAAGAAATCGTGGACAGATCGTATCGTCTGCGGTTTCGTTGAATTTTGATTTTCTGGGAGGTTTCACGAATGAGCGGTTCTAAAGAGAAATTGTTTATCCTTCTAAGCATTGTAACACTGCTTTTCTCGAATCCAATACTGAGGTCTGTATTTGGGCTTATTGAGTTTACTATTTTCATAGTTTTAGCTTGCTTGCTTGTGATGGGAAAGATTTCATTCAGCCTTTCGCTTATCATCTTGACTGTATTCTGTTTGCTCCCAATTTTGTGCTGGTTATTTCTACTGGGACTCTGCCGTCTGTTGTCGTCATTATCTAAACGCGAAGAAGAATCAAAAATTGACAATCGACCAAAGCACGACTGAATAAGCCTATTAGCGACGTTTACTGCTTTCCGACCGCTTTCCAATGACCCTTCCTCATACGTCCCTCGGTTGCACTCGGAATGAGGCGAAGAAGCGGGTGGGAATTCGAACGGGTTCTGCCTTGGGGATTCCCTGCGGGGCTGGTAGAATGTGGGGCCGGATGTGTGAAATATCTCAAATGGATTCGGTACGCTATTAGAGGATCTGTCCTATGAAACAGCAAACCAGAATATCGCGACGGGATTTTGTGCAGACCGCGCTGGGGGCGGGTGTAGCCTTGAGCGCTCCGATCATAATCGGAAGCGTCGCTCGAGGGCAAGGCAGGACGTTCAAGGTGGGTCTTATCGGCTGCGGGGGACGGGGGCGCGGGGCGGCTGCAGGGGCCCTGGAAGCGGGCAAGATTCTCGGCTTCGACGTTCGGGTCGTCGCGGTCGCCGACTACTTCCGCGAGCGGGCGCAGCAGGCGGGCAAGCAGTTGAACGTCCCGCCAGAAAAATGTTTCGGCGGCGCCACCTGCTATCGGGCCTTGCTGGAGACCGACGCCGAGATCGTGCTGATGGCGACGGCGCCGCTGTTTCGGCCCTTACATCTTGAGGCGGCGGTCAAGGCGGGCAAGCACGTGTTCATCGAGAAGCCCGTGGCGGTCGATCCCCCAGGCTGCCGGCGGGTCATTGCCGCCGGGCGCGAGGCGGAAAAGAAGGGGCTGGTGATTACCGCCGGCACGGAGATGCGCCACGACTGGGACTACATCAAGACCCACCAGGCCGTCGCGGTCGAAAAAGCACTCGGCAAGCTCTACGCCGGCCGCGTCTCGTTCTGCATCGCGCACATGTTCTGGTCCAGGCCGATCAATCCCAAGACCGCCGACGACCTGGTGCGCTCATGGCAAAACTGGATCGCGCTGTCGGGCGACCATCTCGTGGAACAGCACGTCCATAACATCGACATCGCCAACTGGTTCTGCGGCGGCCCGCCGGTCAGCGCCGTCGGTTTCGGCGGGCGCTCGAGGCGTCCCGCAGGCGATATGTACGACTTTTTCAGCGTGGACTACGACTACGGCGACGGCCTGCATATCCACTCGATGTGCCGCCAGGTCAATGGATGCTGGAACTGGACGGGGCACGACTTTGTCTATGAAAAAGGGCATACGGACGGCGCGGACCATCCCACACCAAAGAACTCCACAATCCCCGCCGATCTTCCCCGCGGCCCCAGCGCGCACATCCAGGAGCAGATCGATACGCTTTATTTCGTCAGCAAGGGCAGGCCCGTCAATCAGGCAACAGCCGTCGCTGAGTCCACCGCCACGGCGATCATGGGGCGAATCTCCGCCTACACGGGCCAGCAGGTTTCCTGGCAACAGATTATGGGCGACCCGAAGACCGCCCCTGAGCTGTACAACCTGACGCTCAACCCGACAGCCGAGGACTTCGAGAAAGGAACGGTCGAGATTCCCCAGGAAAACGTTGTGCCCATTCCGGGCCAAGCCGTCCGCGCATAGCGAGCAAGGCGTGACAACCTGTGACTCCAGATTGCCGACTGGCGACCGCCCAATTGAATATCGAACAAAGAATATCCAATGATGAAGAAAACAGCACACGAGTACAGAAACTTGGTTTGTAACTTCGATGTTCGGTATTCGTTATTCGATATTCATTAACGACTTCGCTACTTCCCGGGCTTGCCCATACAAAGAACGCAGCCGTCACTGGTACTGATGAACAATCGCCCGTCTGCGGCGGCCATCCCGTCCCAGACCGGCGGAGAAGGCAGCTCGTACTGCGCAAGTTTCTCGCCGTCACCGGCGGCAAAAGCCGCCAGCAGACCGCCCTTTCGGCCTTCCCATGCGCCGTGGGGGTCTTTCGGATCGACAATATCCGGCGAGCCGGCTGCGAAAATCACATCCGCCGCCCGGATCATTGCGGTCACGCGGATGCCCAGACGCTGCTCCCACAAAGGTTTCTGTCCCTGCTGGCGTTTTTTCGCGGCCTGCGCATCCGCAACCGGCTGTAGGTCCCTCGCTGTCGCTCGGGACGCCTGCGCCCGCAGGCCCGAAGCAGACCGCGTGCTCGGCGCCTTGAGCGAAATGCACTGGAGCCGGTACGCGTTCGCGCCCGGCGTGAAAACCGTCTCGCGGCTTCGGGAATCAAAGACTTCCACGCCGTATGCAACGTCGTCGCCGAGGACCATCAGGCCCGAAGTCTGAGCTCGGCCGACCTGCCAGAACGTCCGGTTGAACCAGCTCGGATCCAGATAGCCGCCGGAGCTGTATAGGTGTTGTCCAGCTTGGCCGCCGGAAGACGAGACTGCCATCTGCCGGATGAAAACGTTCGCGCCGTCGGCGGCGGGGATGTCATTGAGCAACCCCGGCATCAGGAAGCCGTCCGTTATGGGCGCCATCCTGCCGGTCTCGGGATCCGGGTTGTAGATCGTCTCGTTGTGAAGCACTTTTCCCGTGGCGGGGTCCAGGGCGTAAAGGTGAATGCCGCCGTCAAGGTACGAGGACCGCCCCGCCGCAAACCAGCATTTGCCATCGTGCACGAGCACGCTGCCCGGCACGGGCCAGGGCGACTCCAACTGGCCGAAGGCGGTCACGAGGCGACGACGCGGCGACGCATCGAAGCGCCACACGATGGCGCCGTCGGCGGCGCGAAGGCAATGGACGCGGCCATCGGCCGAGCCGAAGAGTGCCAATCCATTATGCACAGTGGGAGGCGAATCCACACGGGCGCCGGCCGTGTATTCCCAGAGGCTCTTGCCATCGCCGGCATCCAGCGCGCGGACGCTGTGTGCATCCACGCCGGCAACGAGCACCCTGCCATCCGCAACGACCAGGCCGCTGGGTCTGGTGCCGATATCGGCCCGCCAGGCAACCTTTAGGTCCGAGCCGACAGCCGACTCTGTAGCGCCGCTGCGCCCAGCGTCGTGGCGATGCGTAGGCCATTCATTCGTCTCTCGTCCCTCGTCCATCGTCCCTCGTATTTGTCCGAAGGCTGGGCCTTTCTCCAGCCGCTCGACCTGACGGTTTGCACTTTTGTCTTCCGGGCGCTTCGGCGCCAGGGCGTTGAAGCCGGTGAGCTTGGCCTCGATGTAGCAGCCACAAGGGTGCGGCGTGACATAGAGCAAGCCGTTGCAAGGCAGATATCCGAGCGAGCAGCCGCTGCGCACCCAGTGGTCCTGGTAGTTCTGTCCAGTGGTTAAATCCACGAACTCCACCCCCCGCCTGCACGACATCAGGAATTGCGTGGTGCTCCTGTTGCGGTAGCAGCGATGGTGGTGGCCGACGTTGAAGATGTCCCTCGTCGAGAGCTGCTTCTTGACGTCACCGGTTTTCAGATCGAGACCCTGAATCGCGTAAGCGATTTCGCCTTGATTCAGTGGCGACCAGCTTCTGCCCGTCGTGGGGAACTCGGCTTCGGCGTGTGCGTGCGTCCACACCACATCGTTGACGACGAACAAGTCCGGCTGCGTATCGTGGCCCCACGCACCGTAGCGATGTCTCCACATTTGCCGCCCGGTCCTGGCGTCGAACGCGTATAGTGTTCCCGGCATGGTGTGGTAGGTGTGCACGGCGTCGGGCTCAGGCTGGGCCAACAACAGCACCCCGGCATGATAAACCATCACCGTCAACCGATACTCAAACACACCGAACCCCGGGTACATCTGCCGCACCGCGCTGGCCGGCAGCGCGGGACGATCCATCCGCCAAAGAGTCTCGCCCGAATTCAGGTTCAGGCTCTCAATCGCCGTCTCCGTCAGCAGAAAAACCTGTCCATCGCCGGCAGCCAGCTCCAACCGGCCGAACGGATCCTGTCCCCGCGTGGCGCGCACGGCCGCGAACGGCCCTTTCTTCCACAAGACCCGGCCCGTCGGCAGGTCAATCGCGCAGACTTGTTTTCCCGTCGAAGCCGCCTCGGTCGCAGCCGACGGATTCAGTGACACGACCAGCCGGCCATCCAGACAGAGAATCTCATCCGCGTTCGCCGTCTCGGCATAAACACGCCGCGGGGCACCGGTGGCCGCGTCGAGAGCGGTCACTGGCGCGTTGGCGCCGAGCGTGACATAAACGGTGTCGCCCACCGCGACCAGTCGCCTGCCCAGATGGGGCGGCATGGTGAACCGTCCGACAGTCACTCCCTTGCCCGAGTCGGGTGTGCCGCTGAACTCGCGCGAGTCCCATGTCGGTATGGGCCGCTTCCAAAGCAATACTCCGCTGAAGGCGTCGCGCGCGACAACGAACCACTCGCTCGGCACGGTTCCATCGACACAGGTCAACGTCTCGTCGCAAATGTAAAACAATCGTCCGCTCGCGGATACCATCGCGCTGACGCTGGGCGTCCAGCCGTGGCTGCGGGCCCACAGAGGCCCGGCGGTCCATTGTAAATGCTGCGGCGGCCCGACGACCAGGTCATTCGCCACGGCGTTGCCGCCGGCATCATGAAGACTATGTGTCCATTCATCGATTGCCTCCGGCCGGAGCTTGATGATTTTGCTCCATTCGCCCCCTGACTTCATAGACAACACGCCGCCCGGCGCCAGGACGCGCATGCATTCGTCCACAGCCACCCGGCCAGGATTCTCAGCGATCAGCAGGTTCACCAAATTGTCGGCATACGGCAACTGCGAACCATTGAGCACCTCGACCGACACGGCGCCGTACAGGCCAAGGCCCTGGATGTGCTTACGAGCTGCGGCAACCGCCTCCCGATCAGCGTCGAGCCCGTGCACGAGGTAACTGTCATTGGCGCGCAGCGCTGCAGTGAGCCGACCGTCCCCACAGCCGAGGTGCACAATCAGACCGCCCCGAACGCCGGCAGCATCCAAAATCCTTTGCGCTTGTTGCTTGCCCGTCACCTCTGGCCGGTCCTGCTGCGCCATCGCAACTGACATACAGCACGAAATCAATATCATGCAGACAATGTCGATGAGTAACCAATGCTTCGTTTTCATAAGTGCTTCTCCATTAGAGCGACAGGAGCTTCTCTTCGATCCACCGCCAGGTTCGCAGGTAGTCGCCTTTTGCAACAATCGCATTCAACTCCTGGGTGTTCTGCCGTTTCAGCAGGGTCCACAGTTTATTGGTGAGGCGCACGTTCATCTCGAATGTCCCCTTGATGTCCCAGCGCGTCGGGGACGTGTCGGACGTAAAGAAATCGTCGTAGCCAAACTTCTGGAGGTAGTAGAGAAATTCCAGATAGTCCAGCAGATGATGCGTCCCAACCATGTAATCCCAGTCCCATCTTCCGTTGTTGTCGTTGATGTGGATGTAATAAAGGAACCTGCTCTGTGCCAGAAGCGAGACCGCTTCAGCAGGATTCTCATTGCCGTACATCGAATGGCCGAAGTCCAATGTCACGCCCATCTGCTCGATCCCGATTTCACCGAGCAGCAGCAGCGCTTTGGCGGCGGTGTCGATGAAGCATCGGCCTCGCGTCTCGCTGGGCTTGTACTCGATGAAAAGCGGGATCTCGCGAAGATAGCCGCCCGCCTCGCCGAGCGTGTCGATGAGATTCTTCCATGCCTGGCCGTAATCGTACTGGAAGCTGAATTCGTAGCCGTCCGCAAGGGGGCAGCAGGTGACCTTGTCGGCCCCCACCGCTTTGGCATAATCCTTGGCCTTCTTGATGAACTCGACGGCCCTGACGCGGACCTTCGCATCGGTCGAGGTCAGAGAGCCATTGCGAAATTCAGGCTCGGCCTTAACGTTGACGTTCACCGCCGAGATGCCAAGCGAGTATTTTTCGAGCATCCGTTTCATTTCCATCGGGTCCTTGCATACCTCGTAGGGAAAAACCATTTCGACGCCGGAGACGCCCTGGATGCCCGAAGCCATTTGCAGACGTTCATCGAGCGTCCGTGGCGGATTGTACTCGTGAAATCGATCTTTTGTCGTGCTGAGGAAGCTCGTAATCACGGCGTGTTTTACCGGCTCATCCATTGCTTCAACTCCTCGTCTTTGTAAGTTTTCAATCGGCCGCTAACTCTCACGCTTAGCCAAAAGCACGACCCAATCCTCGTCGGGGGCACTGGGAGGCGGTCCCATTTCCACTTTGCGGCCGCCCGTCAGGTTCTCAGGATTTGCCTCGAATTCTCCCGTCCGCGGGTTATACCAGCGTTTGACGAATGTGCCTGCCGCTGCACTGAGATCCAGCACGCCGGTCTGCGTCGCGATTGGCAGATAGATCGCGTAACACTGGTCTTCTTTGGCGAAAACCTGCCCATCGTGCGAAGACGTCTTGCCGGCGTAAACCGATTCTCCGTCCAGAAGCTCGTCGGCGGGCTCCATTTCCCAAAACGGCAACCGCGTCTCCATAAACCGGCGGGCATACCAGATGTAATTCCACAAATCATCATATTTGCGGAAATCCTGCGTATCAAGCAGCTCGGCCAGGATGAACTCGACCTGCCCGCCGGAAAGATAGGCCGGCCAGAGTTTTTCTTTCCGCAGCGCCGCCGAATCGTCCGTCGGTATCCAGGGCTGGTCGTTCGTCGTGACCGTAAACTCATCCACCGAAATCGGCAATGGCCGCCCCGCTTCTGCCGTGAGCTTGCGGAACGTCTCGACAACCGGCTCGATGTCCTTTCGGCCGATCTGAATAGAGGTGATACTGAAGAGTTTATCGCCCATAAACGGCTTCCACGCGATAACGGCGTCTCCGGCGTGATGCACCGTGATCGGGTGGTCGTAAGGATCGAGCTGCGCCAGATAGGCGGCAAATTCCTTGACGCTTTGCGGACCGAGATCCAGCCCGCCGATATTGTACTCCTCACAAAGGTTCCATATCAGCCCGTTGTGGTGTCCGAACCGGGCGACCATCTCTCTGTAGAACAATTTGCGTTCGTTCGTGAGGTCCTTTCCGCCGAGTTCGAGCTTGTTGTTCTTCTCCGCCTCGTTCAAGACGAAGTGTAGAACGATTCCCTTCGACTGCGCGTGGCTGAAAACAATCTCCCACTGGCGGAGCTTACTGATGTCGTAGTGCGTGTTGTCATTAGCCGGGCTGCCGGCGGGGTCGATTTTGCCGGCAAACGGCCAGACGTTTTGTCCATCGCCGCCGATGTTCATCGGAAGAAAGTATATCAGGTTCACGTGTTTTTCGGCGAGGTAGTTAAGCGCGCCGATGATTGCCTTGCCGCGTCCGTTATCCCAGTCGGGATCGCCGGGCTTCCAGTCGCGAACGTGTCCGGCGTATTTTTTCACGCCGAACCGGCTGCCCGACCGCGTATTGTCGAAACCGTCGTAGGCCAGAAAATCCTCGGGGCTGTCGGTGCCGCCCTTGATCCAGTAAGGTCCGTCGCGAAACTTCAGGTAATACCCGCCGGCATATTCAAGCCGGCCAAGACCGAGCAAGCCCGGCGCATCGGCGGCGCGTTCACCGATGGTCAGGGTACCCCCGGCGTCATCGAAGCTCGCGGCCTCGCCGGCTTCGCTGCGTTGGTCAACGGCAACGTCTTTGCCCCGTCGAAAAGAGGCAACGTACTCCCATTGACCGGCCTGGTCCGGCGTGAATCGAACCGCCCACGTATTTCCTGATGCGCCGCCCTGACCATCGCCATCGAAGAAGCCGGGGACGACAAAGCTGCGGCCCGCCGGACTGCTGAACTGCACGTTAAGCCGGTAGTCGAGGAACGGATTCGGATCGGTATCGAGCTCGCCGGCCACCGGCCCGCGGAATTGGATCGTCACAGGCTGCCACACTTTGAGCTGCCCCTGCGTAGTCGCCGCATCCGCCCCAAAGGACGTCGCCGAACCAGCAATCAGACACAACACGCCAAGTGTCTTCGTACTCGAAATCAACCGTCCAAAAGTGCCCATCGTTTGCTCCTTGAATTGCTTCATGTCGGATTGATCCGGCACAGGGTGACGCGGCAAGCGCCGGAAAAGTCAATCCTGAATTCGTGTGACCCTCTCGATATTCGGATCTGTGAAACCGTCGAGCACGTCCCGCGCGACGGTGGAAAAGCTGTAGAGTACCGCACCTTCGTCGCCCGCCTGAAACCAATGTTTTGTCCCCGGCTCCAGCGTCATCTGGTCACCCGGTTTAAAGATAAGCTCGTGGCGCGCCGTATAGACGTTTTCTTTTCCGCTGGGAATGGTACCCTCGCACATGTTGTCGTCGCCGGGGATGTAGAGCCACAGAGTGCCCCAGACCACCTTAACGGTCTCTTCCTTGCCCGGGTCGTCGCCCACGCGGGGGTGCCAGTGTTCGGGCAGTGTCTGGTTTGGAAAAAGGGCGACAACCTTAACTGCAATTCTGCTGGTAGCGACGAAGGTCAGGATCTGGGCGCCTTCGACGGCGAGCCGGCTGAGCCCGAAGTCGGCGACTTCGACCTTCTGCGCCTCTGCGTCCGTGATGCAAACGCCGGCTTCTCTGATCATCACCGCCGCACGATGTTGCGCCGCCTTGTAATCGCTCTTTGTCAACATGTCCACCTCCCGGTTTCTACTTCATAAAGAACATCTTGTATGCAAGAAGCCCACCGATCAGCAGAACGGCGGCAATCATAAAGATCACCAGCCGCAGCCGAGCCTGCCTCGGCGAAACGGACTGCGAGATAGCCTTCTTCGGGTTCATAAACAACCACGCAATGGCGGCCAGAACGTTAAGCGCCGCTGCAAAGACAAAGAACGAGTTGGCGGTCCCCGTCTGCTCGGCGAAAAAGGGCAGCGTCACACTCGCGACGAAATACGGAAAAACAATGGCGCTGAAAGCCGAACCGAGATTGCCTAACATGTTCATCGCGCCGGAGACGGCGCCGGAACTTTCGCCGCCGATATCCATGCAAAACGACCAGCTTGGGCTGAGGGTCATTTCGACGCCGAACACTGCTATACTGAAGCACAGAACAAACGCAAGAGGACCGGCGCCGCCCGCCTGCGTGGTCAGCATCAGCCCCAATGCCCCTATGGCAAACCCCGTCACCGCAGGGATGCGGCGCGAGCCCACGGGGTAGCCTTTGCCATGCAACAGGGTAACGACTATGCCGGACGTCCAGTGTGCGAACATGCCAAAGATCAGCGGAATAGGGGCATAAAGACCTGCGCCCGGTCCCCACTGCTTTGTCATGTACGGCTGAAGCCACGTGAAGCTGATGAAAAACGTAACATTGCTGGCGATGTATTGGAACATGGCCAGAAGCATGTTGCCCGAGGTCACAACGACCGCAAAGGGCACCTTCGCCGACGAGACGGATTCTTCCGGCAGCCCCGCTCGGATGTGGCTCAACTCGGCCGCATTGACCCAGCGGTGGTCTTTGGGATTGTTCCGGAACCACGTCAGCCAGACAGCCACCCATACGATCCCGATGATCGCATTAACCCCAAACGTCAGACGCCAGCCCACGAGTGTAATCAGAAAGGGCATCAGGAACAACGAAATGGCTGCGCCGACTCGGGCGCCGGAGTGGAACAATCCCTGGGCGATGCCGCGTTCTTTCGCCGGGACCCAATCGTAGAGTGCGCGCGTGGCCCCCGGAAAGGCCCCTGCTTCGCCGATGCCAAAGAGGAATCGTATCACTAACAGTGACACGGCATTGAACGCGGCCCCCGTCAGTAGTGTGAAGACGCTCCAGAACGACACGATCCACGCCAAAACGCGGCGAGGCCCGAGCACGTCGGCGAGCCAGCCGAACGGAATCTGAAACAGGGCGTAGCCGATGGCGAATATGCCGAAGATATGTCCCATCATCTGGTCGTCGATGTTGAGCTCTTTCTGTATGGTGATGGACGCGGACGAAATGCAGGCGCGGTCCATGTACGTATTGACCGTATGGAAAAAGAGCAGGCCAATCAGCCAGTACCGCCCACGGCTTTTTCTCGCGTCGTTGTCCAAAGATTCGCCAGCTTTAGCCTGGGACATGCTCTCCTTTCAGAGTGCCCAAAATTGAGAGTGACTAAAGTGCGTAAAGTTGAAAGTGACTAAAGTTGGTGTGGGCTTTGCCCCACTTTAGCTCACTTTAGTTCCCTTTAGTCACTTTAGCTCACTCTAATTCACTACAGCCACTTTCTCAAGTCCCCTGAGGTCACGCGATTCCGTACATGCGCCTCGTTTCGGGCGGCGTCGCGACGCGGCGGCCTAACCGCTCGACAAGGTCTCTCGCCGCGGCGACAAGCTCCACGTTGTTCGATGCCTTCTTGTCCGGCGTAAGATACATCGAGTCCTCGAATCCCACGCGAACGTTGCCGCCAAGCGCAACCGAGACGGCGTGCAGGCTAAAATCCCTGGCGTGATGAGGCGTCAGCATCCAGACCGCCCCGGCGGGCAGTCGCCTGACCATGAACACGATGTTGTCCACCGTGGCGGGCAGTGTGCCGGGAAACCCCAGGGCCAGATTGATGACAAGGGGACGTTTGATGAGGTTTTTTTCGAGCAGGCGATCCATCATCAGCGTCATGCCCGGCTCGAAAAACGTCATTTCCGCAAGGACGTTGTTCGCGAGCATCTTCTGTGCCCAGTATTCCACGTCTGCGGGGGTGTTGATATACGCCTGCTCACCCACGTTGCACGAGCCCATGTTGAGCGAGCCCATCTCGACCTGGGGGACCTCGACCGAGACGGAGCGCTGGTCGCGCGTCAGGTCCGATACGCCGCCGGTCGAACCCTGAACGATGATGTCGCACTCGGCCCGAATCAGGCGGACCGTCTTTCGGAAATTCGACGTATCGACCGTCGCGTTTCCCCGCTCGTCGATGACGTGCAGGTGAACGACGGAAGCCCCGGCCCGCCGGCACTCGACGACCTCCTGCGCAAGCCGCTCGGGAGTGGGAAACTGATCGACGTTGTCGTAATACGCCTGCGCCAGCGGCGCAACGGTGATGGCCACCTCAGTCATTCCATGCTCCATAATAATAGGGTCCATAGTTCATCGTTCATCGACAATCGCAAATCGCAAATCTTTGATTACTCATACCCGCTGGGCACGTATATGTCAACCCCACATCGCCTGCTTCTGCTCGCGGCCGAAATGCACCGAAGTGCCTGTGACACTACGGCCGTCGAAGCGGGACGTATATTCCGGTTGATATTCTGCCTCTCGAATGTACTATCATCAGAAAACGGCACGACCGGCAAGAGAAATATCGTTCGGCAAAAAAGCAAATGATGAAAACGTTCGGCATAATCCTGATCGGCCTTGCGCTGCTATGCGGAATTCTCTACGGCGTTCTGGCTGCTCTGGCGCGCCCCGCTGGCCGCCATCCCTTCTTCAGCCATGAGGGCATTCTTGTAATAGCTCACCGTGGGGGCGGCGGCCTCTGGCCCGAAAACACGATGTATGCCTTTGCTCGTGTTGTGGAACTTGGCGCGGACATCATCGAGATGGATGTTCACAGCACGCTGGACGGCGAGCTCGTCGTCATCCACGACGATACCATGGACCGCACAACTGATGGCACAGGCCGCGTTCAGGAATTCACGTTGGCGCAGCTCAAGGAGCTGGATGCGGGTTACACCTGGACACCCGACAACGGAAAGAGCTTCCCCTTTCGCAGCCGGGGGTTGACGGTTCCGACCCTCGCGGAGGTTTTCACTGCGTTTCCGGATATAGCCATGAACATAGAAATCAAGCAGTTTCAGCCCTCCATCATCGCCCCGTTGAGTCGTCTGATACGCGACTGCAAAATGACTGAGCGAGTCCTGATCGCATCGGTTGACACAAACACGCTCAGAGAGTTTCGCCGCGTCTGTCCGCAAGTCGCCACCTCCGCCGGCGAGCAGGAGACGCGTTCTTTTTATCGCATGCACTTAGCTCGCCTGGGAAAGCTCTGCAAGGCGCCCGCCCATGCCTTCCAGGTGCCGCAGTACAGCGGCGACCGGGAGGTCGTGACCCGGTCGTTCCTCAAGGCCGCTCACGGGCGCAACATGGAGGTACACGTCTGGACAATCAACGACGCCGAAGATATGCGACGGCTGATGAGCATGGGCGTCGATGGAATTGTCACAGACTATCCCGACCGGCTGTTGACCATCTTGGGCAGGTAAGCTCATCGCCAACAGTTGCTCCGCGACGGCAACGGCGGCAAACACTTGAATTTCAAATCGGGGGACTTATACTGACGCGCGAATAGGAGACGACAGATGCCGCAGAAAATAGAGATCATAGCCGGGAACATTCAGGTCGAAGCGGAATTGAATGACGGCCCATCGGCGAAGTCCATCGCCGATGCGCTGCCCATAAAAGCGCGGGCCCAACGCTGGGGTGGAGAGATATATTTTTCCATCCCCGTAAGGGCGGAGCTTGAAGAGGACAGCCGGGACGTGCTGGAGGCGGGAGAGCTGGGGTATTGGCCGCCGGGCAAGGCCTTCTGCATATTCTTCGGCCCGACGCCGGCCTCGCAAGGCGACGAAATCAGGGCCGCGTCGCAGGTCAATATCGTCGGAAAAATCAAAGGCGACTGGTCCAGCCTGTGGAACGTGCCCGACGGTGCTCGCATAACCATTCAAACAGCACAAGGAGCCAATGACTAAAATGCTTTCGATATCAGCAAAACAAGTCGCACGAAGAGCTTCCCTATTCAACCTCCAGATGCTCGCCCTTCTGTCGCTTTTTCTTATCGTGGTGTCCAATGCGTACGCGGGAGAGAATTGGCCTTCGTTTCGCGGGTCTTCGGCTTGCGGCGTGGCCGAAGGATACAAGACGCCGCTCGAGTGGGACGCAGAGCAATCGAGGAACGTGCTCTGGAAGACGCCCATCCCTGGTCTGGCGCATTCCAGCCCGGCCGTATGGGAAGACCGCATCTTTGTCACGACCGCCATCCAGGATCAGGGAGAATCCGACCTGAAAGTGGGTATGTACGGCGATGTCAAACCCGTCGGCGAAGAAGGGCTGGTCGGCTGGCATGTGTATTGCGTTGGCAAAAACAGCGGCAAGGTCCTATGGGACAGGCAATCATACAAGGGCAAGCCGAAAGTCAAACGGCACCCCAAATCCACCCACGCAAGTCCCACACCCTGCACTGACGGAAAATGCGTTGTGGCCTTCTTCGGCTCCGAAGGATTGTATTGCTACGACGTTGAGGGCAAGCTCCTGTGGCAAAAGGACCTCGGGGTTCTCGATTGGGGCTTCTATACCAGTCCCGCCGCACAATGGGGAGGCGGCTGTTCGCCGGTCATTCACGAGCGAATGGTTATCGTCCAATGCGACGTCCAGAAAGACTCTTTTTTAGCCGCCTTCGATTTGAAGGATGGCGCGCCGTTGTGGAAAACTCTTAGAAGCGATGTCCCGACGTGGGGCACGCCGACCGTCCATGCCGCCGAGCAAAACTCACAGATCATCGTTAATGGCTACAAGCACATCGGCGGATATGATATCCAGACGGGCAAAGAAATCTGGCGAATGACAGGCGGCGGGGATATCCCCGTTCCGACGCCGATTGTGGTGGGCGAGATGGTCTATATCACCAACGCGCACGGAGGCATGTCCCCGATCTACGCGATACGCCTCTCGGCAAAGGGCGATATTTCGCTGAAGGAGAACCAGACCAGCAACGAATACGTCGCGTGGTGCTACCCAAAGGGCGGAAACTACATCCCGACGCCCATCGTCTATGGCGGCTATCTCTATTGCGGCTCGGACCGGGGTACCCTTAGCTGCTTCGAGCCTGGGACCGGAAAATTGCTGTACCGCGAAAACCTCAGTTCAACCGGAGCTGCCTTCTCGGCCTCGCCCGTGGCTACGGATGGCAAGCTCTATTTCACGGCCGAGGGCGGCCAGATTTACGTCGTGCAAGCCGGGCCGCAGTTCAAATTGTTGGGCGTCAACAAAATGGACGAAACCTGCATGGCAACCCCCGCCATCTCCCAGGGAACGCTGTTCTTCCGCACGCAGCACCATCTCATAGCCGTCGCCGAACGCAGATAGAAATAGTGTGGGACGATTGACGACGGACGAGGCTTGCCCGCCGAGGCGGGGATGATGGGCGACACACTGTTTGTCATTGCGAGGAGCGCAGCGACGCGGCAATCTTCATCGTTAATGTTGTGAGAGTGTTATGAACCAATACTGGGTTTATATGATGACGAATCGCAATAAGACCGTCATCTATACAGGCGTTACTAACGACCTGAGCAGGAGAGTCCAGGAACATAGAGACAAAGAAGGTTCTTCCTTTGCAAAAAGATATAATGTCACGATCTTGGTGTATTACGAATCATTCAGCCGTATCTACGATGCGATAGCCGCGGAGAAGAAGATTAAAGCCGGCTCAAGGGCCAAGAAGATTGCGTTGTTAGAAAGCGCTAATCCGGGTTGGAAAGACTTATATGATTTGAAGATTGCTTCACTCCGTTCGCAATGACAGACTTTGAGTCGCCGGCTGCAGGCGATGAGAATGAAAACCCCCGTTGCTCAAGAGGTAGGGTGGGGCTTGCCCCACCAAGAGGCTTTACGTCATTGCGAGGAGGCCGACAGGCCGACGCGGCAATCTTCTGTTTCACATTTCTGCCGGGAAATCTTTGACAAACAAAACCGCGTCTGCTAATCTGAAACTCATGGTTGCCGTAGCGAGCCATTAGTAACTATCTCAAAACGTTCAAGCGGTGCTGACGGCGGTACCAAAGCAGGCCGCAGCACAGTTGGATCAGGCCCAGGTAATTGCATGACTTCTTGGCGTAACGAATCAGAATCGCACGGC
>Ga0214473_10004614_pt1 | contig 16566 bp, 14 predicted proteins | sample RVTome_7_FD_203509 | JGI IMG/M metagenome (GOLD analysis project Ga0214473, IMG submission 203509) | Soil microbial communities from uranium-contaminated site in the Upper Colorado River Basin, Wyoming, United States - RVT98D197 | ecosystem: Environmental > Terrestrial > Soil > Contaminated >... | reverse complement strand
GCAGCCAGATCGCCGGCACCAGCTCGCGCTGGGAGAGCACCGCCGGGACCATCGAGTCGATCTTGTCGGTCTTGCATGCCAGCGGCGCCAGCCCCTTGACCTTCTGGGCGTCGGCGATCTCTACCGACCAGCCCTCGCCCTCAAGCGTGTCGTGGACGAGCCGCGCCCCGGTCATCGACTCGACGACGGCGCAGACGGGCTCTCGATGCACCTCCTCGATGCGCCGCGCGAGCGTTTTCAACGAGTCGACGTCGGGCGCGACGGCGAGCTGGTCCAGGTGCCCTCCGTCTTCGGAGAGCAGGCAGACGTCAAGTTTCTTCCGACTGAGGTCGAGTCCAGCGTGCAACATGTGAAGCGGGCCTCCTCGGTGCTCGTTTATCGGGACACGACAAGCGTGTCACCGAAGGAGGCCCTTCTTCATGGCAGTCCAAAGCAGCTACTCCCGCAGCCCGGCGGCTTCGAGGGCTTCAGCCTCGCTGCCGTGGCTGCTCAGCCGGACCATCTGACCGTTCCGCCAGTGGGCCAGGTGCCACATCGTCTGGTCAATGGGAGCGCCGCTTTCACCGCCGTGGGCTCGAACATGCAGCCTGGCAAGCGTCGCGTCGCCCAGCGCGCGGACCTCGCCGACCTCGGCGTCCCAGTCGGGGAACGTGTCGTGCAGGTCCTGCCACCAGCGACGGACTCCCTCGTGACCGCGATAGCTGCCCTCGATGACGTCCACGCGGGAAATGATCTCCGCGTCCTCGTCGGCAAACGCCAGAGCGGCATCGAGATCCCCACGGGCCCAGGCGGCAGCGGCCCGGCGGTAATTCTCCACGTTCTCCTCCGACATCCCCCGCGCAGTATCTCGCGATCCTCCGGGATACCCGCTTCCCATGCGAGCGTGTTGCACAAACCCTGCGCCGGAAAGCCGAGCAGGCGTTGTCTGACGAGCAGTCACATCGCGCTGGGCCGTCGCAGTTGGGCTGGCCGTGGCCAGCGCAGGTCCGGACTGGCGGTCCGACTCTAAGAAGCCCGCAGATTGGCGCTCAGAGGCTCGATTTTGGTTTGTGCGACAGCCTCGCTTGAAACCAGAAGCCGCATCCGGCTCGCGCTGAGGGCGGGGCGGTGAAGGCCGCTCAGCGGGGCTCCAGCAGGATGCTGATGTTGGGCGCCGCAGGCGCAGTGTCCGGGGCATGCCGAAGGCGTGCCTGCCCCGAGGAGCGGCCTTCGCCGCCCCGCCCGCAACCGAGCGCGACGGGCCGCACGCTCGGCGCCCGGGTCTCGACTACGCCGGGACCTGCTCGCGGCCGGCGTCGACGCGCTCGCCGACGGGCCGCGCCGCTCCGGTCCGCTCCACGGACACCGCGACCACCTTGTACTCGGGGCACGAGGTGTTGACGTCTGCGGAGTCGCCGACGAGCAGGTTGGTGCGCACCTCCGGGAAGTGGAACGCGGTGAACACGTGGCCGGGCTCGATCCGCGAGGTCACCTTCACGGGGAGCTCGATCTGGCCGCGACGGCTGCGCACCTTCACCACCTCGTCGTCGGTGAGCCCCAGCGAGGTCGCGTCGTCGGGGTGGATCTCGAGCCAGTCGCTCGGCATCAGGTCGAGGTTCGCGGTCCGCCGGGTCATCGTCCCGGCGTTGTAGTGCTCGAGCCGGCGGCCGGTGACGAGGATCAGCGGGAACTCCTCGTCGGCCTCGTCGCCCGGAGGCGTGTACGGCAGCGGCGCGAACCGTGCCTTCCCGCCGGGCAGCTCGAAGCTCTCCGTATACAGGATCGGCGAGTCGGCGCCGTCGGCCGTGACCGGCCACTGCTGACCGTGGCGGCCCATCCGCTCGTGGCTCAGCCCCGCGTAGCGCGGCGTCATCTCGGCGATCTCGTCCATCACGTCGCTGGGCGTCTCGTAGTCCATCTCGTGCCCGAGCGCGCTCGACACGCGGCGCAGGATCTCGAAGTCGGTCAGCGCCGAGCCCGGCGGGTCGGCCGCCGCCTCGACGAGCTGCACGCGGCGCTCGGCGTTCGTGAACGTGCCCGTCTTCTCCAGGAACGAGGACGCGGGCAGGATCACGTCGGCGTACTTGGTGGTCTCGGTCTCGAAGATGTCCTGGCAGACGAGGAACTCCAGTGACTCCAGCGCCTCGATCACGTGCTCCGTGTTCGGGTCGGTCTGAGCGACGTCCTCGCCGAAGATGTACATCGCCTTCAGCTTCCCCTCGACGGCGGCGTCGAACATCTCCGGGATCTTCATCCCGATCTCGCGCTTCATCTCCACGCCCCAGCGGCGCTCGAAGCTCGAGGTGATCTCGTCGTCGGTGACGGGGCGGTAGTCGGTGAAGGTGTCGGGGAGCGCGCCCATGTCGGAGGAGCCCTGGACGTTGTTCTGGCCCCGCAGCGGCAGCAGCGCGGCGCCCGGGCGCCCGACGTTCCCGGTCATCAGCGCCATGTTGCACAGCAGGCGCACGACCTCGGAGCCGTAGCGGTGCTCGGTGACGCCGAGCCCCCACAGGATGCAGGCGCGATCGGCCTCGCCGAAGATGTGCGCGGCGCGCTCGACGTCCGCGGCCGGCACCCCGGTGATCTCCTCGACAGCCTCGGGCGTGTACGCGCCGACGAGCTCTGCGACCGAGTCGAAGCCCTCGGTCCGCGACTCGATGAAAGCCTCATCGACGAGGCCGTCGCGGATCAGGACGTGGGCGAGCCCGTTGGCGAGCGCCGCGTTCGTCCCCGGCCGGTTGGCGAGATGAATCTCGCCGTAGTCGGCGAGCTCGATCCGCCGCGGGTCGGCGGTGATCAGCTTCAGTCCGTCAAGCGCCGCCTGCTTGATCCGCGCCCCGACCACGGGGTGGCCCTGGGTCGGGTTGACGCCGATCAGCAGCGCCACCTCGGCCGCCTCGATGTCGTCGAACGAGCCGGTGGCCCCGGAGAGCCCGAACGACTTCCGCAGCGCGAACGACGTCGGCGAGTGGCACACGCGGGAGCAGTTGTCGATGTTGTGGGTGCCGATCGCGGCCCGCATCATCCGCTGCATCAGGTAGCAGTCCTCGTTCGTCGCCCGCGAGGAGGCGAGGCCGGCGATCGCGTCGGGGCCGTGCCCGGCCTTGATCCCGCCGAGCCCGTCGGCGATCCGCGCCAACGCCTCGTCCCAGGTGGCGAGTCGGAAGCTGCCGCTCTCACGGACGAGCGGCGCGGTGAGGCGGTCGCGGGAGCGGGCGAACTGGTGCGCGAAGCGACCCTTGAGGCAGGTGTGGCCCTTGTTCGCGGGGCCGTCCATCGCCGGGCTGATCGAGACGACGTGGCCGTCGGCGCGGTGCGCCTCCAGGCGGCAGCCCACCCCGCAGTAGCCGCACGTTGTGGACGTCGTCTTCTCGAACCGGTCGCTCATGCCACCTCTCCTTCGCCGACCCCTGATTGTGCCACTTCAAGCAGCGTGTGCTCGGTGATCGCGTCGGTCGGGCAGGTGTCCGCGCACGCGCCGCACGAGACGCAGGTCGAGTTCGCGAACCCGGAGTCGAGCCCCGCCGTGATGTTGGCCTCGAACCCGCGGCCGGTCGCGGTGAGCGCGAACGCGCCCTGGATCTCGTCGCAGGCGCGGATGCAGCGCCCGCACGAGATGCACATCTCGTGCTGCATGACCAGGTACGGATGCCGCTCGTCGAGGTCGCGCTCGTGCTGCTCGCCCTGCCATCGCGGCTCGTCGATGTCGAAGAACCGCGCCACCTCGGCGAGCTCGGTGTGCTCGGCGGGCGGCGCGGGGAGCTCCGACATCACGAGCTCCACGGTTGCGCCCGCGATCCGCCGCGCGGTCTCGTCGGTTGTGTCGATGTGCATGTCCTCGGTGCACGGCGTCGTACACGACGCGGCCGGCGCGGGGGCGCCCTCGACCCCGACCATGCACACGCGGCAGGCTCCGAACGGCGCCAGGCGGTCGTCGAAGCACAGCGTCGGGACATAGCTCCCGGCCGCGCGCGCGGCCTCGAGCGCCGTCGTCCCCGGCTCGACCTCGATCCGCTTGCCGTCGACGTGGACGTCCATCAGGCGCTCACCCCGAGCTCGTCGGGGAAGTGGGCGATCAGGCTCCGGATCGGCGCCGGCATCCCGCCTCCGTGTGCGCACAGCGAGCCGAGCTCGAGCGTCTCCAGCAGCACCTCGAGCCGGTCGCGGTCGATCTCACCCGGGCGCTCGACCATCTCCAGCCCGCGCTGGAGGCCGATCCGGCACGGGAAGCACTTGCCGCAGCTCTCGTGCGCCCCGAAAGCGAGCAGGTGTCGGGCGAGCGCGCGGATGTCGGTGCGATCGTCGAAGGCGAGGATGCTCCCGTGCCCGACCATGCACCCCTCCTCGGCGAGGTCGTCGAAGTCGAATCGGGCCTCGAGCCGCGTAACGGGGAGGATCCCGCCGAGCGGCCCACCGATCTGCACCGCCTTGATCTCGCGCTCGTCGACGAGCCCGCCGCCGACCTCGTTGCAGATCTCCTCCATCGGGGTCCCGAACCGCACCTCGTAAACGCCCGGGCGCTGGAAGCGGTCGTTGAGGCAGATCAGCTTCGTACCCGGAGTCCCATCCGGGCTCAGCCCGGCGTACGGCTCGGCGCCGTGCGTGGCGATGTAGGGGATGTTGCACAGCGTCTCGACGTTATTGACCACGGTCGGCTTCCCGTGCCACCCGCGCTCGGCCGGGAACGGCGGCCTCGCGTTGACTGTGCCGCGCAGGCCCATCAACGAGTTCAGCAGCGCCGTCTCCTCACCAACCACGTAGGAGCCGGCGCCCTCGGCGACGTCGATGTCGAAGCTGAACCCGCTGCCGTCGATGTTCTCTCCCAGATGGCCGTCGCGGCGCGCGGCCTCGACCGCCTCGCGCAGGATCGGCATCGAGCGCGGGTACTCCGAGCGCACGAACACGAATCCCCGCCGCGCGCCGACCGCGAATCCGGCGAGCGCCATGCCCTCGATCAGCAGCTCCGGCTGCTGCTCCATCAGGTACTTGTCGATGTAGGAGCCGGGATCCCCCTCGTCGCCGTTGACGACGATCGCCTTGTCGGCGCCGGACGCCTTGCGCGCGAACTCCCACTTCAGTCCGGCGGGGAAGCCGGCGCCACCGCGACCGCGGACGTTCGCCGCCTTCACCTCGGCCAGCAGCGCCTCCGCGTCTCCCGAGGCCAGCGCGCGGTGCAGGCCCGCGTAGGTTCCCGTGGTCGTGAGGACCGGCTCGTCGAGCATGCTCCCCGCCTCCGGCTCGGGCGCCTCGCGATCGCTCCCGATCACGGCGCGCTCGACGGAGCCCGGGCCCGCGTCGACGAGACCCCCGTCGCGAACGGCCGCCGCCGTGTGGCAGAAGCCGAGGCATACGGTCTCGCCGAGCGAGACCTCGCCGTCGTCGGAGCGCTGACCGAGCTCGAGCCCGAAACGCGAGCGCGCGTCGTCGACGTGCGCGCCGAAGTCCGACGCCCAGCACGCGGTCCCGGTGCAGACGGAGACGTGGCGTTTGCCCCGCGGCTGCTGGAGGTCGTCGTAGAAGCTCGACACCCCGTACACGGCGGCCTCGGGAAGGCCGGAGAGCTCCGCGGCGCGGCGACGGTCCTCGTCGGTGAGGACACCGCGCTCCTCGACGGCCTGCTTGAGGACGTCGAGCGCGGTCGGCGGGGCCGCCTCCTCCTCGCCGGTCAGGATCTGCGTCAGGTTATGCGACACCGTGGCCACTGTAGCGACGGGGCCAAGGCCGAGGCGTCACTCTATGAATGGTGTCGGGGAAGCCGATGAAACTCGAACCGGACGACCCCCGAATGCTCGCCACGGTCGAGCACGACGGGGTGGCCGACCAGGTCGCGGTCGAGGAGCCGCTCGAGATCCGCGTCGCCGGAGAGCCGCTCGCGGTGACGATGCGGACCCCCGGCGCCGACGAGGAGCTGGCGCTCGGGTTCCTGTTCGGCGAGGGGCTGATCGACGGCCCGCGCGACGCCGGCCCGCCCGCCGACCTCGCCGCGAACACGGTCGAGGTCGCCGGGCCCCTGGCCCGCGAGCTCGGCGCCGAGCGCCGCTTCTATACGACGTCCTCGTGCGGCGTGTGCGGTAAGGGGGCTCTGGAGGAGGTCGCCGTGCACTCAGAGCCGCTCCCCGACGGCCCGCAGGTGGCGCGCGAGGTGCTCGCCGCCCTCCCCGACCGCCTGCGCCAGCCGGCGTTCGAGCAGACTGGCGGCCTGCACGCGACGGGCCTGTTCGACGCCGCGGGCGAGCTTGTGATCGTCCGCGAGGACGTCGGCCGCCACAACGCGATGGACAAGGTGGTCGGCCGTGCGCTCCTCGACGGCCTCGTCCCGCTGGCCGGCCACGTCCTGTGCGTCAGCGGCCGGCTCGCGTTCGAGCTCGTCCAGAAGGCCGCCGTCGCGGGCGCACCGATCCTCGTCGGCGTCGGCGCCCCCACCTCGCTCGCGGTGGAGCTCGCCTCCGACCGCGGCATGACCCTGTGCGGCTTCGCCCGCGGCGAGAAGGTGAACGTGTACTCGAGGGCGGAGCGGGTTACGGAGGGCGAGCAGTAGCTCAACGGCTGGCTCAGGACTGCACAGCGAACAGGCGCCACTCGCCGGGGACGCCCTTGAGCTCGTGGCTGCCGCGGTCGCGGAACTCGATCCCGGATCCGGCGACGAGGTCCTTGACGGTGCTGGACACCAGCACCTCCCCGGGAGCCGCCGCCGCCGACACTCGGGCCCCGGTGTGGACCGCGATCCCCGCGACGTCCCCGTCGACGAGCTCGCACTCCCCGGTGTGGAGGCCGGCACGCACCTCGATCCCGAGCTCCCGCGCGTCGTAGCAGATCGTCGCAGCGCACCGGATCGCTCGCGCGGGGCCGTCGAAGGTGGCCATCACGCCGTCGCCGAGCATCTTCACCTCGCGGCCGCGGTAGCGGTCGAGCGCGGCTCTGAGCGTCGTCGCGTGGCGCTCCAGCAGCTGCCGCCACCGCCGGTCGCCCAGCTCAGCAGCGCGCTCGGTGGAGCCGGCGATGTCGGTGAACATCACTGTGGCCAGGACGCGGTCGGGCTCCGCGGTCTGGTGCGTACCGGTCAGGAACCGCTCCACCTCGTCCAGCAGAGTCCGCTGATCCCCGAACATCCACAGATGGTCCTCACCGGGAAGCTCCACGTACTTCGCGCCCGGGATCCTCCCCGCCATGTAGCGGCTCCCGTCCGCGAGCACCAGCGAGTCGTGGGCGCGATGCAGGATCAGGGTCGGAACGCAGATCGCCGGGAGGATGTGCCTGATGTCGATCTCGTGGTTCATCCGGACCAGCGCCAAGCCGGCCGCCGGGCTCGCGGACGTGCGCAGGTACCGCGCCCACCATCGCCGGTGCATCTCGTCCTCCGCGATCGAGGGGCCCCAGAACCCGAGCAGCTCCTCCGGCTCGCCCCACGTGTCGCCGAGCAGCTCGAGGAAGGCCTCGAGATCCCCGCGAGTCGTCGCCCACCTCGTCGTCGCCCACGGATAGTCGCCTGCGGGCATCCCGCGCGCGTAGCTTCCGTACATGATCAGCGCCTCGACCCGCTCCGGGTAGGTCGCCGCGAACAGCGCGCACATCGGTCCTCCCTCGGACACTCCGAACAGCGCCGCTCGCTCGGAGCCGACGGCGTCCATCACCGCTCGCACGTCGTCCATCCGCTCCTCCAGGGTGGGAAGCCGCTCCACCGGCACTCGGTCCGAGAGGCCGGTGCCGCGCTTGTCGAGCACGATCACGCGGCTGAACGATGCGAGACGATCCAGGAACCGGGCGTAGTCCGGCTGCTCCCAGTTCAGGTCGAGGTGGGAGACCCAACCGGGGACGAATACGAGGTCCAGCGGCCCCTCGCCGAAGACCTGGTAGGCGATGCTGACATCGCCGCTCTTTGCGTACCGCGTCGGTGGCTGCATGCCGACCCCACCGCGAAAGGTAGATGCAACCGGGTATCGACGGGATCCGGAGAGCTAGCCGGCCGGCACCGCGGCCGGTTCCTCGCGCCGCCGCTCGGCGCCGTTGCCGGAGCCGCGGACGGGCTCGATCCTGACCGGGATCCCGTTCAGGTGCGCCATCCCGGCGAGGCGCTCGAGGTCCTCGGGCTCTGAGGAGGAGAGCGCGTTCACGTTCGCTCCGCCGGCCTCGCGGGCGACGCTCCATCCGCCCGACTGGTGGCCCCAGCCGTGCGGGACCGCGACCGTCCCGGCGACGATCTCGTCGGTGATCCTCGCGGTGAGCTCGATCGAGCCGTGCGGCGATGAGATCCGGCAGGCGTCACCGTCCTCGATCCCGTGCGCCTCGGCGTCGAGCGGGTTGACCCGGGCTGCGTGCTCGCGCCCGCCGCGCATCAGCAATGCGGCGTTGTGCATCCACGAGTTGTGGGAGCGCAGCTCGCGGAGGCCGATCAGGTGCATCGGAAACTCGCTGTCGCGGCCGTTGCGGGCGGCGAGCCGCTCCGCGTCGGCGAGAAGCTCGGGCGCGTCGAGCCGCACGCGCTTGTCGGGGTGGCGGATCTTGCCCTTCAGCACGTCGGGCTCGAGGTGCTCGGCGAGCACGATGCCGCTCGGACTCTCGCGCAGCTTCTTCATGTTCAAGCCCCCGCGGCGGAGCCCGAACAGATCGCCCTTTGGGCCGGTTCGCAGAAGGAGGTCGATCAGTCGCCGTGGCGAGACCTTGATCCCGACCTTTCCGAGCGCCCGCGCCACCCCCAAGCTCGACGGGACGACGCCGATCCTGCCCGCGACCGCGTCGATGATCTCCCACTCCTGGCGTGCCTCGCCCGCGGGCTCGACCACGGGCTCGGTCCACTGCACGAACGGGGTCGTGTACAGGGGGAGGAAGGGCAGCGGGAAGTCCTCGCGCTCGAGGAAGGTGGTCGCAGGGAGGATGAAGTCGGCCTCGCGGTTGGTCTCGGTCTGGTACAGGTCGATTGAGACGAGCAGGTCGAGCTCGCGCATCGCCTCGGACAGCTCGTTGCCGTTGGGGACCGAGAGCACGGGGTTCCCGGCGGAGATGAACATCGCCCGGATCTGGCCCTCGCCCGGGGTCTGGATCTCCTTCGCCATCAGCGCCGCGGGCAAGGCGCCGAGCACCTCGGGGAAGCCACCGATCCGGGAGCGAACCTTGCCGTACGAGCCGACGCCGATCCGCTCCACGATCTCGTCGAAGCGGATCGGGGGGTTGCCGAACATCGCGCCGCCCTCGCGGTCGAGGTTCCCGGTGACGACGTTGAGCGCGTCGAGCAGGAAGGCGACGAGTGTCGCGTTGCGGCCCAGGCACGACCCGGTGCGGCCATAGATCGCGGCGTGCTCCGCTGACGCGATGTCGCGGGCGAGCTCGCGCACGTGGTCGGCGGGAACCCCGGTCCGCTCCTCTGTCGCCTCGGGCGGGTGCTCGGCGGCAAGCCGTCGGAGGCGGTCGATCCCGCTCGCCTGGCGCTCGATTGCGGCCTCGTCGGCCAACCCCTCGGAGAAGATCACGTTCATCAGCGACAGCAGCAGCCACGCGTCCGAGTCCGGGGTGACAGCGATGTGCTCGAACGCCCGTGCGGTCTCGGAGCGTCGCGGGTCGACGACGACGACGCGGCCGCCGCGCTCGACGATCGCGCCGAGCTGGTCCTTGACCCGCGGCGCGGACATCACGCTGCCGTGGGAGACGAGCGGGTTGCCGCCGACGATCATCAGCAGGTCGGTGCGGGCGAGGTCGGGGATCGGGACGACGTAAGGCGAGCCGTAGAGGAAGTTGCTGGCGGCGAAGCGGTTGCTGACGTCCTGGGATGACGCCGTGTACCAATGCGGCGAGCCGATCCCATCGAGGAACCCCTTCACCCACAGCGGGTGGGAGTAGGAGAACGCGGCCGGGTTGCCCATGTACCAGGCGACGGAGTCGCCGCCGCTGGCGTCGATCACGCGCCGCAGGCGGGTGCCGATCTCGTCCAGGGCGGCGTCCCACGAGACCTGCTCGAAATGACCATCGGCGGTTCTTCGCAGCGGGTGAAGGACGCGCTCGGGATCGTTTTGAACGTCGGCCATCGCGATCCCCTTCGGACACGCGAACCCGGCCGACAGCGGGTGTTCAGGATCGGGGCGGATCTTGGTCACGGCCCCGTCCTCGACGGAGACGCGCAGCCCGCACAGCGGCTCGCAGATCCTGCAGTAGGTCGTCCGCTCGGTAATCCCGGCGATTCTTGCACGTCGCCGCCGGCTTGGCCAGCGAGCCAGTCGCAGCTTAGATTCTCACTCGACAGTGACCTGATCGCCGACTGCGACGCTCCCCCGGCGCTCGACCTCGCAGTACATGCCCATCACGCCGCCGAGCTCGGATTTGACGCGGCGCAGCACATCGGGGTCGATCTCGAGCGTGTCGGGGTGAATGATCGTCATCCCGCAACGCTCGCACGGCTCGCTGACGGCGAGCACCGCGTCGCCGATCCGGAGCTTGCGGCCCAGCCACCCGCGCTCGGCGAGGCCCTCGACGCCCTCGAGGACGATGTTTGGCCGGAAGCGGCGCCGGTCGTAGCCGAGCTCGTCGAGGGCGCCGTCGGTCGCGACGAGGATCGGCGCGACGTCGAAGGTGGCGGCGCCATCTTCGGCTCGCACGATGCGGGCGGCGTCGCCGCTGACGGCGCGGATCGCGGCGGCGGCTTCGGGGCTGTCCCAGCGGGAGCCGTCGACCTCAGGCTCACCGTCGGCGTCGATCCGTGCATGCACCCCGACCATTCGCTGCTTGCGCAGCGCTGTCACGGTGCCGCGATCGTCCTCGACCCGCGCGAGGCGGTCGCCGGGAATCCCGTTTGGACCCAGCTCGATGCGGTCCAGCTGCTCGCCCATGAGGGACTTGACGGGGTACCGCCAGATCTCCGCTACTCGCATGAGCATCACCGGCCGCGTCCTCCGCTTCGCGTCCGGGCGCGGCCGGGTTCCCGGTAGCTCATTTGGTCCTCGATCAGTCTTCGCCCTCGGAGGCGGGTCCGATCGCCTCCGCGATCCGTTGCAGCTCGGCCAGCGGGCGGCCCGAGGCGCCACCGATCCAGCACGCAACGGGCGCAGCGACGCGCTCCGAGTCGTGTGCGGCGACCGCCGCCAGCTCGAGCATGGCGTTGAACTCCTCCTCGGTGGGCGGCTCCGCGTCCAGCTCGCGCGCGAACACCTCGATCCACTCCTGCGCGGTCATCGCTACCTCCTTCCTTCATCGACCGCCAGAAAGACGACGCTAGCCGATCGCGCCGCTCAGAAGCTGACCACCTTGTCCGCCCACAGAGTCCACTCGGTGAGCTGCTCGAGGCTGGAGCGGCGAACCCCTTCGACCAGCGTCGCCTGCTCGATTCCGCGAGCGTCGAGGCAGGTCCCGCAGCAGCCCACCTCGCCGCGCCGCACAAGCGGTTTCAGCATGCGGTCGAGGTGATAGTGGCCCTCGGGCAGCTGCTGTCCGGCGACGGCGCACGCGACTGCGTCGCCAAGCAGGAAGCAGCGCAGCTCGACGCCCTCGCGCTTCGCCAGCGCCCCGGCGAGGCGGAACGCGTTGTAAGGACGCTCCGAGCCGTAGGGCTGGTCGTTGACCACCACGAGGATCCTCACGCTTCGATCGTGAAGCCACTGCACTCACCGGTCATCCGTACTCGCCACGCGACACCGTGCGGGAAATCCGCTGGGACGGCGACGGTCAGGCGGCGCGGTGGCGCCCGCCGAGCGGGGCGCGAAGCGTCCACGCCCGCCGCGCCAGCAGCACCGCCACTCCGGCGCCGAACCCGATCGCGAGGTTGCCGCTCAGCAGCGTGATCAGCCCGACCCCGGCGGCGAGCACGCGGTCGTCGAGCCGCTCCAGGCGGGCGGCGAGCAACGCGTGCTGGACAGCGACGAAGAAGAGCATCCCGGCCAGCGCGCCGGGGGCGAGCAACTGCAGCAGCGCGGGCAACGAGTCGCCGAGCAGCAGCGCGAGGGCCAGGAACAGCGCCCCCGCGGCGAGCGTCGAGGCCGCGCGGCGCGCGCCGAGCCGGTAGTGGGCGGTGACGCCGCCGGCTCCGTGACAGACCGGGAGCCCGGCGCTGACGCCGGCGAGCACGTTCCACACCGCGATCGAGCCCGCCAGCCGCTCCGGGCGCACCCGGCGCGCGCGCTCGCCGAAGTACGTGCGCTCCGCGTCCACCGTCGCGACCACCGAGTTGCCGAACGTGAGCGGGATCTGAGCGATCACGAGCGCCGTCAGCGCGGTGACGAACGCCGCCCCGTCGGGGATCGACAGCGGTACGGCACCGGGGCCGAGCCCGATCCCCTCCGGCGCCCCCGACACGGCCACGCCGACGACCGCCGCCCCGCCGAGCACGAGCAGGCTCCCTGGCAGGCGCCACGACCGCCTGCATGCGAGCAGCACCGTGAACGCCGCGAGCGCCATCGCCACCCCGACCGCGGGGTCGATCGGCGCCAGCCCCGCCCAGTTTCCCTGCTCGGCGAGCTCGATCGCCGCGCTCGCCAGCAGCAGCGCGACGGCGGCCTGGATCCCGCGCACCAGCACGACCGGGAAGCGCTTCGCCAGCCATCCCGCGAGCCCGGTGAGGGCAAGGACCGCCATCGCGGCGGCCATCAGCAGCGCCCCGGCGCCGATCGTCGCCGCGTCGAGCTGCAGTGCGATCGCGGCGGCCGCGAACGCCTTCAGCGGCTGCACGGGCACGGGAACCTGGAAGTAGAGCGCGGTCGCGATGTACGCGATCCCGACTCCCGCGAACACCGCCGTCGCGCTGAGCCCGTTCAGCGCGATCAGCGCCACTGCGAGCGGGATCAGTAGTCCGGCGTCGCCGAGACCGCCAGCGAGCTCGTGGGCCCATCTACCCCTTGAGGGGTTCACCGTCAGCCCCCGATGCGGCTCATCGTCCTCGGCGGGGGGCGGAAGCCCGGCTCGTTCACGTGGTGCTTGAGCTCCTTCCGCCACACGGCGTCGCGGACGATCGTCTCCAGCTCGGCGTCGGTGGCGCCGTCGCGGAGCGGTCCGCGCAGGTCGGTCTCGTGGATCGAGAAGAGGCAGGTGCGGAGCTTGCCGTCGCTGGTCAGCCGGATCCGGTTGCAGTCGGCGCAGAAGGGCTCCGAGACCGGGTTGATGAACCCGAGCTCGCCCTCGCCGTCGGCGAACCGGTACCGGCGCGCGGTCGCAGAGGGCTCGCGCGGGAGCTCCTCGAGCTCGTAGCGCGTCTCGACGATCCGCCTGATCTCCTCCCCGCTCAGCACCGCGTCCGGGGTCCATGCGTGGTCGGCGTCGAGCGGCATGAACTCGATGAACCGCACCTGGTACTCGGTCGAGCGCGCGAACTCGCAGAACCGCAGCACCTCGTCCTCGGTGAAGTCGCGCATCGCGATCGCGTTCACCTTGATCGGGCTCACCTTGGGGAACGCGGCGATCGCCTCCAGGCCCCGCAGCACCTGGGGAAGCGCGTCGCGGCGCGTGATGTGGAAGAAGCGGTCGCGGGCGAGCGAGTCGATCGAGACGTTGACGCGGCCGATCCCCGCGTCTACTAGCGCGGCGGCGTCGCGCTCGAGCAGGTAGCCGTTGGTCGTCAGGGAGAGGTCCCGCAGCCCCTCGATCCCGGACAGCATCCCGACGAGGATTGGGAAGTCGCGCCGCACCAGCGGCTCGCCGCCGGTCAGTCGCACGTCCTCGATCCCGAGCCGGACCAGCAGCCGGACGAGCCGCTCGATCTCCTCGAAGCGCAGAATCTCGTCGCGCTCGAGCCACGGCAGCCCGTCGGCCGGCATGCAGTACTGGCAGCGGAAATTGCACCGGTCGGTGACCGAGACGCGCAGGTCGCCAATCGCGCGCCCGTGGGCATCGCGCAGCGGTCCCTCCTGCTCGGCGGTGAGTTGCTCTTGCACGGCCATCCTGATGACTAAGTTCAGCACGTTCCCGGGTGCAACGCGCCGACGCACCTTCCGGCCGCCATCCGCGCTCCCTCAGCCGCCCGGCGGGTCGGTCGAGCCGCCCGCGGCCGGCGAGCTATCCCCGCGACCCGCGCTGGTCCAATCGCGCCGCTTCGCGGCGTAGGCGGGGGGCAGCGTCAGGTTGAGTTGCTCGGCGACGTCCAGCCAATGAAGGGCTGCTCGGTAGTCGTGGCAGCGGGCATCCGCGTCCGCCGAGATCAGGGCGATCTCGATCGCGTCGCGGTGGTCCGCCGGCGTCGTCTCCTGACTGGCGGGGTGGCGTTCGATCCCGACGTCGCGGAGCGGCGGCGCCGCCCGCCCCTCGCCTTCCGTCACCAGGTAAGGGGCGAGATAGCGGCCGGCGATCTTGCTCGGCGGCCACCAGAGCGCGCCGCGCGCGGTGACCGAGCTGCCCTCGCGATCGCCGAGCTCGCTGCGCAGGTACTCGGGCTCCGAGCCGGTCAGCAGGGCGCCGCGGAGCACGGGGCGAAACGGCTGGCGGTCGACATCGGCGCCCGCCAGGCGCGCGATCGCAGCCGCAGCGGCGTCGGCCTGCTGGGCGGCGAGGGCCCCCTGCTTGATCGGAAACCAGGTGGCATCGGCCCGCCGCAAAGACGCGATCGAGGCCCTCGACCCTGCTCTCGGAGTCGGTGAGGATGAAGCCTCGTCGCCCCTGGGGGACGCCGGGGATGTCGGGAACATCGAGACGTGGGAGCGCCACCACGCGGTTCGCGCGGATCGCGCGCCCGTGCTCGGTGATCAGGGAGCCCTCCTGCACCCGCTCCGGCGCTGTCGCGACGCTGACGCGAACGCCGGCCTCATCGAGCAGCGCGCTCACGCGATCACTGGCCCGCCGGCCGAACAGGCCGAGCGGCCTTCGCTCGTGCGTGATCACCTCAAGCTCGGCACCATCGACACCGCGCGAGGCCAGATGGGCCGCGGCAAGCAGGGCGAGCTCGTAAAGCGGCAGCGGCCACTGCGCCCGGGGGGGAACCGCGAACACGACGCGGTGAGCCTCTCCGCGCTCGAGAGCCGTGAGCAGCCCTCGAAAGGCCTCCACGTCCTCGACTCCGCGAAAGGTGAGCGCGCCCGGCAGCGCCGGCGAGCGCCGCGCCCCTACGGCGAGCACCAGCGCCCCGTAGGGAAGCCTTTCCCCGGCTTCAGTGACGATCAGGCTTCGCCCGGGATTGACGCCCGCAATCGAGTCCCGCCGGTACGCCGCCCCGTGCCCGCGGGCGATCTCGGCAAGTCCGAGCCGACGCGGCTCGGCGAGCCCGAACGGCTCCGCGACGGACAGGGGGCGATATGCGAAGTCGGGTTCGGGCGCGACCAACTCGACGCTCACCCGCTCACGCGCGAGGTGTCGAAGCGCGAGCAGGGCCTCCAGCGCGGCCACGCCACCCCCTGCGATCACAACGTCCAGCCGCCTGAGCCTGCGTCCTTCGATCAGCTCAAGTCCCACTCGGCTCGCTCTCGCGTAGGCACCGGTGCGTTGTGTGGGCGTGCATCGCGCTCGGATGCTCGGTCGCGCCAGCCCGCCCGTCATCCGGGTCGATCCGCGACCTCGGTCCGTGCCTTCCACAGAGACGAGCTCAGTTGTTTCCCCGGATGGCGAGGCATGGTCGCCTGGGAGAGACTTGGCCTTGAGGTGACACCTAGCTTCGGTGAGTCGCAGCTGGTGATCGCGGTCGTTTTCGCGGTGATCGCGGTTCTCCTCGTAGGCGTGTTCGTGACCGTCGCCGTGGCGACCCGAAGGGAAGTTCCCTGGGAGCGCGTCCGGCCGGTCGCCTACCTGATCCGGCGGGGCTGGCTCGCCCTGCTGGCGCTGCTGCTCGGCGGAGCGGTCGGCGTGTCGCTGTTCTTGCTCCCCTATTCGAAAGGGGCGGAGGCAACCGCCACCGTGAAAGTGACCGGCGGCCAGTTCTACTGGTCGATGACGCCGAAACGGGTGCCGGCGGGAAGCCGCGTTCTGTTCGAGGTCACCTCGGCCGACGTCAACCACGGGTTCGGGGTGTACAGCCCACGGGGCGTCCTGCTCGGCAACGTGCAGGCCATGCCCGGCTACACGAACGATCTCGAGCTCACCCTGGACGAGCCCGGCTCATACCTGATCTCGTGCCTGGAGTTCTGCGGGGTCAAGCACCACGAGATGTCGCGCGAATTCCGGGTCACCGGGGAGCGGTAGTGGAGGCGCACGCAGCGACGATCATCCACCCTGAGGGCGCCGCGCTGCATCCGGAGCCGGGTCGCGAGGAACGGATCGTGGGCTGGCTGTGCGGCGGCACCGGGCTGGCGCTGTTCGCGGTCCTCGGGCTGCTGGGACTGACGATGCGGCTCACCCAGGCCGACGTGATCGACGTCTCGCCGGAGTGGTTCTACCGGATCATGACCCTGCACGGGGCGGGCATGCTGGCCGCCGCCCTGCTGGCGATGATGGGCGGGCTGTGGTTCGTCGTCCGGGCCACGGTCTCGCTCGGATTCGCGAGGATGCTGTTCAGCTACGCCGCGATCGTGGTCGGCGCGCTCGCGATCGTCGTCGCGGTCGCGCTCGGCGGCTTCGCCACGGGGTGGACGTTCCTCTCGCCGCTGCCGTTCAGCGCCGCCGGAGCGTGGTCGACGTGGGCGACCGCTGTCTTCCTCGGTGGGCTGGCGCTGGTGGGCACGGGCTTCTTCGTCTTCTGCATCGACGTCCTCGCCT
>Ga0214473_10004613_pt1 | contig 16574 bp, 32 predicted proteins | sample RVTome_7_FD_203509 | JGI IMG/M metagenome (GOLD analysis project Ga0214473, IMG submission 203509) | Soil microbial communities from uranium-contaminated site in the Upper Colorado River Basin, Wyoming, United States - RVT98D197 | ecosystem: Environmental > Terrestrial > Soil > Contaminated >... | reverse complement strand
ACGGTCATCATGCAGGTGTTACCATATTAGAGATAAAATATAGGGATACAGTTTACTCAATTCCAGCAAAATACCTTGCATTGGCATTAGAACCGATCGAGGAAGATGTAAAGCTGGCATTGATTAAAAATCATATCAAGATAAAGGGCTTTAGAGTTTGGATTCCAGATGAGGAAAAAACTGATGTGAAATGCAAAAGATGTGATTCGTTCCTAAGATTTGGTAATGATGACAAGATCAAGTGTCCAAAGTGCGACAAATGACATTAGAGTTTTCTTTTATTAAACCCCATACGTACAGCAGAGGTAGAAAAAGATTTGAGTTATAGAGGAAAAAAAGTAAATCCATTAGACCCAAGAGGGAGTATATTAAATAGAAGAATTGTTGAAAAGGCAGTTCCAGAAACTAAAATACGAAATATTAGAATTGTAAGAAATGTACAATCACAACCTATAGGACTGAATGATATACCAGAAAATCCAACTGGCGCATTGGATGTTTTTTCAGCAGAAGAATTTGAATATGATGCAGGAATTTTAGGTAGAAATATCAAGAGGAAGTTTTTCGGATGAGTTTCAAATCAACTAAAATTAATTTAGGAAAGGGAAAAGGATTCATTGTAAAATCTAAACCAGAAGATTTCGGAGAGAAATAAAATGGCGCAGGGAAGAACCAATATTAAAGTTATTTCAAAACAAACAGCATCAACATCAAAGCCTTCACCAGCACCAACACAGTCAAGCTCTGGTAGAGCGCCATCAGTAGCACCAAGAGTACCGTCACCAAAACCATCTTCAACACCAGTTCCAACACCAGTTTCATCAACTTCTGGTAGAGCGCCATCAGTAGTTGCTAGAACACCAACACCAAGCACACCAGTAAGAGTTTCAGCACAGCCAGCAAGAGCATCTTCAATACCAACTCCATCAAGGGCAATATCACCTGAAATTCAAAAATACCTTGCACCGCCACCAAAAACATCTTCAATACCAGCACCTACAAGAAAAGCACCAACAATAGTTACAAGGGAACAAGATTTAGTAGCCCAACAAATGATTCAACAACAGACACAGCAAAAACAGCAACAAGTTCAACAGCAGGGATTATCTGGCGGATTCAAAACAATTGAAGATCAATTAAAGGCATTAGCAAATATTGGTAAGCCACAACAAGCTTATGCAGAAACAGCAAAACCATTTGTCGGCCCACAAAAACCAGTAGCAGGTCAAGGAATCACAACAACTTATGGTGGATTTGAATCAAAAGAAGCGCAAGCACAGGCATTGAAAGAACGAGTTCAATTAGCAAAACAATTACCATTTGGTGGGTTTGGTTCAGAATTTGCACAACAGGAAGCATTGGCAAAAGGAAAGAAACAGGCACAGGAAAAATATCCAGATATAATTTCAAGAGTAACAAGTGTGGAAGGACTTGTTTCAAGTCCACCAAGTCAAAGACAAAAAGTTACTGAAACTGTAGAGATAGGTGGCCCTAGTTTTATTGGTGGTATAACAACAGATGAACCAAGACAAGCTTTGACACCAATGCCATTGCCATTAAAAGGAATTTTACCAGAACCAACAAAGGAGTCGAGAAAAGAACAGTTACTAGAACAAAGGGGTGGCGCACCAAAACAAGTGACAGTAGGATCAATTGCGATAGATAGATTAGCATCTGGTCAAATTCTTGGAAGAGGCGAACAAATTGGAATGACAGAGGAAATGTTTGACCCAATAACAGGAAAAATTACAACAAGAAAAGTTTCGCCATCGCAAGGTTTAGAGCAACAGGTAAATCTAGCACAAAGAAAAGAGCAGGATGTTTTTCGTGCAATCAATGTAGTTCAAGCTGATATTGTCAGACCATTAAGTGAAAGACCAGAAGGTGGTCGTGGTAGCATGGAACAAGCAATTAAATTCCTAGAAGGAAAATCAACTGGTAAAATAAAATCACCAACGGTAATCACAAGGTTTGGTGAAGGTGTAGGAGTAATGGGATTTGATTACAAGGATGAAGTAGGTAGCGTTTATGGAACAGTCGGCCCAACTGGTACAGCAGGATTTGATGACTTTGGATTATACAGACCATCAACAAGAGGCGCATTAAAAACAGAAGAAGGTAGAGCGGAGATTTCAAAGAGATTGGCAGAACCAGACTTTTCAATTTATGAATCACTAGGCTATCAAGCACCATCAAGACCTACAGGAGAATTGATAGTAACAACTGATAGACCATTGGGGGATACATCAATTCCAGTTTCTAAAAAGGAAAAACAAGCAATGAAAGCACCGCAAGAAATAGGTGGTTTCAAGTTTTTAACACCAGCATCACTAATCACAGATGTTAAACAACCACCACCAACAAAAATAAAAGAGAAGGAAAAAATTGGTTTTGGTGGTCAGACATTATCATTAGGATCACTGATACCATCATTCCCATCAGCATTTGCAGAAGAACAACCAACAAAACAAATAGCAAAAGATACTAGAAGAACATACGAACCAGAACCAGCACCGTTACCAAAATCAAGTAAAGGTCAAAAATATAATCCATTCAGTCCAGATCCAAATGCCAGAGATACAAGTAAGGTTGGTTCAATTTTTGAAACAATAGGAAAGCAAAGCGGGGTATCAGGTGCAGTTGAACAGGTAAGAGAATATGGAACTGGATTTGGAGAGTCATTACAGAATGAATTAATCAATATTCAAAACTTTGGTTCATTTGTTTCACAAGGGGAAATCCCAGAAAGACCTACATTCCAGACACCATCAGAACAGGTATTTGCAGGTGTAATAGGTGGAGCTGTAAAACAAGCAACTGGACAAGGATCATTTGTTGAAAGTGCAAGCAAGGGATTTGAGGGTGCAGGTAAAACAATACAGGAACGACCAGCTTATTCTGCTGGTGATATAACTGCACAGGGATTATTATTTATTCCAGCAGGAATTTACAAAGCTGGATCATTTGGAGTAAAGGCAATTAGTGGGTTTGGAAAAGCACTAACTGGTGTAAAGACAGCAGTTAAAGCAGTACCAAAAACAGTTGCAGGAAAAGTTGGATCAATTCAAACAAGAGCAGTTCAAGCAGAAATAAAATTAGGTCGTGCATTACAAGAAGACATAAACCCAGCAAGTTTCTATACAGCAAAGACAACAGCAGTACCAAAAGTAACAAGAAAAATATATCCAGCAAAACCAACGGAACAGGATTACTCACAAGCATTTGCAAGAGAAAGGGCATTCACAACAGAAGAAGGATCAGTAACATCAAAGCTAAGGGGAAAAATCAAACCAGCAAAACCAACGGAACAGGATTACTCACAAGCATTTGCAGGTGAAAGAGCATTTGCAGAAGAAATTCCAAGAGGCACAAAAGCACCATCAAGAGTAAAATCGCCAACAGGAAGAGTTGATCCGCTTGAAAGAGTACAGCAAACTACATCATCAGAAAATCTAAGAGCATTCAGAGAAAGTGAAAAGATTGGAAGTGTATTTGGAAAATCACCAATGAGAGATTTACCAATAGGACAAGCTGATATTGGATTTCCATTTGCAGGTCTTGGAAGATCATCAGTAGAAGACATAATTGCAAGAGGCGGAAGAGCAAGTACAACACCGTTAGGAATAGGCACAGGAAGAATGATAAAAGGTGGAACTAAATACAAACAGTTTGGAAAGACAGCTCCACCAGCAGATGACTTTACAAGGATTTCAAATACTGCATTTGGTGCAGGTGATTTAGGAAAAGCTGGAAAGGTTGCTAAAGGAGCTTCGGAAGCTGATGACATATCACGATTTACAAAAGCAGAACGTGGCGCTGGTGAAGGTGGAGAATTTTTCTCAGGTGGAAGAGGATTAAAATTAATAGAACCAGCAAAAGCAAAAGCACCGAAGGCATCATCAAAGGGAAGAAATGCAATTGATGATGCAATGCCAGATGAATTAAAATCAATAGGTAAATCAGAAATACCAAAAGGAAAAGCGCCAAGAAAATTAAAAGGCGGGCTATTACCAATTGCAGGATTTGGAACAACAGCAGGACTCTCAGCAGGGCTAATCCAAGATGTTTCAGCAGACACAGGACTAGAATCTGGTTTGGGAACTCAGCAGGATTTATTTTTTAGAGAAGCAACAATACAAACACAGAGTCCATTCCAAGGACAGAGGGCAGGAGAAAGACAAAAACCATCTGTTAAAGAACGGGCAATACAAAAGGCACAGGCAAAAGAAGATTATCAATATGCAAATATTTTCGCAACACCGACACGAACAAGACAGCCACAAGTTCAAAGAGAAAGATTACGAGAAGAATTTGTGTTTGGAAGTCCAGAAGGAACACCGAGAGGAAGAGGCGGTGCAGGGTTATTTGGATTTGGTGGTGGAAGTGATAGTGGTGGTGGAATGTCACAGAGTTCAAGAAAGTTTTACAGAGTGTTTGATGTTGCAAAGACACCATTCGGAAGAGTACAAAGGGGATTAGGAGTACAAGTACAGAGCGATGCACCGATCTATGAAATATCTGATGTTGCAGGAAAATCACCAATGTTTAACATAACAGAACAGTATTTCGCAGGCGATCAAATTGGTCAAACAAGAAAGAAGTTAAAGGCTGGCAAAAATCCATTGCTTGATGAAAACTTTTTCGGTTAGATTATATCATATAAGCACATTTTAATATACATTATAACGTACACAGTATAAGGGATATGTCAAAATTCTATTGTCAAAAATGTTTTGGATTGACATTTTCACTTCGGTATATGAAGAAACATGATTGGTTCAAGCCAAAAACAAATGTGCAGTACTGTGAGTATTGTCTGACAATCAGACCTGAAAAGGAATGTCTGAAAGGGGTAAGAGAATTAAAAAAATCAAGAGGGGGTGACAGAGTATAGTAAAAGTGTATTACGACTTGATATTATGGGAAGATATTGAACCTTCTGAATTGACGGAAAAATTAAAGGGAAAGGCGATTGAAATGGTTAAAAGATTTCATGGCTATGGTCTAGTTCATTACAATATGAGAACTGAAATAACACCACAAACACAACAAATACAGCAACAATATGAACAAGAAGAGGAATTGGATGAAGTTGAAGAAGAGATACAGCCAGAACCACAGCCACAACGAGTACAGCAACCACAACGGGTACAACAGAGATCACAACAGCCACCACAACAGCAACAACGAAAACCAATACCAATTGATCCAGATGAGGTTCAACCACAAGACCCAGATATTGATGAGGATGAAGTAGAGGATGAGATGTAGATAATGTCATCAACATTACTTCCTTGGGATAACAGAAAGATTGATGGTAAGGAAGCTCATAAACTTCTAAAGGCAAAAGTTCTTGAGCTAACCTTACCACCAAATCGTAAAACAAAAAGGGAAATTTCGGAATTAATTAACAGATCAATTTCTAAAGTTTACAGCATTCAAAAGGAATTGGTACTTGATGGAAGCTTGGAAAAATCTGACACAGGACATATTGTAAAATCACAGAATGAACGAATGGTAAAAACCTATGACGATATTTCAAAGACAGAGTTCGCCCAGATACCAAGTGTAAAAAGATGGATAGAGTCAATGAAGAGATCAAATGTACAATATCTGAGTTTTTATGTAGTAAATTTCTGGAAAATATGTAAGACTTTGGATGTAAATCCAAATGCATTCCTACAGGATATTTACGAGGTTGAACCGTTAGTAGATCAGTTTGTAAAGTTATTCAGGGAAGGAAAGACTTTCTATATTAAAGATGTAAAGAAATCAAGAGATCCGCTAAAACTATCACAGTCAAACCCAGCACATTATATTGAGGCTATTAGGTCATTTGTAAAAAGAAACGGAAAACAAATACCAGATGGTAGTCTAGTAGTAGAGTCTAACAAATCAAACGTATATGCAAATATCAGATTGTCAGACAGGGAAAAAATAATAGGAATAAAATTCTTTAAGAGAATATCACAATCATTGTTGAATCTGTTTGTATTTCAACATGAATTAGGATTGAGGATGGATACATTATTAAAATTCAAACCTAAATTCGAAAGAAAAACAACAAAGATAGAAGGAAAACAATGTGAGTATTACAAAGCCTATGTGCTGGAAAAGAAACAGAATCGGCAGTATGAAAAACTGATCATATCACCACATGCGAGAGAGATTGTAAAAACACTAAAGAGTGGTGAAAGAATACATTCATACACAAATATAAGAAAAGGAAAGGAAGAATACAACCAAAAACTTAGGGAGTTTTTTGCATACATAGGAAGAATATCACCAGATCCGATTAAACAGGGAGAGTATGAACAAAATTCAGAAGAGTATTATTTTGTTACAAATCCATCTCATTCGATCAGACATTCATGTGTTCATTGGCTGATGAGAATTACAGGTGAGAGAGCTGAAACAGTGGCAAACTTGTTTTGGGAAAAACCTGATACGTTAAAAGTGTATGCACAACAATCTCTTGATTCGATCTTAATGCAGGGGATGTGTGATCTATGTAATCCAGCAGATGAGAAAGATCCAAATTACAGGAGATTTTGTACGATCAGACATGCAGTATTGTACTACAACCTTTCAAAAGAAGATCGGGAACAATTACAAAATGAAAAATACAAAGTCAATACTAATAAACAAGAATAATTTTACTACCTTTATTGCCATTTAAGAATGATCGCGAATTTTGGATCTGTGTACAGTCAGTATTACATACATCACAGGTAGCAAAAAGTTTAGAACCAAAACAAATTACAGCGTTAGCAGAATACATTAGATCACAGAACTGCCCACAATTATCTTATGAGGATTGGCTGGATATTGAAAAATCAATCATTGAATCAAAATATATTGTGATGGAAAGTCTGGCAACTGGAATTACAAAGTCAATGGGTGGAGAAATGTCAAGCAAGGCATTTGAAGATTTGAGAAATTTGGACAGTGGGTTTAGGGATATTGTTGGAAGTATTGACGTAGAGCAGATAGAAACAAAACTAAAAAATTCAAAAGTAAGTTTACCAGACCTGACAAAAGTGTTGGATATGGCAAAATCATATCAGAAGGAAAGAAAGGAGTTCAAGAAAAACAGAGGATAGAAAAATATGGAGTGTAAATCTAGATGTTATTTATTCATTAAAAAACCAGTAAATGGTAACAAAGTTTGTTCTCAATGTAGTGATGAAGTAGAAGATGGACAGTTAGTTTATTCAAAAAGAGGCACAAGATATTATTGTTCACCTTGCGCATTTAGACTTGGTTTCATTGGTGCAAAGAGATGATGACACAGCCACCACCAGTAAGTTCAGTGAGGGGCCCACTTTGTCCAGTATGTAAGAAAAAACCATTGTCAGAACATTCGTTTATTGAACAACAAAAATGTGTTAGTAATGGAAAAAGGATGAACATACCAATTTGAACGAATATGGGATATGTGCAGGATGCGACAAACTGTTCGAATTAAGGTTGGAGAGAAGAATTTATGACGGTAAAATTATTTATTGGCTATGTCCAAGATGCCATGCTGTTACAGATGACTCATTGATAGAGAAAAAAAAAGAGTGGGAGATTAGCATTGATTAATAAAAAAAGGAAATTTACATATCAATTAGAAAAACCAGTACAGGCATTACCAGAATATAAAATATTACATAAAAAGAAATGGGAAATTATCTTAGCAGACCCACCTTGGCGCTACAATGATCTAAAGACAGGTGGTTCACATAAGAGCGGTTCAGGTCAGCATTATCTTACAATGTCTAAAAATGAAATATGTGCATTAGGGTGTCATTTAAAACTTGCCGATAACAGCTATTTGTTTCTATGGACAACTCATCCAATGATTCCAGATGCATTAGAAGTAATGAAGGAATGGGGATATGAGTATAGAACAGTTGCTTTCACTTGGATTAAAAAAACTGTAAACGGAAAAGATTTGTTTGGTATGGGAAGATGGACAAGAGGCAATCCAGAAATTATTTTACTTGGAATTAGGGGGAAACCAAAACCAATTTCAAAGGGTGTAGCAAATTTAACATACGCAGAAAAAAGAAGGCACTCGGAAAAGCCAGAAATTATTTATGAGAAGATTGAACAACTTTGTGGAAAATTACCAAGGTTAGAAATGTTTGCAAGAAAGAAGAAAAATGGTTGGAGTGCATGGGGTTTTGAATTGGGGATGACAAAATAATGCCAGTATCAATGACTTTGATCCTGACAATTGTTATGGTAGCAATAATGATGTTAATTGCAATGCCAATGTTAGGTGTAGTTTCAGATAGTATAATATGTCCTGTAGTGACTGAAAATCAAATTAACCAACTAGCAGAAGAATGTCAGAAGGCTAAGGACAATATGTGGATTTTGATCGCAGTAATTCCAATTGCAATGTTTTTTATGATTTTTGCTATACTAGGTGGTATTACTACAATGCCAACTTTTTTTAACAAAAAGGTTAAATCAAGTTCAAAAAGGACTAAAAACATATCAATTTCTACTAAAATTTTACTGTATTTAGGACTAGCCAAACTCAAAGAAGACAGATAATTTTCTTTTATTAAACCCCATACGTACCAAAAATCATGTGTCTAAGTGGGTTGGATACCATTGGCTTCTCGCTGATGAGTACAGGAGTTATGGCAATTTCAGTGATTACATTTCATGCTGTAAAATCAAAAAACAGACTGACTAGGGAGAAAGAGATTTGAGTTTTGACCTTATAAGATCAATGGAAAATGAAGCTGGCGGTAGAAAAAAATCCAGAAGAAGAGCAAACGCAAATGAGCTAGGAATTTTACCAGTTGGTGAAGGTTCATTAAAAAATGTATTTGGTGGAATGGATTACGGTGGAAATAATTCTGGTATGATGGGTATGAATCCATTGTCAGACTTTGGAGAAACATGTGTTGATTGTAATGATGATCAACAGCAAAAATTAAAACATAAAAAAGAAATTTTTAGAAAAGACTTGCATTCACACAATGATGGATACATGGAAGGATTTGATACAATGAATCTTGGCGGTGCATTCAATGGAAGGTTCGGACAGATAGGTAGTGGATTTATTGAAAGCGTTGATTCAAGAAAAGGAAGTTCAATTGATTATGACAGAGGCGCAAAAAGTTCTGATGCAATAGCACCAGTGTTCAAAGTTTCTAACGACAATGCAGTACCATCAGTATTTAGAAGTGGTGAAGGTTATGGAATAAAGAAAGGAAGATTAGAAAGAAGTGCAGAAAAAGAAGGAAGGCAGATTGCACGAGCTAGATCAAAAAAAGAAAAAGCAGAACTAAGAGCTGAAAAAAAGAGAGCAAAAAGTTCTGGTAAAGAAGTTGAAGAAAGAAAGGAATCAAGATTTGAACACGCAAAAAGAAAATTCAAAGAGCGACAGCAAGAACGCAGATCAGAAAAATTAAGAACAACAGGGTTCACATCAACAAAAGTTCCGTTAGGTCATGGTGCTGGTAGTGGAGATTTCAGAACAATGAGGGAAGGGGAATAAGATGGGCGGAAAATTACATTTTAAAACAAAAGCTGGATATAAAAAATGGCTAGCGTATGGACACATTCATGGTGACTTTGCAAAAGTAAAAGGTAATAAGGAAATTTACATTGCAGGAAAAAAGCATAGTGTTGATCATGTATTAGGACAAGATGTAAGCAGAATGGTAAATAAGCACAGGCAAAATGTGTTTGATGTGAGGAATATTTAGATTGGCAAGACGAAGAAGCGGTGTGACTGAGATTGAAAAACAATATGCATCATTCTATGCACACAACAACATGAGATCAAAGAAAGCAAGAGATGTTGATAATGGATCAACAAAAGGAGTGACGGATAGTTTCTCAAAATTCTGGAATGACCCGTCAAGACATGATCTTGCAGGAATAGATACAGTTGTACGAAGAGAACCAAGAGGATATTCACAGAAAAAAGGCAAGAGGGCATTTGATGACATTGAAGAAATGTTTGGCGAGGGTGGGTTTAGGATATGAGTATTAATACATCTGGCTTGCTTGGAACAGCAGTTAACCTAGCTGTACTTGGAGTTGGGATAAGTTTGTTTGCGGGTGCTGTAGATAATGCACAAAGATCATTGAATCAAGGTGGAAGAAGACCAAGAAAAAGATCAAACAATGACGATTATAATATTCTAGGATATGATAACTATCAGCAACCAAGAAAATCACAGCGCAGAAGGCGTAGAGATGACGATGATATTTTCGCAGTTAATTTTTAGGAGAAATAAAAATGGCTAGAAAACAGAAAAAGTTTGGAAATGGAGTGATGGATGGTTTTAAAATTAATGATTCAGACATGATGTTCACTGGAATGGACATTGGAGATATTGGAAACATAAACATGGGATTCTCAAATGACTATGACGATGACGATGTTATAAGAAACAATCCAAGAGCGCCAATGCTAATCAGTAATAACTATGACGAACCATCAGATATTTTTGATGTACCTGATCAATTCATGGATGGCGATTCAGACCTTGGAATGAACATTCCAAAAATTCCAAAGTTGGGAGATACGATGGGAAATATAATGGAAAAACGAAGTGATGACAGACCGCAGGTAACTATCATTCGCAAGGGAAAAAGAACTCCATTGACTGATGAAGAGGCTGATGAAGACGAGATAGTTGTAGTACAAAAGAAAAGAATACCAAAAAGATTCAAGAATTTTTTTGAAGAAGTTAGATACCAAGAATTAGACAGGGGTGGAAATCCATTAAACGCGGAAGAGGAACTAAACTTTTCAAGAGGAAGATCATATAGGGGGTTGGATGTATTTGAAAACACATAACCATGAATGCGGATGCAACCATAAAGATCATAAAATAAAAGTAATAGTTCCAACTGACCCAAAGCAATTAAGAAACAAAAAATTTGCACCAAAAAACGATAATCCATTTTACGGAGATGCAGACTGATGGCAAAAGAGAGGGCAGACCATGAAGGACATAATGCATTTACAGATTTCTTCCAAAGAGATTCACCATTCAACGAAGACCCAGCAAAGGAGTTTACAGAATTTATGAACGAGCATGAGATGGACTTCATGCATGGAAAGGTAAGGAGAGTCAAAAATGGGTAAGAAATTTGGATATTGTGCATGTGATTTGGGAATTGATGAGGTAAAGAAAGCAAGAAAGAGATCAAAGAAAGACGATGACTTTGAAAAAATTACGGGGAAGAGAATCTAATGCATGATGAGGATGATGTAACAGCAGAGGAAGTAATAAAGAGAGAGCATGAGTTGTTGGGCGAATCAGGCAAGCCAAGCAAGAAAGAAAAGAGAGTTCACAGAATTTTACGAAGTGAATTTGATGACGATGATGACAATGGAAAATCAGTTATGGATTATGACTTTACAAGAGGATTCAAAAAAATTATGGGTGGAAAAAGCAGGGGGTGAATGTAATGTATGGATATGGAAAAAATCATTTAGGAAAATCAGACTTGAAGAAAGTTGACATAGACATGAACTTTGGCATGCAATCAAAATCTTCATCAAAAAATAATATATTTGGTATGGGAAGCATGGCAGAAATTCCAACAGGCGGATTATACAATGCAGACAATGGTTCTAAAGTAATCAAAAAAATTGGAATGAAAGAAGGAAAAAAACTTCGAGGCTTGACAAAGAGAAGGATGAGATAGAATGGTTTTATTAGAACTATTCCTTCTTGCTGGACTTGATCGTGCGCTTAACCCAAAATCAAAACAGACTATTGGCAAGCGTGTAAGATTTGGTTTAACCGATAAAGAAGTAGATACGTACACCGAAGTACTTGGAAGAAAAAAGAAAGGGAGAAAATTAAACCTTGGCTACTGATCAGAATGATGTAATTCAAGCACAGCAGAAATTATCATCTGAACAACAGTTGCTAAGCCAAGCAAAGTCACAATTAAAATCAGACCCAACAAATATAAATTTACAAAGACTGGTGACAGCAAGAGAGTTTAATGTTTCAGTGTATCAGCAACAACTACAACAAGTGTTAAACGAGTTCATGGAAGATCAGGGATATTCGTATTTTGAGTTAGCAAACAGACAGGAAGCAGAACGACAGGCAACATTAGAAGCCGAACGACAAAGACAGCTTGAAGCTCAGAGGTTGGCAGACGAGGAAGCTGATAGATTAGCAGAGGAAGAATATCAAAAACAAGTTCTGGCAGAATTACAATTTGAGGTTGAAAGACAGGCGGAAGCTGATAGACAGGCAGAATTACAAAGATTAGCCGAAGATGAAGCTAGACGACAAGCAGAACAAGAGGCACAAAATAATATGTTGCCACCGCCATTAGATCCAGAACCAGATTTTGGCGGATTTGATCCAATACCATTACCAGAAGGAGAACGAGTACCAGTATTATATGGCGAACCAATACAAGAAGATCCAATCGGGATATACCAAGATCCAGTGTATGAGCTTCCACCAATGTTTGAAGAACAACCAGTAGAACAAGAACCGATGTTTGAACTTCCACCTATATTTGAAGAACCGCCAGCAGGACAAGAACCGATGTTTGAATCATTTCCACAACAAGATCCATTCAGTTTTCTACAGTTAGGAAAAGGGAAAACAAAAGGTTCTGCAAAAAAACCATCTAGGACAGAGAGATTGTTTACATTTGAAAGTCTGACAAGATATACAGAAAGAAAGGAATCAAGAAAGAAAATCAAAGAGGAAGATCCATTTGCATTTTACGGATTCAACCAGCCAAGAACTACTGTAAAAAAAGGAAAGACAGTACAATCAGACGATCCATTTGCATTTCTAAATGGTGCTGTTACTCCATCAAGAAGAAGAATTGCAAAAAGATCTAATATACTAAAGCCAGAAGATATTTTCCGATTCTAAGGGAACTGATTATCAGATGCCAAAAAAACCATTCAAACTTGATGAATCTGACAAAGGAATTGTAATAAGAAATATTGAAAACAAGCGAGTTGGGTTTGTTAAAGGTAGAGGAAAGCGATCAAGAATCCAAGCTAACACGTTGAGGGATATGCTCAATCGTGCATTTGATTTAGGTTAAAAATAACAATCTAACATCTAAGCTTTTTTAAACAATAAATAATAACATTATATCAAATAAAGAAGATAAAATGAACGGAAGAGAACGAGGAAAATGGTATCCAGAAGTAGTAAAAAAACAAAATGGTGAATATTGTGTAGGATGTAGAATTGGGTTAATATGTAGAAGGCTAAAAGAAGGAGAAAAACCATTTGTAACTAATATTTTATTTATAGATCATATCGATAATAATCCAAAAAATAATATTTTAGAAAACATGCAATTGTTATGTAGTGCATGTAATAAAATTAAAAATCCAAGCCAAAAAGAATCTGATTCAATTCCAAGTGGAATAAAAAATGCCGAAATGATACGAGGGGATATTCAAGAAAAAAAATATAGAAAACGGATAGATAGAACAATTGATAAACATAATTGGATTAAAGTAGATGATGCAATAAATGCTGGTGCAGAACATCTAACCACAGATGAAATTACAATATCACCAGTTACAACAAAAAGATATTTACAAAAATTAACAAGTTTAGTTGGAAATTTTAGTGTAAAAGAAGATTGGGTTTGTAGAACAATTGACTTACAAAGATTAACAGAATGGTTGGAAGAGATAGATGTTCATAAAGAAATATTAGAAGAAAAATTACAAGCAATAGAAAAAGACTTTGAAGGAAGTTAATCTATCCTCGACAGTTATCCTCGCCAAAGTATCAAAAAAATCTATCCTCGACAGTTATCCTCGACATTAGGCATGATTATCCTCGCCTGTGTGAGCTGTTGTTCTTCCCCCCCACTTTTTTTTTATTTTAAAATCTGATATGTAAGGGGTACAGCAGGCATAAAAAACATATACGAAGATCGCGATAATTGAAAAAATTATAATATCAATTGAATAAATTACAAATATGTAGTTTACCTAAAAATCTATCCTCGACATTCATGACTATCGTACTCGACTTGTGTATGTGTGAATAATTGTGTAGTGAAAAGGATGTATGATGATAGATCGATATAATAAATTACAAGGAAGTCAATTAAAATTTATAAGAATGAATAATTCAACTTGTAACAAAAAAAATGAATGGAAGGTAATACCCTATTTCAAAACATTAGAGAAAATAGAATTAACCAAATTGTAAAATTAAGAGAAAGTGGATTAAAAAAAGAAGAGATAATAAATCGATACTTGACAATTGGTGTATCAAAAAGAACTGCTAATGAATATTATGATGTAGCAATCTTAAAAATAAGAGAGAAGATGAAATTAGTTTGAAAGATTTCATAACAAGTGAAAATCCATTAATTGGTGTTGAAGAAGTAATTGGTGTTGTAGAGGCAAAGATCCCATTAACAGAAGATGATTTTAAATTATTTAATAAAGGGAAAAGAAAATTATGCCCAAACTGTACAAAGGGATTTCACAACCAATATGATGAAGACCAAGTATGCAAAAAACATGGTTGTAAATGTTATTGCCAGCAGTATTATTTAGGCAAAAATGGAAGAACTTTGATAGAATGGGGAAAAGAAGATATGTCAACTTTTAATGATGAAGCAGAAAAGAGAGTGCAAAATCCAATATTAGATAATTTCATACGCAAAATTAATCATGAACACTCAAAATTAAAAGATTTAGGAATAATTTATTCAAGAAAAATATGTACCAGATGTGGAATTAAGGGTAGATTTGAAGGATGGGCATGTAAACCATGCAAGATTGAGTTAAGTGAAAAAGACCAAACGATAATAGAACATAACTAAAGCATGGATCAGATCGTTTAGACTGATCGTTCCATAACGAATTTAAGGAATTTTAACAATTCAGTTTGAGGGTGGACTCTCAGTGTCAATGATGGTTAAGGCAACCATCTCTGCACGCCCAAACCACCCTCACTTAGTTTCTTTTATTAAAGTCTGAATCTAACACTAACCATGCCTAGAAATCTATTAGGATCTAAAGTTTGTCCTTACTGTAACGAACCAATCAGAAAAGGAAACATCTTATGCCCAAACTGCTCACCTAACTAAAAGTCTGACAAAAAGATGCTTTTTTAAATCTCTATGTGTAATTACAGTTGTAGGTCAACCTTCCTTCACTGTAGGTTTCACACTCCATTTACAGTGAAGGGAGAACTATACAAAGTCGGGTATAGGTAGAGATCTTGCTATGGTAGTTGTGACGACACTCACTCTACGGTAAGAGATGATCTTCCTAAAACTAGGATAGGGGAGAATCCTAGTTTTTTAAAAGAAAATCCTTATATCGAACAAATTAATCTGTTTTTTAGAGTGTAGGATGAAGAGAGCATTTAAAATTATAATTGCAATTCTGACACCGATATTGTTTATAATATTTTTGGGTGCATTGGGATCTGCAAGCCAGTCAGATTCATCACCTATAATTACAAAACTTACAAAAGATCAAATAATTACAAGAGCATTAAACGGTATAACTTATGATGATCTGATGAGGTATAACGAAAAATATGTTGATGAAATAATTCACCAGAAAACTTCTAAAGTTGTACAGATGCAGAATCTTTATGGTGACAACTATATGATTATGGTGAATACTGCAACTGGAACATACAATTTCGATGCTGATTGGATCTGGTTGAACTATGAAGGTGCAAGAATATTAGAAGATGATACAGTTGAATTTTGGGGTAAAGTAAAAGGTTTGAAGCAGTATGAAACTGCAATAGGTTCAGTAAACACAGTACCAGAGATTGATGTTCTATATCTTGATGTTGTTAAGAAGGGAGATTAACAATCTTGGTAAATAAGTTAATAATCAAACATGAAATTATAAAATGTATAGAAGATGGAATGAAGGACAGGAATGAGATTTTTACCAATGTATCAATGAAACTTGGGATTGGTTTGATACAGGTAAGGCGTTGTACAAAGGAATTGAAACAGGATTTAATCTACAAAGCAAAAATATTGGGATGGATGGCTAATGGCAAGACGTAATCAGATCGGTATATTTTATGACATACTTATGATAATAAAAGAAAAACCAATCGAGCTTACAAATTTATTATATAAAATTAATATGTCATATACACAATTGAAATTATATTTAAAAAAGTTAGAGGGTGGAAAATTTATCATGACTAATAAGAGATTGATTGACATAACAGCAGACGGTGTTGAATTGTATGAGTTGTTAAAACGCCTGACTGGTAAAGGTGTAACATAATGGAAGGATATGTTATTTTTGGTTTATACTTTCTAAGCCTATCACCAATCATAATTATGAATTATTTAGTTAGAAATAAACAAGTAAATGGTAGAGGTATGGGATGACGGAAGAAAGAAGATTGCTTCACAGGTGTAAAAAATGTCATTCAATACAGGAAATAGACTTTCAGAAAGATGTGTGGGTGGAAATAATTAATGATGATTAAACACAGAGATGTAATGGTTGGACAATCATATTGTAGTAATTGTAAAGAATCTATGGACATAACTGATTTGATTGTATTAGAGGATGATGCAGGAAAATTCAAGGGGTG
>Ga0214473_10004612_pt1 | contig 16574 bp, 24 predicted proteins | sample RVTome_7_FD_203509 | JGI IMG/M metagenome (GOLD analysis project Ga0214473, IMG submission 203509) | Soil microbial communities from uranium-contaminated site in the Upper Colorado River Basin, Wyoming, United States - RVT98D197 | ecosystem: Environmental > Terrestrial > Soil > Contaminated >... | reverse complement strand
GCGCTGACCGTCCCACCCGTGATAAGTTCAGGCATGGCGGTCATGTCCGTGATCTGGAGTGCAGGGCATCTCGTCTCGATCCCTCTACTCGGCTATCACGGATTCAAGAGAAACAGCGGCAGCGTTGGCTGGGCCGTCGTCTGGGGCCTGTTTGGTCCACTGGCATGGCCGATCGTCGATACCATCGCGGTAGCTCAGGGCTACGCGAAGCCCATTGTTCGAAAGAATCGGCGGAAGCGTCGGACGTCCAGGCGCCGTTCCCGCCGCACGACTCGGAGGGCGCGATGAGCTACGCACTCGCGGGATTGGCGAACCCGCCCATTCGGGCGGGGGAACTCGCGGCTACCGATCCCATCATGAGCTACTCGACGGCCTTCGCGGCTCGACTGATGCAGCACATGGTGAAGCAGCCCAAGGCTCGGCGTGTCGCCTGGCTCCGTAGCGAGCTGAACAAGGCGCAGCCGGGGATGGGTACCGGAGTGGTTGCGAAGGCCAACACGCTGATGGCCCTAGGAACGCCTCGCAACCAGGCAATCCTGGACGCGGTGCGTCTGGCGATGGCGAACCGGGTCGCGGCCTGGGTAGCAAAGGGGGCGCCGGGGGCTGCGATGGCCGGGTTGGGCGAGTCCGTTGGCGACCTCAACGCGGTTTTTTGTGGGATCATGGGCACCATCACGGTGGGTGGGTCGCTTGTCACAGGGGTCATGTCAGATCCTGCGTCTTCCGCGGCGATCGCTGAGTCTGGCGCCGGAGCGATGACGGCGAATTCCTGCAACGCCGGAGCCCTGAGAGCACAGGGAGACACAGCCGTTGCTCAGGCCAACGCGGCCATAGCAGCGGCGGATGTGGAGAGATCCTCGGCCAGACAGTCGAACACTGTGCTATTCGTGGCACTGGGAGGAGGGGCCATCTTCCTCCTCTTCGGCGGAATCATCCTCCTGAAGATGAAGTAGTGCGATGAGTTATCACGGTATGGAGTTGAGGGGTCGGGTCGCGGATTCCGCGAACGTTGGCATGAAGGCTCCCGGGGACGTGATCCTCGGGAAGGCCTCGCTGGACGCGTCCGACATCATCCGCCGTGCCGTGAACCTCCCCCAGGCCAAGAGGGTGAGGTTCATCCGGCAGCAGTTGCGGCGGAAGGGAGTAGGGGTAGCGAGCGAGGCGGCGCGGATGCAGCGCAAGCTGCTCGCGCAGGGCAACACTCCGAACCAGGCGCTTTTCGACTCGATGCGGCTTGCCATCGCCAACCAGCTGACGCAGCAGGGGGTGGAGTACATCCAGTTCTCGGCTGCCGCTTCTTGCGATCTCGACCGTGTGCCGGCCTTGGGTGACGACGCTCGTGCCATTGGCTGCGGCATCACGGGGGGAGTCACGGCGATCGGTTCGCTCATCGCCGGCATTTTTGGGGGGAGCGGAGGGGCCACGGCAGTAGGCGCGGGGGGCGCGATGGTCGGCGGGGTCATCCAACCCCCGTGCAACGCGGAAGCCATGGCGGAGGCGCAGAGGCTGGCGGAAGCTCAGGCTCGGACGGCGCAAGCAAACCTCGACGCGGCGGCAGCCACGGCGGCGGGCGCCGCAGCGCTGGCGGCCGAAGAACGTAAAACGATGATGATCACGGCGGCGATCGTGGGCGGGGGGATCCTCCTTCTCGTCGGCGGCGGCTATTTGATCATGAAGCTGTAGGATGACGATGAAGCATCGATACACGTCTCTGGGTGCGGCTCCTGCGCTAGCGAAGCGTTCCGTGGAGAAGCGGGACGCAATCCTGGCTCGGACGGGGCCGGCGGCTCGTCAGCTGCTGAAGGCGTCAGGTCGAAGCCCCGCCAAGCTCGGGAAGCTGCTCGGGAGGATCGATCCGAACCTCCCCGGGCGGGTGCATCAGGTGGCTCGGCACTTGAACCGCCAGGGCATGGCAGCGGACACCGCGGTCGAGCGGGCCGTGGCGCTTTCCCTCGCCGACTCGATGATCGAGCAGGTCAAGGCGCTCGGCGAGCGCGTTCGCAGGGGGATGCCTCCGGCGCCGCTCTTCTCCACCGCGATGGGCCTCGGAGGCCTCGGGGACGAGGCGGCCGACGTCGTCGGTTCCATGGCGCAGGGCATCCTGTGCTCCGACGGTCTCCGGACCACGCTCGCGGACATGGTGGGGCGGCAGGAGGGCCGCGACGCGGCAGACGCCACGCTGATCGGGTTCTCCGTGGCGCAGGGAGCGGCCCAGTGCGGGAGGACGCCGACCCCTACTCCCACTCCTCCGGCTGACGACCCCGAGCCCGAGAGTTCCTCGCTCGTGATCCCGATCGTCGTGGGCGTGGGCGTGCTCGCCCTGGTCGGTGGTATCGTGTGGGTCACACGGAAGAAGTAGAGGAACCATGGCCGACTACGACGACATCTTCGACGACGACGGGGCTCTCGAACTGCCCACGATGCGTGGGTCGGCGAACCTCGACGTCGAGGACTACGAGAAATACAGCGGTGATTCCTCGATCCTCGACGATGATCTCCAGGAGGACACCCTCTCGACGCCTGGGTTCAACCCCGGGGCCGCTCCTGCGCCCGACATCGACGGTACCGATGACTACGAGCCCGAGGTCGAAGACGACGACGAGCCCGGCATGGCGCAGACCACGTACGGGAATCACCCCTGGGGCCCCGGGGCCAGCGGTGGCTATCGGCCCCACTCGCAGCAGCGGACCGACATGGAGCTTCGCGCCCTCGGCGACGAGTCGGCTCCCCAACCCAAGCCGAGGGAACGAGACAGCATGATGATGGAGCCGGAAGTCCTCAACGCCGTCGCCGTGGGCAAGCCCGTCCCGTGGGACAGGGAGTGGCACGGCAACCAGAACCAGCTGTCGAACGAAGACCTCGACCCGGACACGATCTACGATCGGTCGTCCTACGAGCGGCACGACTCGACCCAGAGCACCATCGGGAGCGGCATCTTCTCCATGGAAGAGGGTGCCACCTGGCGTCCTCGGGACGGGATCTTCGCCCACCAGTACGCCCTCCCCGAGTACATCGGAGCCGAGGACGAGCTGGGAGTTCAGCAGTCCGACATGTGGGACACGACCGCCGACGACTGGCGCACGACGCAGGTCTCGGGTGGCGGCGTCGCCTTCACGAAGAACGCTCCTCGCAAGCCTCCGCCGAACATGTCGGGGATGCGCCCCGAGGTCACCGGCCCCCGGTCGCACGTCGAAGCCTTCGGCCGGAAGGCCGCGAAGCTCGTCATCGCCGAGGCGCAAATGCAGCCTCCGGAGAACCGCTCTCGGTTCCTGAACGCCGCCGTCGACTCGCTCGGTACGGGCACCTCGGCGAAGGCCAGCCAGGTAGCTCAGAAGCTCATCCAGCTCGGCTACCGGCCCGACGTGGCGCTCGAAGACGTCCTCGCGCACGCCATCATGCACGCGACCGCCAAGGATCTGACGCAGCCGAAGTTCCGGTCCTCGGCCCTCCCCCGGCTCGACGCTCTGGCCAGCAAGATCAAGCGGACCAAGCCCGCCATGCAGAACGCGGCTGTCGAGCACCTCCACCCCCTCACCCAGGACCCGAAGACCCTGAAGGGCGATCTCGGCGCCCTCTACGCCTCCCCGGCCGCTCGCGGCATGGGGCAGGTAGCGGAAGGCGGAACCCAGCCGGCCGTGAGCGAAGGCGTCTTCACCGCGAAGAATCTGCTGATCGCCGGTGCGGTCGGCGGGCTCGGGTACGTGCTCTTCGCGAACCGCAAGGCCATCGTGAAGAACATCAAGAAGGTGGTGGGCTGAAATGAATCCCGAGGACTACGTGACCCCGCAGGCGCAGTACGCCGAGCAGGCCCAGGAGATGTCGGGAGTCCGAGGGGATAGTCCCGGCATGGCCCCCTACCCGCTCTATGGCATCCCTTCGCTCGGCACCGAGGAGGGGGCCGTCGTCGTCTGGAAGCGCCCCTGGTTCTGCTACACGGTTGGTGCGGCCGCCGGCTTCGGCATCGCCTACGCCTTCTGGGGCTGGTTCAAGCCCAAGTACATGAAGAAGAACCCGAAGAAGAACAAGCCGGCGACGAAGAAGGACGAGGAGTAGCCGCATGCCGTCTAAGCTAAACCGAGACATGGAGAAGGCGGTCAGAGACCACTTCAAGAAGCAGATGAGTAAGCGCATCCAGAAACTGATTTCTGCTGCGCTGGCGGACCTCTATGACGGACCGCGTCCCTACAGGGATGTACGAGACATCTTCCACGTACGCTGGTCTGGGTACCAGAACGCGATTAGCGAACTGGAGGACTGGTGGGCCAGCAACGGGGGTGAGGTCTGGTATGACACGCAGTCCGGCTTCGTGGTCGAAACGGAACCGTTGTGGGTTGGCGAAAGCGATGACGGAGACGGCGACGGCGACGACTCGACCGACGCTTGTTGGCATGCATCCTGGCCAGAAGACTGGGTTTTCGTCAGATCTCGTGATGCTGCCAGGTTCGTCTTCGGTGCCTTGATCACGGACGGTGGGATGTGAGCTACAAGACCAATAGAGCTGCGCTGGGCTACCAGAAGTGGGGGGTCACGAACCCGTGGGTGTTCGCGGACCTCTCCCAGCCGCAGCGGCAGCGGGGATCGGTCTCGCCGCTGGTGTTCCAAACGGCGGGTTCGTACCTGAAGTCAGCGCACCTCGGCGAGACGGAAGATGAAGAGCTGAAGCGGGCCAGGCGCATGGAGATGGTCGCCTTCGTGGGACTCTCGATCTCCCTCGCCTCCCTCTACCTTCTTTGGAATCGGACTCGGGTGAAGAAGAACAGCCGACGGCGTCGGCGCATGAGGAGTCGGCGATGACGTATCACAACGGGATGGGCGGCGTGCGGCAGGCCATGGCGGGCGTGCGGCAGGCCATGGCCGGGGGGTTGGGTACGGGGTTCGATGTCAGCCACTACGGCTCGCCCTACAAGGGCATGTTGGGGCTCGGGACGGCGACGCCGTACACCGGCGCTCCGGCGGCGGACCCGCGCATCGTCAAGCGCTACTCGCTCCTCAAGTTCACCTACCGGCCGGTGAGCATTCCGTCAGCAAAGGCGGCCGACGCGGCGAACATGCTGCTCGCGGCGGCCCGGACCGCCTTCGCGGGGCACACCGTCTCGAAGATCGGAACCACCGGTTGGACGAACACCACCCCCGGAAGGGTGGGGTACCAGGTGCGGCTCGCGACCGACACCAGGCTCGGAGAGCTTCGGTCGAAGAGCTATCAGATCGGACAGACCGTCGGCCCCCGCATCGTCCCGCAGGTGAGCAGCCTGGCCGATGCCAGGACCGACTGGACCCCGGCGGACCTGATGGACCCGGTTGCCACGACGCCGACGCCGACGCCTGGGGCCGACGTCACCGTCACCGCCGATGCCTCCGAGACCATCTCGGGCGGGCTCCCGAGCTGGGCGCCGTGGGTCATCGCCGGGGGAGGCATCCTGGTCGTCGGAGGTCTCGTCATCGCCCTGACCCGCAAGAAGCCGGCGGCTGTGGCGGCGAACCGGCGTCGGCGCAGGAGCCGGCGTAGCAGCGTGCGGCGCAGTGTACGGCGCAATTCCCGATCCTCTTCGCTGGCACTTCAAGCAGCGAAGACGGCAGTCGCGAGAGGTTTTCGGGAAGATCTCACGGTCACGCAGACCTACAACGAGGCCACCGAGATCTTCGAGAGGAAGATGAAGAAGGCTCATCGGACTCCGGTAGCCTATGACTACCAGCTCCTCAAGAAGGCCGTTCACGCGGAGATCCTCTCCAGGGGGAACCGGTCGTGAGCTATTCCCGCAGCGGCGCAGGGACGGTGGAGATTGACCTCACGGGTCGGTCTCCGTCGTACTATCCTCCTGCGTACTATTCTCCTCCGGTCGTCGCGAGGGGCCCCTCCACCCCGGAAGAGGCCATCGCCGGTGCCGTCATCGGCGTCACCCTCCTGGCCATCATCGGCGTCATCATCTGGAAGTCGCCCCGGGGAGCCTGGGTCCCGCAGCCGTACTACGAGCCGTCGGTACGGATCCGTCTCAACCGCAAGAAGAGGCTGCGGAAGAAGAAGAGCTTTAGGAGGTAGAAGGTGAGCTACCACGGTCGACGCGGACTGGGAGCGGATGCAGGAGGACGCCCCGTCCTTCCGGCTGGCTGCGACGTTCCGTCGTACGATGCCAGGCGTGCGCTTCCGGCGAATGTGCAGACGCAGTGCGGGCCCGCTTGGAACGCGGAACTTATCTGGCAGCTGTCTCAGATTTCGTACGGTGGAGTGATCGGTACCGCAGCAGCGAAGGGAATGGAGGAAGCCGCCAGGCAGATGAGCGCCAAGATAGCGGCAGATCCCAAGATTCAGAAGGACCTGGAGGATGCGCGTCGGGCGGCCGCGCAGATCGCTCCCGGCGTCGGCTTCGTCCCCAAGGTCTGCGAGAGCCTGCAACGGTACGAGCGTCCGCCAGCCACGATCCCCGCGGGGTCCGTGCTGACGATGGCGTATCCGTTCGTCACGGCCTCGGATGCACAGGTCAATGCGATCATCGCGGCGCTGCTGCTGGTAGGAAGCCCTAATAGACCTTCAGGGTTGGGAGCCGTCGAATCTGTCGCTTCAGGTGTGGGCAGAGTGCAACGGTTCTCCCCTGTCCTTGAGGACTACTGGTGGAAGTACCCGGACATGGCTCGCAAGCTCACGCTTCTGGCCGCGGGATGGATGCCAGACGGAGAAGGCAGCCGGGTCACCAGGGGCACCTTGTGGGTGGCGACGGCCTGGGATTCCTCCGTATTGTCGTTGGCGGCGGAGAGGCAGACTCGATATCTGAAGGGCGTAGCGGTAGCGATAGCTGGGGTTTCTCCCGAAGCTACGCTTGTAGCGGAAGTCGCGGCAGCGTTTGCCGCTTCTCCTGGACAGGTGAGCGAGGAAAGCCTGAAGCGGGGAGCTTTCAGGTCTTCAATCGCTGGTCTGGAGTTCGCGACGCTGGTGCAGAACATGGTCAGGATGCCTGCGATTCGGAAATCCTCCTCCGACATTGCCGCTCCGCTCAAGAACGGGGCGGCGCAGGTGTCTGCGGCGCAGGTAGCCGTGGCACAGGTGCCCGGAATTCCTGCGACGGTCGCAGCCGCGATTGCTAGCGTGCAGGTGGGGGATCCCGTAGCGGGCCAGGCACAGCTCCAGCGAGTACGGAGCGTCCTGGTAGCGACCAGGGGTACGATTACCGCAGGAGTGGGAGCGGTGACCGGAGTGATCAGCGGGGGGAAGGTCATTCGCGAGAATTTTCTCACAGAGATGCGCCAGGCCCTCATTGCACAGGCAAACGAGCAGATCCGCGGTTTCCGCGAGGATCTGAAGTGGCACACGGCCAACGAATACTACCGATGCCTGACCCTCCAAGAGGGGTATCGAAGTCTCCAAGTACAAGTCGGGGAGCTTCTGACTGGCGTCACCGCTGCTCTGGAAGCGGCCACGTCTCTCATTCATAACGCCAATGATGTTAGGGGGGCTATAGCAATCCTCGACGAGCAGATCGAACTCATTGACGAGGCAATCCGCGAGCTACCTCTGAGCTTCTGGCAGCGGACGACGTTGGGAGTGCCCCGTTGGGGTTTGGCGGCGGGGGGAGGAACCGTGGCGTTCTTGGGGCTCGCTTTGGGGGCTCGGGCCGTTGTGAAGAAGAAGCGCCGGGCGCAAGGGTCGGCTCCCAAGAAGAACCGGAGGCGGCGATGAGCTACCACCTTCCTCGTGGGATGGATGGATACGGACTGGGGGCGAATCCTCTCGCCGATTCTCTATCGGCTGTCTGGCACGCTGATTCTGACACTACCCCTCCAACGCGAAGCATTGCGTACGGCGGCGCTAAGAATGTTAGAGGAGTGGTCAGCGAGATCCACCCTGCAAGCGGTCTTCAACCGAGCGCCAAAGGAGCGCCTGGGACCGACAGCGACTACTCCTTCTACGATCACTCGAACCCGTGGAGGCACTTGCGGCCGTGGATCATCACGCCGTATCTAGCGCGGCTCGGAATGCTCAGGATGGGACAGCCGATGACCGTCGGCGACGACCCGGGCGACAGCTTTTCCCCCATTGCTGGAGAGCAGAGGCATCACACGGACGGCGACGCGAAGGGTGTGGAAATAGCGTTCCACCGGTTTGGTCGAGTGGGTGCCTGGAACATCCACACCCTCACCCAGAATTCGGAGATCGGCTGGATCGAGGACCATGAGCGGTACTTGCGGATCCACCAAGATCTGTACGACAAGATCAAGCGTGCGGCGAATGGGCTGACTGAGCCTTGGGGCACGGCCAACGATGGTCACGTTTGGATCAAGGGAAACCGTCACGACATTTATCGAGACGGGATCCTCGATCGGATCGCCAAGCGCCTCATCAAGGCGGGCTACCTCACGCAAGGTAGTGCGCTCATACGCGACGTTATCATGGGGGTGGACGGTTGGTATCAGCCGACCTTCCTGGCAGCGCTGAATGAGATCGCGGGGGAAGCGGGTACTACAGGTGTCGGCCAAGAAGGTGAGAACACCAACGCGATGTTGCGCGTGAAGCCCGAGCTACTGCGCTATCTGGAAAACAGAGTGTTGTACAGGCGCGAACTGGAGCAGATGCGGGCCCAGATGAAAGTCAAAATTGTGGGCCCTGTGATGGGCGGATTGCCGAGGATTTCATGAGCTACCACGGACTGGGCCTGAACTTCGCTGTCGACCTTTCTCAGGCGTTGCCGCCGGTGACGGTGCCGATCACCATTTCGACTTCGGGGCAAAAGGTGGCTCCGGTCACGGTCACTGTGGTTGTTCCGACCGCAGTGCGGCAGGCGCAGGCGTCGTTGGCCGGTCTTCGTGACCAGCTGAGCGCGGCCATGGCTTCGGGGAATCTGGGCCAGGTCTCGGTGTTGAAGCCTGGCCTGGCGGCCGTGGAGACCATGTTGGCGACTCGATTGTCGCAGTGGGCCACGCTGGCTCGAACCGCGAACAGTCAGGCTTTGGCTTCTCTAGTGAGTGCCCGGGGGACTTCGAACGCGACAATCATTGCGGCGGCACAGGAAGCGGCCAACACGGCGCAGGCAACCCTCAACGCGGCCAACAGCGCGAAGGCGACGGCGGTGACGGCCAGGGCGGAGACCTTGAGCCTTGTCACGAAGGCTGAGGCGATGGCCGTGGTAGGCACGTTGGAGAAGCGGTTGGCTACAGCGATTGCGCTCTACTCGACGGCAGAGGCGGCGTTGGCGAAGGCGTACGCTGCGGGGGACGCGTCAAGGTCGAGGCTAGCGAAGGCTTCGTTCGATCGGGCGAAGGCGATGGTAGCTGAGCTTCAGACCGCAATGGCCAATGCGCGGGCAGTTGTGGACGCGGACCGCCTTGCCCGAGAACAGGCGGAGCGGGATGCGGCAGCGCGAGATGCGGAAATCGCGGAGCGGGTCAGGCTGTCGAACATCGAGAACCAGCGGTTGATGGCAGAGCAAGCAGCCCGGGACACCGCGACACGGAAGGAGGCGGCGGAGGAACGCGCGGCGCAGGTCGAGCGTGATCGATTGGCGCAGGAGGGGACGCAGAATTCTTTCTCCTACGAGCCGGACGTGACGCCGACGCCGGACGACTACTCGACGCCCGAGCCGGAATCGTTTGAGGATCGATACGGTAAGTCGGAACAGACGGAGTTGGCGCCCGACACGCGGCCTCTGTGGCAGCGGACGGACATGTCCCGTCCCGAGTGCATGCGGATCCCTCCGGCTGGGGATTGCTGGCTTGCGCCCTGTCCCTCCGGAACGGAACGAGGACTCGTGAGTTGTGATCCGATCGTGAGGGGGGAGGGCATCCTCCCCAAGCAGGAGATCCCCTGGCTTTGGATCGGTCTGGGCACAGCGGGGGTCGGTGTGGTCGGCTACCTCATCTACCACAGGAGCGTCAAGTGAGCCTCTTCAACGGAAACCTCTTCGACGACAACGCCGGCCTCGGGACGATCCACAACGGGTTCGGGATGGGAGAGCTTCCGGCGGGCGCGAAGCCGATCGCGGAGCTTCTTTCGTTGGGCGCGCGGTACGCTCTCGAATCCTCGCCTCGCCCGTCGTCTGCGACGCATTTCACGATGACCAGTATCACGCCAACAGAATTGGTCGTCAGCTACTTCAGCGCAAGCGGGGAACCGGTGGGAGATGGCGGAATTTTTCTCGCGCGAGATGTCGGGAAGTCCGTCCGCATCATCGGGGAAGACGGCCCCGTTGTCCCTGCCCGCAGCGAAGACGATGGTCTCCTACCGAGCACGGGCACGGGCATGCCATCGTGGGCGCCGTGGGCCATCGCGGGCGGGGGTTTGGCCGTGGTGGGCGTCGCGGCCTACTTTTTGACGCGTCCCAAGAAGGTGGCCGCGAACCGCCGTCGACGACGTACCCGGAGGCGCTGATGAGCTATTCGTTTTTGCGCGGAGCCGAGGAAAGGCACGAGTCGGCCCATACGGCTGCACTCATTCCTGCCGCGGCTCCGGTAGAAGACCCCGCGCGCGAGCGTGCCAGGCTTGCGTATTCTCGGGGGCAGACGGCCTTTGCTGCCGGTCGAAACGACGCGGCCTTGGCGTTTTTCATCGAGGCTTACGGGATCATCCCGAACGCCATCGTCTTGGTAGCCATTGGATCGACCCTCGAAAACCTTGGTCGTAAGGACGAAGCGTTGGAGAAGTACCGGGAGTACCTCCAGGCCGATCCGACCGGACCTCAGTCCGCCAGCGCACAGGCAGGTATCGATCGCATCGCTACCACTCCGGGGAGTGGAGCCGCCACGGTGGGGCCGAAGGTGGATCCGCCTCCGACTCCGTACGCGAGCCCCGGTCTGCCTTCGTGGGCGCCGTGGGCCATCGCGGGCGGGGGGTTGGCCGTGGTGGGCGTCGCGGCCTACTTCCTGACGCGGCCCAAGAAGAGGCCGAAGGTGACCGCGGTGATGGCAAACCGCCGCCGCCGCAGGAGGCGCTGATGGGGTATTACGCAGATCGGACCGCGAGTCGATTCCACACCGGCTTCGGCTACTACGGGCTCGGGGCGGACATGACCGTCGACTGGAGCAACGGAGTCGCGGCGGTGAGAGATCTGCAGCGAGAGCTTCAGCGTCTCGGGTTCCTGGACCCCGGTGCCGGCAGTGCCGGTGCCGATGGGAAGTGGGGCCCGCTGACGGCGCAGGCGCTCCGTGGAGCCGCCCGGCACGCCGGCTGGGTGGGGAACTCCTACTGGCCCCTCAACGCCGGCACGGACGCCTGGGCTCGCGCGGCATCGAGGACGACCCCCAAGGGCACCGTGAGGGTCGAGGACGCTCTCCTCGACCGCATGCGGGCGTCTGCACCAGCCTCCAGGTCGCTCATCGAGGAGACAATGGGGGAGAATGCGCCGGGGGCTCCGGCGAACTCCTCGGACATGGTGGAGCCCGATACGACCACGACTCCGGCCGTCATCCCCCCGGGAGCTTGGCCGGACTGGGTGACGCCGGTAGCAGTGGCCGGAGGGGCTGCCGTTCTCATCGGGCTCGTCGCGTGGGGGGCGACCCGGAAGAAGAAGACGAAGGCGACGGTGCAGAAGAACCGCCGACGTCGTAGAGTGAGCCGTCGCCGCAGGTAGCGGACGGCATCGAAAAGGGCTGGGCAACCATGGACTTTCTGACCGACGAAGATATGGATTCGATCGAAGACGGCTACGACGACGGCGCGGACGACCTTCTTGCGCCTATTCCGCTGGCACTTCCGCCGCCGCCGCAGGGCCCCGTCTTCTATCCGATGTCGCTGGCGTCGGCGACGCTTCCGACGAACGGGACGAACGGGGAAGGGACGGGGCTCTCGAAGCGTCTGCTCGGGGCGCCGATCTGGGCCTGGGGTCTGATCCTGGCCGGAGCGGGAGGGGCCGGGTACCTCTACTACCGGAGCCGTGGCCAGGTGAAGGCGAACAGCAGCGGCGAGTCCGACAGCGGATCGGAAGGTCTCTACCACGCGTCTTCCGAACTGACGGCGAACGGGGCCTGGTCTCCGAGCCGGTCGCGGTTCGCGGAGCTGCTGCAGAGGTACTACCAGCGCAAGGGCATGAGTGCCCACGTGACCGTCTGGCACGACGCCGACGACGCGAAGGAGAAAGCCAAGCTCCCGGTTGTCTCCCCGCTGGTCAATGTGCAGGTCCACGGGGGAGCCGTGAAGGCGGACACCGCCCTCGTGCGCTTCGCTCGACGCGAAGGCCTGAACCCCGTCCAGCACCAGGACGGAAGCATCGGCTTCTACCCCCACACCACCAAGCGCGGCAAGGAGTGGGAGGAGTACATCGACGCCCTTCGCGATGATGGGCAGAAAGTCTAGGGCAGCGTGACGTACCACCGTGGACTGGGGTTCGACCGGCTCGTAGAAGGCATCACCGAGGGCACCTGGGTCACCGAGATGTCGGTGCTGGGGCTCACGGGGCAGGCCGCGTCGGTTCCAGGCACGGTGAAGAGATTCTTGGAGGCTCAAGGGTTCACCTCGGTCAGCTCGGACTGGAAGGAAGGCGGCAAGGTCTGGGTCCGCTACAGTTGGCCGAGGGGGAGTGAACTGGCGCCAGCGTCCTTGATGGAGACCCCGGTGTACCGCCGGGACCGCCTGACAATTGGACTGATCAACGCAGCGCGGGACTTGGGGCCCTCGGTCAGGTTCGCGATGACGGGAGGAGAGGTCATCCCCGCGCCGGAGGTAGTGCCTGGCACGCCCGTAGACATGACGACGCAGCACTGGATGATCGGAGGCATCTCCGCTGGAGCTGCTCTCGGTCTCGTTGCGCTGGGAGTGGGGGCCTACTTCCTGTTGTGGCGGAACGCATGAGCTATCGAACGCAGAATCTTGCGAGCTGGGACTCGGACGCGCAGCGGGCGCTCACCGAGAGCCCAGGATATTTCATGCGGTGGTATACTCTGAAAAGTCTCGGGCTAGTCGTCGCGATTGCCATTGCCGCCTATTACGTCGGGAAGAGCAGCTGGGAGAAACAGAGATGAGCTACGCAGTCGTAGGGTGTGCAGGGTGCTCCGGGCTCGGGTTCGATGGGGGCGTAGGGGCTCCTGGCTCGGGGGTATGGACGTCCGAAGTCTCGGTCAGAGGACTAGCCGGTCAGGCCGCGTCCGTACCTGAGATCATCGCAGCGGCGTTGGAGGGCAAGGGGTTCACCTCGGTCAGCTCGGACTGGAAGGCAGGCGGCAAGGTCTGGTTTCGTTACGCCTGGCCTGCGTCAGGTGCGCTATTCGCCGAGATGCTTGTAGATTCGACCAGAAGGTCAGCCGTCAGGCAGTGCCTCCTGTTGGCCGTGCAACGGGTATCTCAGCTGCGACCTGCCAGCCCGCCGGTCGTCTTTGTCCTCACGGGCGGGTCGACGGTTCCCGCAGCGGCAACTCCGCCTCCTCCTACTCCGGCCGACACTCTTCCCGGCGACACGACCACGACCACCAACCCGGTCAACCTGGATCAGCTTCGGACCACGAAACCGACCCTCGTTTTGCAGCGGCTTCTGATTCAAAAGGGGTTCAACCTCGGGTCGTCGGGAGCTGATGGGAGATTCGGTCCGGCTACCAAGGCCCAGCTCTTGTTGGCATTGGGTACACCAGCACCGGCGGGCGGGTTTGTGGGAGTCACGGCCCCGCCCGCTTCCGAAGTGACGATGATGGTTCGTGAGTGGGAGCACATCATGGCGCTCCCCGACGCGCCGCCGGGGACGGTGACAACTCCTCGTCGTCCAGTCGTTCTCCCCGTGGGGGTGACGCTCGACACCACGGACGGTGGCGCAAACATGGCCGGAGGCATCCAACTCATGGACTGGCTACCCTGGGTCATCGGCGGCAGTGCCCTCCTCGGCGTCGGAGCCTTCTTCTTGTTCTACAAGCCGAAGAGGAAGGTCGCCAAGAACCGCCGTCGGCGTTCCAGCCGGAGCCGCTGATGCCCCGCTACCACCTTTTCGGCAAAGTGCTCCGCCGTTTAGCTTGGAGGGCCGCGTGAGTTACGCGTTTCCAAGAAGCCCCGTCCTTCAGGGCGGGGAGGTTCACGCGATGTATCGCCGTCCTCTCGGTGCGTGTGGCGCGTGCGGGGATGTGGGTGGGGAGCCGGCTGGGGAGATCTCCGGCATCGCCACGCTTTCGCACGACTTGCGTCAGCTTGGCGCCGAGTTGAGCGCGCAGTTCGGCCCCATCACCCCGAGCCGTGTTCAGTACGAATCGGTGCTTCGGAGGCTGCCTTCGCTTCAGCCTGGGGATCGGCTCACCGGGGCCGAGATGGGGCAGTTCATCGGGGGGACCATCGGCCGACTCGCGGACGCGATCGTTCTGGCGCAGTCCCTCTCCCTCGCGAACGTGGAGGGCCCCCAGCAGCGGTCGGAGAACCAGGCCCGGCAGGCCGCCATCATCGATCCGGCTCGCCTCTTGTGGCAGACCGCGAACGACATGCTGGCCAACATGCTCCCCCAGGGAGAACAGGCCGGCGCGGCGGGGCTCGGCTTCGCACCGGTGGTCTGGGCCGCGATGATTCTCGGCGGAGCCATCCTCGTTTCGACCATCGTCGTGTCCGTCACCTACTACATCGACACCGGACGACGCCTCGACTTCGCCGTGCGCGAAGCCCGCGCAATTTGCGTCCGGAGCCGCCCGCCCTGCACGCCGCAGCAAGAGGCGGACCTGATCGCGCGTCTCTCCCTCGGCCCGCTTGACCGATTCGCTGCGGCGTTCGGGAAAGAAGTGGGGAAGGATCTCGTCCCAGCCGTGATCGCCGTGGCCGTTGGAGGGGCCGTCCTCGGCGGCGGGTTGATCTGGTGGTACGGTCTCGGCGGCCAGTCCTGGGCGGTACGGAAGTTCACGAGGAGGAGCCGATGAGCTATCACCTTTTCGGCGTCCTTCAGGGCGGGGAGGTTCACCGGCAACTCGGAGAGGTAGCTACCTCGAACACCGAGGCCGTTCGCGGTCTGGTCGTGGAGCCGGGCTGGAGCAAGCCCTGGCTGATCACCGCCTTGAGTGCGCCGGGCATCTCCTCGGTGGACGCCGATCGCCTGCCCGCTTCCGTTCGGAGCCGGCTCGTGGCGACCGGAGCCGAGGTCGACCGGTGCGCCTGGGGCGGAGGCTCCGGTCTGGAGCAGTACCACGGGAAGGTCTACGTCAAGTGGAAGCCCCCGCGAGCCGAGAACGCGGTGACCTACGCGAATCAGGTCAAGCGCGTCTTCGAGGGTGTCGCGGAGAACTTCGCGGCGGGTGTCCGCATCGTGTTCTCGTACTACGACTTCGACTTCCCCTGGTACATGGTCGGCCCCCGAGGGGTCCGCGTGTTCCCGGAGGGCGGACTCGTTGCATCGGTGCCAGGAGACGCGCTTCCTCCGGTGAACCAGTCCGGGATTGACTTCACAACTCCGCTTCCGTGGGCCATCGGCGGTGCCGCCCTGGGAGGCATCATCCTCGGGACGGGGATCTACCTCTCGGTCAGGCACGCCAAGAAGACGAGGAGCCGATGAGCTACTCCCTCGGCCTCGGCCAAACCTACACCGATCCGTGGACGCGGGCCGCCTCGGAGAGCTACGAGCTGGCCAAGCGGCGGGGCCTGGGCACGGAGGTCTCCCTGGACCCGCCTCCCATCAAGCCCATTCCGTGGGCCATGGTGGCTGGGTGGGGCGCTGTGGTCCTCGTGACGGGCGGGCTCTTCCTGGCGACCACCCAAGGCGGGACCAAGCCCAAGCGTGTGTGATGGGCCGTCCCTCTGCAGGTCTCCTGGTGTTCGCCGAGACCACCGGGCGCTTCCTCCTCCTCCGTAGGAGCGCGTACGTCAACAACCCCGGCTTCTGGTCGTGCCCGGCGGGACGGATCGACCGGGGGGAGGCCCCTATCGATGCCGCGGTCAGGGAGTTCTACGAGGAAGCCGGGTACGCAGCGGGGAAGAGAGGGATGACAGTGGACCCCGTCGCACTTCTGGACCCCGGGAAGAGGAGAAGATTCTTCTACTTCCGGGGCCTAGTCCCGACCCAGTTCGTCCCCCGCCTGAACTGGGAGAGCGACGGTTGGGGCTGGTTCTACGCGAACGATCTCCCGAAGCCGATGCATCCCGGAATGGTGAGGACGCTTCCCCTCTTGGGGACGTTCTAACGGTGGTGTGGTACTCTGGCCTTGGGCGTCAGGAAGAACACGAACATGGCGCTCTACTCCGTCTGGGACTGGAATCGCAACGCGTGGGGCGTCTACCGGACGAACCGCCCTGCCAGCGTTGGGGATGATCCCCTCCCTCACCGCCCGAGCGGCGCCTCGTCCATCGGTGCGGACCCCGACATCCACGTGAAGGCGCTCCCTTCGGGGGCGAAGTTCGTGGGCTACGACCACACGTGTCGAGGCGAGGTCCGCCGGAAGACGGGCTTCTTGGGCATCGGGGGCGACGACGCGGGGCAGGCCTCGGGGATCGTGGGCCATGGCTGGCTCATGTTCGCCGCTGGCATCGTGGTGGCGTCGGCATACGTCTGGTGGAGGAAGACGTGAGAGTCGTACGGCGCAACATTGGTGGCGATGACGAGATGACCCCGAACCGCGGCGCCGCCATGAACACGCGCTTCGGTCGCACGGTCGAAGACCCGGACGAAATCAAGGGTCGCGACGGTCGGGCTGTTGACGAGGGGATG
>Ga0214473_10004611_pt1 | contig 16575 bp, 27 predicted proteins | sample RVTome_7_FD_203509 | JGI IMG/M metagenome (GOLD analysis project Ga0214473, IMG submission 203509) | Soil microbial communities from uranium-contaminated site in the Upper Colorado River Basin, Wyoming, United States - RVT98D197 | ecosystem: Environmental > Terrestrial > Soil > Contaminated >... | reverse complement strand
ATTCAGCTCTGTGTGAGAGGCGCGGAGACGGAATCGTAGCGCTTCCGGGCCGCGAGGGTTCTCGGGTGGCGCTAACAGGTTTACCGCCACGGCCGAACCCGGGGGTCCTCGCGACCCGGCAGCACCACGAATGAGGAGAAGCAAGATGAGTGAATCCTGGCATGAATTCAAGAACTGGCGCGACCGGCATTTCTACGAGTCGTGTGACCGAGGGGATCACACGTTCCGAGAGCTTCTGAAGAAGCATTGTCAGGTCGAGGACGAACATGTTGTGGGGAGGGTTGATCTTGGCGACGCGGTGATCTATCGTTACTCGAACGGCTCACTGGCGATGAATGCGCGTGATGGCTGGGGCTTCGGCTGGATGCCTGTTAGCGCCAAGAGGGCCGATGTGGACGCGCTCATTGTCGACACGGCGGTGAAGCTGGTGGCGGCATGGGAAGCGAAGCGAGTAGCGGCCGGAGCGCGTGCGTTGACGTTGGGCATGCTGGAGCAGGTCAAGGCTGAGCTTCGAGTGGCCACGCTCACGAAGACGCTGCTCGAGCTGGTTGCGGATCGGGCGACGGCGGTCGAGTGAGCGGCCCCGCCGCGCCCCGGGCCGAGGGTGGTCGAGGGACGAGTATTCGAGTGAGGTGAAGCATGGATCGTGCGATGGCAACAGAGTACCGGCGGGTGTTGATGGGTTTGGTCAGCATGGTGATCGACTGGTACGGGCGGGATGGTCAGTGTGTACCGTCGGTGTACGATTCGAAGGTGGTCTATCGGCGACGGCACGACGAGGTGTTTCGGCCACCGTGGGTAGCGCTTGCCGAGGGGGATGCTGACGCGGCGGAGCTCGTGGTGTGGCGGGTGGCGGAGCTTCGGTCGATGTTTCGTTCGGGTCGTGAGCGAGCGACGATCCGTGTCGAGTGGGGGTCAAGTTTCTGCTTGGTACTGGTTCGCCGCGCCGACGGCACGATTGAGGACCCTGTCGTGGTGCTCCGAGAAAGGGCCGCGCTATGAAGTCGACGTTCCGCGTGTGTTCTCCGGCGGTGTTTCGCTGTTCGTTCAGCGGGTGCCTGAGGGTGATGGTGGGGCTGGTGATGGTGATGACGCGGGCTTCTGGTGGCAGGCATTTGCTGGCCACTCAGGAGCTTGCGGCTGGATGGGCGACGGCCGAAGTCGAGACGGAAACGGGGGAGAAGCTCGTCATAGCGTGTTGTCCGGAACACGTTCAGGTGGTCGAGGCGTTGATGCAGTCCGGGGGCAAGGTAGGCGAGGCGTAATGTCAATGAAACGTTGGACGTACTTGCTCGAAGCGAAGCGACCCGAGGAGCTCGAGTCCTTGCAGCACCCCGAGTGGAAGGTACGGCGCAAGTGGCGGCGGGCCATTGTGGTCACGTACGACGAGACGGTGGTGCCGCCGTTTGAGTTCGTTCGGCGGAAGCTTCCTGGGGACCAGATGATCGAGCAGGTGAAGCACTGGCTCAACCGATCGATCCTCGACGATGCACACGACGAGTACGTGAAAGCGAGTCCGGTTTCGGCGCGAGCGATGCGGGCGGTGGAAGAGCGCTGGCAGCGGGCGCTCGGGGCTCAAGAGCGGGCGAAGCGCGACTTCGAGAAGGCGATGCAGGCCGAGCGAGAGGCGGCGCTTGACATCGTCAAGACGCATGGCAAGGGGCCGCTTGTCTACAAGGGTGTGGTCTACCATGCGAACTACCATGAGGACCATTCGGCCAACTCTCAGGTGATGGGTGGTGGTGGGGTGTACGTTTGGTGGACGGATGCCAGGAAGTACCGACCGAAGAAAGGGACGAAGTCATGACGGCAGTTTCGAGGGAAGTTCGCACGGTGGAGCTCACGTGTGCTCGAGAGATCTGAGGTGTGTCAGGGTGAAACGTCGAACGGCAGACTTCGTACTTCGTCGCTCTGAAGCGGGCGGTTGGGTGACTCTCGTCTTGTTGCATTGGCGTAGCTGTTCGGTGCACACGGTTCGCGGGCGTGGGGAGAGAGTTGCGTGGGCATGGCTTCGCTACGTTGTGGCGAGCCTCTTTCCGGCCGACGCGGTCGAGTGGACCGACGGTTGTCAGCACTCCTCTTGTGAGGGGCGCAGGATTGCGTACGCCGTGTTCAAGAGAGGTTCTCATGGCAACTTATCGGCTTGAAGACTGGTCAGTTCGGAAGCCTCCCTATGCGGCGCCAGAGCAGGGCGTTTGCTTGGCGGGCACTCGTGATGGTGAGCGCATCGTGACGAGTTTTATCGACTGCGTGGACGGCCGTCGGGTGACGACGATGACGGGGAGCGTGTACGTGCTCGGGGAACCGGACCCGTTGTATCTCGCATGGCTCGAGCGGCACGGCATCGAGTATTCTCCCGAGCAGCCGATTCGAGTGGTTCACGAACAGGCGACGGAGTTCATCGAATGGAAGCGCTGAGCAGAATACCGTGCGACGTCTGTGGTGCTGTGGGTAAGCACTTTTTTTGCCGCGGTTGCCGCCAGCTGGTTTGCTGGTGTCAGGGCGGAGACGATGACGAGCCGGACTACTGTGCGGATTGTTGGTGTACCGTTCACGGTTTCGATGCCGAGGTTGAGGCGACGCATGGATCCATGTCCTAGGTGCTGGTACTTCGGGTGTTGGGACCGGGCGGGACATTACCTATGGTCGCCGCGTGGCGAGCAGTGTTCGAAGCATCACTTGGGCTCGTGGACGAGTTTCGATGGCTTGTACGCTCCACGAGGGTGGTATAAGGACAAGCTCGGGTTCTGGAAGCGCACGGTGCGGGACGGGTGGACGGTCATCGCGTGTTGGGACTGCTCGGTCGACGAACGGTATAACTCGAACGCTGCTTTCATTGTCGAGGGGGAGCACAGCGTGGCTGAAGCGCTCGAGGTGGCCAAGGCGAAGTTTCCGGGCATCACGGCCCGCATCTTGCGGCAGTTTTCGGACGAATGTTCCGAGGCCAAGGACTGAAGACCAGCGCGCTCGAAACGGCGCGTGATGTTGGTGAAGGAAGCCAAAGGGGAAACCATGGAAAAGAAGATTGAGCCGAGAGTCAAGGGAGAAACCTCCGAAAAGAAGGCGCAGATCAGCGCGCCGAACTTCAAGCTTGCTACGTTCGTACTGACGGGCAATTCCGACTACGTGTCGAACAAGTTCAGTGACGAGGCCAAGAACCAGATGAAGGCGAAGCAGGAGGCCGGCGCGCAGGGCAAGAAAGGAGTCAAGCGCGAGCCGAAGGATTTCGACAAGGCCTGTCTTGGGGCGATGCATTGCTTCAAGGATGGAACGGCGGGGATCCCCGCGTCGTGTTTTCGGCAGGCGATGATTTCCGCTTGTAGGCTCGTGGGTTTCAAGATGACGCTCGCGAAGCTCGCGCTCTTCGTCGAGGCGGACGGCGCGGACGTGTCGGAAGGGGCGCCGCTCGTGCGGATCACAGGGTCCTGGCGGCGGGTCGACTCCTACGTCCGTAACGAGACGGGCGTGGCCGACATCCGGCCGAGGCCTCACTGGGACCCGGGCTGGCAGGTTCGGGTGCGGGTCAGGTACGATGCGGATCTCTTCATGTCGACGGACGTGGAGAATCTGCTCTTGCGGGTGGGGATGCAGGTGGGCATCGGAGCGGGGCGGCCCGACTCCAAGGAGAGCGCGGGGCAAGGGTGGGGGACCTTCGACGTCGAGAAGGTGGACTGAGCCGGCAAGGAGTGGTTCGGCAAAGCGCAGCGCGGCGACGCGGAGCGGAGCGGAGCGGGCGAAGCTAGGCGAGAGCGAATGCGGCGAAGCGGAGCAAGGCAGAGCTGGCGAAGCTGGGCCTGGTGCAGCGTGGCAGTGTTGAGTGGAGCAGGCCAAGTGAAGCAAGGTGCGAGATGGCAAGGGTGGGCAGGCAGAGCCGAGCATGGTGTGGATAGTTTTGGCTGGCTAAGCGAGTAGTGGCCTGGAATGGCGGAGTTAGGCAGGCGTGGTCGGCCAAGGCATGAGTCTAGAAAGGCGAGGCTGGCACGGCCTCGGTGAGCGAAGTCGAGCGGAGCCGGCAAGGCGAAGCGAGAAGAGGCAGGTCGTGGTATGCTCGCGCAGGCGGAGTGAGGTCAGGCATGGTCGAGTGAGGCTGGCCAGGCGAAGCAGGGATTGCCGCGATGAGGCATGTCCTGGCAGTGCATCAGGCGAAAAGGGGCCCGGGGGTTGACCCGGGCCCCTCGGGTCGGTCAGAATGAGGCGTGTTCGACGCTCTCGTGCCGGCCTGGAATGAGGAAGCGACGGTGGGAGCCGTCGTGCAGGCGCTCAGGGCGGCTCCGAGCGTCGACCGCGTCCTGGTTCTCGACGATTCTTCGGCCGATGCTACCAAAGAACGTGCCAAGGCCGAGGGAGCCGAAGTCTTCACGCACGAACCCCCGAACTGGGGCAAGGGGGAGATCATGCGTGCAGGGCTCGAGCTCGTGCGGTCGCCGTTCGTGGGGTTCTTCGATGCGGATCTGCTTCGGTTCCGGCCCGAGCATGTCGAGAAGATGGCGAGCTTCGTGCGTGAGGGGTTCGACCAGGTGTGTGGGCTACGCGACTACGGGGTGCTCGGGGCGCCGAGTGTGCTCTGCCCTATCATCACGGGCGAGCGTATCTGTTGGCGGGAGCTTCTCGACCAAGTGCCTTGGGACTGCTGGGAGGGGTATGGGGTCGAGACGGGGATCGGAGAGACGGCGCGTCGGCTTGGGATGCGCACGGCTCTTGTCATCATGCAAGGCGTGCGCAATCGCAACAAGTTCTCTAAAGCGGGCTGGTTACTCGGTCTCGTGCGTCAGACGAAGATGGTGGGGAAGATTGTGGGCACACGCCGGGTGTTAGGGATGTACCATGGACAAGCTTGCCACTGCGAGTCGACCTAGGAAGCTCACCGAGAAGCTCCCGTCGGGCTCGACGGTACTCATCGTGGGCGATGAGGAGGGCACCACGCTCGTTCGAGGCTTCCTCTTCTGGGCGCTGGCGCTTTTCGGGGCGGGGGTGGCCGTGGGCTGGCAGCGGCCGGCGCAGAAGTGGTTTGGAGCTCCGACAGGCAAACAGCGATGAACGCTCCCTGGAAGGTGGGCGACATCGAAGTGTGGTGGGGTAAGGACGTCGAAGGGCAGGCGCGCGGGCTGAGCTGGTGCTCGCTCTGCGGGTCGTCCTGCGAGTATGGGGTCGTTCTGAAGATGCCGAGCTCCGAGCGTGGGTCGGCGTTCTTCTGCCGAGCGTGTATCGAAAAGCTCTCGCACGCGGCGATGCATCAGACGAGTCCTTTTCGCGCCTAGCGTGAGCTCTTGAGGATCCGTTCCCACATCTCGGCATCGGCGTCTCGCCGTTGGAGGCATCCGCGACTGTGGGGGCGATGGGGGAAGTTTCTGAGGTTCGAGCCGAAGAAACCGGCACACCAGCAGGGGCCGCCGTAGCTCGCCTTGCGTGCGGCCGCGCAGAGGGGCCGCCCAGGACGGCAGGCTTTTTTCTTGCACCAGAGGCAGGTCATTGCCGGAGCGAGAAGGGCGGCATGGGGCATCTTTCAGGCCGCGAGGAGCGGCTCGATGCTGAACATCTCGAGCCCCCGGAGGGCTTCGGGACCGATGAAGCTTGTAGTGACGCGGTTCCTCTCACCCGCGCCGTTGATGAGCTCCAAGCCGCCGTTCGGGAGGAAGCGGAGCACCATGGCGATGTGTCGGGTCTTCGGGTTGAACACGAGATCTCCCGGTTTCGTTTTCGTTGGATGCACTGCCGGCAACTGATAAAACCAGGAGCCGGCCGGGTCGTACGTCCAGTCGACGAGCCCCGCTTTTCGGAGCACCCAGAGCAGGAAGGCGCCGCACCACGAGTGCGAGGGGTGGCCGTTCGGGGCGATCTCCGACCAGTACTTTTCCGGGTCGCTACGGCCGAGCTCGCCCACCGCGAGGTCGAGCACGAGGGTTCGGGAGGGGCGGAGCTTCGGATCCGGCAGTGTGGCAACCAGGAGCCCTAGAAGCCCAAGTCCGCCGAGCACGATGGGCAGGCCGCGGGTCACGGTTCCTTCTGAAGGTTGACCCACAGTCGGGCGGCCATCGAAACGCGTGCTGTCCAATTGCCGGCGCAAGACGGCCCCTGCTGGTAGGCGAACATCCCCCGGAGGCCGCCGCAGGCGCGGCGCCCGGCGCGCGCGCCAAGGAGCGTACAGGCGGCCCCAGCTTTCCACCGAGTGGTACGGTTCTCGGGGTTGAAGGGTCGGATCCAGGCGTCTCGGCACCAGCCATGCACCTGCCAGGGGCCGGTCGCGAGGCCGTTGTCACAGCGAGCGGACCGCGGGCCGTCCTTGCACCGGTCTTCAAGCACGTACCGGCCGAGGCGCGAGCCTTCGAAGTACGCCTGGGTGCCCAGCATGGCCCGCTCGAGCTGGTTTTCGCTTGAGGCACAGATCACTTCTGCCACGGGCTGGTAGAGCGCCGTGCGAGCTTCGAGCGGCTCCAGGCGGTCTTGCCACCAAGGGGTGAGGCCGAGCCAGAACTCGACGAGGATGCGAACGCAGAAGGACAGCATGGGTTAGGTTACCGGGTTTGCTTCGAACGATGACGGTAGTAGCCGCCGCCTTTTTTGGGGAGAAAGAGAGTCAGCTCGGCGTTCCTCGCATCCACTTTCTTTTGCAGCCGTTCTTTCGATGTGCGGCCTCGTTCCTCCCCGTAGGTGTAGGCGCCCCATACGAACAGCCCGGTGATGGCCAGTTGCCAGAGCGGAACTTGAAGGGTGTCAGCCATGGTGGTTAGTACCTCGGTCCGGTGTAGTGAGGGCCAAGGAGCTCGATGAGTTCGAGCTCCAAGTCTTCGAGCCGGGTGAGCTCGCGCATGTTCTTGGGGCACCGCGCGAGCTTGGCGGTTTCGAACAGGCGGATGTAACGCATTTTCAGAGAGCGGGCTTGCGTGAGCTGCTTTTTCAGTTGGGCGATGGGGCTCATTGGAGGACTCCTGCCTCTTTCAGACCGGTCCAGATGCTGGCGAGGAGGATGACGAGGGCGGTGACGATGGTAGCGACTTTCTTCAGGCTCTTCGGAGGGATACTTTCGTTCGATGCGCGGGGAGCGGGTGTCGCAGCGGCCACCACCGTGACGCTGACACGGCTGTCTTCCTCTTCCCAGTCCTCTTCAAGCAGGTTGGTGAGCTCGGAGAGTGGGTCGGTCGGCTTCGAGGACTTCGAGCCGTCGCCGAGCATCGAGTAGGTCGTGCTCAAGCGACGTGTGCCTGGCTTTTTCGTCGGCATGGAACTCCCTTAAGGCTACCTGTAAACCCTCGACTAGGCTACGGATTTCGTCGATCTGCGCAGCACTCGTGGTTTTCAGCGACTCGAGCCGTGTGCTCACCAAGGCGAGCGTGTCGGCAACAAGTTCGAAGGCGCGCTTGGTTCGGCTCATGAGGTTCCTTAGATCGTGGAGTTGAATTCTAGATGGGTGCCGGTGAAGACGGCATTGTCGAGGTAGGCGTTGACGCTGACCCAGTTCGTGTTGAGCTCGGTGCGCACCGACGCGGCGGCGGGGTTCGCGATGATGCTCGAGTGGTGGATCTCCACGGCTGGCGTACCGGCGGCGACGCCGGCTCGTTCTAGTCGCACGGCGGTTGCATTCGCAATGGGGTTCACGCGGAAGAGTGAACCGACGCGGATGTAGGCGTCATGGCATCCGCGCACTTTCATCACGCCGCCTTGGTTCACCAAGTGGAAGGCATCGAAGAAGCAGTTGGTGAAGTGGGTGTCGATGGCGCGCGAAGCGGCCGCGTCGGTGTTCTCGAGGAGCACCAGCTCTCCACCAATGTGGTAACCATCCACGATGCAGTTCTCGACGAAGAGCGTGGCCCAGGTGGCCCCCGACTGCCTCAAGAACCACTGCCGTGCGGCAAAGCCATTGTGGAGCATCGTGACATCACGCACTTCACAGCCGCTCTGATTGTTCAGGTCGAGTGCATAGATCCCCGCGGTCGGAGAGCCGGCGATGAGAAAGTTCTCGAAGTAGACTTGGGGACCTGCCGCGCGGAATATGGCCGTCGCGTCGTTCTGGAACATCGTGAGGCAACGTGAGACGCCGTGGATCGACGTGTAGTTCGGAACGTCGATGATGGCGTTGGTCGTGTACTTGCCGGGCCAGACGTAGATGCACAGCCGATTGTTGACCGAGGGCGCGGCGGTGAGTAGCGGGATGCTCGCCACGGCAGCGGTGACCGACGGGAACATCCGTTCGTCTTGCCCCACGTTGAGCACGCGAGCGTCGGGCCATGAGTAGTCGAGTACGTAGCGTTCGGCGATGGCGATGTCGGTGAGGTCAACCGGAGGGTTCGCGCCGCAGATCATGTTGGCGACCGGGCATCGTGCGGCAGTCGGGTCGGGGTTGTCTTGGACGGCCCAGTAGACCCATGCTGGTTGCAGGATGGGAGCACACACCGTGTCGCGTCCACGCATCAAATAGAAGTTCGGCATGTCGTTCGATGCTCCTTTAGCTCCACCGAACCTGTAATCGGGCTTGACTGAGGAACGCGCGGTCGGCCGGGCCCGGTACGCCGGCACTGATGCGCAAGCGGAGCTCGTAGATCCGCGCAGCGTTCGGTAGCGTGGCGGGTACGGCAAGGTCGGGGCTTTCGAGCAGCACGGGCACCGTGCTCGCCGTGGTGAGCAGGGTCGTCGCGACGGCGCCCGCGTCGGTGAGATTGTAGAGCTCGATCTCCGCGGTCATGCCGAACGTGGCCCACACCGTCGCCTGTAGGCGGATGGTACGAGTGAGACCGCCACTCGCGGTCGCGAGCGTGGAAGGGTCGAAGGACACCTGCGATTGCCCAGTCTGCACGACGGCGTTCGTCTCGCGCAGGCCCGCCACGAGGCTGGTCTCTTCGGAGTGTCCGAGAGGTGTTTGCCAGGTGGCGACGCCAGTGCCGGGTGCTGCGAAGATCTGCTGTCCCGGAACGCCTACGGCGAGTGAACCGATGGGCACCACATCCCAGACGAGATTTCCGAGCGCGTCGGTTTGCAAGACGCTGCCGGGAGCGCCATCGTGTAGGAGCAGAGCGGGGATGATCTTGACGGCCATGGGATCCTCGGTAGGCAGGCGGCGCCCGAACGGGGAGAAGCGTTCGGGCGCCACCCGGCAAGGGATTAGAGACTGACGAGCAAAAGGCCTCCGAAGCCCCCGAGACCTCCGGCAGCTCCCACGTGTGCGGCGCCTGCCGTTCCGGCGGTGCCCACGTATTCGGTGACCGTACCGAGCGTCGTGTTGATGAGGGTGGCTCGTCCTGCATTGCCACCGTCGCCGCCGTCTCCGCCGAGACCGGCGCCATTGCCGTCACCGCCATCGAGGCCGTCGCCGCCCGATGCGTTGATGGCGTTCGGAGCGAGACCTGCGCCCACGATTTCGGCATAGACGAGGTAGAGCCACCCGCCGCCGCCGCCAGCGCCTCCTCCGCCGCCATTGTCGCCGGGAGCGGCGCCATCTTCGCCGTCGGCTCCGGCACGGCCTCGGAGGTTGATGACAGAACCGGGTGTCGTGGCATCGACGATGATCTGACGCGCGTAGATGGGAGCGACGCCCGCGCCGCCGCCGCCGCCGCCGCCGCCAGCGGTCGCCGATCCAGCACCGCCACCACCGCCCGAGCCTCCGCCGAGGTTCGGAGAGCCTAGAGCGGCGACTGCGGGGCCCGTGAACTGCCCCGTGATGTAGGGCATGCGTCGTCGTGGCGGGATGAATGCCGGTGCTCCGACTTGGGTAGCGCTGTCGCCGCCAGCGCCGCCGGCTCCACCGTTGCCGGCGGGTCCGCCAAAGGGGCCGTCGAAGATGCCGAAGGCGCCGCCGCCATCGAAGCCGGCGTTGCCTCCCGTTCCGCCATTCGTGCCTCCTGAAAGCAGGGTGTAGTTCACGGCGACGACGTGGGGTAGGCCGCCTGCGCCGCCCACACCCGCAGCGCCGGCGGCTCCCGGCAGACCCCAGCACTGGATGGCGCCGAGCACCGTGTTTCTGAGGTCGAGTACCTGGCAGTGCAGGGGGAAGCCGAAGAGATCGAGCGTGCCGCCCGGTGCGAAGCTCACCACGTTGTGCCAGCTCTCTTCAGCAAGGAAGGTGCCGGGAGCGACGACAAGGTTACCGTCTTCGGTGCTCGCCCAAGGCGGTGTTGTGTTCGGGGGGTTGCCCCACACAGCCGTGTTGGTGCCGCCGATGTTCTGGGTGACCACGACTTGCCCGGGCGTGCCGGGGGGCAGGGCGCTCCAGACGGAGACGAGCGAGCCGCCCACGTTCTGGGTGATGATGAATTGCCCCGCTGCTGATGCTGGAACGATGTTCGCGGCATCGACGGTGATGATGCGACCTGAGGGAGAGAGTCTGGGTTGAGCCATGGGAGCTCTACGTGCTCGATGCTAGGAGTTGGTTCGGCATATTACAGAGTGAGCGGAACGGTGACTCCGAGGACACCCGAAGCACCGGCGGCGCCACCGACGGTCCCCGCGGGAGCTCCGCCTACACCTCCCGCGGTGCCGGTGAATTCGAGGAAGGTGCCAGCCTGCATGTTGCAGAGCAGGCACCGACCGCCTGCTCCTCCATCGCCACCAGCACCCCCAGCACCGCCAGCGCCGCCATCGCCCCCCACGCCGCCCGCGCCACCCGTCGCGCGGATGAGGTTCGCGGTCGCGACGCCAGTCATGTTCTGGTAGACGACGACCACCCAGCCACCGCCACCTCCCGCGCCGCCCGAGCCGCCATCGGTGGCCGGCACCGCGGTGGTTTCGCCGGCCGCGCCTGCACCCGCCAGAACCTGGATGGTGCTTGCGGGAGTAGCAGCACCCGTGACGATGGTTTCAGCGTAGATGACGAGGGCCGAGCCACCCGCTCCTCCACCTCCGCCTGCGCAGGCTACGGAGCTTCCGCCGCCGCCGCCTCCTGCGCCGCCGCCGATGAGACTGGCGAGGCCCAAGATGTCGATGACCGCGTAGCTCGAGGGGATTTTCGGTAGACGCTTGAAAACGACCACCCCACCCAGGCCTCCGAGATTCACGTTTGGACCGCCGGTGCCGCCCCCACCGCCGCCACCCATGTCGCTACCGGAATAGCCCGTGCAGAAGGAACTTCCGACGGCGCCGGGCAGGCCGGCGTTGCCACCGGCACCGCCATCGGCGCCCGAGCAGACGTCAAGCGGGAAGCCGACGATGTTGCTCACTCCACCACCGCCGCCAACACCGGCTGCGCCCGCAACACCCGGACCGCCATTCGAGAAGAGAGCCCCAGCAATGGCGCCGGTGAGATCCAGGGTTCGGCATCGGAGGGCGATCCCTTGCAAGTTCAAGGTGCCTGCCGGTCCGAACGACACGGTATCGTAGAACATGTTCGGGGCGAGCAGTGTGCCGGGTGCTATGACTGCCAAGTCACCATCCGATCCGTCACCCCAGATGGGCTGCTCGCGCGAAAGAGTAACCCACGCGACGGCAGGTATGGCTGCGAGGGTGGATTCGACCACTTGTCCCGCCGTGCCCACGGGGATCTGCGAAAGCGCAATGTCGACGAGAGGACCTGAGGGAGAAGTGCGAATGGTCATGGAAGTGTCCTTTCTTAGATGCCGATCTTGAACGACCAGTTGGCAAGCAGGTTGGCCCCCGAACCGTTGTGCAGACGCACCCATTCGGCCATCGACGGAATGGCGATGCCATCTGGAATCGTGAGGAGCATGGCTGTAGGGACGCGGCCGACGCAGGAACTGCCAGCGTTGTCCCGCACCCAGAATTCGAGGAAGCTTGCCGCGTTATAGAGATCGGTGCTGTTGGTTCGCGACACGACATCGACTCGACGTGCAAAATCCGGGATCTGGAAAAAGAGGCTGTCGGCACCGGCAAAGATGGTGCCACTCCGATAGGAGCGTGTGGGCCAGCTCGCTCCTGGGCGCGTGCCGCGAGACAAGGTAGTGGTCAGTCGTGCGAAGCCGAGCGTTACGGCACCCGGGACGGTGGCACTAACGGCGGAACGCGCGCTCACCGTGAGTGCGTTCATCGGTAAGCTTACCATGTTGCCGTTGCCCCAGTCGACTTCGATGGTTTGCGTAGTGCCGCCTGAACCAACGGTAAGGATGGCCGTTACATCGAACCCCGAGCTGATCGGGAAATTCACTCTTGACGTGTCGATGCCGAAGGCCACCGTCCACATCTCGGGAAATCCCCATTCGGGCAGTTTCAGAATGGATGCTGCCTGGGTGTTACCCTGGACAAGCTCGAATTCGTAGTCGATTCCGAGGATGTTGTTGCCCGTCCACGGGCCGTTCTTGGGCGGATACGCCATCACGTTGATGGCGAGTTCCCGGCTCTTTCTAAGCTCGTCGACCGAGCGAACGATGCGGCCGACGAAACTGCTCCAATTCATGGCCATGGCATGCTCCTAGAGTTTCTTGTAGAGAACGTGAAGCTCGGCGCCGCCGGACCACTCCTGGCGGACCATGAGCACCCCATCGGTGACGGCGGGCTGCAGGGTCCGAACGAGCTCGGCGCGGAGCGCGTCACCGGCAGCGCCCCAGCTCCGAGTAACATCTCGCGCGGGAACGGCATCGAGGCGCGTCCAGCCGGGTAAGTCGAAGGCGCTTCGGCTGGCGGTGGCGCGACGTACACCGAGAGCAAACAAGGCGATGATGGGAGCTATGATCCAGTTCATGTTTTTGTCTGATGCACGGTTAGGTTGTGGAGGGGCCCCACACCCACGCTCGGCATGGGCGGAGCCCCGTAGAGTTTTGTTCGATGCGCGGTGAGGTCATGGCGAGACCTTGATGCGGCGAGCAGGGTCGAGTTTGCGACGTCCGATGAAGTACTCTTTCTGATGGCAGTGTGAGGAAGTTGGCCGAACGTACTTGCAGTACACGCTCCAGGCGATGGCCCACACACGTCCTTTGGGGTAGGCGGGGTTCTTCAGCTCGATCCGCTGGACGAGCTGTTTGACTTTCGGGGGGACCTTGCTGCGGGGCATGGGGCACTTAGGGGGTTACGATGCCAGACAGGTTGGTAGCCACGACCGGGATATCAGCCCAGGCGTAGTTGACACCGGCGATACGAGCATTGCCCAGGGTGCCGGTCACGATAGGTTTGGAGCTGTAGTTGGCGCCGCAACCTCCTGCTGGCAGCTCGACACCATAGCGGGCGTTGCCTTGTCCGTAGAAGGTGCCGAAGAAATAGACCCACGTTCCCGGGCCTCCGATCATGACGCCTGATAATCCTACAGTATCGAAAGCGCCTGCATGATGAAATATATTGTTGCCGGCGTTGACAGTCACTCCGCCCTGATACACGTTGTGATCAGAGTTGGAATACATCGTCTTTAGAATGATTTTCCGGAACGTGCATCCATAGTAGAATACACTCTGGCCGTTGATTTCTGGATAGGCACTCGAGCCGATCCGGCAACCGTGAATATCGATCCGTTCTCCGGTGATGGTCACGTCGCCCAGTGTACAGCCCCACAGGACCGTGCGCGGTCCGGCCATGATCCAGTGACGGGTTGGAGAGACGACGTCTGCTAGAGACACGCCTTGCAGGGTCGCCGGTTGGGTAACGATGCCGCGGGGTGCTATGTATCCAGCTACCTGAGGTAGGGTTTCAACGACCCAGGCATTGTCAGCCAGGGGGACAGGAAAGGTGGGATTGGTTAACGACGCCATTACAGGAGCCGGAAGCCGTGCGTGTTGTACACCCGTGCCGTTGGGATTGGCTTTGGCAATGTTCGACCAACAGCCGGCGGCCGGGCCGCTTGTGAAACGTATTCTCAAACCTTCGTAAGCCGTCCAATCCGCAACAGCTGCCGAAGTCAAGTCGGGAGCACTGCCTGATCCCACCAGCGATTCGTTGGTATAGGTCGTTACGTTGCCGCCAACGACCGTGGTCGCTCCCGCGTCGCCGGCGATCAACAGGCCACTCGAGTGTAGTGAGAACCGCGAGGCATCGATGACTTCTCCAAGCGGCGTGTGCAATGAAATGGTCGTCAATCCTCGCATTTGCTGGTCATTGAGTCTCGTCATGAGCTCGAGCCAGCTCGAGAGGGGGGAACTCGCGCTGCCATCTCCCTCGACGCTGCCGCTCGTGGCGTCGATGTGCCAATCGGTACGCGCGGTCCATGGTCCTGCTTCGGGGCTGTAGTAGCTGGTCGAGCGCCACACCCCGCCGCCGGTGGCACTGACCCGCTGTCCTGCTATCGGTGCATCAGCCGAAGATCGGTCGAGCTCGAAGCAACGTTTCAACGTCTGGACGTACGCGAGGCAGCCGTCGGTCACTCGCGTACTCGGTGCAAGAAGCTCGAGGGTGGCGAGGTTCGGTACCTGGATGACGCCGGGTGGCATGGTGCTTGCCCCCGTCGGGGGACCCGAGGGGCCGTCGCGTAACGACGTCGTCATGAAGGGCTCTGAGCACCCGGAGGCCCGACATCGGACTCGCGCGAACCTCCGGGTGCATCAAATCACGAATCGAAGCGGAGGATGGTGAGCTGGAAAATGCGGGAGGCTGCCGCGATGATACCAGCAGTGGGGTTGATGATGGGCACGGTCAGCACGCCGGCCGCTGAACAGTAGGGTTTGCCCGTCGTGAGATTGGCGGTGAGTCCCCCCGTAGGGGGATCGATGATGCAGACGTCGGTCACCCTCAGGTTCGCCACGGCGCCGGTTGGTGCGAGATCGACACTGTTGGCTGCGACGTTGCCGTGGTCGATGGTGACCGTGGTCTTTCTGATCTTCACGGGGCCACTCGGAGAGCCCCTCGCTGCAGTAGTCGTCATTGTTTTGTCCTTTTGTTCGATGCACGGTCGAGGTTGCGACGGGTTTTTAGCCCGACGCTTGGGGGCATCCAACGATCAGGCGTCGTAGGGGAAAATCACGACGAGGTAGGTGATAGCGCCCGAGTTGACGGGGGCCGCCGTGGGATTGACGAGCGCGATGGTCAGCGTGCCGGCCACGGAACAGTACGCGCTACACACCGCGAGTCCTGCGGGCAGCCCGCCGGTGGGCGGTACGGCTTGCACGACGTCCGTCACCTTCAGCCCCGCGACGAGCGCGGTACCGAGTGTGACGGCTGCGGCGCCACAGGCGCCGTGGTCGATGAGGGCGGTGGTTTTCCTGATCTTGCGGGGTCCGCTGGGAGAGCCCCGTCCACAGTTGGTAGTCATTTTTTCGTTTGATACTCCATAGGTTGCGACAAGGTTTCGGTCGAGTTGTGATTTGGGGGCGGCAGCCAGTTTGCACGGCGCCGCCGCTAGCGGAGCATGCCGATGACGTGTCCGCCCTTCTTGCCGCCGCCGCAGCCGGCACGTTTCTGGCCGGCGCAGAGCCAAACGTGCAGCTTCTTGCCCGTGAGGGAAGCTGCTCTGCTCGTGTGGAGCTTTGCTGCGGCCTTGGTGCCCGGCTTGGCCAAGATCTCCTTGGCGGTCACCCGGCGCTCGGTGCTCTTCTTTGCGGCGCGCGCCTTCTTCGGTCCGCCGCGTTTCTTGCGGAGGTACGCTTCGGGAGAGAGCCCGCCGTGCTTCTGGGCAAACGCTTGCTTGGCAGCGGCCTTCTGCCTTTTGCCGAACTTTCGACGTCGGCTCTTCGAGACGATTTTCTTGGCGGCTTTCTCGAGCTTCTTCAGCTTGCCGGCAGCCTGAGCGAGCTCGTCTGCGGCCTTCTTGGCCTTATGGGCGATCGTGGCCGTGGCGGGCTTCTTCGTAGGCGGCCCGAGCCGGTAGGTCTTCGCGCCCGGTGGACGCGGAGCCTTCAGTTTGCGCTTCGGGGAGGCGCTCTTGCCTTCGCGCGCGAGCTTCTCCTGATGCTTCTTCAGCGCGGCCCCCGCGAGCTTCCGGGGCTTACGGCTAGTGCCGCCGCTCTTCTTCGCCTTCTTTGCCTTCTTCGTCTTTTTCTTGCTGGCCATCGCGGAATATCTCCGGGGTGTTACGTTGACTCTCGCTTCGAGCTTGGGTGAACGACTTGAACATCTCGATGAGAGCCATGCGGTTATTGGGTTTCAGCGCCATGATGGCGCCTTGCATTTCTTCAGGCTCGAGCCGTTCGAAAAACTCCTGCATGCCGAGATCTCGTGCGCTCGATGCCGCCGCCGGCATCTTGGCGCCGAAGAGCTGCGCCACGATGATGGGACCGAGCGTCATGAGCATGCCCATCATCTGGTCGTTGCGTCGTGCTCGAGCTACGGCTTCGGCTTGCGCGAGCTCGCGTTCCGCTTTTCGGTCGAGCGATTCGGCGTAGAGCTCGACGAGCTTGAAGCTCTGGGTTTCGAGGACCTGGTTACGCTCGCCCATGCGGCGACATTCCTGGTTCAGGTTCTCGAATAGCGTCGACGCGCTGCCGGCGAGGATCCGATGCAGGGTTTCGGTGTGCCGCAGCTGACTCTGGATGATGCCCGTCTCGTTGGGCGCTTCGGTGTCCGAGCCCATGAGCTCGGTCATGGGAGAGAGCCGGCGCATGAGGATCGGGTACTGCGCTTCGGGCTCGTCGCTCTCCTTGAACGAGGCAACGATGTAGCGTTCGCCTCGGCTCGAGACGCGCGTCGAGGCATCGTGCTCGGCAGCATCCCACAGGGTTTGCGCGTGAGCTTCGGGGTCGTCGCCTTCTTTGAGCTGGATGGTTTCGATCCGTTCGGAGC
>Ga0214473_10004610_pt1 | contig 16575 bp, 17 predicted proteins | sample RVTome_7_FD_203509 | JGI IMG/M metagenome (GOLD analysis project Ga0214473, IMG submission 203509) | Soil microbial communities from uranium-contaminated site in the Upper Colorado River Basin, Wyoming, United States - RVT98D197 | ecosystem: Environmental > Terrestrial > Soil > Contaminated >... | reverse complement strand
TGCCGTGTGTGTGCGCCGGGCGCACGCCTCGCCGGACTCCTACCCCGCTTGTACCCGGATCGTGTCGCCCCGGTGCGCGCCGAGGCGCGCCTCCGCGCTGCCATTCCTGACAGCGACCTCCAGGTAGCCGCTCGCGCCGATGAGCGCCATCAGGTCATCGGCCTCGGCGTAGTACCGCACGAGCCCGCGCACCTCGACCCCCGACACTGTCACAACAGGCTGGCCCTCCGGCAGGTCCTCCGGCGCGAGGTTGCTAATAAGGTTGCCGAAGCGGTCGATGTGCAGGATGTGCCCTTCCACGCCTGAAGGGATGGACCTCGGCTTGGGGAGCACGTATGCGCGAAGAGTGCGAGTCGGCTCGCCGAAGAGGTTCAGCGGCACGCCGAGGGAGAGATGGGCCGCCACGGGCGAGAAGATGTCACGGCCGTGGAAGGTATGGCTGACCGGATGACGCCAGAAACGGGGCTGCGTCAGGACGACCGCCTCCGCCTCGGGCCTGAGGGTGCGCTCCTGTATAGCCAGCTCGACTCCGCCCGGCGCTGCCTCGGCGACTCGGTCCACGACATAGGAGAGCACGCCGTTGTCGGGCCCCACGAAAATGCCGAAGGGCGTCTTAAGGGCGACCGCCCTCCGTTCGCTGCCGACGGCGGGGTCCACGATGGCCACGTGTACAGTATCGGGCGCGAAGAACTCGTAGGCGGTGTGGAGCAGAAACGCCCCTTCCAGGACGTTCTGCGGCTCAACCGCGTGGCTCAGGTCCACGATAGTGGCCTGGGCGTTGAGGCTGCCGATGACGCCCTTCATGATGCCGATGTAGATTTGCGCCGGGCCGAAATCCGTGAGAAGAGTGATGAAACGTGCCATCGTGATGCCTCGCTGGCGGGGATCAGGGGCTTCGGCGCTGAAACCAGAGCCGCTTCGTGGCGATGTGCCACTGGCCGACGTTCGCAAAGCGAGAGCTCGGCTCGAAAAGCAGGCCCAGCTCGATGCCCCTCACGCTCTTGTCGACGAAGTACGAGTAGACGGGGTAATAGAGGAGGAGGCTGGGCACGTCCTCCGCGAAGAGCTCCTGGAACTGGCGGTAGAGGTCGAGCCGACGTGCCTCATCGGTGGTGAGGCGGGCCTGCTCGAGCAGGGCGTCGGCTTTGGCGCTGCTGTACGAGGCGACGTTGAAGCTGTCGACGCCGCGCTGCGACGAGTGCCAGACAGGGTAGGCGTCGGGGTCGTACCCGACGTCCAGGCCGAACAAGAGCGCCTGAAAGCGCCGTGGCACGACCGTGTCTTGTAACAGCGTCACCGGCGGCGCGGCCAGCACTTCGGCAGCCACGCCCAGCTCCCGCCACTGACGCGCTACCTCTTCGGCCACCAGGAGACGGGCCGGGTCGGTGGTTGTGGCGAGCTGGAACCGCAGGTCCTGCTGGCCCTTTCGTCGCACGCCACCTTCGGCGATTGACCAACCGGCTTCCTCCATGAGCTGTCGGGCGCGCTCCTGGTCGTAGGGGTAAGGAGAGATGCTGTTGTTGTAAGCCCAGGAGCCCACGGGGATCGGGCTGCCAGCCACGATGGCTTGTCCCGCCAGAGTCTCGCGCGCGATCCGCTCTCTGTCTAGGCCGTACAGCAGCGCTTGACGCACCGCTTTGTCTTGGAACAGCGGCAGTGTGAGGTTGAGGAAGAGGGCGGTGTACGAAGGACGCATGCCGCTGTACGTGCGCCATAGGGTGTTCGATCTCAGGGATGCAACCGTCTCAGGGTCCAGGACCGGATGGATGAGAACGCCCTGTATCTGGCGTTGTTGAAGCGCCGTCAAGGCTGTCGGCTGGTCGGGGTAGAAACGCAGGACGATGCGGTCCAAATAGGGCCGTCCGAAGTGGTAGGTCGGGTTGGCGACGAGGGTCATTCGGTCTGCGACTGCCTCAACAACGCGGAACGGCCCGGCGCCTACCGGCAGGCTCGTCCCCGTCCCGCTGTCGACACCGTTGATGTGTGCCGGCAGGATGCCGAGCGCTGTGTACCGCAGGAAGGGTGCAAATGGGTTGGCCAGGGTCATTTGCACCGTCAGTGGATCGACCTGGGAGACCGATACCATCTTCCATAACGCGGCGAGATCGGGGCTCCCTGCGAAATTGGGGGCCTGGATGAGCTTGATGGTGTAGACCACGTCAGCGGCGGAAAACGGGCTTCCGTCGTGCCACTGGACGCCAGGTCTCAAGTAGAAGCGGTACCGTCGTCCCTGCTCATCGATGTCCCAGCGCTCCGCAAGGTCCGGCAGGACCGCGCCTTCCGGTCCTAAGCGAGTGAGTCCGGCATAGACAAGCGCAGCGAGGTCGTTGTCGGCGTCGCTGAAGGGCGCGTATAAGGGGTTCGCGGCCATCGGGCTGCCCACGATGCCCTCGGTATAGCTGCCGCCGAAGTCTGGCTTAGTCTGGATGACGAAGGTGAGTGCGAGGTAGAGAAAGACACCGAGCGCACCCAGACTCGCCAACGCGGCAACAAGGCGATGCTGGTTCATCGGTTATGGCCTGGCGGAGACGGCGCTATTGGAGCCTCACCGCCAGCAGGGAGATGAGCACGAAGGCAGCGACGATGACCAGAGTGGCCTGGAAGAGGACGCGCTCGAGGCCCCGCTTGGTGCTGAACCGCGGCCCCTGGCTCTCGCCAAAGAAGCCGGAGAGGGTTGTCCCTTTCACCTGCAACATGAGGACCAGTATGAGCAGGAGGGCGATGAAGACCTGCAACCCGGTGAGCAGGTTGCTCACCGATGCCTCCCGTTGACGGAGGCAAGCGCCCGGGGAGCACGCCCGCGGCGCTCGGCGATTTGCACGAGCCGCGCTGCTAGCTTTCGCGGGTCGTGGCGGTAGGGATCGGTCGGGTCTACGACATCGGCCCACTGGAGTTCGACGTTGGCGGGCCAGTGCGAAGGATCGTGCGCGGGGCCGGTGCCTACGATAGGCGGCTGCGCCAGCACTACGTCAATCGGAGCGCCCCCGTGGTGCAGCACTGCCTGGAGGTGCTCCGTCACGGTGTACCCCTCCGTTTCTCCCGGCTCTTCCGCCACATTGCAGACGTAGACCTTCGTGGCGGTGGACGCCTGGATGGCCTGCCTGATCCCGCTCACTAGAAGGTTCGGGAGGATGCTCGTGTAGAGACTGCCGGGGCCAAGGACTATGAGATCCGCCTCCAGCAGCGCTTTGACGGCCTCGGGGTGGGCGGGGGCGTCCTCTGGCGTGAGGTATACCCGGCGGATGCGGGCGCCCCGTCCCGGTTGCGGTATGTTCGACTCTCCTTCTGCTGTGATGGCGTCCTCGTATTCTGCGCCGAGGGTCACATCGGCCAGCGTGGAGGGGAGGATCTGGCCACGGACGGCCAGGACCCGGCTCGACTCCTGGATGGCCCGCTCGAAACTGCCCGTGATGTTGGCCATCGCAACGATAAAGAGGTTGCCAAACGAATGGCCTTCGAGACCATCCCCTTCGTCGAACCGGTACTGAAAGAGCTCCGTCACCAGCGGTTCAGCATCGGCGAGCGCGGCGATGCACTTCCTGAAGTCTCCAGGCGGGAGCACTCCGAGCTCTCGCCGTAGGCGGCCGGTGCTGCCGCCGTCGTCCGCCACCGTGACGATGGCGGTCAGATTGCCCGTGTGCTCCTTGAGGCCGCGTAGGAGCGTGGAGAGGCCGTTGCCTCCACCAAGGGCCACGATTTTGGGGCCCCGCCGCAGGTAGCGCTGCAGGTAGAGGGTCGCCACCACGTTCTCTTCCCCGCCGCGTGTGAGCGCTGAGAGAACCGTCGTGTTGAGCTTCCAAAGCGCTACGCCGAGGGAACCAAATCCCAGGGAGAGGAACAGCACGCCGCGGAGATAGCGGGGCAGGAACTGCAGCGTGGCGTAGTACACGAAATCTGGGAAAACGTACACCTCGTATATCTGCCGGAGGAAATAGCCAAGGCCGAGGGCGATGATGGTGATGCCAAGGAAGAAGAGCAGTATCCAGCGCTTCAGCCCCATGCCGGGCTGGAGGAGCATGCGAAGGGTGGGCCACGGCTCGCGCGCTTCGTGCCCGTTCAGATGACTAGGAGGCATGCAGTTGCTCCTTCAGCAGGACGTTGACAAGAGCCGGGTTCGCCCGCCCGCGCGTTTCCTTCATCACTTGCCCCACCAGATAGGTGAAGGCCTGCGACTTGCCGGCTCGGTAGTCCGTCACGGCCTGCGGCGCCCCTTCGATAATACGGGCCACGGTGCTGGCGAGCTGGTCGCGGTCGCTGATTTGCAGAAGGCCCCGCTCCTCGACAATTCGCTTTGGGTCCTGCCCAGTGCTGAATACCTGAGCGAAGACCTCTCGGGCCGTGTTGAGGTTGATAGTGCTCGCTTCTACTAAGTCCTGCAATGCGTTGAGTTGGCTGGGCGTTACCGGCGACTGCTCGACGTCGAGGCCGGCCTCGTGGAGGAGATGGGCCAAGTCGCCCAGAAGCCAGTTGGCCACTGCCTTGGCGCGGTCGTGGAGGTCGTCGCCGGCAGAGGTGCTCAGGCAGGCCTCGAAGAAATCGGCTTGGGCGCGTGTGCTGGTGAGGAGGTCGGCGTCGTAGGGCGGGAGGCCGTAGTCAGCCGCGAACCGCCGGCGGCGAGCCTCCGGCAGCTCCGGCAGCCGGGCCCGCACCTCACCCACCCACGTGGGTTCCAGGTGCATGGGTGGCAGGTCAGGCTCGGGGAAGTAGCGATAATCGTGCGCGGACTCTTTGCTCCGCTGGCTCACGGTGACGCCTCGGTCTTCAACCCAGCCACGCGTCTCCTGCGGTATGCGGCTCCCCTCGTCCAGAAGAGCGCCCTGGCGCTGCACCTCGTACTCGAGGGCACGGATGACCGAGCGGAACGAGTTGATGTTCTTGACCTCCACCTTGGCGCCGAGCTCGCTGCTGCCCACGGGGCGAATGCTGACGTTGGTGTCGAAGCGCATGTTGCCCTTTTCCATGTCGGCCTCGCTGACGCCCAGGTAGCGCAGGATCTGGCGCAGCTTTAGGCCGTACGCCCGCGCTTCCGCAGGTGATCGCAGGTCCGGCTCGGACACGATTTCCATGAGGGGCACACCGGAGCGGTTCACGTCCACAAGCGCGTACTGGTCTCCCCAGGGGCTAACCCTGTGGAACAGCTTGGCGGTGTCCTCCTCCAGGTGGACCCGGTTGACCCCGATGCGCTTCACCTCTCCTTCTAGGTCGATCTCCAGCCAGCCATTGGTGCAGAAGGGCGCGTCGTACTGCGAGATCTGGTATCCCTTCATGAGATCTGGGTATGGGTAGTTCTTGCGGTCGAACTTGCTATGTTCGTTGATGGAGCAGTGGAGAGCGAGGCCGGTCATCACGGTGAACTCCACCGCTTGCCGGTTGATGACCGGCAGGGAACCCGGCAGGCCCAGGCAGACCGGGCAGACGTGCGTGTTCGGAGCGTCGCCGACATAGGCGGCATCGCAGCCGCAGAACATCTTCGTGCGCGTCAGGAGCTGCGAGTGCACCTCCAGCCCAATGACGGTCTCGTAGCGGGTTGCAACGGCCATGCTGAAGCCAGGCCTCCCGGCCCAGGATGTGGCCAGTATACGGCCTTTCGCCTCGACGCAACAGGGCCAATTGGGGACTGGCACAGTGGGGACTGCCTGAAGATGGCCTTGGTCATCTAGAGAAGGAAAGCTCGGAGCGGGTCTTAGACCTACTCCGAGCGCCCGATAGCCTGGCGAGCGACGTAGACTAGAACCTCATTGTCTCGACCTGATACGCCTTGGTATGAGCCCGGTTCACGGGGGCAAGGATGCCAGGACAGCCTCTATGCTTGGTGCTTCACCACTACCCAGCCCGCGTGGAAGCTGTACGGGCAGGAGCAATAATAGTCCTGACCTTTGACTGGCTGAGGTACGCCGTAGGTCTCGTACTCGTTGCTCAAGGCTTGACACTCCTCGGGCGTGCGCTCGCAATAGAGAAGGAATCGTGACATGGTTGAGCTCCTTGCTCCCAGCTTGGACGCCCTTCACGCCGTGGCGTTGCTGGGCTGCGCAGTCACGGGAGCCTCGAGCTGGGACTTCAACCGCCGCAGTTCTCCCGCCGTTTCCCTCTTGGTTTCGGCTGCCATCACAGCCTCCAGCAACCGCCAGAGTCCCTTCAACGCTATCGTTCCAGACATGGCCAGCTTCGTCCCGAGTTCGTGGCGTTCGAGCACGAACTCCCCGGTGCATTCGACAGGGCCGGTAATCCTGAAGGCGATCCTTCGGCTGCCCTCCACGTCGGTGATCTCGCAGGTGCTCGCCAGACGCCAGAGGCCAACCTTCACGACCTCGTCGAACTTGCTGCCCTTCCGTAGCGGCCCCGGAGTCACCAGCTTCGACGTGACCACGCCCGACTGCCACTTGGGCGTGTTTTCGCGGTCCATGAGATACGCGAAGACCTGCTCCACCGGCTTCTCGATGGTCTCGGTTGCAGCGATATGGATCATGACTGCCTCCTTTGGGTACTAGGGATTTCAACTGCATCGAGAGTAATTGGGGAGACAGGCAGGAGACATGGGACATTCGTCCCATTCTCGGCGCGGCGCAACAAAAGAAGGGCGGCTCCGCAGCCGCCCTGGCCAGGATGAAACTGGTTTGCTCAGCGGAGCAAATCGTGCTCCACGGCGAACAGCACGGCGCCGGCACGGCTGCCCACGCCAATCTTGCTGTAGATGTTCTCGAGGTGGTGGCGCACCGTGTTCTCGCTCAGGAAGAGCGCATCGGCCACCTGCCGCCGAGTGGCGCCTTGGGCGGCCGACCGCAGGACTTCCACCTCGCGATCGGTGAGCCCGGCAGGCCACGCCTCGCGACGAGGCCCGAGGTGCCGTCCCGCTTCACCCAGCTCCTCGAGCAAGACCCGGACGACCTCAGGGTCGAGGTTGCTTCCTGCCTCTTGGCGCATCGCATCCAGCGCCCCGCTGGCATCGAGAGCAGGGCGGCTCGGCGAATCGTGCGTGAGGTCATCGAACAGATCGGCGGCAGCGACTATCCGCGCGCCGAGGGGGATGTTGCGCCCCGAGAGGCCCCGATAGTAGCCCTGACCGTCCATGCGTTCGTGATGCGCTCCAACGAGGATAGCGCTCGACTGAAAGGCCGGGACTTTGCTCAAAACGCGTTCGCCGTGGTACGGATGGAGGCGCAGCCTCTCATGCTCGGCCTGGCTGAGGGCACGGTCGGGCTTCTGCAACGTGAAGGCGGGAACGGTCACTAGGCCCACGTCGTGCATGATTGCCGCGCGGCGGATGATAGGCAGCTCAGTTTCTGGGAGCTTCATTCCGGTGGAGATGCGGTCTACCAAGGCGGCGACGCCGCGAGAGTGGCCGGCGAGGCGCGGAGATTTCAGTTCGACGAAGTCAGCGAATGTGAGCGCGGCATCGTCCAGTTGCGCCCCGTCGATGTACCGGTCTCTGGAGTCGGGCTCCATGGACAGCACCGTCTCCCAAACGCTCTGCTCTTCTTCTAGGGCCGCCCAGAAACTGGGTTTCTGCGAGAGGGAGAGGAACGCGTCCACCACGAGCGGATCGAAGGCCTTGCCTTTCCGCTCTGAGATCAACTTCCCGGCGGCCTTGCTACCGCCTGCCCGGTGGAGAATCTCGACGAGTGCCGCGACCGCCATGATGCGAGAAACGAGGGGAATCGTCTCTCCTCGAAGGCCGCGAGGCATTCCCTTGCCGTCCCACCTCTCCACGCAGGAAAGGAGGGCGTTCTGTACGCCTTGCGATAGCCGCAAGCGAGAGGCGATCCGTTGAGCCACCTCGCACTCCCCCGCTGCCCCGTCGCGCTCAAGCTCTCGGCTATGCACGAGGAAGTCCAGGATGCGTTTGGCGCGGGTGGCGAAAGATGCCCCAGAGGCGACGTGCTGGGCAACCCAGCCAAGCATCCCGAGTTCGTCGTCCTGGTTGCGGGTGGCCAGGTCGGCGATGGCGGCCATCTCGTCGCCGGCGAGGAAGGTGGCCATCTGGCTCGAGCTGCAGGTGCAACCGCCGTTCTTCACCAGGCTGGCGTAGTACAGGTCGCCCTTTTCCTGCGGTGACAGCTCGATCTCCTCGGCAAGATGCATGCTGATGTAGCAGGCACGCAGGCCGTGCTCTGCGGGCAGTCCCATCGCGAGATCGGAGGCCAGCGAGAACGCGCCGAGCACCTCGGCCAATCGGGTACGCTCCTGCGGCGCGATCCTTGAGCGGTCCATCATTGTCTTGGGCTGACTAGTAGCAGGGGGCCGCCATTCTGCGGCGGACGGTTCTAAGGAGCGGAGGGCTACTCCTCCTCCTCATCGTCATCGTCATCTTCTTCCTCGATGAGGCGCTCGCGACGCGTCATCCGGGCCTCGGTGCCTTCCTCCTCCCTTTCTTCCTCGGCCTCTTCTGGCCACTCGCGCTCCCACTCGGGCTCGGCGGTTGCCCGCTCCTCGACGTCGCCGTAGCGCAGCAAGGAGCCTCTGATGTAAGAGCGGTAGGCCTCGTGCGTTCTCGTTGGGAAGGAGAGCTTCCCGGCGTGATCGGGGTGCTGGAACGTCTCCTTGATGATCACTGTAATGGAGCCTTTGTCCACACTGGTAACCGCAGCGGCGTACCGGTTGCCCCCCTCCATCAACGACAGAAGACGGAGGGTCAGGCGGGGCTCCACTTCGCCCAGGTACTCTTCTTGGCTGCTCTTTACCAGCAGACTACGGCCTTCCACTATCAGCAGGACGGGGTCTCCCGGCGCGACCTTCGCCAGCACGTTGGGTGGGGCGGGCAGAGTCAGCGTCGTAATCCCCGTCTTCCCGGTCTCCTCAAGGAAGAGGTCAGGCGCGAGGTGGGCTCGCGGAGCGTGCGCCGTCTCAACGTTGGCGGCCTGAGCAAGGCGCTCCAGGTTGCGTCGGGCGATGGTGTTGGAGCGGTCCAGGTCTGCGGCACGCTGGTAGGTATCGCGTGCCTCCGCCAGCCGGCCCAGCTCCATGAGCGCCTTCCCCAGGCGGTTCAGCGCCTCCACATCGTTCGGGAACTGCTCGAGGAGCTCTCTGTTGACGGCGACCGCGCGCTCCCATTGGCTCGCCAGTGCCAGCGAAACCGCTTCGTTTGCCAGCTGTCTTCGGTGTCTTTCTGTCGTCTCGGTACGACCTTGCGTCATGCTGCTCCTTCAGAGTGCCAGTTGCATGGCTCGCGAATTTAGCGCGAAAGAGATTTCAGGCTACGGTGCGCATGTTCGCAGATCGCCTGATGGTATCTGAGCACCACTACGTGAACGGTGCTCTGCTCATCCTTATTCCCAGCCGATGATCCACACACAAAGCCCGGCGAGGCCGATAGTGGCGACAACCAGCGCAGCGGTCTGACGCGGCAAAAGCCCCACGTCCTTGGCCGAGAAAAGCAGGATGGCAACCATCGCCGCCGCGAGAACAAGCCAGGCGATCATCTGCGGGTGTTTTCGGGCCGTTTCGCGCCAGTTCATCCATCACCCCCTTCTAACGGGGCAGTATCATACACCAATTTTAACGCGCTTGGGCAACACCACCCTTGCCAAGACCGTGAAGAAATCGTTGGGATACGTCCCAAATGAGCCTGCTTAGCGTGCGCGACGGCTGCCGAGCGTCAAGAACCAGCCAACGGGTGGCCGAAGCCGCCGCTTGATCGAGGTACGATTGTCGCACGCGCTGTGTGAAGTCCAGCGGCTGGGACTCGAAGCGACTCAGCCCGCGGGGCCTATTGCGCCCCGCGGCGATCCGCTGAAGGCCGATCTCAGGCGGCAGGTCCAGAAGCACGATGAGGTCGGGTTCAAGACCGCTGGTGGCGAGGGCGATCGTGGCGGCGATGCGGTCGGCACTGATACCACGGCCCGCGCCCTGATAGGCCCAGGTCGATGGCGTGTAGCGGTCCGCCACGACCACGCCGCCTTGGGCGAGCCTGGGCCGCACAACATGGCTCATGAGCTGGGCACGAGCGGCGGCGATGAGCAGCAACTCAGCCTCCGCTGTTACCGGATAGCGCCGATCGACAATGAGTCGTCGGAGGATCCGCCCGAGCGGAGTGCCTCCCGGCTCTCGCGTCAGTAGAGCTTCGATGCCGCGGCGGCGGAGACGCAGCCAGAATGCTCGTGCTTGCGTCGATTTGCCAGCGCCATCCAGGCCCTCGAAGACAATGAAGCGTCCTATCGGGGGCAGGTGCTCAGGGGTCGTCGGGCTCCTCCTGAGGGCGGGTCCGCTGGATGGTGACAGACCGGTAGGGCTCGCGGCCGCGGCTGAAGGAATAGAGCTGGTACTCTTCGGCCAACTGGTGTTGCAGCCGCCGGACGTAGGCGTTCTGCGGGGCCAGTTCGAGGGCGCTGTCCTGCTCTAGCACCCGCTGAATCACCACCTCGGTTTCCTGAAGCGCCTGCTGCACAGGGTCCACGCTTCCGGCGCCTCGAAATGTCATCAGAAACTGCTCGAGCTGCGGCAAGGCGCTGCTCTTGACGACATAAACCGGCACTCCTGCGCCTTCGGCCGACCGGATGATGGGGGGCTTCCGCCGGTAGAACGCGCGGGAGGTGACCAGCACCTCCGCGTCTTGGAGGCTCTCCACGATGGCGATGGGGATGTGTAGCTCGTGGGCCGCGCGCTCCAGGCCGTTGCGATGGACGCCAAACGACAGGAGACGCAAGGCGTGGTCCTGTGAGCCTTCGGAAGGCTCGGCCCGCTCGCCGCGTCCCCGTGCGATGGTTCCCCGGCTGGGCATCGCCGCGGCCCTGCCGGCTTCCCGATGCACGTTCCCTTCCTCGTCCCGCCACCGGAGCTCGGGAGCCATGCGCCGGCCGCGGAGCAGCGCGTCCACTGTCTCGGCCACGTTGTCGTGCACGGCCACGCGGTCGAAGCCCTGAATTTCGACGATGATATCGAAGGTGGGAGGGGCTTTCCGCTCCAGCACCGTCTTTTGCGTGCCGCGACGCCGGGCTTCTTCGTCGCCGAGCGTCACCGCCTGAATGCCGCCGATAAGGTCGGACAGCGTGGGGTTGAGGACGAGGTTGTCGAGAGTGTTGCCGTGGGCTGTCCCGACGAGCTGCACGCCGCGCTCGGCGATCGTGCGGGCGGCTACCGCCTCCAGCTCCGTCCCGATCTCGTCGATGACGATGACTTCGGGCATGTGGTTCTCGACGGCCTCGATCATGACTGCGTGTTGCAGGTTTGGCGAGCGCACCTGCATTCGGCGGGCTGAGCCGATGGCGGAGTGTGGGATATCGCCATCGCCCGCGATCTCGTTGGAAGTGTCGACGATGATGACTCGCTTGCGCGCGTCGTCCGCCAGCACACGCGCCACCTCGCGCAGAACAGTGGTCTTGCCGACGCCGGGCCGCCCGAGCAGCAGGAGGCTTTTGTCGGAGCGCACGAGGTCCTCGATGATATTGATGGTCCCGTAGACGGCGCGGCCGACACGACACGTGAGGCCGACGATACGGCCGCTGCGGCTGCGGAAGGCGGAGATGCGATGGAGCGTCCGCTCGATACCGGCGCGGTTGTCATCACCGAAGTGGCCGATGCGCGCCACGACGTACTCCAAGTCCGCGTGGCTGACCTCCTCCGTGCCGAGACAGATCTCGTGCCCTGGGAAGCGCGCCGATGGCAGCCGGCCTAGGTCCAGCACGACCTCCAGCAAGTCGGATAGCTCCTCGCTCTCCTCAAGAGCGGCCCTGAGATGTGGGGGCAGCGTCGCCAGAAGGGCGCCCAGATCGTCAGTGATGCGCAGCTGCATCCGACCTCAGGCGCGCACGGGCACTAAGCGTGCTTGCGGCACGCGGACGGCCAATGGTTTCACCAGGGAAACGTAGGCAGCAACCGGGCTGAACGCGAGGTCTTCCAGCGCCCCTGCAGATGCCTGGTACTCCGGCACGAGGCAAAGGACGACCTGACACCGAAGCTGCTGGAGTCCGAAACGCACGAGATCCTCCGCCGGGGCGGCGGGCGTGGCCAACAGGTCGAGAAAGCCGGTCCGTCCTTCCCTCTGGACCGACAACCACGCCTGAGTCCCGTCTTGGATGAGCAGCCACTGCCTCGTCCGCCGACCGGCGACCCGTCGGTCTCGCGTTTCCTGCCATTCCTGTAGCGTTAGTCCCTCTGCCTGTCGAACCCATGCCGGAGCCAGGGATGTGTAAAGCCGGAAGAGGTCGGGGGCATCGTTGCGCCTTCGTGGGCGAAGGCCGGAAGGCGCTTCAGCTTCGCTGATGAGGGGATGCAACGCCACAAAGAGCGTCTCACGCAGGTATGGCACGTATCCCGCCCGGCGAGCGGACGGCAGGAGGGGGCTCTCTTCGGGCAGGCGGAGGAAGACCTTTTGGACGCCCTGGAGCCCGGCCTCCCGCGAGAGGGACTCCAGCAGCGGCAGGGACACCTCTTCGTGGTCTTCGCCGCCGAGCAGGAGCGCTTCGACCTCCCAAATGCTCGGCCCGGTCTTCTGGCGAGCCGCGAGGAAGCCACGGAGATCGTTGCCTTCGTAGCAAACCCAGGCCCGGCTGTGTCCTTCGATGGGCAGCATCCGCTCGAGCAACGAGCCGATCAGGGCAGGGCCGGAGGGGTCGCCGCTGAGCCGGCTCCGGGGCTTGGCGGCGTTCCACCAGCCGGCTCCGCCTGTGCGGCTCATGAGGGCCAACAGGTCTGTGGGGCGCAGGGCCCGGACGGTCGTTCGAATCGTGGTGGGTAGCATCAAGAAGCGTCCGCGTTCACGAGGTCCAGAAAGTAGCGGTGCACGCGCAAGTCGGTGGTCAACTCTGGGTGAAACGCTATGACTACGAGCGAGCCCTGGCGCGCCCCGACGATGGTCCCATCGGGCAGGCGGGAGAGCACCTCTACGTCGGGCCCGATACTCTGAATGAGGGGCGCTCGGATAAAGACGGCGTGCAGGCGGCCGACCCCAGCGAACTGCACGTCGGTCTCGAAGGAGTCGACCTGGCGACCGAATGCGTTGCGTTCCACGCTGATATCCATAAGCCCGAGCGTTTCGTACGGAAGATCGGTCGCCTCGCGAGCCATGACGATCATTCCGGCACACGTTCCTAGGACCGGCATCCCCGCCCTCGCCCTTTCGCGGATCTTGGGCAACAGCCCGTACGCCGCCATGAGCTTGCTGATGGTCGTGCTCTCGCCGCCCGGGACGATGAGGCCTTCGATTCCGTCCAGGTCGCTGACCTGACGCACCTCCACCGGCTCCACGCCTAGGCGCCGAAGCGCGGCTATATGCTCCGCGAAGTCACCTTGCAGAGAAAGCACTCCGATGCGGGCCATTCCTACCGTCCATTGAGATCTTCACCGCCGAATGCCGTCACTCGGCAACGTCCTCTCCCTCTATAAGCAATGAGAGTTCCCGAACAGTCAGTCCAGCTTGATCGAGGATGGAGTCTAGCGTGCGCGGGGGAATCTGCCGCTGACCCGCTACAAGCGTCACGTTTCGCTGCCGACCACGCCATACGCCTCGGTACTGCATGTGGCTGCCTTGCTGTCGCTGGAGCTGAAACCGGCCCTCTCCAAAGCCAAGGCGACTTCACGCACTGAGTAGCGACGGGGCATGAATCAACAGCAAGTGCAAACGTGGCTCGCCCTCAATCGGTTGGTACAGGACCTCCAGCTCTTCCGGAGGAGTGGCGCTCAAATAGAGCTCAACAGCCTCCCGCAGCATGGCCTTAGCGTGCTCTTCGGAGTCGCCTTGGGTCGTCACATTGTATTCGAGGCTAAGGGCTACCCACTGATCGCTCTCAGCGTCCTTGAACACCACAGCGTGAATTCGTTGTTCGGCCATGGTCTTACCATCCCCTCGTGGCCATCAGTTGTTCCGGCGCGAGCGAGCGCACATCTAGACCGGGCATAGGCTTTCCGAGACCCTTGGAGACCTCGGCGATGATCGCCGGGTCCTTGTAGTGCGTGACAGCGTCGACGATCGCCTTAGCACGGCGCCCCTGCTCTCGGATACGGATCTCGGGAGGCTCGTCCTCGCTCGCTTTGAAGATGCCAGAGCCGACGAATACGCCGTCCGCGCCAAGCTGCATCATCATGGCCGCATCCGCCGGCGTGGCGATGCCGCCGGCGGTGAACATGACCACCGGCAAGCGCCCCAGTTCCTTGACCTCGCGCACGAGCTCGATCGGCGCCCCTAGGGTCTTGGCCTCGCTGTACAGCTCGTCATCGGACATATTCTGAAGTTTGCGGATTTCGTCCATCACCATGCGCATGTGGCGGGTCGCCTCGACGATGTTCCCGGTGCCTGCTTCGCCTTTTGTGCGGATCATGGCCGCTCCCTCGGCGATGCGTCGCAGGGCCTCCCCGAGGTCGCGGCAGCCGCAGACAAACGGCACGGTGAATTGGTGCTTATTGATGTGGTGGAGCTCGTCAGCGGGCGTGAGCACCTCGGACTCATCGACGTAGTCGACGCCGATCGCCTCGAGCACCTGGGCCTCGACGAAATGGCCGATCCTGGCCTTGGCCATCACTGGGATCGTCACGGTCTCCATGATCTGGAGGATCAGCGCCGGGTCGCTCATGCGAGCGACGCCTCCGGCGGATCTGATGTCGGCGGGGACGCGTTCCAGGGCCATGACGGCGCAAGCTCCCGCCTCCTCAGCGACACGGGCGTGCTCAGGGGTGACGACATCCATAATGACGCCGCCCTTTAGCATTTGCGCCAGCCCTCTTTTGAGTGCCCAGGTCCCCTTTTCCATGGTAACAACCTCCATGGCAACATTAGCCGGTGCAATTATTGTAGCATAGCGCCTTGATTTGAGGGCGAATGGGGCAGTTCGCCGCGATTGACAACCATTGTGACGCTCACTACAATCGCCGCCGATGTCTTGGGGGTTAGGGAGCGCACCGCAACGTCTACGACAAGCCTGGCTCTAGCACACGGCACCGGCATGGCACTCCTGCCTGGCCCGACCACACAGAAGGCGCTTGCCCTAGCGCTGGCTGTGACGTCGGGGCTCTGCGCTCAGGCCTGAGCAAGCTGCAGGCTCCGGGAGCGTCCTTGGCCTCAGAGCCGTCCGGAGTCGAGTCGCATCGCGGGCCACGCCCCGGCGATGTCATAGTCCGGCGCCCCCGGGTGCGCCGCCAGCGCCTGCGCCGGGTGCTGGGGATTCCGAGCCTATATGGGATAGGCTACGGGAACGTCGGCTCCTCCATTTACTACGCCCTCGGCATCACTGCCGTAGCGGCGCTGGGGGCCACCCCGCTTGCCCTGGCGATTGCCGGGCTGTTCTTCGTGTTCACTGCTCTCACGTACGCCGAGGGGACTGCCATGCTGCGTGAAGCAGGCGGCGCGGCGGCTTTCGCGCGGCAGGCCTTCAACGAGCTCACGAGCTTCATTGCCGGGTGGGCCCTCATGCTGAGCTACGTGGTCGTTATCAGCGTCTCGGCGCTCACGGTGGCTCCCTACCTCGGGTATTTCTACGAGCCGTTCAAGACCAACCCTGCCTGGACCACCAGCGTCGCTCTCGCCATCGTTGTCTGCATAGCCGCACTGAACTTCATCGGCGTGCGTGAGACCGGCTTTGTCAGCGTCTCCGCGGCCCTCTTTGACCTAACCGTGCAGGTGACCCTGGTGCTTCTCGGCATTGTCCTGTTGTTCGACGCGGCCTTGATAGTCCGCCATGTCACCGATTTCTGGCCCGATACGCAGAGCCTTGCCTACGGCGTCTCCATCGCCATGGTGGCCTATATCGGCCTGGAAAGCGTAGCTCAGGTAGCCGAGGAAACGCGCATCCCAGAGCGACGAGTGCCGCGAGCTATGCTGCTGGTCGTTGGCACGGTGATCGCCATGTATGCCGGGGTCAGCCTTGCCGCTCTTAGTGCTATGACCCCGACTGAGCTGGCTACGACTTGGGCGAGCGCGCCGGTGGCCGGCATCGCCGCCAGCATCCCCGTGCACTGGCTGCGCAACGTTCTCCAGCCGCTGGTGGCGGTGTTGGCTGCTATCATCCTCACGATTGCCGCCAATGCCGGCCTCATAGGCGCGTCGCGTCTCGCGTATTCGATGAGCCTTCATGACGATATCCCCACTTTCCTCGGCAGGTTGCATGGACGCTTCCGCACGCCTTACGTGGCGGTCCTACTATTCTCCGGTGCATCCGTGCTTGTCGTGCTCCCTGGGTACTGGTCGCCCCTGATCTTCCAAAACATGGGCGCCTTATACGGTTTCGGTGCGATGCTGGCCTTTAGCCTTGCCCATGCCAGCATCATTGTGCTGCGCTGGCGACGTCCAGACATCCCGCGCCCCTTCAAGCCCTGGGGCTCGGCGCGTATCGCCGGTCGTGAGTTGCCGCTGACAGCCGTCCTTGGGCTGCTGGCCACCGCAGCGGTCTGGGGTATCGTTGTCGTAAGTCAGCCCTACAGCCGGTGGGTCGGGCTTGCCTGGATCGCACTGGGCTTGGTGCTGTACGCAGCGTATCGCTGGCGGCGACACTTGCCCCTCGTCGCTACGAGACAACCGGTTTAATAGAAATACGGGCAGACCGGCGAGCGGCGGTTCCTCCCAAACGATGTAAACTTGAGGGTGGGCGTTCCTTGAAGATGACGATGCTCCACAAACCTAAGCGAATCCTGGTGCCGAGCAACGGGAGCCCG
>Ga0214473_10004609_pt1 | contig 16576 bp, 13 predicted proteins | sample RVTome_7_FD_203509 | JGI IMG/M metagenome (GOLD analysis project Ga0214473, IMG submission 203509) | Soil microbial communities from uranium-contaminated site in the Upper Colorado River Basin, Wyoming, United States - RVT98D197 | ecosystem: Environmental > Terrestrial > Soil > Contaminated >... | reverse complement strand
TCGTGGGCGACGTGATGAGCACGCCGCTCGACTACGCCAAACCGCTCTGGCATTTCTACTACATCCCGAACTACGGCTCGGGATCGGCCGTCATCGCCCGGCTGCACCATTGCCTGGGCGACGGGGTGGCGCTGATGCGGGTGATGCTGGGGCTGGCGGACACGGCCGAGACCGAGGTCGCGTCGCCCCAAGGCGGAATCCCCCACCGAACCGGGCTCGCCGGCCTGGCGTGGGCCGCGGGGAGTGCCGTCGGCACGCTCGGCAAGCTGGTGGGCGTCGGTCTCTTCCGCGATCCGCGGACCGCCCTCAAGGGCGACCTCGGAGCCCGCAAGTGCGCCACGTGGTCGCGGGCCGTCGCGCTGGATGAGGTGAAGGAGATCGGCCGCGCCCTGGGCGGGACGGTGAACGACGTGCTGTGCACCGCGGTGACCGGGGCGCTCCGCACGTACCTCCAGAAGTATCAGGCGGTGAAGCCGGGCCTCACGCTCCGCGCGGTGGTGCCGGTGAACATGCGGCCGCCCCACGAGCCCCCCGACCTCGGCAACAAGTTCGGCCTCGTGTTTCTGTCCTTGCCGGTAGGGGCCCGGCGGGCGGTGGACCGGCTGCACCAACTCAAGCGGCGGATGGACGGGATCAAGCGGTCGGGCGAAGCCGCCGTGGTGTACGGCCTGCTCAGGATTCTGGGCAGCACCGCCGCCGCGGTCGAAATGGGCGTGGTGAACCTGTTGGGCCGGAACTCGACGGCGGTGATGACCAACGTGCCCGGCCCGCGCGAGCCGCTGTACCTCTGCGGCTGCCGGATCCAGGATCTCATCTTCTGGGTACCGAGGTCGGGCCGGCTGGCGCTGGGCGTGAGCATGCTGAGCTACGCCGGCGCCGTGCGGCTGGGTGTGGCCGCGGACCGGCGCGTGATTGCGGACCCCGAGGCCATCGTCGACGGATTCCATCAGGCCTTGGAGGAGCTGACCGCGGAAGCGCGCCGGCCCGATCCCCGGGATCGGGACTTGAAGGCGGCGGACGAAGCACTCACCGCAAGCAGCATTCACCGATAGTTGGTGCCCCGGGCGGTCCCTCCGGGCGCGCCGGCCTCTCCCCTCGCCCGAAGGGAAAGGGGGACAGGGGGTGAGGACGGCGCGGCGGGGACGTGTACTTTCCCCACCCCCGGCGATAATTCGATGACGCTCGCGCACGTGAACCCAGGCAACGTGACCCGCAGGTCGTATTCCCCGTTGCCGAGGTTCTCGGGCCGAGCGTATGTTGCAGCAGACACAGCCGGAGAGATGGGTATGGTGGTCCGCCCACCGGTCACCGCCGAAGAGCTGTTGCTCACGAGTCGCAACTTCGAGCTGGTCCGCGGCGAGCTGGTCCCGGTGACGCCCGCGGGGCGAGAGCACGGGGTGCTATCGGCGTACCTGGCGCTAGAGCTCACCCTGTTCGTCCGCGCGCACCAATTGGGCCGGATCTACACCGACGGCGTGGGCTATACCCTCTTCAGGAACCCGGATACGGTGCGCGGGCCCGACGTGAGCTTCGTGTCCCGGGATCGCGAAGCCACCCTGAAATCCGTGCGCGGGTTCATCCCGGGCGCGCCTGACCTCGCGGTCGAGGTGCGTTCACCTGACAACACGCTGGCCGAGCTTTCGGTCAAGGCCAACGAATACCTCGAAGCTGGTGCCCGGATGGTCTGGATCGTGGACCCGCCCACGCGGACCGTGCAGGTGATGCGGCCGGGGCGGCCCGCCGTGACCCTGTCCCTGGACGACGTGCTCGACGGCGGCGACGTGCTGCCGGGGTTCTCGCTTCCAGTCTCGCGGTTGTTCGCGGAGCTGGACTAGCGGCCTACATCGAAATCGACCCCTTCCGAAACTCCGTCCGCGCCAGCCAGGCGTTGATCAGCACCGGCCGCCCCGCGCGTGCCTCGGCCCGGGCCCGCGCCAGGGCCGGACGGATCTCCTCGTTCCGCCGCACCAGGATGCCGACCGCGCCGTAGCCCTCGGCTACGAGGTGATAGTCGCTCCGGCGCAGCACCGTCCCCACGTCGTCCCCCAGGATCTCCCGCTGCTCCCGCGCGATCTGCTCCCACGACGCGTCGTTCCCCACCACGGCGATCACCGGCAATCCGTGCCGCACGCAGGTGTCCAACTCCGCCAGGCTGTAGGCCGCGGCACCGTCGCCGTACAGAATCCAGACTTCGGAATCGGGGTGCGCGAGCTTGGCGCCGAGCGCGAACCCGCCGCCTACTCCCAGCGTACCGAACACGCCGGGATCCAGATGCCGGAGCGGCCCCCGGGCCTGCACCACGTACGACGCGGTGGCCGCGAAGTCGCCACCGTCCAGCACGAACACCGCGTCGTCGGCCGCGATCCGGTCCACCTCCGCCAGCAACGCCAGCGGGTTGACGAGGTCGCCGGTTTCCGTGGCCTGGCGGCGGATCTCCGCCTCGCGTTCGGCGTCCCGCTCCCGGAGCGTGGCGAGCCATCCCGGCCACGCCGGACGCGGCGACGCGTGAGGCGCCAGCCCCTCGAGGAACGCGCCCGCATCCCCCAGCGCCAGCACGTCCGGCCGGCGGTTGCGCCGCGCCTCCGCCGCGCTCCGATTGGCGGCGATCACCCGGGCCGCGTGATTGATGTGTCGCCCGTAGTCCAGCCGGAAGTCGCAGGGCACGCCGGCCAGGATCACGAGGTCGGCCTGGCGCAGCGTTTGGCGGCGGGCGTGTCGCAGCAGCAGCGGATGCGATCGACCGAGCAGGCCGCGCGCCATGCCGGACAGATAGACCGGGATGCCGAGCGCGCTCACCGCGCCGGCGATGACCTGGACCTGGGCGGCCTGGATCACCGCCTGGCTGCCAACCAGGAGTACGGGGCGGTCGGAGCGGGCGAGGAGGGCGGCGGCGGCTCGCATCGCGGAGGAGGGCGGCGATGCCACCCGAGCGTTGTCGCGGGCGGCGCGAATCAGAGGGGAAAGCGGCGATGCCACCCGCGCGTTGTCGCGGGCTGAAAGCCCGCGCTCGGCGGCGGCGCGTCCTGAAGGACGCTCGGCGGCGGCATCGAAGAGCCGATTCAGGTGTCGCCGGACGTACCACCGTTCCAGGCGGGCGCGGAGCGAGCCGGGCGGCTTGGTGCCCGCGTCGTACCAACTCCGCACGATACGCTCGTCGTAGAGCAGGTCCACCGGGCATTCGATGAACACCGGTCCCGGGACGCCCCGCACGGCAGCGGCGATGGCGGCTTCGAGGAGCGGCGTGAGATCCCGCACCCGGTTGGCGCGGCCGGTCCATTTCACGTGCGGCCGCAGGGAGGGCACCTGCTCGATGTCCTGGAGGGCGCCGCGCCCGGACAGGATCGTCGGAGCGGCGCCGCCGATCAGCACGACGGGCGACTGGGCGAGCCGGGCATTTGCGATTGCGGTGATCGAGTTGGTAACACCGGGCCCCGCCGTGACCGCGGCGACGCCCGGAGCCCCGGTGAGCCGGGCGGTCGCGTCGGCCGCGAACACGGCAGCCGCCTCGTCCCGCACGTCCACCACGCGAATCCCGGCCCGCTTCGCCGCGGCGAGGATGGGCGAGATATGGCCGCCGCAGAGCGTGAAGAGCGACGCGACTCCGTGACGCGCGAGCGTCGCGGCGATCCGGTCGCCGCCGTCCATGCGGCCTCAGCCCGTCATCGCGCCGGCCGACGCCTTCCGGCCCGCGCGGGTGACCTTCTCCGGGCACACGTCGGACGTCTGGATCAGCTTCGCCATCATGACCGCCCGCTCGGCCAGCTGGCGCGCCCCGTCGTGCAGGTCGGCGCTCTCCCGGACGATCGCCACGTTCCGCTCCATGTCCTCGGCCTCCCACCCCCGGCTGTGCGCGATGAAGGGGAACTGCGGAAACACACAGCCCAGCTCGGCGAAGAACATCAGCATCTGGCCGGCCACGCTCTGCACGTTGTCCTGGCCGCCCGTGATGATGAACGACGCGACCTTGTTGCGCAGCATCACGCGGTTCCGGAGGGTGATCTGGTTCTGGACGCAGTTCAGCCGCTCCGCCATCCGGAAGTAGAGCGAGCTGGCCGCCCCCCAGCGGATGGGCGTCGCCACCAGGATCACGTCGGCCCAGAACACGATCCCCTCGTACACCCGCTCCATCTGGTCCTCGGGGTCCATCTGGGTGATGGAGCAGGGCCAGGTGCAGGCGTGGGCGCTCTTGGAGTAGTACCCCTCGCACGGCCGGAACTTGAGGTCGGTGAGCCGCAGCAGCCGGGTCTCGACGCCCAGCGCGGTTCCGGCGTGGTCCAGCGCGCTCTGGAGCAGGGCTTCCGAGGTCGAGTACCGCGGGTTCGCCCGGTCCATGCTGGTGGTGGAGATCCCCAGCACCCGGATGGGTCCGGGCTCCCGGCCCGGCTTCCGCTCCAGCGGGTGCGGCTGGTGCGCCGGCTTATGCCGTCGCACCGCCGGCGTGAGGTTCACGAAGAGGTGGCCGCGTTCCTCCTTCAGTTCGTGCTGGGGCACCTGGTCGGCCTCGTACCCCGGCTCGCCGTGGCCCTTCACCCGGTGGTACTTGTAGTGGTGCCACGGGCACGTGATGAAGTCGCCGTCCAGCCGCCCGTCGCCCAGGGGGCCGCCCGCGTGGTTACACACGCCCGACACCGCGCCAAAGACGCCGTTTCGGTACGACAGGGCGATGGGCGTGCGGCCGGCCACGATCTGCCGGAGCGGCGGCTGCCTCAGCTCCTCAACCGGACCGAGGTCGTGCCAGGCGGGGTCGGGCATGGATTCGCTCCAGGCGGATCTGCGGTTAACGGCCTTGGCCTGTTTGAGAATCGTACTCGGAACCCGGTCAGGGAGCCGGGAACGCGATGTTGAGTCCAACCCCTCAACCGCTCAACCGCTCAACCGCCGACCCCAGGCGCTCGATTTCCTCGTCGTTGGTATAGCACGCGCACCCGGCCCGGATCAGCCCTTCCGGGTGGAGGCCGAATCGCTCGACCACGGTGTGGGCGTAGAAGTCGCCGTGCGAGAGGAAGAGCCCCTGCTCTGCCAAGCGGCGGGCCGCGTCGGTCGAGGCCACATCGCGGATGGTGAACGCGGCGGTCGGGGTGCGGGGCGCGTCGGGTGACGGGCCGTAGCGGGTCACGCCGGGCATTCCCCCCAGCGCGTCCCACAGCCGCCGGAACTGCAGCCGGCTCCGCTCCTGGAGAGCCGTGTAGGTAGCAGCCAGGCGGGCGCGGAGGTCTCCGTCGCCACTCGCGAGCCCGGCCAGCCACTCGACGGCGGCCGCGGCGCCCACCACGCCCTCATGATTGAGCGTGCCGGTCTCGGCTCGCTCCGGCGGCTCGTGCGACGCCGGGATCAGGCGGGGGAAGTCGAGCGCGGCGATGAGGTCGCGCCGGGCCCACAGGACGCCGACGTGGGGCCCGTAGAACTTGTAGGCCGAGCAGACGAAGAAGTCGCAGTCGAGCGCCGCGACGTCGGGCAGCGTGTGCGGGGCCGAATGGACTCCGTCCACGTAGAGGAGCGCCCCCGTCGAGCGGGCCAGCGCGCGCGCCCGGGCGAGGTCGTTGATCGTGCCCAGCGCATTGGAGGCCGCGCCCACCGCCAGTACCCGGGTCCGGGGCGAGAGCTTGCGTTCGACGTCGTCCCAGTCGAGCTGCCCGTCTTCGGTGCGCAACGCCGCGCGCCGCACGCGCACGCCGCGCTCCCGTTCGAGCGCGGTCCACGGCGCCACGTTGGCGTGATGATCGAGTTCGGTGGTGACGACCTCGTCGCCCGGCCCCCAGTCGCGGGCCAGGGCCCGCGCCGCGTGCATGGTGAGGGCCGTCATGTTGGCGCCGAAGACCACCTCGTCGGGCGCGCCGTGGAAGAACGCCGCGAACACCCGCCGGGCGTGCTCGAACGCGGTGTCGGTTTCGGCGCTGGTGGGATAGGCCCAGTGGGTATTGGCGTTGTGGTGGTAGAGGTAGTCGAGGATCGCCTCGCCCACGGCCCGGGGCACCTGGGTCCCGCCGGGGCCGTCGAAGTACGCCACCGGATGTCCCTGGTGCCGGCGCTCCAGGGCCGGGAAGTGAGACCGGATCTCGTCGGTCGAAGCGACGCGGCTCGATGCGAGGGCCAACGGGGCGGGAGGCATGGAGGAGAACGTACCGGAGGTGATATCGGTATCGCCAGTGGACGCGGCGTAAAGCCGCGGCTCGGCCATCGGTCGTCAAAGACGACTCGACGTCGGCCGCTTCACGCGGCAGCTGGCCGAGCCGCGGCTTCATGCCGCGGATCGCGCGCGATGCATCTCCTTACTGCGCCGTCGTCCTACCAGATCTGCTTGAGCACCACCGCGATGCTGGCCGCCGCCGACAGCACGAGGATGGCGGGGCGGATGTACCCGCGGTCCAACACGCGCGCCACGCGGTGCGAGACGAGGTAGCCCGACAGCACGGCGGGCACCAGCGCCACCGCCAGCTTCATCTCGTGCATGCCGAACAGCCCCTTGGCGGCCAGCCACACGATCGTCATGGTGATCCCGACCAGGAAGTAGGCCGAGAGCGTCCCGCGGATGCTGGGTCCCGGTTCCCGCTGGTACACCAGCGCGATGGCCGGGCCGCCGATCGCGACCACGGTTCCGATGAGCCCGGAGAGGAATCCCGCCCCGACCAGCACCCCGGGCTTCGGTGGGAAATGGAGCCCCGAAGCGGTGAGAGCCACCGCGACCAGCACGAACAGACCGGACACCATCGCCAGCCCTTCGGGCGGAAGGGACGTGAGTACTTCCACGGCGGCCCAGATCCCGAAGACCCGGCCGCCCAGAGCCCAGCTCAGGTCGCGCCACCGCACGTCGCGCCGCTCGCGCACCATGATGAGGGTGGTGATCGAGATGGTGGCGGCGAGCACCGGCCCGGGCACCAGGTCCGGCGCGATGAGCAGGAGAAACGGAACCGAGAAGACCCCCAGCCCGAAGCCGACCGATCCCTGGAGCACCGCTCCCAGGGCCACGATCACGAATACGAGCGGGAATACGGCGGGGCTCACGCTGGCGGAATCATCGCCGGCCTCACCGATCCGGGCAAGCGCAGCGCGCAACGAGAAGGGCCCGGCTTGAAGCCGGGCCCTCGAAGTTCGCTGCCGTGCCAGCGCCGTTACCTGCCGCGGCGCGACGGCCCTCCGCTCGACGGCCGGGACGGCGCGCTCCGCGTGGGCGCGGGCGCTCGCGGGGCCGGACGGGCCGACGGACCGCGGGACGAGGGTGTCGGCGACGGGCGCGCACTGGGCGTCCGGCCGGACGACGGGGCCGGACGGGCCGACGGCGAACGCCGCCCGCCGGACTCGTTGCTCGGCGCGGCCCGACTCGGCGCAGGCATGCCGCGCGGCTCCACCTCGCGGATGGGCGTCCGGCTCGGACGGGCGGTGCTGCCGGTGGCGGGCGATGCGCCGCGGCTCGACCCCGGAACATTGTCGTTGGTCCGCCGGGCAGCCGGCGCATCGTTCGCGATGGCCAGGCCCCGCGGGGGCGTCACCGACGGCGTGCGCCGGGGCTCGACGTCGGACCGGCGCTCCAGCGTCCCCACGGGCCGCTCCGATTCCGTCGCCGGCACCGCGGTCGCGGTGCGACGCGCCGGCGACGGCAGCCGGTACGATCCATCATCCAGCCGCTCGCCCACGGGCGTGTGCTCGCCGTCCGACTCCGACTGGCTCAGCTGCCGGCGGCCGGGCGTGGCGGCGGGACGAGAGGCCGGCGGTCGAGCCGGGGAAGCGCCTCGGGAGGGCGTGCTGCCGGTGCCCCGCCGTTCCGGCGTGGCGCGCGGCGCGGGCGAGCGGGTCCCGCCCGAACCGGCGGACGGCTGACTCGTCGGGCGACGGCCCGGCGCCGCCCGCGTCCCGGGCGCGCTCCCACCCGCCGGCGTCGCGGTCGCGGGGCGACGCCCGCTGGGCGCGACACCCGTCCGGCTGGGCGACCGAGCCGAGCCGGTCGCGAGCGTGCGACGGCGGGCTCCCACCGGGTTGGGCGCCAGTCCGTACCGGTCGTCGGGAGACTTGAAGGTGTAGCCGCGTCCCAGCGTCCCGCCGGGGGCGCCGTAGTACACGTACCGATTGGGCCCGTAGTATGGATTGGCGTAGTAGACCGGCGTGTAGTACGAGAACGGGTAGAAACACCCGCCCCAGCAGGGCGACGGATACCACCACGGGTCCCACGGATCCCAGTACCACGGATCGTAGAAGTGGCGCCGGTATCCGTACCCGCGGCCGAATCCGAATCCGACGTGAATGCTGAAGCCGCTGCCGCCGTACCAGGAATGGCCGTCGTAATACGGATCATAGAGGCCGGGGGAGTACCAGTCGTCCCCGCCGCCGTAGGCGACGTCGTAGCCGCCCACGACGTACCGCACCACGTCGTAGTCGAACCGCCCGCCGTTGGTGAGCTGCCCCACCAGCGCCACGAGGTCGGCCTCGGGGTCGCCGGTCATGTTCCAGTCGGCGGCGCGGTAGTCCCAGTGCCCGTTCACCACCAGGGCGTCGAACCGATACGGATCCGGCGAGAGCGCGGCGAACACGGTGCCGGCGCCCGAAGTCTCGTAGACCTGGAACGCTTCCCGGTCGCCGCGGCCGCGGATCTCGTAATCCTGGCCGGCGCGAATGAAGTTGTCGTCGAAGGGATCGAGCGGGAACAGGGCCCGCACCCGGCCGTTGGGCTCGACATGCAGCACGACGAGGTAGCCGTCGTCCGCCGCCCGGGTGTACGCCCGGATCTTGTCGCCGCGATCGAGCGTACCCTGGCGGTTGAGCCAGACGCGAAGGGCCTGCGGGGGGGCCGGCACAGCCGGCGTCATCGCCGGCGCGGCCGGACCGATCAGGGCGAAAAGGAGCGGAGCGAGCATGGCACCCTCCCGGGCGACACTGCGTTCGACTCCGTAAGATAGCGAGATGTATGCCAAACGGTAAGTCACATTGCTACAACAACTTAACCATGCCGTTGGTGGTGGGTTTCGTCCCCTTTTAGTGACAGCGATGGGTTGAATCGTGAAACGTGAAACGTGAAACGTGAAACGGGCTCAGGTCGCACCGTTTCACGTTTCACGTTTCACGTTTCACGGCAGTTTGCAGTTCTAAAAGAACCCGAATCCCGGCATCGCCATCCCGTGCTTCCGGAAGTTCGCGACGATTGATCCGGCGGTCCACACGGTGTGCATGTGCAGCTCATCCCACACCTGCCACCGGGGCATCTGGTTGCCGAACAGCGACACCGTTTCCGCCCGCCCCGCCGGCGTTTGCCCCTTGAGGGCGTTTTCGGCCCAGTCGTAGATGCCGTTGACGTACTGCTTGAGGCCGGCCCGGGTGGTAAACGTGGCGGCGCTGGTGTCGGGGACGCCAGCGGCGGGCGCGCCCATGACCCGGGTACCGAGCATGGCCACGGCACCGGCTGCGTGATGCACCTGGTGCGCGAAATCTCGTCCTTGCGTGTCGAAGGCCCGGTCGGCATAAAGGCGCTCGGGCATCGAGTCCGCGATCGTGAGTAACATCCGGCGCTGGAGCTGAAGCGCCTTCAGTTGGACGTTCTTGTAGCTCTCCGGCATGGCGCCACCGCCGCCCTGCTGCGCGGCGGCGGGAGCGGCAAGGGCGAGGGCGAGGGCGACAAGGGCAGTGCGCATAGGCGGGCTCCGCCGAAGGGGGATAGGCGAACTGTCGACTCGGAATAGCCCGTGTGTCAAGACTCCGGCGCAGTGGAACGGGCGTGAAACGTGAAACGTGAAACGTGAAACGATCGATCCGGGAGCAGGCGTTTCACGTTTCACGTTTCACGACTTCACCAGTCTCTCCCTCGTATACGCAATCAACCCACCCGCTTCCATGATTGCCTGCCGGGCTGCCGACAGCGGGGTCACGGGGAAACGCCGGCCGCTGGTCCGGTTCACCACCTCGCGCTCCGAGATCTCCAGCTCGTCTCCCGGCGCGGCTGCGATGGTCGGGCAGGTCACGACCGAGAGGCCGAGGTTGACCGCATTCTGGAGAAAGATGCGCGAGAAGCCGCGGGCCACGATCACCAGCGCGTGACCCTTCAGGCAGGAGGCTGCCTGCTCGCGCGATGAACCGCACCCGAAGTTCTTCCCGCCCACGATCAAACCACCGGCCGGAACCTGTCCCCCCTGGAGTCTGCCGTTGAACGCCGCGTCGTCGGCAAAGGCGTACTGCGGGGTCTCGGTGGGGAGCACGGTGGCCATGTACCGGCCGGGGTAGATCAGGTCGGTCGAGACGTCGTCGCCCACTACGTACACGACGGTGGCCATGGTCAGCGCCCTCCGTTCCGCGGATCGGTAATGACGCCCGTGACCGCCGAGGCCGCCGCGACCGCCGGCGAGCACAGATACACCTCGGATCTGGGGTTCCCCATCCGACCCTTGAAGTTCCGGTTCGTGGTGGACAGCGCCACCTCGCCGTCACCCAGCGCGCCCTCGTGCACGCCCAGGCACGGCCCGCATCCCGAGTTCATGACCACGGCGCCGGCGTCCATCAGGGTGGTGACGTAGCCCAGCTCCACCGCCTTCCGGTAGATCCGGGTGGACGCGGGGAACACGAGCATGCGGGTGTGGGGCGCGACCTTGTGGTCCCGCAGGATGTCCGCCGCGACCGCCAGGTCGTCCAGCCGGCCGTTGGTGCACGACCCGATCACCACCTGGTCCACCCGCTGTCCGGCGACCGCGGTCACCGGCTTCACGTGGTCCACCGCGTGCGGGCAGGCGACCTGGGGCGCCAGGTCGGTCACGTCCACCGTGAGCACCTGGTCGTAGGTCGCGTCCTCGTCGGGCAGCACCGGAGTCATGGGCTCCAGCACGCCGGCCTCGTCGCGCAGGTACCGCAGCGTCTCCCGATCGGCCGGCACGATGCCCGCCGTCGCGCCCGCTTCGACCGACATGTTGCACAGCACCAGCCGCCCCGACGTGGGCATCTCCCGGATCGTCTCGCCGTGGAATTCGAGGGCCCGGAAGTTGGCGCCCTCGGCCGTGAGCTGCCCGATCAGACTGAGGATCAGATCCTTGGGCCCCACCATCGGCCGGAACCGGCCGGCCACATCGATCAGGATGGTCGGAGGAACCTCGACGTTGAGCACGGCCCCCAGGGCCCACACGCTGGCCATCTCGGTGGCGCCGATGCCGAAGGCGAAGGCGCCCAGCGCCCCGTGGCTGGTGGTATGCGAGTCGGTGCCGACCACCACGTCGCCAGGCCGGACGTATCCGTTCTCGGGTAGAACCTGATGGCAGATGCCCCCGCGGTCGCCCCGGATGTCGTGGAACCGGTGGATGGCGTGCCGGGCCACGAACTCGCGGACCCGCTTCTGGTTGGTGGCCGTCTTGGCCGACTCGGCCGGCACCCGGTGGTCGAACACGATGGCCACGCGTGCCGGGTCCCAGACCCGCGGCTCGCGGGGCAGGCCCTGGTAGATCTCGAGGAACTGGTTGATCACCAGCGCCGCGTTCTCGTGCGACATCGCGAGATCCACCTGCGGCTCGACCACGTCGCCCGCCGCCACGCGCGTCCGGCCCGAGGCCCGCGCCAGGATCCGTTCCGCCACCGTCATGCCCATGGTAGCCTCCTCAGACGACGCCCTTTGCCTTGAGGGCGGTGAGCTCGGTTTCGGTCACTCCGACGCCCGCCAGCACCGCCGCCGTGTCGGCCGACAACCGGGGCGGCGACGCGGTGATCCGGCCCGGCGTCTTCTCGAACCGCGCAGTGAGACCGAACAGCGGCACGACGCCGATCCCCGGCACCGGGACGTCCTCCAGCACCTGACGGTGCCGCACCTGCGGCTGGCACAGCGCGTCCGCGAGCGCGAGGATCGCGCCGCTCGGAACGTCCCGGCGGTTCAGCAACTCCACCCATTCACCCGTGGAGCGTTCGACCAGCTTCGCCTCCAGCAGCGGGGTCAGCAGCTTCCGGTTCTGCTTCCGCACGTCACGCCGCTGGAATCGCGGGTCCGTCTTGAGCTCCGGCACGCCCAGCACGTCACACAGCGACTCCCACTGCTCCTGCTTGTTGGCGGCGATGTTGAGGTAGCCGTCGCCCGTCCGGAAGGTGCCGGACGGCGCGGCCGTGAAGTTGTCGTTGCCCATGGGCACGGGCTCCTGCTTCCCGATCAGCAGGTTCGCCGCCACCCAGCCCATGAGCGGCATGATCGAGTCCAGCAGGGCGACGTCCACCAGCTGCCCCTGGCCCGTGCGCTCGCGGTGGTACAACGCGGCCACGATGGCGAAGGCGGCGTTGAGTCCGCCCACCGTGTCGCAGACCGGGAACCCGGTGCGCAGGGGATTGAGCCGTTCGTCGCCGTTCACCGCCATCACGCCGGACAGGCCCTGGATGATCTGGTCGTACGCCGGTTTCAGCGCGTCGGGTCCGGTCTGCCCGAACCCCGAGATGGCGCAGTAGACGAGCCCCGGGTTGATGGCGGCCAGCACCGGATACCCGAGCCCCAGCCGCTCCATGACGTCCGGCCGGAAGTTCTCCACCAGGACGTCGGCCGTCTTCACCAGCCGCTTGAGGATGTCCTTCCCTTCGGGCGTCTTGGTATTGAGCGTCACGGACTTCTTGTTCGCGTTCTGCGCCAGGTAGCTGGTGCCCATGAGCTGATCGTTCAGCTCGGCCAGGATGCCCAGCTTGCGGGCCAGGTCGCCGTCCCGGGGATTCTCGATCTTGACGACTTCCGCGCCCAGGAGGGCCAGGTGCAGGGTGGCGAAGGGCCCCGCCAGCACGTTGGTGAGATCGAGGACCCGGATGCCGTCGAGGATGGACTTCGTCATACGGGCGCGGCGACCGGTATCGGGCCCGCCTGGTGCACGCGCCCCGGCAGGGGCCGGCCGAAGAACGTGGCGACATCGCGGGCGACGGCGATGAGGGCGTCGAGGTCCACGTCCAGCCGGCAGCCCTCGCGGTGCAACGCGTGGACGAGATCCTCGGTGGCGACGTTGCCGGCCGCCACGCGCGTGAAGGGGCACCCGCCCAGCCCGGCGAACGAGGTCTCGAACGTGGTCACGCCCGCCCGCCGGCCGGCGAAGATGTTGGCCATGCCGAGCCCGTAGGTGTCGTGGAAGTGGCAGGTGCACTCGACGTCCGGCGCCAGGCCGAGAACCGCGCCGAACATCCGCTCGACCTGCGCCGGGTAGGCGTGCCCCGCGGTGTCCGCCAGGCTGATCGTGCGGAAGCCGGCGTCGAGATACCGCCGCACCATGCCCAGCACGCGTTCCTCGGGCACCGGCCCCTCGTACCCGCACCCGAACGCCGATTGGACCGACAGCTGCACCCGCTTCCCCGCGGCCACGGCCGGCGCGGCCGCGCCGATGATCCGCCGGGTCGCCTCCTCGGTGCCCATCCCGGCATTCCGGCGGCTATGGGTTTCGCTGGCCGAGGCGCCCAGGCAGAACAGCTCGACCCCGCAGGCCAGCCCCCGCTCGACGCCCTTCTCGTTGAGCACCAACCCCGACAGCACCGCCGGCGACCGTTTGCCGGCGGTGAGCCGGCGGAACAGGGCATCGGTATCGGCCATCTGGGGGACCTTTTCCGGGTGCACGAAGGACCCGACCTGAATGACGTCCACCGCCGCATCCATCAGCCGGCGGATCCAGGTCTCCTTGGTGTCGAGCGGAACCACCTGCCGCTCCATCTGGAGGCCGTCCCGCGGGCCGACCTCGTGGAGCACGATCACCGCGCCACTCCCGCCGGCAACCGGGCGGCGACCGCCTCGGCCATTTCCATGGTGGTGTGCGTGCCGCCCATGTCGTAGGTCCGGACCCGGCCCTCGCGGATGACGTCGGCCACCGCCTCATCCAGCGCGGCCGCCCGGTCCCGCTCGCTCAGCCACTCCAGCATCATCTTCACCGCCAGGATCGTGGCGATGGGGTTCGCCTTGTGCTGCCCCGCGTGCTTGGGGGCCGAGCCGTGGGAGGGCTCGAACACGCCCAGCCGCTCGCCGATGTTGCCCGAGCAGCCGAAGCCGAGGCCGCCCACCAACTGGGCGGCGAGGTCCGAGATGATGTCGCCGTACAGGTTGGGCGCTACCAGCACGTCGTAGTTGAACGGGTTCTTGAGCAGCCACATCGTCATGGCGTCGATGTTGGCGTCGTCGAAGCCGATCTCCGGATAGTCGTGGGCCACGGCCTTGGCCACCTCGAGAAACAGGCCGTCGGTGGCGCGGACCACGTTGGCCTTGTGAATCGCGGTGACCTTCTTCCGGCCGTTCCGCCGAGCGAACTCGAACGCCGCCCGGACGATCCGCTCCGAGCCCGACCGCGTGTTCACCTTGCACGACAGCGCGTAGGCGTCGGGGGGGAGCGACGCGAACGGGGCGAAGGGCTTCGACAGGCGGCCCAGCGCGTCGGCCAGCTCTGGGGGAACCGGGGAGAACTCCACGCCGGCGTACAGATCCTCGGTGTTCTCGCGGAACACGACGAGGTCGATGCCCTCGCGGTAGTTGAGCGGGTTCCCCGGGTAGGCGCGGCAGGGGCGCAGGCACACGTAGAGGTCGAAGCGCTGCCGCATGCGGACGATGGGCGAACGGTACGTGAGGCCCCGCCCGCGGAGCGCCGGGCTCAACTCGGCCTCGGCCTCGCGCGCCGGCTTCGACGTGATGGCGCCGAACATCGCGGCGTCCACCGACTCGAGCAGGTCCACGGTCCGCGGCGGCAGGGCGTCGCCCTCGGTCCGCCAGAACTCCCACCCGATGTCCCCGGGCACGTATTCCGCGTCCAGGGCGAGACGGTCCAGCACCAGCGCCGCCGCCTCCAGCACCTCCACCCCGATCCCGTCGCCGGGAAGCCACGCAATCCGATACCGCGCCATGGTGGTCTACCTCCGTCTGGGCCGTTGCGTGAAACGTGAAACGTGAAACGTGAAACGGTCGTGAGCCCCACGTCGTTTCACGTTTCACGTTTCACGACTTTCCTCGCCCCTCGCCCCGCTCCGCGGAGCCGGGGAAGAAAAAAACCCGCCCGACCCCCAGCCGGTCGGGCGGGCACTTCTTTTTGGGACGGGCGGGTGGTTACGGGAGGGCCTCCACACTCCGCACCGCGGAGCAACCGACGGAGGCAAGTACCACCTCAGAATCCCGACCCGCGTGAATCCTAGCCTGGGGTTCGTGAAGTTTCGGGTAACTGCGTTTGAAGCATTCTTCGGATTCCCCGGGTCAGGGCGGTCCGGTATGTCCGGACGCCCGAGGCCACGTCGGCCACCGCGTCGGCCAGGCGCGCGCCCACCGCGCGGTAGACGGTCTCCTGGATCGGGCGCGGCCCATAGATGAACCGGGCCAGGACTCCGGCCGCGCGCAGCTCGGGCCGGATGCGCGCCGCGACCGCCCGCTCGTAGCGGGCCCGAACCCGCGACTCGTCCAGCCCGCCCGCCACCAGCGCGTCGGCCGCCAGGCGCCCGCTCAGCGCCGCGAAGCTGATGCCCTCCGCCGTCAGCGGATCGGCCAGTCCCGCGGCGTCGCCCACGGCCAGCAGCCGCCGTCGGACCAGGGGGGATTCCGCGCGCCGGACGGGAATGACGTACCCGTGCCGCGTGGCGCGTCGGGGCCGGATGTCCAGGTACTCGAGATAGGCGGCCAGCGCGCCGCTCAGATCGCGGGCCCCGCGCCGCGTGCTCAGGACGCCGATGGACAGGTGCGTGGCCTTGGGGAAGACCCAGGCATATCCGCGGCGGGGGAGGCCGAAGTCGAACCGGGCGGCGCCCGACCTCCGCGCCATGGTCGCGTCGTCCACTTCCGCCTCCAGCTCCAGCGCGGGGATGGCGGCGCGCCGCGTGTCCCAGCCGGCCACCCGGGACACGAGGCCGGTCGCTCCGTCGGCGCCAACCACGAAGCCCGCCCGGAGCGGGCCCGCGGCGGTCCGGAGCCGCACGCCGGCGTCCCCGGGCTCGACCGCCGTCACCGGACAGGACGCGAAGACGTCCACCCCCGCGGCGGCGGCCGTTTCCGTCAGGAGTCCGTCCAGCGCCGGCCGCATGGTCATGGTGACCAGCGCGTCCGGCCGCCGGCAGGTGAAGGTGAGGCCGCGGGGCAGGAGCCCCACCACGATCTCGTGACACACCCGCTCGGTCACGGGGGCGACCGGGGCCGGCAGCCAGCGGAGCGCGCGCGCCACCAGACCGCCGCCACACGTTTTATAACGCGGGATCCGCTCCCGCTCGACCAGCGCCACCCGCAGGCCGGCCTGGGCCAGGTGAAACGCGGCGGTCGATCCGGCGGGACCGGCCCCGACCACGACGACATCGTAGGTCATGGCCCCCCAAGACGACATGGGTTCCTTCTCTAGTACCGCCCTATGCGGGCAGGGTGCCCCGGAGCGCATGAAAAGACCCTGAAGGCCCCGCGAGAAGGCGATTACCCGTGTCGGCGGTTAGTTTTCGCCCCTCCTGGCCGGCGCCTTCCCGGGGATCCCATGGCGGACACGTACCAGTTTACCGAAGAGGTCAACAAGAGCTTCGACCGCGCGGCCGCGTTCGTGGACGCCAGTCCCGAGCTGCTGGAGCAGGTCAAGCGCTGCAACAGCGTCTACTACATCGCGTTCCCGCTGCGCCGGGAAAACGGCTCGCTCGAGGTGATCGAGGCCTGGCGGGTGGAGCACAG
>Ga0214473_10004608_pt1 | contig 16577 bp, 12 predicted proteins | sample RVTome_7_FD_203509 | JGI IMG/M metagenome (GOLD analysis project Ga0214473, IMG submission 203509) | Soil microbial communities from uranium-contaminated site in the Upper Colorado River Basin, Wyoming, United States - RVT98D197 | ecosystem: Environmental > Terrestrial > Soil > Contaminated >... | reverse complement strand
GAGCTCCTCCCGGACTTCTCCGTTCCGGGACTCTCGGCTTTGGACTGCCGCCTTCTGGCGCGCCGGGGCGTGCAGGACGCGGCTCAAGCGCAGGCCTTCCTTGGCCGCGGCTACGCAGCATCCACGGATCCCTTCGACCTGTTGGACATGGACCGCGCGGTGGAGCGCCTGCAGAAGGCCCATCGGCTGGGAGAGCGGGTGGTGGTTTACGGCGACTACGATGCCGATGGTGTGACCGCCACCGTACTGCTCTTCGAATGGCTTCAGCAAGCGGGTTTCAAGGCCTCCTGGTACATCCCCGACCGTTTTCAGGAAGGATACGGGTTGCACGCCGAGGCCCTGGCTGGGCTCCGGGACGAAGGTGCGTCCGTGGTCGTGACGGTCGACTGCGGCGTTCGTTCGATCCGCGAGGTGGAGCAGGGCGGGGCCCTCGGCCTGGACATCATCGTCACCGACCACCACCTGCCCGGCGAGGCACTGCCGGCCGCCGCAGCGGTGCTCAACCCCAAGCGCCCGGGCGACCCCTACTCATTCAAGGGGCTTTCCGGGGTTGGGCTGGCCTACAAGCTGGTCGAGGGGCTGGCGGGGACCCTGGAGGGGCCTTCGCCGGAGGAGCTGCTCGATCTGGTGGCGGTGGGCACGGTGGCCGACCTGGCCCCGCTACTGGGGGAAAACCGGGCCCTGGTGTCCGCCGGACTGGAGCGCTTGAACAACACCCGCCGCCCGGGTCTGGTGGCGCTGATCGAGAGCTCCGGCTTCTCCCGGGGGGCCCTCTCGGCCAGCTCTATTGCCTTTGGCCTGGCGCCGCGCCTCAACGCGGCGGGCCGGCTGGCCTCCGCACGGCTGGCCGCCGAACTGCTGCTGAGCGAAGACGCTCAGACAGCCCGCGCCCATGCCGGAAAGCTGGATGCCCTCAACCGGGAACGGCAGCGGATCACCGAACAGACGGTCGAGTTGGTCAAAGCCAGCGCCGACCTGGAAAGCGGTCGCATGCTGGTCTTCGCTGCGCACGAGGAGTTCCACGAAGGCGTGGTCGGGCTGGCCGCCTCCCGTATCGTGGAGGAGGTCTACCGGCCGGTCCTGCTCATGCGGCTGGAGGGGGAGTTGGCCAAGGGGTCGGCCAGGAGCATTCCGGAGTTCGATGTCACCCGGGCCCTGGAATCCTGCGCCGAGCTGCTGCAGCGCTTCGGGGGCCATGAGCTGGCGGCCGGTTTCGCGCTCCCGGTTGAGAACCTGCAGGCCCTGGGTGACCGCCTGGAGCAGCTGGCCCTCAGCAGCCTGGGGGGCGTGCTTCTCCAGCCCAGCCTGGAATTGGACGCTCGGGTGGAGTTCCCAGAATTGGACGAACGCCTGATGGGGTTCCTGGACCGACTGGAGCCCTGTGGTCAGGAGAACCCCTACCCGACCTTTGGCGCCCATGGGGTCGAAATCCTCTCCAGGCGGGCGGTGGGCGCCGACGCTCGGCATTTGAAGCTCACCCTGCGCCAGTCGGGAAGAGTCTTTGATGCCATCGCGTTCCGCCAGGGTGACCTGCTGGCTCGTCTTCCGCCGGTGGTCGAGCTTGCCTTCCGGTTGGAGCGAAACGAATTCCGGGGAACCACGTCTCTGCAGCTGAACGTGCTGGATATCCGGCCGCCCGGAGGGCAGCTGGGGTAGGGGTCAGTCGGCGACCCGGTAGCGCAGCAGGGCCCAAACCGCGGCGAAAGCGTCCTTGAGCCCGATCTTCTTCCCCTCCGAGTACTCGCGCGGATTGAAGCTGATGGGGACTTCGAAAATGCGGACCCGCCGCTTGAGCAGTTTGGCAGTGATCTCCGGCTCGAAGTCGAAGCGATTGGCCCGCAGCGGTATCGCCTGAATGACCTCTCGCCGGAACAGTTTGTAGCCGGTCTCCATGTCGGAGAGGATGCTGTTGTAGAGCACGTTGGTCATCAGCGTCAGCAGCTGGTTGGCCACCATATGCCAGAACATGGTAGGCCGGCGGGGCGCTCCCAGGAAGCGGGACCCGTACACCACGTCCGCCTTGCCCTCCTGGATCGGGCGCAGCAGCTGCGGGATCTCCTGGGGATCGTATTCCAGATCGGCATCCTGGATCAACACCAGATCGCAGGTTGCCTGCTGGATGCCGGTTCGGATGGCGGCGCCCTTTCCCCGGTTGCGTTCATGCAAAATGAGCCGGGCGTTGGGGTAGTTGGGGAGGATCCGCTGGAGCAGTTCGCGGGTGCCGTCTGTGGATCCGTCATCCACGATGATGATCTCATCTGCCAACCCACTGGCCACCACCCGGCGGAGGATCTCTTCGACGGTGGGGGCCTCGTTATAGACTGGCATGGCTATTGCTAGGCGCATAGGTTCTATTGTACAAACGTGAGGTCAGCATAACAACCTGGCGTTTGCGACCGCGCCAGCCGCTGTATATAATTCCGCCATCCACTTGGCCCGTCCGACCGCACCCAGGCAAAGCCGGTGGCCGGCCCATGAGGTCTGGAGGCCCAGTATGACTCTCCCACGCACGCCGCCGCGTGTCATTCGCACCGCGGACATGCCCACGACCGGCAGCCTTCGCTACATCCCGCCGGCCGTCAGCCGCATCGACGACACCGGCCTGTCTCAGCTCTGGGTGCAGGACCTGGCCCTCAAGATCCTGTACTTCCGCGGCTACCTGACCGGGTTCAAGGTCGCCGATGCCATGGCCCTGCCGTTTGCGGGAGTGACGGACCAGGTCCTGGAGGCGCTGAAACGGGAGAAGTTTGTCGAGGTCAAGACCCAGATGGGCATCGGGGAGGGCTCCTATCAGTACGCCATCACCGAGGCGGGGATCGCCCGAGCCCGGGAGGCCCTGGAGCGCAGTCAATACGCCGGCCCGGCCCCCGTGCCCGTGGCGGTCTATAACGAGGCCATTCGCCGCCAAAGCCGCGGACGTCCGACCGTAAACGCCCGCAATATGGGACATGTGCTGGATGAGCTGATTCTGTCGGAGACGACCTTCAATCAGATCGGCCCAGCGGTTAACTCCGGGGCTTCGATCTTCCTCTATGGCCCGCCGGGAAATGGCAAGACCTCCATCGCCCGCTCCATCGGGCGCCTGCTGCTGGCCGAGGACATGATCATCCCCTATGCCATCGACATCGACGGGCAGGTGGTCAAGCTGTATGACTCGGTGAACCATGAGCTGTCGCCGGAGGAATCCACGGAAGCATCGGGCACCGGCAGCCTGCAGATTGGGGTCAAGGCCGATCCGCGTTGGGTGAAGATCCGCCGGCCCTTCATCGTGGTCGGCGGCGAGCTGACCATGGACGGACTGGACCTGGTCTTCGATGATGTCAACAAGTTCTACGAGGCGCCCTTCCAGGTCAAGGCCAATGGGGGCGTCTTCCTGATCGACGACTTCGGCCGCCAGCAGGTCCGGCCACGGGATCTGCTCAACCGGTGGATTGTGCCCCTGGAGAATCGGATCGACTTCTTGACCCTGCATACTGGCCGCAAAGTGGAAGTCCCCTTCGACGTGCTGGTGGTGTTCTCCACCAACCTGCCGCCGCGCGATCTGGTGGACGAGGCCTTTCTGCGCCGGCTGCGACACAAGATCGAAATTGGGGACCCCTCCTACGAGGCCTATCGCCAGATCTTCAAGAAAGTGGCGGAGAACAAGGGGGTTCCCTATTCCGACCGCGGGTTGGCCTATCTGCTGCAGGAGTGGTACATCAAACGCAACCGCAAGCTGCGCGCCTCGCACCCCCGCGACATCTGCGACCAGATTCTGGACATCTCCCGCTACCTGGGCACCGAGCCCACCATGAGCAAGGAGCTGTTGGACCGGGCCGCCGAGGCCTACTTCGTCGAGCTGTGAGATGGCCCCACCTTACACCCCCGACGAGCTGCTATGTGTATTGATCGCCCGCCAGATCGAGGACGGGGACGTCGTGGCCCAGGGTTTGGCCACCCCGATTGTGGCCGCCGGATACTTGCTGGCGTGGCATACCCACGCGCCTCACCTATACTTCGCCTCGGCCATCGGCCAGAGTGTGTGCCGGGAGGGAGCGCCGCTGGGGCTTTGCGGGGCCGAGGCGCTGTGGCTCGACAAGGCCATGAATCACTTCGGATTCGTTCAGGCCGCGGCCGACCTGCTGCCGCGCTTCCACCCCAAAGAGTTCTTCCGGCCGGGGCAGGTCGATCCGAATGGCAATTTCAACAACATTGCGCTGGGCGGCGACTATGCCCGGCCCCGGTTGCGGCTGCCCGGCACCGGCGGCATCCCCGACGTGACCGTCAGCATGCCCAACATCTATCTCTACGTGCCGCGGCATTCGCGGGTTACCTTTGTGCCCACCCTGGACTATCTGTCCGGCCTGGGCCACCATCCCGCTCGCCGGCGTGGCGCCGGTCCGCGTGCCCTGATCTCCGATCTGGGGCTGTTCGATTTCCCGCACGGTCGGATGCGGCTGACCCACCTCCATCCCGGCCATCGCCTGGAGCACGTGCAGGCGAAAACCGGATTCCCGCTCGACACGGCCTCGCCCGTGCTGGAGACCGAGCCACCCACAGAGTATGAGCTGCAACTGCTCCGGGAGCAGGTCGATCCGCTGGGAATCCGCCGGCTGGAACTGCTCGGAGGAGCCAGGCGCCGCCAGGCGCTGCGCGACATCCTGCAACAGGAACTCGCCCTAACCGCCGCATAGTCCCGGTCCCTGCTTGTTGGGGCCTCCCGGCACCTGTATACTTCCACGGATGCGGTCCCTCGCCGCTCTGACTCTGATCGTGGCGCTGGGCGCCATGCAGCTGGCCCCCGCCTCAACCGCAAGCGCCCGGCCGCTGGAGCAAGCGGCCGCGGATCTGATGTCGCGGATGTCCCCTGAAGAGCGCATCGGCCAGCTGGTGCTGGTCACCCTGCGTGGATCGAGCCTGGGCGCGGCGAACCCCATCCTGGACCTGCTCGCCAACCACAACATCTCCGGTGTGGTGCTGCTGGCATCCAACGACAACTTCGTCGACACCCCCAACACTCTCTCGCAGGCCACTGCCCTGATCTCCGAATTGCAGCGAGCCAATCATCAGGCCAGCCTGCCGCCCACTCCGGAGGCCGGCGGCGCGACCCAGACTCCTGAGCGAGTCTACGTTCCACTGCTGATCGGCATCAGCCAGGAGGGCAACGGGCCGCCGTTCTCCCAGATTCGCAGTGGTCTTAGCCAGCTCCCCTCGGCCATGGCCATTGGGGCCACCTGGGATGCGGGTCTGGCGCGGTCGGCCGGCGAACTGTTGGGCCGCGAGCTGGAGGCCTTGGGCATCAACCTGGTGTTGGGTCCGTCCCTGGACGTCCTGCAAGACCCGCGTCAGATCGGGCAAGGTGATCTGGGGGTGCGCAGCTTCGGCGGCGATCCGTATTGGGCCGGGGTGATGGCCGGGGCCTTCATCGAGGGACTGCATTCCGGCTCGGGCGGCCGGCTGGGGGTGGTGGCCAAGCACTTCCCAGGACTGGGCGGCAGCGATCGCCCCATCGAAGAGGAAGTCTCCACGGTGCGCAAGTCGCTGGTCCAGCTGCAGCAGATCGAGCTGGCTCCATTCATTGCGGTAACGGGCGCCGCCCCGGGGGCCCGGGCCGGAATCGCCGATGGCCTGCTGACCGGCCAGATCCGGTACCAGGGCTTTCAGGGAAATATCCGGGATACCACCCGGCCGATCGGGTTCGACCCGGACGCCTTTGCCCAACTCATGGCCGTGGAACCCTTCGCCAGCTGGCGGGAAGGAGGCGGGATCACGGTCAGCGGCGCGCTCGGCTCCCGGGCGGTGCGACGATTCTACGAGTCCCTGGGGCAGGGATACCGCGGCCAGCTGGTGGCCCGCGACGCCTTTCTGGCGGGCAACGATCTGCTCTACCTGTCGTCCAACTTCCGCTCCGACGGCGATCCCGGCACCGAATCCACCGTTCGCTCCACGCTGGAGTTCTTCGCCCAGAAGTATCGCGATGACCAGGTGTTTGCCGAACGGGTGGATCAGGCGGTGGGACGCATCCTGGAGTTGAAGCTGCGCCTGTATGGTGGCACATTCAGCCTGGAACGGGTCATCCCGCCGGAGGTGCGGATGGAGGGGGTGGGGCTGGGGGCTCAGCTGAACCTGGATGCTGCTCGCCGGGCGGCCACCTTGCTCAGCCCTTCCCTAGAGGAGATTCCCGCCCTGCTGGGCGGCCCGCCGCGCATCGGCGAGCGGGTGGTGTTCATCAGCGACGTGCGGGTGGACCAACAATGCAGCACGTGCGAAGACATCCAGACCATCGGACGAACGGTCATGGAGGACACAGTGAAGCGGCTGTACGGGACCCGTGCGGCCGGTCAGGTGGGAGCCTGGAATCTGACCTCGCTCAGCATGGCAGATGTGGCGGTGTTCCTGGGCGAATCGCCGCCCAGCGCGCCGCGCTACAGCATTCTGGCTCCGGAGCAGGTGGATGAGCTGCTCCGGCCGGCCGATTGGCTGGTCTTCCTGATCCAGAAAAGCGAGGCGACCGCCTTCGGCTCCGACGCGCTGAAGCTGCTGCTGGACCAGCGGCCGGAGCTGGTCAGAGACAAGAAGGTCGTGGTGTTCGCCCTCGACGTACCCTACGACCTGGACGCCACCGAAATCAGCAAGATCGACGTCTACTATGCACTCTACGGCAAGACCAGCCCCTTCATCGAAGTGGCGGCCAGGCTGCTGTTCGAGGAAATCTCCGCCACCGGTGCCTCGCCGGTCAGCGTCCCGGGCATCGGCTATGACCTACTTCGGGTCACATCGCCCGATCCAGACCAGTTGATCTCGGTGAGCATCCTGGGCCAGGGGGCGGAGCCGCGCGGGTATGTCGCAGGGGATGTGGTGGAAGCGAGCACCGGGGTTCTGTTGGACCTCAACAGCCATCCGGTGCCGGACGGAACACCCGTCGAGTTCATCCTCTCCTATCAAGGCGATCCGCTCACGTTTTCCATGGAACGCACCACGGTGGCGGGAGTGGCGATTGCCCCGGTCACCCTGGAACGCCTGGGTGTCTTGACTATCCGGGCGGAGAGTGAGCCGGCCAGAACCTCAGAAATCCTGCAGCTCAACATTCAGGAGGGGGTGGTCACGGTGATCGCGCCGACCCCGCAACCATCTGTCACCCCGGAGCCGACCCAGACCCTTCCGCCGCAGACGGCAACTCCGTCGGCCGACGAAGAGCTGCTGCCGGGCCCGGGACGGGGCAAAGCCACGGCCGGTGCCGCCCACCTGGGTCTGGGAATTGTCGGGGTCGGCCTGGTGGCCTCGGTCGGCTACTTCGCCTTCGGACCGCAGGTGGGGAACATGCGGGTTCGGCGGTTGCTGCTCATCCTGGTGGGCGGGTTGGCGCTGTATGACTACGTCGCCGTGAATCTGCCCGGAAGCGGCGCCCTGCTGCAGGAATGGGGCGCCTGGGGCGGGCTGGCGTTAGGGATTGCAGGCGGGCTGATGGGCTGGGGCGCGTCCTGGCTGTGGGTCTGGCTAGCCGAAAGAGCTGATGGCGGCAACCAGGAATAGCAGCAGCGCCGCGGCGGCCAGCGCTCGCTCGGTGGGGGCCGACAGCGAAGCCGGCCAGCGGAATTCGGGCAGCTCCGTCGCTAGCGGCCGTCGGGCAATCCGTCCCTGAGAGAGGGCCGCCCGCATCGCCGAGATGTTCTCCGGCCGCTCGTCAGGATGGAGTTCCATGGCCCACAGGACCGCCTGCTGGATTTCCGGAACGATTTCGGCATTGTATTCGCGCAGCGGCCGCAGTGAATCCGGCTGCAGGAAGCGCTGCTTGGCTTCGGCCGGAGGGTGGTTGGTCAGCAGGTGGTAGAGGGTCGCCCCGAAGGCGTAGATATCCGAACGAGGGTCGGTGTGGCCGGTGTCGCCCCCATATTGTTCCAGGGGCGTGTAGAGGGCGGTGCCGCGGCCCTGGATGACGGTGACGGTCATCTCGTCCGGGACCATCTGCTTAACCAGGCCGAAATCGACCAGTTTGATCAGACCGTTGGGGGTGAGCTTCAGGTTGCTCGGCTTGATGTCACGGTGGACGATGGGGGGATCCTGGCCGTGCAGGTATTCCAGCGCATCGGCAATTTGCCCTGCCCACAGCAGGACTTCGGCTGCCGGCAGGAATTGATGGTTGCGACGGGCTCCAACCATCAGAGACCTCAGGTCATCGCCCGGGACGAAGTCCATGACCAGGTAGTCACGTTCGGCCTCGCTGAAGAAGTCCGACACTTTGGGCAGATTGGGGTGGTCCAGGCGAGCCAGCAGCGAGGCTTCCCGGTAGAACTGCTCGCGGCCTTGCTCGCGAACCTCCTCCGGAAGATCCCCGCCGGTCTCGACTTCCTTCACCGCGCACATGCGCCCGTCCAGGCGGTTGTCCTCGGCCAGGTAAATCGAACCCATACCGCCGCGGCCGATGATCTGGCGGATGATGTAGCGTTGACGCAGCAGCTGATCTGGGGTGAGTGGCGGTGCCATAACAACCCCCCTGACTTGAATCCATTATACTCACCCGGGCATGAGCGAGCGAACCGCGGCGCGATTGGGCAGTAGCGATCGGACCCAGGACCTGCCGGTGCTGATTGCCCAGACCGGCAAGCTGAATGGTTCCCGTTGGGTGCTGGAGGGGGCGCAGACCCTGATCGGCCGCGGGGCGGAGTGCGGACTGGTGATACCCGACCGGCAGGTCTCGCGGGTACACGCCCGCATCGTGCACTCCCCGGAAGGCTACTACCTGGAGGATTTGGGGAGCAAGAACGGCACCCATGTCAACGGTGAGGCGGTGGAGGGGCGGGTGCTGCTGCAGGACGGGGACATCATCCAGGTGGCGCTGGCGATGAAGCTGGTCTTCGTGGGCACCGAAGCCACCATCCCACTCAACCCGGCGGGAGCCTCTTCCCTTGGTCTGGGACGACTGCGCATGGATCCGCAGGCGCATCGAGTGTGGGTCGATCAAGCGGAGCTGGATCCGCCGCTTTCGCCGCCCCAGTACCGCATGTTGGACCTGATGTATCGCAACCCCGGCCGGGTCGTGGGCCGGGAGGAGATCGTGGAGCAGGTCTGGCCGGACGTGCAGGGCTCGGGCGTGTCCGAGCAGGCGATCGATGCGCTGGTACGCAGGCTGCGCGACCGTCTGGCCGAGGTCGATCCCGGTCACAACTACATCGTAACCGTCCGCGGACACGGGTTTCGCATCGACAATTCCCCGTGAGGCTGGCGGGGCCTGTGCGCTAGACGGACTACGAAAGGCGCCCTCCGGAGAGGGCGCCTTTGCCTGGTGGAGATGGCGGGAATCGAACCCGCGTCCGAAGGTCTCAGTAGGCGAATATCTACAAGCGTAGTCGGTTTATTGTGATCTCGCGCCGCCGGTCCCGGCCGACAGGGAACTCGACGGGCCAGCCGCTGGCGCCCGAGAGCGCCTCTCGCGCACGCTTAGCGGTGTCGTGTGCGCCAACCCCAGCGTTGTGTCGCCTGGACCGCGCCGGCAGGGGTCGACGCGGAGGGCGCGTCCTCCTACAGGAGGACGGGCTTCCAGCCTGCTGCTTTAGGCAGCGAGCGGGAGAGCCGCAAAGTCAGTGCGCTTGGCACTTGGTTGGTGCGCTGATTTCACGAGCTCGGCGCCTCTCGGCTTGCCATTCGCTTCCGTCCACCCCCGTCAAAGCCATTCATCCCCACACACAGTGTACCATGGGGCCTGGTCATGCGCATGCGCTCGGCCGCATTCAGGCCTTTATTCACAGTTAGGTATTGCGCATAGCCATCAAAAGTCCTCCCAACTACCAAACCCCACCCGGGTAGGTGTCGATCCCGGCGTGGTCCTGCAAGCGCTTGTACATGGTGACGTCGGTGAAGACCTGGTCGGCGATCCCATCGTGCATCGCCCAACTGCGCCCGCGAATGGAATCCGCCATCCAGGGCTGCCGGAAGGGGGAGGAGCCGTCCAGCCGATCGCGAAGCCATCCTCCTCCGGGCTGGAAACCGGCGTGGTAGGCCTCCATCCGCCGGCGACCCTTTTGGTAGGCGAATCCGTAGCGCTCGAAGATCACTGCATTGTGATAGTAGAGCGGATCGATGAAGTACACCTGATGCTCCAAGGAGGCGATGAATGCCTCGAAGGCCTCCACGGATTCGCGCAGCATTCCAACCCCTCGCCGCACCTGACCGGGGGCCAGACCGGCGGCCAGTGATTGCTCCTCCGCCGCCAGATTCCGCTGCGACAGGCCAAATTGGGTGGGGGAGCCGTCCGGCATCCGGTCCACATCGAACCGGGGCGAATGGGGATCGTTCAGAATGTAGAGCAGAATGTAGATCTGCCCGTTCATCGTGTCGGTCAGATGGGCAAAGAGCAGCGGATCCGCCGCCTCCACGCTGTGGAGAAGGGTCAAGGTGACGTCGGTGGTGCCCGGCGCGTAGGTGAAGTGGGCCAGCTCCCGGCCCTGCGCATCCCGCAATTCAGGCGAGACCGAATAGCGTGCCAGCAAGGGGCTGGGGATGAACCGCGAGTAGATAGGGCGCTTCTCCACCTCCGGCAGCTTGTTGAGGGTGGCGATTGAGCTGGCGGTCATCCCTTGCTGCGCTGTCGCAGTGCTCGCTCCACTTCCCTGCTTGCGTCGCGGTCGGCGATCTCCCGGCGCTTGTCGTATTTTCGTTTTCCCCTGGCCAGGGCGATCTCCACCTTGGCCAACCCACCCCGCAGCAGCATCTGAATGGGAACCACGGTGTAGCCGCGCTGACTCACCCGCTCGTCCAGTTGGGCCAGTTCCTTGCGCTGCAGCAGCAGCTTGCGGGGGCGACGCGGGTCGTGGTTCTGCCGGCTGGCGGGCTCATAGGGCGCGATGTGCGCGTTCATCAGCCAGGCCTCCCCGTTTTCGAGCCGCACAAAGGCCTCCCGCAGGCTCACCTGCCGGGCCCGCACCGACTTGATTTCGGTCCCGAGCAACACCAACCCGGCCTCCAGACGGTCTTCCAGGAAGAAGTCATGGCCTGCCTTGCGGTTCCGGGCCACCACCTGGGTGCCGTCCCGCGGGGTGCCACTCGTGGACTCACGCCTCTTGGCCATGATGCTGCCCCGTCACGATCGTTCCGCCGGGACCGGGTAGGGGAGGGGCACCCCGTGCAGCCCAGCCAGGAGATTGTCGGCGGCCATCTCCGCCATCTTGCCTCGGGTGGTCAGGGTCGCCGAGGCGATGTGAGGCGTGATCAGGCAGTTGGGGAAGCCATACAGGGGGTGCCCGGCAGGCAGAGGCTCGGGGTCGGTCACGTCCAGCCCGGCCCCGGCGATCCAGCCGTGCTCCAAGGACTGCACCAGGGCCTGAGTCTGCACCAGTCTCCCGCGGGCTGTATTGATCAGGATCGCGCTGGACTTCATGCTTCGCAGGGCCTGGGTGTCGATCGCGCCTTGCGTCTGCGGGGTGAGCTGAGGGTGCAGGGTCAGCACGTCGCTGCGGGCGAGCAGCGTCGGGAAATCCACCCGTTCGAGGCCCAGCGACTGCTCCAGCGCCGGTTTGGGAGCCGGGTCACAGTAGATTAGCCGCATAGCGAACCCTCTCGCCCGGCGAGCCACCGCTTCCCCGATCCGCCCCAGTCCGAGGATGCCCAAGGTCGAATTCGAGACCTCCAGCCCCAGCAAGGCCATCGGGTCCCAGGTGATCCATCCCCCCGAACGCGCGTGGGCTGCGCCTTCCGCAATCCGGCGAGCAACCGCCAGGATCAGGGCGAAGGCAAAATCGGCGCTGGCCTGGGTCAGCACGCCGGGCGTATAGCCGACTGTGACGCCGCGCTCGGTGCAGGCTGCCAGGTCGATGTGATCGTATCCGACCGACAGGGTGCTCACCACCCTCAAGTGCGGCGCGGCGTCCAGCAACGGCCGATCGACCCGATCGGTCAGCAGGCAGAGCAGCCCGCTGCAAGGGCGGACCAATTCGTGCAGCTGTTCAGGGGTCGGCGGCTCGGAGTGCGGCCACACTTCCAGTGTGGCCGATTGCTCCAGCTTGGCCAGGGCGGGCGCAGGAATGCGCCGTGTGACCAGGATCTTGGGATTTGGCATGCTGTGGATCCGGCGGGCGGGACGCCCCGTAGGCCGGGGCGACAGGGCCAAGTATACCGCCAGGGCGCTGTGCAGCTTTTGCAGGGGCGGACTGGTCAGATTCTGCCCTTCTCCACCCGGGGGCTGACTAGCGTAACCTTGCGGCTTGGCACCCCGCACCCCAATAATACGGGGGCACGGGAATCGCCAGAGCACCGCTCCGGGCGCCCAGGGAGGGGATCAATAATAGTCGCCATGCCCAGCAACAATTCCAATCGGGACCAATCCGCCCTGCTGGTGGTGGAAGACGATGCCGCCATGCTGGTGGCTTTTCGGGACATTCTGGAGAGCGAAGGCTACGCCGTCAGCACCGCCGCCAACGGGCAGGACGCCTTGACCGTCCTGGATCGCATCCAGCCGGATCTGATCCTCTCGGACATATCGATGCCGTTCATGGACGGGATCAAGCTCCTCGATGCCGTACGCGAGCGTCCCAATGGTGGTGCGATCCCGTTCATTTTCATCACCGCCCGGGGCACTCGTGAAGACGTGTTTGCTGCCAAGGCCAAAGGGGTCGACGACTACATCACCAAACCGGTGACGCGGCAGGAGCTGCTGGCGGCGGTCGAGGCCCGGCTTCAACGCACCGACGAGCTCATGCTCATCCAGCTCAAGATCGTGCTCCGGGCGCTGGCGAACGCCATCGAGTCACGTGACCCTTACACGCTGAACCACGTCGAAGCGGTCAACGCTTACGCTCAAGCGCTCGCCAGCGAGTTGGGCTGGCAGCCGGACGAACTGGAGGCGCTCGAGTTCGCCGCCATCCTGCACGACATCGGCAAGATCGGCGTACCGGAGAAGGTGCTGATCAAGACCGGCCCGCTCGATCCGGACGAATGGGAGGACATGCGCCGCCACCCGATCTATGGAGTGCACATGGTTCGGGGCACGCCCTACCTGGAAGACGCCATCCCCTTGATCCTGCACCATCACGAGCGCTGGGATGGGAAGGGATATCCGGATGGGCTGGTGGGCGAAGACATCCCCATGGGGGCCCGGCTGCTGGCCGTGGCCGACACCTTCCACGCCATGACCTCCGACCGCCCCTACCGGGCCGCGATCCCCGCCGAGAAGACCTATGAGGAGATCCTCTCTCAGTCCGGTCGGCAGTTTGACCCCAAGATGGTGGAGGCCTTCCAGCGCTGCTGGAGGCGCGGCGAAGTCCTGCGCATTCACGAGAGCGCCCGGAAGGATGCCGCGGTAGTCGGTCCTCAGCGCACGTAGACCCTCTTCCAACCCGGAAAATCCTCGCATCCGATCGAATCCCCGGGGCCCCAGTGGGGTGGGGGTCTTTGCGCGCCTCGGAGATCCCTGCACAAACCGGACGAAGGACAGAGCGCGAGCGGATCGAAACACATCATCGGTTGTGCCGGTGGTTCTTGCTTGGAGAAGCTGGAGCAGGGGGGCTTGACAGGGGGGCAAACCAGGTGCATACTAGTCATGCTTACGATAAGTTATATTATCAGAAACATGATCAAGGAGCCGCGCGATGGCCGAGATGACCCTGGCAGACGCATTTGCAGGCTACCTGGCCGACATCGGGTTGGCCCGCAGCCCGAATACCGCACGCACCTACCGCAACGCGCTGAGGGCTTTCTCGGCCTGTTTGCAGGACCTCGGGGTGAACCCCGAAGAGACTCCGGTGGACGCCGCGCAGGTGGAGTGGATCGTGGACTTCATTCGCCACCTGAAGGAGTACTCACCCGCCAGCGAGCGCCTGTACTTGTCGGCGGTCAGCGGATGGTTCGAGAACCTGGTTGCGCAGAGCCTGGCGCAGGTGAACCTGCCCCAGCTGCGCCTGCTGATTCGGCGCAGAGGCCGCCGTCCGGGGATTCGGCTGCCGCAATTCCCGCGGCAGCACATCGAGTCGATGCTGGAGTCAGCCCAGCCGGCCCCCGGCGAAGGCGAAGAGACCGCTCGGCTACGCGCATTGCGGGATCGGGCCCTGCTCTTCACCCTGGCCGACACCGGTCTGCGTGTGCATGAGGCCTGCAACCTGCGGCGCGGCGATCTGGATTGGAATGAGGGCCGGGCCGTGCTGATCGGCAAAGGCGACCGGCAGGCCGTGGTGCGCTTTTCCGAGCGCAGCCTGCGATGCCTGCGGCAGTATCTGGCAGCCCGGGCGCAGCTGGATGGTGCCACCAGCCGGCCCCTGTCCGCACTGCCCCTCTTCGCCCGCCACGATCGGGCTGCCGGCGCCCGAGTGCTGCCGATTTCGACCACCACCGCCCGTGCGATCGTCCGGCAGCGAGTAGGTCAGGCCCTGGGAGAAACGCATCGGGGATCCATCACCCCACACTCGTTTCGCCACTATTTTGTGACCACTGTCCTCAGGGGATCAGGCGGCAACCTCAAACTGGCCCAGGAGCTGGCCCGCCATCGCAGCATCGCGGTCACCCAGCGCTACGCCCACCTGTCCGATGATGAACTGGATCGGGGTTACTACGAGATCTTCGATTCGGGCGAAAAGTGAGGCCTCACTCGGCGGCTTCCGGCTCGAGCGCGGCCGGCTGGCCTGCGCCGGCCTTGGTGTACCGCTGGAATGCCCCTATCAATCTCACCGGCAACCTGCCCCGAATGACGACATGCGACCGGGTGTGCTCGATCCTCTCTACCAGCCCCTGTTCGTGGAATAGGTTGATCAGGCGGCCGTCGCGATAAGGGATCTCGACTCGGATCGGTGCCATGCGTTCGTACAGCTCATGCTCCAAGGCCGCCAGCAGGGCCGGCAAACCCTCACCGGTCAGCCCCGAAACCAAGACCGCCCGGTCGTACTGGTCCAGCAGGGCCGCGGCCTGCTCCCGCTCCACCAGCATATCGATCTTGTTCAGCGCAGTTACCGTGGGCACCTCGGCCGCCTCCAGCGACTCCAGAGTCTGCATCACGGCCTTGGCCTGCGCCATGGCGTTGGGATGCGTGATGTCCACCACATGCAGCAGCAAATCCGCCTCGGCGATCTCCTCCAGGGTGGCTCGAAAGGCGGCCACAAGCATGGTTGGCAGCTTCTGGATGAAACCCACGGTGTCGGTCAGTAATACCAGCCGGCCGCCGGGGAGCTCCAAACGCCGGGTGGTCGGATCCAGGGTGGCGAAGAGCTGATCGGCGACGTACACGTCGGCATTCGTCAGCCGGTTGAGCAGCGTGGACTTGCCGGCGTTGGTGTACCCCACGATGGCGATGGTGGGCACCTCGCCCCGCCGCCGGCGGGCCCGATGACGGCCCCGGTGGGCACGCACCTTCTCCAACTCTTCCTTCAGCTGCGAGATGCGCCGGCCAATGTCGCGCCGGTCCACCTCCAACTGGGTCTCTCCAGGCCCACGTAGGCCCACCCCTCCCACCGAGCCAGTGCGGCCGGCTCCGCCGCCCGCCTGGCGGGCCAGGTGCGTCCAGGCGCGGGTCAAGCGCGGGAGTCGGTACTCGTATTGGGCCAATTCGACCTGCAGTGAGCCTTCCCGCGTATTGGCGTGTTGGGCAAACACGTCCAGGATGAGGGCGGTCCGATCCACCACCCGGATGTCCTCCCCCAGAATTCGTTCCAGCTCGCGTTGGTGTCGCGGAGAGAGCTCTTCGTCGAATAGGACGATGTCCGCCTGATTGGCCTCCACCAGGAGCTTGACTTCCTTGACCTTGCCGGAGCCGATGAAGGTCTTGGGATCCGGATGTTCGATGCGCTGAGTGGCCTCGCCCACCACGCTCAGCCCGGCCGTCTCCGCCAGCAATGCCAGCTCCCGCAGCGAATCCTCCAATGGGAGCAGGTTCTCCTGGTCTCTGCGCTCGGTACCGACCAGCAAGGCGCGCTCGCGCGGCGCTTGGGTTGGGCGCGGCTCTCTGGGCATGGGCCGATTATAGCTGAGGGGTGTGGCCGCCCGCATCAGGGCTGGCGGTTCAACCAGGTCTGCAGCGTGCGGCCGACCTGCTCCAGGCTGGCCGGTGAGACCTTGTCCAGCGTATCGGCCTGGGTGTGCCAATGGGGATAGACGAAGTCGATGATGTCTACGGCCGGGATTCCGGCCCGCAGAAAGGGCGTGTGGTCGTCCAGGATGGACGGCCCCGGCCCGGCGATGAACGCACCGTAGCCGAGCGTCTGTGCCGTCAGCCAGATCTCCTGCTGGAGCCAGCCGGTGGAGTTCAGCTCCAAGGCCAACTGCAGGTCGGTATCACCGACCATATCCACGATGACCGCCGCCTCGATCTCGGCCTCCAGCGTCTCGACGAAGTGGCTGGATCCTACGATCCACTCCCACCCCTCGATCCCTCCACTGTCCTCGGCATCGAAGAACACCAGCCATACGGCTTGCGGCAGCGATTCGGGAGGCATCGCCGCCGCCAGCTCCAGCAGGACAGCCACCCCAGAGCCTCCATCGTTGGCGCCCGGCACCGGCGCGGCTGGATCGGAAGGATCGTTGTCCGCCTTCGGTCGAGTGTCGTAATGGGCGCCCAGGACCACCGGCGGGTCATCGGCCGGTCCGGCCATACCGATGAAGTTCCTGAGCTCAATTCCATGGTA
>Ga0214473_10004607_pt1 | contig 16580 bp, 17 predicted proteins | sample RVTome_7_FD_203509 | JGI IMG/M metagenome (GOLD analysis project Ga0214473, IMG submission 203509) | Soil microbial communities from uranium-contaminated site in the Upper Colorado River Basin, Wyoming, United States - RVT98D197 | ecosystem: Environmental > Terrestrial > Soil > Contaminated >... | reverse complement strand
GATGTCGTCGAGTCTGGCGGCCGGCGTGCGGGGACGGGGGCGAGGCGGGCGCCGGAGGACTACGGGCGGGGGTGGGCGGGCGGTGTCATCCGCAGCGAAGGGAGTGGACGCGCGCGCGCGGCCGAGGACTCACGAGCGAGGACCAGCCGGGAGGGTGGGACGATCGCGTCTCGTGGGTGGCTCGCGCAACGAAGTGGTCAGAGAGCATCGACAGGTCCCCGCCCGTCCGAGCCGTCGCCCCCGCGCGACAGCCCCGACACCGCGGGCATGTCTACATTTGGGAGCGTGTCCCCGACGGTCAGTGGCGGCAGAGGGATTCGAGGAGCTGGGCGCCTTGCGGTCCTGCGAGCCGCTCCGCCATCGCCTGGGGCACGGGCAGGGAGACGACCACGAGTGGCGAGGTCGTGAGGTGTCCGACGGTGACGCCCAGGGCGACGGCCAGCGAGCCGAGCTGATCGATCCCCGGATCGCCGATCTCTGCGGCCTCGAGGCGCGCGATGGTCCTGCGCGATAGGCCCACGCGCCTGGCGAGATCGATCTGGCTCAGGCCATGGAGGTCGCGCAGGGTTCTGATGTTGGCCGCGATCACGTCCCGGGTCGTCATCGTCACTCGATCCGCAGCAGCTCTTTGACCTGGGCGATCACCTGGGGCGCCTGGATGGGCTTGGTGATGTAGGCATTGGCGCCGAGGGCCATGGCGCGGGCCCGGTCCTCGGACGAGCCCTCGGTCGTGATGATGATGATGGGCACGTTCTTGTGGGCCTCGTCCGACCGGATGCGCTTGACCAGCTTGAGCCCGTCCATGATGGGCATGTTGATGTCGGTGATGATCAGGTCGAATCGGTTGCCAGACAGCTTCCGCAGGCCATCGACGCCATCCTCGGCCTCTGTCACGGTGAGCTTCTTGATCCGCGCGAGCGCAAAGACGAGCAACTGCCTCATCATGGGCGAGTCTTCGACGACGAGGCAGGAGTATTCGGCCATGGGTCCGATGCTCACTCCTCACCGGGCGGTGAGAACTGCGATGGGGTTCGCCTCAGGAGGTTCTCGATGATGCCGTCTAGAGCTTCGATCGGGTCGTGGATCCGAGCGTAGACATTGGCGGCGATGAGCGCCGTGCCGGCGTGTGCCCCGAGCAGCTTGAACAGCTCCCGGTCCACCGACACCCAACCCCGCTTCTGGGGAAGCATGGAGACGATGGAGATAGCACCCACGGGCCGCCCCTCGACCATCATGGGAACCACGGCCACAGGACTGCTCGGCGTCCCCGGCTGCACGTCATCACGCATGTAGAGTAGTCCCGTGAGGCAAGCCTCGCCCACGGGGCCCTCGCCGACGACGAGCTTCTCGAGCCCGTCGGCCTCGATCCCCTCCGTGCCGATGGGGACGACCTCTTGGCCCGTGTTGACAGCATAGAAGACGACGGCCCGCGCCCCGACGAGCTGACAGAGCATGTCCTTGAGCTGGCGGATCACGCGTCGTGGTGAGAGCGACGTGTGCAGCTGATAGCTCGCGATGTACAGATTGGCGAGGTCGTTGAGCTCGTGCTCCAGCTCCTCGGAACGTCCCTCCTCGAGCCGGTGCGTGCGCTCGAGCGCATTGGACCGATCGAGAAGGTGTTCCTTCTCTCGTTCGAGCTTCTCGATGGTCTTGAGCAGGTCGCGGATGGCGTCGTCGCTCGCCACCTGCGCTCGTAGCCTCGCGTTGTGCCTCGAAAGCTCACCCATCTGCTCCCGCAACACCGTGTTCTCGCCCAGGAGACGCTCGGTGAACTCGACGCCCTGCCGGAAGAATGACTTCACGAACGTCTCGCGCTCCCGGTCCAAGTCGAGGGGAATGTCGCTGGCGCGCCGATCGCGATCGCTGTCGTGCTCCTCGGTCATCTGTTCATTCCCAACCTGGGAGGGTTGAAGCTATCAGAAGCGCGATTCGCCGGTCACGCAAAATGGTCACTTCACGCGTTGGCCGAGGTGGTCAGCCAGGGTAGGGAGAGGCAGGGCGCGATCGACCACGCCCGTCCTCATGGCCGCGCCTGGCATCCCGAATATGACGGCCGTCTCTGGAGACTCCACCAACACGGTGCCGCCGCCGTCCTTGACCACCCGCACCCCGGCCGCTCCATCGTCTCCCATCCCTGTCAGGACGACCGCCGTCACCTGGTTGCCGCAAGCCTGGGCCGCCGAAACGAAGAGCCGGTCCACGGAGGGGACATATCGATCGGATGGCTCGGGGGCACAGACCTGGACCACGAGGTCTTGTCCGCGCTTCGCGATCTCGACGCAGCGGCCACCGGGACAGATCCACGCCTGGCTGGACTGGAGCACGTGCCTGTCTTCGGCCTCGGCCACCGCGAACGCGCCGACCTTGTCGAGTCGCTCCGCGAAGGTCCGGGTGAATCGCTCGGGCATGTGCTGCGCCACGACGATCGACGCCGACGAAACCGAGGGCAGACGCCCGAAGAGCTCGAGCAGTGCCGTCGGCCCGCCCGTCGACGCTCCCACGACGACCACGTCCCGCAGGGGCTTGGCCACTTCCGCATCGCGCGAGGGAGCCTCGGGTCTCTCGATGTGAAACCGCGCGGTGTCCCCCGGTCGACTGAGCCCCCGGCGCAACGGGTCGAGCGCCGCGGGTGACAGGTGCTGAATCAGGTCCACTTTGTGGGCCAGTTCCTTGTGGATCTTGTTGAGATTCGCCGAGAGGGTCCTGCTGGGCTTGGCGACGAAGTCGATGGCGCCGAGCTCCAACGCTCGAAAGACGTTCTCCTTGGCCGCGTAGCCCGAAATCACGATGACCGGTGTGGGTTGCCGCGCCATGAGCAGTCGAAGAAACGTGAACCCGTCCATCCGCGGCATCTCGAGGTCGAGCGTGATCAGGTCGGGCGAAAGCTCGGACACCAATCGCAGAGCCTCGTCGCCGTCCGAAGCCTTGCTGACCACCTCGACACCCGGCATGGAGGACAGCAGGTCAGCGATAGTGCGACGGTTGTAGGCGGAGTCGTCGACGACGAGAACGCGAAGTTGCCTCACCGTGTCACTCCTCCCTCTTCGAGGAACCCCGGGCCGAGTCCGGACGGCGGTACACGAGATCGGACGACAGGTGTACGAGCTCGAACGCCGTCGATATGTTCAGCAGCGACTCGCTGTGACCGAGCAGCAGATAGCCGCCCGGCAGCAACCTGTCGTAGAAGGTCGTGATCACCTCACCCCTCGAGGCCACGTCGAAGTAGATGAGCACGTTTCGGCAGAAGACCGCGTCCACCTTCCCGACGATCGCTGCCCGGTCCCCCGCCATCAGATTGAGGTGCCCGAAGCTGCACATCGCGCGGATCCGCGGGTGAACCTGTCGGCCTTCGGCGACCTCGACGAAGTACCTAGAATACTCGGGTGGCATCGCCCTGAAGCTGGACTCCCCGTAGATCGCCCGGCGGGCCGTCACCAGGACACTGCGAGAGATGTCGTTCCCGAAGATCCGCACCTCCCAGCCCTCGAAGAGTCCTGTGTGGGCGATGAGGATCGCCAGCGTGTAGACCTCTTCTCCCGTCGAGCACCCAGCGCTCCAGATCGCCAGTCGCCGAGACTCGCGTCGCTCGGCGCTGTACCGAAGGCCGGGGAGCACTTCCTCCATGAAAGCGTCGAGCTGGTACTGCTCCCGGAAGAGGTAGGTTTCGTTCGTGGTCAGCAGCTCGACCGCGCGCTCCAGCTCGTTCTGCGCGTTGGGGTGGTAGCGGAGACCCTGGTAGTACTCCGAGTAGTCGCGGAGCCCGAGCGCGGTGAGCCTCTCCCGAAGCCGTCGCTCGACGAGGAACATCGCGTCATCCTGAAAAGCGATGCCGCAGAACCGGTTGATGAGATCCCGGATCAGCCGGAACTCGTTCCGGTGCAGCTTGGGGCCGCTGTCCAGGAGGATGGACACTAGGGATTGCCTCCGCCCGCCAGAGCCTCTTCGATGGCGGCGCGGACGAGGTCGTCCGTCTCGTGGGCCGCGCGAGCCGAAAGCGCCCGGTTCGCCTCGGGAGTCCCCACATCACGGAGGAGCTCGACCGCGACGCAGCGAACGTCCCAGGCGCCGTGCTCGAGCGCCAGGGCAAGTCGTCCAGCCATGCGCGAGTCGGAGGACTCTCGGATAGCCCGCAGAGCCTGCTTGACCACCTCCGGATCGTCGTGTCCCAGCAACTCCACGAGGAGATCCCCGAGGGTCGGATCCGAGAGGGCCCGAAGCCCCTCCATGGCTGCCACGGCCACGCCCGGGGAGTCTTCCCTGACGAGCTCGCGGAGACGCTCGATCGCCCGTCCATCGCCGGTCTTCCCCAGCGCGCGCGCGGCTGCCGCGCGGACCGCGGGCGAGTCGGACTCGAGCGCGAGTAGGAGATGGTCAGCACCGAGAGATCTCCCGGTGGAGTCCCTGAGCTCACCGAGGGCGCGTGCCGCCTCGATCTGAACGTCCACGTCGTCGTCGGCCAGGGCGAAGGCGATGTGTTGACAAGCGGGCGTCCCTCCAATGCCGGTCAAGCCGCGAATCGCCGCGCGCCTCGTCTCCGGATCCTGCGCCGAGAGCGCTGTCTGGAGACGCTGCATGACGTCGTCGCCTCCCACATCGACGATGATCGGGATCAGCGCTGCCCCGGCCGCGCCCTGGAGGGGCGTCGGGCGCAAGGTATCGCGGACGACGGCGGGCGCCTTGGATGCGAGGGCCGTGAGCGCTTCGGCGCAGGCCGCGGCGAGCTGCCCGTCCGCCCCGGTGAGGAGTGCCTCGAGGGAGCGGGCATCTTCCGGCTCCACGAACCATACGAGACTGCGCAGGGCGGAGCGAACCACGACAGCGTCGGAATCGCTCATGGCCGCGCGGACGCTGACATGCACACGCTTTGTGAGCCCTGGGTCGACCGGCTCACCCTGCTGCTCCGCCCCGGCGTGGATGTCGGCGGCGATCTCGAGTGCAGCCCCGCGGACGATGCCCGACGCGGACTTGTGCAGCTCGAGGAGGGGATCCACCGCGGGCTGACCCCAAGACCTGAACGCGTCGAGGAGCGCAGCCGGCAGTCCCTGCTCGACCACGAGCGCCACGACTCCCGCCAGAGCCTGCGCATCGCGAGCCAGGAGCAGCAGCTGAGCGCACGCGTGTCGCGTGGGCGTGTCCGCGTCAGCGAGCAGTTGGCGAAGGACGCTGCGGGCTTCCACCCCGAGCTCTGCCGCCCCGCGCGAGACGGCGTCGGCCGCCTCCCGCCCAGCTCCGCGGAGCTGGCCCAGGGCGACAGCCGCGCCCGCGGCGAGATGGGGCGACGGCCGGTCGATGGCTTGGAAGAGGTGAGAAACGGCAGCGGCATCACCGCATCGACCGAGCAGCGGTACGGCGACCCGGCCCACCACCCGATCGTCCAGCAAGGGCTCGAGCGCTTGCCATGGCACGACGGCTCCCATCCGTTCGAGGCTGTCGAGCGCCGCCAGACGCTGAAAGACGTCGGACGCTCGCAGACAACCGAGGAGAGCCCTTTGCGCCTCCGGGTCGCCGATTCGACCGAGGGCGTCGACGGCGGCCGCCGCGACGTTGGGATCGGCATCGTCGGTCAACCGCGCGAGCTCTGGCACGGTCCGGGGGTCGCCCGTATCTCCGAGCGCTTCCACGACGAACTTGCGGCCCTGACCCGCGGAGTGGCGCAACGCCGCGAGCAGGGGCTCCGTGGCTTCGCGCCCTCGCCTGCCGACGACCTCGAGGGCCGCGTTCCGTAGGCCGACGTTCTCCCCTTGCGTGATGGCCGATACGAGCGCGTCGAAGAGAACCTCGCTCACCGAGACCGTCGCGGCGACGCGCACAGCCTCCTTGCGGACGCGCCAATCGGCGTCCCCGAGCGCGGCGATGACGAGGGACGCGGTGTCCTCGTCCAGCGTCCCCTCGAGGGCGATCACGGCTCGCCGACGCACTTCGGCGTCGGGATCTGCCAGCGCGACGCGCAGGGAGTCGGGGATCATTGCTCCTCCCTGACGAGCTGGTCCACGAGGCTCATGTCGATCGCCTCGGCAGGTGCGGCCACCCGATCGACGTCCAGGACAAACACGAGCATATCCTCGACCTTGTAAACAACCGAGATACCGCGGGCCGCGTCGCCGACCCCCAGGGACGGCACCCCACGCTGGTCGGGTGTCGCGGCACCAAACACGTCCGTCACGCCGTCCACGATGAGACCGACCGAGCGCCCTTCGGTCTGAACGATCACCCACTTGGTCCTTCGCGACGGCGCGGCCTCTTCGAGCCCGAACCGGCGGCGCAGGTCCACGATCGGGACGACCTCTCCGCGGTGATCCGCCACTCCGACGACCGCCTTGGGCGCGTGTGGCAGCGCGACGATCGGAAGTGGATTGATGATCTCGCGGACGCGCAGGATATCCAACGCATAGCGAACGTCGCCCACGACGAAGCCGACGAGGTTCTTGGTTCGGTCCGAGCGTTCGCGCGCCGCTGTCATGACGATCTATGGCTCCTCAGAAGCGAAGCTGCGTCGAGCAGGATGATGATGTCGTCTTCGGATTCGAGCCCCGCACGACCCATGGGGCTCCGTCCAAAGGCGCGTCCGGCCTTGGGACGGCCAATCCCGCGAACGTACTCCGCGGTGTCCCCGGCGATAGCGGCAGCGAGCTCCACCTCCTCGGGCAAGAGCCTGTAGACGGAGAGCACCGAGTCGACCAACACGCCGAAGATCTCGTCCCCGTCGTCTACCAGGAGAACCCTCGAGTGCTTTGTGACGGGACGTTCGTGCATGCCGAGGCGGCGCCGCAAATCCAGCACGGTCGTGACCCTGCCACGCACGGAGATGATGCCGAGGATATCGCGCGGCGCACGCGGGACCTCGGTGACCGGAGGTACCTTCAGGATCTCTTGGATCGCCGTGAGGGGAAGGGCGTAGCACTCACCCGCGATCGTGAACGCCAGCAACTCGTGCATGCCCACTTGTGGCTTGCCTGGCAGGGCGGGGACGGCCTGCGCTAGGGACGGCCGCATGGTGGGGCCGCGTACGATGTCGTCAGTCATGTGACCGATCCCGTGGCGCGCGGCCGCTCCGAGCCAAGCAGCACGTCCTCGAGGAGCGCCGGCGCGTCGAGAACGAGCGCGACCCTCTGGTCGCCGAGGTCCGTGGCTCCAGCGAAGCCGCGCACGCCGCTGAGGCTCTTGCCCATGGCTTTGATCACGATGTCCTGCTGGTCCTGCAGCTCGTCGACGACGAAGCCCACGCGGCGCAGGCCGAGGGCAGACACGACGACGTAGTGCTTGTGGGGGGCTTCCCCCTCGGGAGGCGCGAAATCGAATGCCTGGGCAATCCTGCAGAGTGGCACCGTCGAACCGCGCAGCGTCAGGACCTCGCGGCCCTCGACGGTGCGGATCGCCGCGGGATCGAGCACCAACGCCTCCTGCACGGCACTGAGGGGAATGGCGAACGTCCGGGCGCAGACGCGGACGATCAGGGCGCTGATGATCGCGAGCGTGATCGGCAACGTGATGCTGACCTTGGTGCCGATCCCTTGCTCGCTCTGCAGGTCGACCACCCCTCCGAGTCTCCCGATGTTCACCTTGACCACGTCCATCCCGACGCCGCGACCCGAGAGGTCCGTGATGGCGGACTTGGTCGTGAAACCGGGCAGGAAGACCAGATTGAGGATCTCCTCGTGCGACAGATCGCCGCGCGCCTCTTCGGACACGAGCCCTCGTCGAATGGCGGTCTCGAGGAGCTTCTGATCCGACATGCCGGCGCCGTCGTCCTCCACCTCGATCACGACGTGGTTGCCCTTCTGGTAGGCATTCATGGCGAGCGTGCCGATCGTGGGCTTGCCCGCGAGCTCGCGCATCTTCGGCTTCTCGACGCCATGGTCGATGGAGTTGCGGATGATGTGCATGAGCGGGTCGGACAGCTCCTCGACGATCAGCTTGTCCACCTCGGTCTCAGCACCTGTGACGAGGAGGCGGACCTCCTTCTCGTGATCCCTCGCCACCTGCCGAACGACGCGAGCCAGCTTGTCGAAGACCTGCTTGAGCGGGACCATGCGGACATCGAGGATCCCGTTCTGCAGCTCTTCGAGGTGACGCTCGAAGCTGCGGTTGATCCTGTGGAGATCGGTCGCGACCTGACGAAGCTCCGGCCGGCCGCGGATCCGCTCGGTGACGCGGCCGACGGAGCTGCGCACGATCGCGAGCTCACCCACGACGTTCATCAGGTGGTCGAGCTTCCGGATATCCACGCGAACGCTGTTGCTCACGGAGCGCAGTGACAGGGCGTCCTGCCCGGCGCCGCCAGCGCTCTCGATGTCAGGGGGCGGCACCGAAGGGGGCGCCGCGTGTCGAGGCGGCATCGTGAGCCGACCAACGCCCGGCACGGGCGGCGGTGACATGCCGGCCCGCTGGCCAGTTGCGGGCGCGTCGGCGCTGGGACCAGGTGAAGGAGGCACGGACGACGCGCTTGCCGGGGGAGGCTGCGTGGCTCGCACCGGCCGCCGGGCAATCGGCGCGAGCTCGATTCCCAGGGAGCCGAAGGCCCCTTCGAGCTCCGAGAGCGGAGCTCGACTCGCGAGGAGGACGTCCAGATCGATCGCGTCCCCGCTCGTCTCGCCCATGCTGGGCAGATAGGTGATGATCTCGGCCATGGGCTTGGCCCGGGCCTTGAGCTCCTCGAGCGAGCTGTCGATGGAGGCCAACGAGAAGCTGACGTGCAGCCTGAACAGAGGCACTCCCTGCTCGACGTTCGTGCGGAGGCGGTGCTCCTCGTACTCGGTCAGAACACCGAGCACGCCAGGATCGATGTCGTAGCCGCCGAGCGCGTCCGCCACGGGCTCGTGAACGGCCGACACCCTCTCGATGGACTCGGCGTAGCTCGACAAATCCATGTCACCGGCGTTGCCGGCCTCGCTCGCACCACCGAGCAAACGCTGGAAGTTCTCGACACCGTCGAAGAGCACGTCGAGCACGTCTTGTGTGAGCTCCACGCGGCCGAGGCGCAGATCGTCGAGCAGATCCTCGAGGGCATGGGCGACTGCACCGACCTGGTGGTAGCCGAACATCCCGGCGATTCCCTTGAGCGTGTGCACGCCGCGGAAGACGTCGTTGATGAGGTCGGGATCCGGCTTGCCCTCCTTCTGGCCCTGGTCGAGGACCAGCAGGTCCCGGGAGAGGACCTCCACGATCTCCCCGGCCTCTGCGAGGAACTCCTCCCGAATCCCGTCGCTCGTGTCGTCAGATCCGCTCACTGGCAATGCGTCCGAAATGGCCGAGGAGGATCCCCGACCTCCGCCGACGTCGCTCCGTTGACGACAGGCCCCGCGCTCACGGCGTCTCGCCTCCCGGTCGCGACGCCCGCAGCTGCTCCACGGCGGTGCGAAGGTCGTCGGCCCCGAAGGGCTTGCTGAGATAGGCGTTGGCGCCCAAGGACAGCCCCCGCTCCCGGTCGCGCTCCGTCGCTTCCGTGCTGATGATCAACAGTGGGGTGGTCTGGTGGGCCGGCGACCTCCGCATGAAGGAGATCAGCTCGAGCCCGTTGATGTCCGGCATGTTGATGTCGACGATGACGAGGTCGAAGCGGCTCCGCGGGAGGACCCGGAGGGCCTCGAAGCCGCTCGGTGCCTCCTCCACGATCGCGGAGCCCCCCTCCTCGAGCGCCGCGCGCACGAAGGCGCGCATCGCACTGCTGTCATCGACGATGAGGATGCGCAGGGGAGGTGCCACGGAGGGCACATGTTAGCCGATCTTGGCCGGAATCGCGTCACCCGAGTGGCGGCGCCGAGCCGGTCCCGTCACCGCGGATGGGGTCAGCGGGGGAAGACCCGCCCGGTCGGGTCGTCGCTTCCGCACGAGGGACAACAACAGAGCGAGCGCAGCAGCTTGAAGCTGTAGATGCCGGTGCGATGACCATCGCTCCACGAGAGCCTGAGGGCGTAGCTGCCCACTTCTTCGATGTCCTCGAGCTGGGCGGGGGCGGCGGCGAGGAAGCGAATGGGTCCCTGGTGCCCCTGGCAATGGGCGCACGGGCAGAAACCACGCAGCACCTCGTGGCGGTAGACCGCGCTGTGACCGTCCGCCCAGTCGATCTCCAGGGTGTCGGCACCCCTCGGGGCGCGCACCTCGACGGGAGCGGTGCCTTGGCCGGACGCCTTCAGGGTCATCGTCCCCCGCGGCGCACGAGCTCATCGACCTGCGACACCGCCTTTGGCCCCGCGAGCTCGCGCGCGAGGTGGTGCGCGACGAGCTCCGTCAGGGCGCGCCGGACACCGGCCAGATCACCCCTCGGCCACGTGCTCCCGGCTGCCGCCCATTGCGGGCCCGTCGATTCCCGCACGCGGTGGCGAGCGCCCGCGGAGAGGCGGATGGGCCCCCCTCCGCACGACCGACAGATGATCCCCCCTGAGGCCGGGCTGAAGAGGGCCGCCCGATCCGCAGGGGCCTCCTTCCCGCACGGTCCGCAAGCATCGACCTGGGGAGCGAGCCCGACGAGGGCGAGGACTCTGGCCTCGAACGAGAGCAGGATGCCCTCGGACGCGTCAGATGCCGAGTCCAGCAGGGCCAGCAGCTCGAGGGTCGTCTCAAACAGGTGCTCGTCGGGCTGCCGGACGGCCACGGCCTCCCGCACGAGCTCGAGCGCCGCTCCGGCGATGGTGAGCTTGGCGAGATCGGCGAGCACTCCGGGGAACGCACGCACGACCTGAGCCTGCGCCAGGCGCCCGAGCTCGCCGCGACCGAGCGCCACCTCCGCACGGATCAGGGCGCACGACTCGAGGGCTCCGGGGAACCGCCTGCGGCTGCGGCGCGCGCCGCGCGCCAGGACCGCCACCTTGCCGAGATCTCGGCTCAGCAGCGTGACGATGCGGTCGGCGTCGCCGTAGTCGATGGTGCGCAGTACGAGGGCGTCGGTGAATCGGGTCGGACCGGGCAATGGACCTCGTTCTCCGAGAGCTCGACCGGGGTGTCGTGGCGCCGGGGCCGCAGCACGATGGACAGCGCGAGGGTGAAGAGAATCAGGAGGATCACGAGGGCGATGGCGATTCCGAAGCGGCGGCCCCGTTCGGGGGCCGTGATGGCGGTGATGGGCGCGGGCGGCGGCTCGACCGGGATCCGCCCACGGTCGAACTCGGCCACAATATCGTCCGCCGAAATGCCCACGGCGCGGGCATAGGAGCGCATGAAGCCGCGCACGAACACCTCGCCGGGAAGGTCCTCGAACCGGTCCTCCTCCAGGTGCTGGAGAGCTCTGATCGGGATCCGCGTGGTCTGGGCAAGCTCCTCGAGGGACATCTGCCGCAGCTCGCGCTCTCTCCTCAAATGACTCCCAATCGATTCCATCCCTAGCCTCCGACGCTCTGCACGTCTTCGCCCCCTCCTTCGTGTCCCGAGTCTAAGAAGCGTCGGCAGGCGCGGCCCGCCTCCGATTGAGCGCCGAGCTCCACACAGCGCTCAAAGTCAGTGATGGCCTCCTCGCGGAGGCCGAGCCGTGCACGCGTCTCGCCGCGGAGCCGCCAGGCGTCCTGGAAAAAGCGCCCGCACCTCTCGTCGGCTTCGAGCGCGCGCGTGAGCGCTTCCTCCGCTTCCTGGAATCGCTCCATGGCAAAGAAGGTTCGTCCGAGCTGGAAGTGGCCGAGGCAGAACCGAGGCTCGCCTCGCACGGCCTGCGACAGGGCCTCCACCGCCTGCGGATAATCGCCCTTCTCGTAGTGAGCGAGCCCGAGGTTGCCCCAGGCGTACCACGGCGTGCGGTTGAGCACGTCGGAGGCCGACTGGGTGAGCACGGCGATCGATTCGTCGTACCGCTCCTGACGGATCAACACGACGCCAAGCATGTTGCGAGCTTCGGCGAGGGTGGCGGCCATGTCCGGACGCTCGACGAGGATCGCCAGGCCGTTGCGGAGGTACTGCTCGGCCGCCTCGAGATCGCCCCGCTGGTAGTGGATGTAGCCCAGCAGGACGAGGGCGCGCGCGTTATCCGGGTCCAGGGACAGGGCCACGCGCAGGTGCTCGATGGCACCTGGGACGTTCCCCTCTTCCCTCAAGGAGACCGCGAGCGTGAACTCCCGAATGGACCTGTCCACATCCTCCTCGGATGGCCCGCCGCCGCACGCCAAGAGGCCCTGCGCGACGAGCCCGACTGCCCAACAGACGAGGGCCCAGCGGGCGGCCCGGCCATACGAATGAGCGGATCTACCGGGCATTCGGGTGGTCGTCAACCGCAAAGACGCCGGCACCATGGCACGATCGGTAGCGGGTGTCGACCCACCGACACCTAGCGGTTGTATTCCCATACGGAAGGTTTCCCAGCCCTTAGGGGTGCGCTCAGGCACTGCGAACCTCCTCTTTCATCGCCAGAAGCTGGTAGAGGCGGCGAATTGCGTCCAGGTCCGGCAGCTCGATGCGTTCGTCGGTGATGCTCAGGTATCCGCCGTCCCGGAGCTGCTGGACCACCCGCTTGACCCCGTCCACGTCGAGGCCCACGCGGCTGGACAGCTCGAGGGGGGTGACCTCCAGGCTGGCGGAGTCGGTTCCGGGCCGGCCCCCCGCCATGCGAAGCAGCGTATTGATGACGCGGGAGGGGTTGTCCCGCAGTTTGTGGTTCTCCACCTGCTCCTCGGCCGCCCGCAGCCTCTGGACCAGCTGCCGCAGCAGGCGCATGGCGACATCGGGGTTTCCCGAGAGCAGCACCCCCAGGGTCTCTCGGTCGAGGGCCAGGACGGTCACGTCGCTCAAGGCGACCGCCGACGCGGTGCGGACGGCGCCATCGAGGAGCGCGTCCTCCCCGAATAGGTCCCCGCCCTTCAGGACGATGAGGCTGTGCTCGGCGGAGCGGATGTGCTTGACCAGGCGAACACGGCCCTCCTGGACGATGAAGCACGCCTGCGCGTCGTCGCCCTCGGCGTAGATCGTCTCCCCGGCGGCGAGCGTACGCCCGAACCGCTCCACGAGCCTCGCTCGTTCGACCTCGCCTAGCGCATCCATGGTTGCCACTTGGTACAGCGCCGCGGGCCCCGGCGCAACGCCCGAGCACTGAACATGCGGGGATCGCCGCCGCGCGCCCGAGCGCAGCGAGGTCAGGATGGGGCGGCCTTGTGGCAGCTGACCCATTGGCCCCGGGAGAGCTCCGAGAGCGCGGGCGCTTGGCGATCGCACAGTCCCTTCTCGGCGATGGGGCACCGAGGATGAAAGCCGCATCCCGTCGGGGGATCGGAGGGGCTCGGCACATCGCCCTCGAGGATGATGCGCGATCGCTTGCGGCCCGGCTCGGGCACGGGCACCGCGCTCAAGAGGGCCTTCGTGTAGGGATGTCGCGCGTCCTCGTAGATCGCGGCGGCGCCGGCGAGCTCGACCACCTTGCCCAGGTACATCACCGCCACGCGGTGGCTCATGTGCTCGACGACCTTCAGATCGTGGGCGATGAAGAGATAGGCGAGGCCTCGCTCTTCCTGGAGGTCCTTGAGCAAGTTCACGATCTGGGCCTGGATGGACACGTCGAGGGCGCTGACCGGCTCGTCGGCGACGATGAACGCCGGCTCGACGGCGAGGGCTCGCGCGATCCCGATCCGCTGGCGCTGCCCGCCGGAGAACTCGTGGGGGTAGCGGCGCATGGCCTCGGGGCGGAGACCGACACGCTCGAGGAGGGCAGCGACGGCCTCCTCCTCGTCGCGACCGCGCTCGCACAGGCCGTGGACGCGCATGGCCTCCCCGATCGCGGCCTTGACGGTCATGCGCGGGTTGAGCGAGCTGTACGGGTCCTGGAAGATGATCTGCATGCGCCGCCGGAAGGGACGCAGGTCCCGCTGACGCATGGTGGTGATGTCCGTGCCGTCGTGCAGGATCGCGCCGGCGGTCGGGTCGATGAGGCGCAGGACGACGCGCCCGAAGGTCGTCTTGCCGCACCCCGACTCGCCCACGAGCCCGAGCGTCTCGCCGGGCATGACGCTGAGATCGACGCCGTCCACGGCCCGGACCGCGCCGCGCGTGCGCCCGAGGAGACCACGCCGGATCGGGAAGTGCTTGCGCAGATCGCGCGTCTCGAGGATGGCCCGAGCCGGCGGGTCGTCGTTGACGGGAGCGTCCGGTTCCGTCACGACGCTTCCTCCCCGTCCTGTTCCGCAGCGGCGCCCGCGTCCTCCACGGCAAAGCACGCGACCTGACGTCCACCCGCATCCTCGAGCAAGGGCTCCTCGCGCCGGCAGGCCTCCATGACCGACGGGCACCGGTCCTGGAACCTGCAGCCAGCGGGCAAGGCGCGGAGATCGGGCACCACGCCGGGAATGGTCGGCAGCCGGGCACGCCGCGCGTTGTCGCCGAAGCTGGGCACGCTCGCCAGCAGACCGCGCGTGTAGGGATGGAGCGGGCGCGCGAAAAGATCGCCGACGGGGGCGCTCTCGACGATTCGGCCGGCGTACATCACGACGATCTCTTCTACGAACTCGGCGACGACGCCGAGGTCGTGCGTGATCAGGACGATGCTCATCCCCGTCTGGGCCTGGAGCTTCTTGAGGAGCTCGAGGATCTGCGCCTGGATCGTGACATCGAGGGCCGTCGTGGGCTCGTCGGCGATCAACAGGCGCGGCTCGCACGAGAGCGCCATCGCGATCATGACGCGCTGTCGCATGCCGCCAGACAAGTGATGTGGATACGCATCCACGCGCTCCTCGGGAGCGGCGATGCCCACATGGCCCAGCATCTCGACGGCCCGGTCGCGGGCGGCCCGTCGAGTCATGCGGCGGTGCTGCCGTATCGCCTCCACGATCTGGTAGCCCACCGTGTAGACCGGGTTCAGCGAGGTCATGGGCTCCTGGAAGATCATCGAGATGCGCTCGCCCCGCAGCGCCCGCATCTGTTTCTCCGGAAGGGCGAGCAGGTCGCGGCCCTCGAACAGGATGCTCCCCGACTCGATGAAACCCGGGGGAGACTGCACGAGCCGCATGATCGACAGGGCCGTCACGCTCTTGCCGCAGCCCGACTCGCCGACCAGCCCGACGATGCCGCCGTCCTGCACCTCGAAGGAGATGCCGTCGACGGCCCGCAGGACGCCATCGTCCGTGCGGAATTCGGTGACCAGGTCGCGCACCTCGAGCAGGTTCTGGGGCATGGGGCGGGCGACTCTAGCAAGGCGCCGCCGCGCGCGAAACCGCGACGCGCCGGCGCGGAGGGGATGACCCAAGATCGGAACGGGCCTGGTCGTTGGCCACATGGCTCCCGCGGGCCGACCCCCGCGTTGAGCAGTGATCGTTCCACGCGAACGTCATGGCGCCGTCGGGGACTCCGCGGGAGCGGCGACGCACCAGCGGACCACGCGGTTTCGGCCGTTCGTCTTCGCCTCGTAGAGCGCCTGGTCCGCCAGCTTGACGCACTGCCAGAACGAATCCGAGTCGGCGGGATAGGCAGCCGTTCCCATGCTGGCGGTCTTCTTCAGCAGGACACCTTCCGCGGTGAACTCGTGCGCTTCGATGTTCGCGCGGAGGCGTTCGGCGACCAGCCCGATCCCGTCCGCCAGGGTTTCCTGGAGCACGAGCAGGAACTCCTCTCCGCCGTACCGGATGACGATGTCCGATGCACGAACCGTTTGCAGGAGGATTCTCGAGATATCCTTCAGCACGACGTCGCCCACCGCGTGGCCATGCTCGTCGTTGACGGCCTTGAAGTGATCGACGTCGAGCAGCACGACACCCACGATCACGCCGCGCCGCTGCGCCATGGCGATCAGGTTTCCTTGCATCTCCTCGAGGAAACGCCGATTGTGGAGCCCTGTCATCGGATCCCGCATCGCCGAGTCCCTGAGGCGCTCCGCGAGGCGCTTGGCTTCGAGAACGGGAAGGGCCTCCTTGACGAAGCGCTCTGCCGTCGCGACGCGCGCGCGGAAGGTGTCCTCCCTGACTGCGGGCCCGGAAACGAACTGAACGACTCCCCCCGTGCTGCCACCGATGTTGAGCGGGAGACACACATGGATCTTCTGGCCCTGCGCGAAGAGCTGGCAGATCCCCGGGTATGTCAGGGACGAGACCACCGCACCGGTGCGCCGCGCACGGCAGAGGTTGCTGTCGTCCAAGATGTCTCGCTTGCACCACTCCTCCGCGTCAGGCGAGGTGATCGCCAGAGTCATGCCCTTCCCTTGGGCGTCGACGCTGAACACGCGGTGCGATAGCGAGCTCGCCTCGAACGCGCGAGCCAGCCGGGCGTAGACGTCGAGGGCGCCATCGTCGGACTCGATGACCTTCTTGAAGGCGCCGATCTCCCGCAACGAGTCCAGGAGCGTGTTGAACCGAGCGGACAGCTCTCCCACCTCGTCTCCCGAGGAGATGGTGATGTGTCCCAGGGTCTCCATGTCCCCGCCGGTGAGCCCGCGGATCTGCTCGATCATCTCGTCGATCGGCTTCGTGAGAGAACGCGTGATGGAGAAGGTGAACAGGACCAGCAGCGCGAGGGCGAGGACGAGTGCGCCGACGATGAACAGCCATTGGCGCGTCGGCGCGTGTAGCAACGCGGCTCCAGCGAGGACCACGAACCAGAATGAGACGCCCAGGGAGAACAGGGCGAACTTGCGGCGGATGGGCGTGTGCAGAAAGGTGAGATGATCGAGGATCAGGCGGCCCAGC
>Ga0214473_10004606_pt1 | contig 16580 bp, 18 predicted proteins | sample RVTome_7_FD_203509 | JGI IMG/M metagenome (GOLD analysis project Ga0214473, IMG submission 203509) | Soil microbial communities from uranium-contaminated site in the Upper Colorado River Basin, Wyoming, United States - RVT98D197 | ecosystem: Environmental > Terrestrial > Soil > Contaminated >... | reverse complement strand
GCTGGGCTATCGACCGCCGGACGAATTCGAGGCTCTGCTGAAGAACGAAACCATGAACCGCCAAACTGTCCTAACCTAAACGGTCCAAGGAAAGGGGTTCATTCCACTATAAGACCGACAAACACTCCGAATACAATGGACTGAAGATAGAAATACAACTGCGATCCCGCTTTCAACATGCTTGGGCTACTGCCGTTGAAGTTGAAACGGTAGGCACCTTTACTAAGCAGGCACTGAAATCGAGCACAGGACAAGAAGACTGGTTACGCTTCTTTTCACTCATGGGGACTCAAATAGCCATTAAAGAGAGGACAAGGCCGGTCCCCAATACTCCGACACAGACAAACACACTGCGGGACGAGTTACGCCATTATGCAGATAAGCTAAGTGTAATCGAGCGATTACAGGCGTTTAGTGCAGTCCCTCACTATTTTTCAAGACCGGGATCAACTTATAAGTACTGCTTGATTGTCCTCAATGAAGCAGAGAAGAAAGTGGAGATTTACAGCTATGGCAAGCGAGATTTATTGAATGCACTTCACACCTATTCGGAATTCGAGAAAGAAATCGCAAGTGGTAAGGGCCTTGATGCTGTCTTTGTATCCGTTAAGTCTCTTCGACAATTGAAGAGAGCTTATCCTAACTACTTTCTCGATACAAGAATGTTCCTTGATCTGGTTAAGGCTGCTATTCGGTGACAGCTTTTTGCTCCTTTTCCTCCAACAGCCTGAGAATATCCTCAATCGTCCAAAGATGATCGGTCACACCGGCCTCCATAGCGGGCGATACTCTCAGACTCTTGTGAATCCGAACAACGTTGCAGGTAATGATCTGAAACGGTGCGCCGCACTATGATAACGAGAGCGACAGGGGCGAAAGGGCCGGAAATCGGTTATCGAGTCTACTTGGCCTTACACTCGTTGCACTGATCTCTTTTTCTTCTCGGCAGGGTGTTCGACTTGGTCCAGCCGCTGGCCGGATACCGGTTCTTGGAACACCTCTTCTCCCAGTGGTAGGTATCGGATTTCTCTTTGAAGTAGTAGGGTTTTTTCGGTTTAGACATATGGGCATCCTCCTTTTGACACCGTTTCGCCGATACCTGTCGCTCTCCCGGTCTAAGTTGTTCTGGCACGATGCAGAATCGACAATCGTCGGTCAATATACGGCAGGTATCAGCATGGCGCAAGGATTGAGGTGAAAGAAGCGTGTGGTCGCATGCGGGCGCGGGCGATCCGCGTTGGAGCGGGGACCCGCAGACCGCTCACTTTGCCGAAGATCTCAGATCTCCTCCCCGAACCCCGACTCGATCACCTTGATCAAAGCCGCCAGCGCCGCCTCTTCGTCGGGGCCGATGACCTCGACGAGAATCTGCGACCCCTTTTCCGCCGCCAGCATCATCACCCCCATAATCGACTTGCCGTTGACTCTGGCGCCGTTCTTGGTCAGCCACACTTCCGACGCGTAGCGCGACGCCTCGGTGACCAACATGGCCGACGGTCTCGCGTGCATACCGAGCTTGTTGACGATCGTCACGGTTCGCTGTGTCATGCGTACTCTTCGGCGAGGACAAACCGTTTGCCGGACAGTTCGCGCACCACTCCTTTGAGTTCGAGCGCGAGCAGCAGTTCCATCAGTTGCTCCACCGGCAGTTGGGCGGCCCGCGAGAGTTGATCGACCTGTATCGGTCCGGCCGCGAAAAGGGCGGTGAGCTTCTTCTCGGCGTCGGTCATATCGGGCAGTTGGATGAATTTCCTGGCCATCACCTCCCCCTTGAGAGTGGGGAGTTCCTCGAAGATGTCCTCCGGCGAGGTGGTCAGACGGGCGCCTCGTCGGATCAGTTCGTTGGTCCCCTCGCTCATGCGATCGGAGGGTGCGCCGGGCACGGCGAACAGTTCGCGCCCCTGCTCCAGCGCGTGCGAAGCCGTAATCAGGGCGCCGGATTTGCGGCCCGCCTCCACCACCACCACGCCGCGCGAGAGGCCGCTGATGATGCGGTTGCGTTCGGGGAAGTAGGCTTTTTCCGGTTTTGTCCCCGGCAGGTACTCCGAATATAGCGTCCCTTGCAGTCTTATGCGCGCGGCCAGCTTCTTGTTGGCGGAGGGGTAGATGATATCGAGCGAACTGCCGAGTACGGCAATGGTCTTGCCGCCTCCCTCCAGTGCGCCCACGTGCGCCGCCGAGTCGATCCCATCGGCCATGCCCGAGACCACCGTGATGCCGGCTCGCGCCAGCAAAGACCCAAGCTGAGTGGCGAAGAGACGACCCTTCTCCGAGGGATGACGGGTCCCCACGATGGCTATGATCTTCTCGTCCGGCGGGGTCGGCTCACCCAAGCGGAACAGAAGGACCGGACTATCCGGGATTTTCCGCAGCGGCTCTGGGAATTCGGGATCATCGAACAGCAGCGCCGCCCAGCCGAGCTTGTCTATACGGTAGGCCGAATTGCGTGCTCTCGGGCCATCGTACTGTTCCTTAATGGCCGTGGCGGTGGTCGTGGAGATATCCTTGACACTTTCCAACTGGTGAAGCGGAGCCGCCAACGCCTCGGCCGGCGAGCCGAAGGCCTCGACCAGCCGCCGGAAGCGTGTCCGTCCTACCCCCGGGATGAGCAGCAGCCCGATAGCGTCAACCAGTCGTTGTTTTATCTCGCTGTTGGTCAAGGTGTCTCTCTATTTCGTGAATGAACCGCTCGGCGCCCACATGCGTCACCGCCGACAGGTAAATATAATCATCCGGCAACCGCTCACAAACAGCTTTTAGGTCACGTTCGGTCACCGTATCTACTTTTGTTACCGCCACAAACGAGGGGCGCGACAGCAGCGTCGGGTCGAAATCGGCCAGTTCCTCGCGCAATTCAGCGTAAGTTTGGGCGATGTCGGGGGAGTTGACGTCGATGACATAGATCAACAAGCGAGTCCGCTGAATATGTTTCAAGAACTGATGTCCCAGTCCTTTGCCCTGCGAGGCGCCCGCGATCAGACCCGGAATGTCGGCCATCACACAGGATTTGTATTCTCGCAGCTTGACGATGCCCAGGTTCGGGACCAGCGTGGTGAAGGGGTAGTCGGCGATTTTGGGGCGGGCGGCCGAGAAGGTCGCCAGGATTGTCGATTTGCCGGCGTTCGGCTGTCCCACCAGGCCGACGTCGGCCAGCAGCTTCAATTCCAAACTCAACAACCGGCGTTGACCGGGCCGGCCGGGTTGCACCTGGCGCGGCGCCTGATTGGTTGAGGATTTGAAATAGGCGTTACCGTGACCGCCCCGACCGCCCTGGGCGATAATCACTTCAGCCCCGGCCTCGTCCAGATCGATTATGGTTTCCTCACTCTCGCGGTCGACAAAGAGCGTCCCGACCGGCACCCGCAGCCTGATATCGGCCCCGGAGCGGCCGGTTTTGTTACTGCCCTGGCCCGGCCGGCCGCTTTCGGCTTTGTACTTGCGGCGGTAGCGAAAATCGAGCAGCGTGGTCAGGTTCGTATCCGCCACAACAATCACATTGCCCCCCCGCCCGCCGTCGCCGCCGTCGGGGCCGCCTTTGGGGACGTATTTCTCGCTGTGAAACGACAAGCAACCATCGCCGCCGTCGCCCGCATGGACTTCGATATCAACCTGGTCGATAAACATCGGCCGCAATATCCGGCGACACTTCAGTCATGTCAATCTTATTGACGGAGGGGAAGGCCCGTCTTTCGCGCTTCACGCGCCTTATCTCGGCTTTCTCTCCATGAGCAGACGGAATCCCTTGATTAGGTGCTGTCAGGCATCCCCACCTGACGGTTATTGGGTTAGCAGGCAGGTGTCACGCGGGAACGCGTGACATCACCCACGAGTGACAACTTTATCAACAGGCCCCGAGTTTTAAGGCGTCACTCAAACAAGAAAATCGTCCTCGCCATTTTATTGACGGCGCCAAAAAGGCTCCCTATATTTCCGGTATGGCGCGAACCGAAGTCGGCGATAACATCCCCACCCTGAACCAGCGCAAGCGGCGGTTCTACGAAGAGTACAGCCTCTTTCTGGGACGCGCTTGCCTGAAATTGGGATTGAAACCCAACACGCTGACCGGGCTGTCGCTTTTAAGCTCGATCGCCTCGGGGCTGTTTTTCTGGAAGGGGCAGATGTTGTGGGGGGTCTTCTGGATGATTGCGACAGCGTTCACCGACATGCTCGACGGCGCCACCGCCCGCGCCGGCGACATCGGCACTGTTTTCGGCGGCATTCTCGATCATGTGTCAGACCGCTACGGCGAATTTTTCATCCTGGCCGGCATCACTCTCTCCGGCGCGGTGCATCCGGGGTGGGCGTTGTTCGCGCTGTTCGCCATGCTGATCGCCAGCTACACCCGCGCCGCGGCCGAGTCGATGGGGAAAATCGAAGACTGCGCCGTCGGCATCATGGGGCGGCTGGAGAAGTTCATCCTGATTATCGCCGGCTCGATTGTCGAACATTTCCTCCCGGTCGGCACCTGGCCCAAGGGGGGCTGGCTGGAGTTTGCGCTGATAATCGTCGGCCTGACCTCGTTGATCACGGCCGTCCAGCGTCTCATCTACACGAAAAAACTCCTCGGCGACAAGCGGGAAGTATGACGGGTGGTTAAGAAGAAGTTTGGACAGGCTTTTCAAAAGCAGCTGCGACACCACGCTAACCTCGTCAGAAAGGTCGACAAGGAGTTGGCCAGTAGCGTGCGATTACTTACGCGGTTGAGCGACAATTCACCGTTGGATTGCCAGTTAGTCACACTGTCAGAGTTTCTATCAGAGTGCAATCACGCAACTTTGGAGTGTTTCAAGCAAGGGTTCATCTCATCCGGTATCCACGTTCTTCGATTAGGTCAGGAAATAGCTCTCAAAATCTGCGCGTTCCACAACAAACCTAAACTTGCAGAGAAAAGGCGGATAGAACCAAAGGAGGTTCGCAAGGTATTGGGTAACAAGGCAGCCAATGGCTGGGCCAAACTCTATTCTGATCTTAGTGACGTTTCCCACCACAACAGGAGCTTTGTGGAGAAAATCTACCCGCTGCTGAGTCCCAATGCACAGATCAGCCCAACATGTCTGGTGCTGCTTGAAATCTACATTACACTTCTAAGCAACTACACCATGAAGGCGCTTTATGTTGTGAACAAGCGTCTGCAACCGCGTGTGGGTCAAAGATACGCGGCTCTAGTTGGCGTCTACAATCGACTTCATAAGGCGGTAGAGAAGGATTGGGATACACTGCCGTCCAAGCAACAAGCTCTTCTTAGCGTTTGAGCACCTTTGAGAGGGTCAAATGATCACCGCCATCGGTAACCCGGTTTACGACTATATCAAAACCAAGAAAGTCGAGCCGACCGGACGCGTCCTCTCCGGCTGCTCCACCAACGCCGCTTTGGCTCTCGCGAAGATGGGGGCGAAGGCGCGTCTGGTGGGCGCTATCGGCGACGACTACAAAGAGCATTTCAAAGCCCAACTCTCCGCGCTGGGGATCGAGTATCGCATCATACCCTCGACCGAGACCGGCGGCTTCTCGCTGATCTACTATGATGACTTCGGCAACCGCACCCTCGATCTGCTGGGCCGCGCCGCTAATATCGAGCCGCTCGACGCCGAATGGTACGCCGACGCCGAGGCGCTTCTGATCGGTCCCATCCTCGGCGAAGTGTCGCTTGGGAACCTCAAGAAGATGCGCGAGTCGTTCGATGGTCTGTTCTTCTGCGATCCGCAGGGCTTGATTCGCGGCGCCGATGAAGACAACCGCATCTACCACGAAAAGTGCGACGGCATCGAAGAGGCGCTCGGCCTGTTCGACATCGTCAAACCGAACGAACTGGAGGGGCGGATTCTGACCGGCATCGACTGTCGGCAGGACCCGTACGAAGCGGCGCGCCTTATCAAATCATGGGGACCGAAGATCGTCATCGTCACGCTGGCCGAACTCGGCTCGATCATCTACGATGGCCGCAGGTTCATCGACATCCCGCCATACCCGATCGACCTGATAGACTCCACCGGCGCGGGGGATACTTACATGGCCGGGTTCACCTTCGAGTATCTGAAAACGGGCGGTGATCTGAGAAGGGCTGGGTGTTATGCTTCATGCACCTCATCGGTGATGATCGAAAACTCCGGCCCGGATTTCTCGATGACCGACGACATGATCCGCGAGCGCCAGGTGGTGTTGCTGAAGCTTGAGGGGTACGAAGTTGATGTGGGTGTGAATCGGTAAGCGCCCGAAGCAGGCTCCATCTACGCCTTGATGCCGTCGAACAGAAATGAAATCAGATACTCGGCGGTCTCGTGGCGCGGCAGTTGCCCTCGAGTATACCGGCGTCGCACCAAGCCCTCGATTATCAGCGAGGTCAGATGGGCGGTCAGTTCGACGTCGAAATCGCCGCGAATCTCACCGGTCTCCTCGCCGCGTCTGATGATCTGGGCGATGTAGTCGTTGAAATGGCGCTCCAGGTCGATGCCCTCGAGTTTCACGGCGGCGTGCTCCAGACCCCGCGTGACAAACAGAAAGAACCGCTCCTGGGCCGGATACAGTTTCGAGTTCACCACCACCGCTTCGTACAAGTACAACAGTCGCTGGCGAGCGAGTACGACCCGCTCGTGGCTGCGAAGCTCGACCATCCACTTGCCCAAAAAATCATCGAACATCAGTACCGTAAACTCAAGCAGGTGGCTTTTGGATGGGAAATACTGGAAGAAAGAGCCCTTCGAGATAGCCGCCTCACGGCACAACTGGTTCACCGACAGACCGTCGTAGCCGAATTTCCCGAACAGTTCGATGGTCGTACGGTAAATGAGTTCCTTCTTTTCGGACGGCAAGCGTCGGAAGGTGTCGGTGACGATACCCCGACGGACCAGGGCGACAGTGACGTTTTCATCGAGCAATATCGTACCCTCGAGGTTCTCTTGCTCTTATCCCGTTATGACCATATGGTCATATATTATATACTAATATTATATTATTCGCCGCTTTCGTCAATAGCGAATTGACAAGCGATACTGAGACGACTACCTTCGGCCCGGAAGTCAACCAGAGCATCGTCGAAAACGAAAGGATTCATACATGGGCAAAGTAAGAGTCGCCATTATCGGGGTCGGCAACTGCGCCTCGTCGCTGGTGCAGGGCGTCGAGTTCTACAAAAAAGCCAAGGAAGAGGATCAGATTCCGGGACTGATGCACGTCAACCTCGGCGGCTACCACATTCGGGATATCGAGTTCTCGGCCGCCATCGACATAGACAAAAACAAAGTCGGCAAGGACCTCTCGGAGGCGATCTTCACCAAGCCGAACAACACCTTCACGTTCTGCAAAGTGTCCAAGCTGGGCGTTACGGTGCAGCGGGGGATGACTCACGACGGGTTGGGTTATTACCTGTCGCAGATTATCGAGAAGGCGCCGGGCGACACGGTCGATATCGTCAAGCTGCTCAAGGACACCAAGACCGACGTGGTGATCAACTACCTCCCGGTCGGCTCGGAGGAGGCGACCAAATGGTACGTGGAGCAGGTGCTGGACGCCGGCTGCGGTTTCGTAAACTGCATCCCGGTTTTTATCGCCAAGGAGCAGTATTGGCAGAAGCGGTTCAAGGAAAAAGGGCTGCCGGTGCTCGGCGACGACATCAAGTCACAAGTGGGCGCCACTATCGCCCATCGCGTGCTCACCCGGCTGTTCCTCGAGCGCGGCGTGAGACTGGAACGCACCAGCCAACTCAACGTCGGCGGCAACACCGACTTTCTGAACATGCTGGAGCGGTCGCGGCTGGAGTCCAAGAAGATCTCCAAGACCAACGCCGTCACCAGTCAGCTCAACTACGACATCGGCCCCGGCAACGTTCATATCGGTCCCTCCGATTATGTCGAGTGGCTGACCGACCGCAAGTGGGCCTACATTCGCATGGAAGGCACGACTTTCGGCAACGTCCCGCTCAACGTCGAACTGAAGCTCGAGGTTTGGGACAGTCCTAACTCGGCCGGCGTCGTGATCGACGCGGTGCGCTGCTGCAAGCTGGCTTTGGACAACGGGCTGTCGGGCGCCATAATCGAACCGTCCGCCTATTTCAAGAAATCGCCGCCGGTGCAATATACCGATGACGAGGCCCGCCGGCTGACCGAGGAGTTCATCGCCAAGTACGGCTGGAAACAAGAGGCCGCACCGAAGCGCAAGCTCAAGATAGCGGCCAAGTGCCCTCACAAGGCGGCTCCGGCCGCCGCCAAAGCCGCGAGCGGGACGGATTCCGGAAAACGCGTGGTGAAAAGTAAAAAGTAGTTTGCTGCCGCCTGCGATTTGACTAACTTGACCGGCGATTCAAAAGATCGCCGGTCTTTTTTTGGAGAGCCTCGTGAGGGAAAACACCGTGACCGCCCAAAAGCCCAAAACCCTGTTTGTCACCTTCGAAGGTATCGACGGTTGCGGCAAGACCACTCAGGCCGTACTGGCCTACCAGTATCTCACCGCGCGGGGCATCCGGGCGAAGCTGCTGCGTGAGCCGGGCGCCACCGCCACGGCCGAGCGGATTCGCGAGGTTCTGCTCGACCAGAAGCTGTCGATTACGCCGGTGACGGAACTGCTCTTGTACGAGGCGGCTCGGTCGGAACTGACCAGCCGGGAGATTCGGCCGCTGTTGGCTTCCGGCTACACCGTGCTGTGCGACCGCTTTTACGACAGCACCACCGCCTACCAGGGCTTTGGCCGCAAGCTGGACATTCGCATGGTTCGCAGCCTCAACCGTTTGGCGGTGGGGGACCTCAAGCCGGACGTGACCTTTCTGCTCGATCTCGATCTCAAGACCGCCAGAAGTCGCTGGGCGGGCCGACCGGATCGGCTGGAATCTCAGTCAAGGGCGTTTTTCTTCCGCGTACGCTCCGGTTTTCTGGAGCTGGCTCGCAAGGAACGTCGGCGTATAAAAGTCATCGACGCGGCACGCTCCGTCCATGAAGTATTTGAGAACATCAGAACCATCCTCGACCGACGAATCGACAAAGAATGACACCGCTCGCCATTTTTGACCGGCGCTCGATTCTCATCTCCGCCGCCCTGCTCGGCGGCATGATCCTGCTTAACGGCGGCATGGCGTTGTATGTCCTGTCCGATCCCGGTCTGGAGTATGCTTTCCACATGGTGGCCGTGGCCCGGCTGGTGGATGAACATCACGACGGCGAGGTTGATTGGGACCGTCTGGTGCCGGTCGGGCGCGACGCCATACTGGATATGTTGGATCGATATTCCGGCTACGTCCCCCCGGAGGAGTTTGATGAGAAGAGGCTTCAGCGCGAGGGACACTATTTCGGCATCGGCGTGACCGTGACCGATCACCCGGATGGGCTGCGGGTCTACTCGGTTCGTGACGACGGGTCGGGCAAGGTCGCCGGTCTGCTCAGCGGCGATATAATTCTGGCCGCCGACTCGGCTCTTCTGGCCGAGCGTTCGTCTTCCGAGGCGGCTTACTTGTTGCGAGGTGAGGAAGGCACGACAGTGACCCTGCGGGTCTATCGTCCCGTCGACAACGACACGCTGGAGATTGTAGTCGAACGGCGCGAAGTTGCCTATCGTCACGTCGTCTATGCCGGCCACACGGCCGACAGCTTGGTCTATATCCGGTTGACCGATTTCGCCCCTGGAGCGGCCGATGAGGTCGCGGCGGCGCTCGATTCGCTGACCGGCGCGGCTAGCGCCGCAGCGGGTGTGATCCTCGATCTGCGCGGCAACCCCGGCGGACTGTTCGTTGAAGCGCAGGAGACGGCTGCTTTGTTTCTTGACGACGGCGCGTTTGTGGTCGGCACCGACGGGCGCTCGCGGTGGAACGACGAGCGCTTCAGCGCCGCTGGCGGCGACCGGACGCGCGACCTGCCGCTGGCCGTGCTGGTCGATCAATCGTCCGCTTCCGCCTCCGAGATCGTGGCCGGGGCGCTGCGGCAGAACAACCGCGCCGTGCTGGTGGGCGACACCACCTTCGGCAAGGGCCTGGTTCAGGGTTACCTGCGCTTCCCGGAGGAGGACGGCCTGCGGCTCACTATCTCACGTTATTACTTCGCGGGCGGCATCTACCTGAATGAGTTCGACTCGATGCTGCACGAGGTCGGTCGCGGCCTGGCGCCGGACTATTACTATCGCTCGGCCGACGCCGAACCGTACCTTCGCGCTCTGGAGAACTCGTTTCTGTTGCACAGTTTCGCCCACCGCCATCAGGCCGAGATAATCGCCCACGCCGAGCCGGGCCCGCTGAACGACATCTGGATAGAACAACTGGCCGAGTTCATCAGCGAAGAGTTCGACTATCCCTCGGAGTTGACCAAACGGGCCGAAGCTCTGGTCGAGGCGGCGGCTTCGGAGGGCAGTCCGCCGGCGGCCAAAGCGACCGCCGAGCAGCTACTTAACACGGCCCGCGACCATGACCGGCGACGGCCGTTCAAGTACAGCTCGTATCTCAAAACGCGGCTGCGGCAACTGGCGGTCGAGCGCGCTTTCTCCACCTACCGCGCCTATGACGAGGTGGTCGTGAACCATGACTCCGCTATTGCTCTCGCCGCCCGACAAATCGTGGCTCACTGAAAACGGTCTAAGGAGCGATGGCGGAGTTGACGCAACCATGAAGACGGCTGTATTCTCAGACTTCGACGGCACTATCGCCCGGCGCGATATCGGTTACCACCTGTTCAACCATTTCTCCCAGGGGAAAAACGACGAGCTGGTCCCCCTCTGGAAAAGCGGCGAGTTGACCACGCGGGAATGCCTCTTGCGTGAGGCGGCCATGGTGCACGCCGACCATAAGGAGATCTACCGGTTTCTGGATCAGTTCGAACTCAATGGCGGCTTCGAGTCGTTCGTGCGGCAATGCCGGCGCAACGACGTCGATCTGATCGTCCTGTCGGACGGCCTCGACTTCTACATCCGGTATGTGCTGGAACGGCACGGCCTGTCCGAAATCAACGTCATCGCCAACCGCGGCTGCCTGGAAGATCACGGTCTGAAAGTGACCTTTCCCTTTGACAACCCCTTGTGCCATCGTTGCGGCAGTTGCAAGGGGGAGCGTATCCGCGAATATCGCGCCCGGCATCCGGAGGCGGCCGCCCTGTTTGTCGGCGACGGTTACTCCGACGCCTGCGCCGTGACCGAGGCCGATCTGGTTTTTGCCAAGAAAGACCTTGAACAATACTGCCTGAAGCACAATATTGACCATGTTACGTACGACACGTTTATTGATGTTTCGCGCCACCTCGTTGAGCGTGGCTATATGAAGGATTGATCACCCCTGGTGATGCACGGAGCCGACGAATGAAAGCAATCATAATGGCCGGCGGGTTCGGCACCCGGCTGCGGCCGCTGACCATAAACATCCCCAAGCCGATGACGCCGATCGGCAATCTGCCGATGATGGAGCACGTAGTGTCGCTGTTGGTGCGGCACGGTATCGACCGCATTACCTCACTGCTCTATTTCCAGGCGGACATTATCCGCAACCACTTCGGCGACGGGAGTGGTTTCGGCGTGACCATGGACTACGTTCAGCCCGACGACGACTACGGCACGGCCGGGGCGGTGCGCTGTGCGATGGAAGCGGCTGACGAACCGGCTTTCGTCATTTCCGGCGATCTCATCACCGATTTCGATCTCAGCGAGGCAATGGCCTGGCATCGGGAAAAACAGTCGCAGGCGACGATCCTGTTGACCCGGCTGGAGAATCCGCTGGCCTACGGCATCGTCATTACCGACTCCGTCGGTCGCATCGTTCGCTTTCTGGAGAAGCCCTCGTGGGGCGAAGCCTTCTCCGACACCATCAACACCGGCATCTACATTCTGGAGCCGGACGCCCTCAAGCTCATCCCGCCCAAGACCGCTTTCGACTTTTCCCAGAATCTGTATCCGCTGATGTTGTCGCGCGAGATGGGTTTGTACGGCAAGATCATGGAGGGGTACTGGAAGGACGTCGGCAACGTAGCCGAGTATCGCCGAGCACACATCGATTTGTTCGACGGCAAACTCCGTCTGGACCTCAAGACCGAGATTGAGGAGGGGGATGGATACACTCTTTACCGCAACGACAATGTACAGATCGCTGAGGGGGTAAAGCTGAAGGGTATGGTGGTCCTGGGCAATGACGTCTCGATAGGGGTCGGGGCGCGGCTGCATAACTGTGTGATCGGGCATCGCAGTTGGCTCGGCGCCGGGTGCAGTCTCACCAACTCGGTGTTGTGGGACGACAACGTGGTCGGCGCTGAGACCAACATGAGCAACGCGGTGGTCGGTTATCATTCGCGCATCGGACAGAACGTCCAGCTTCTCGATGAGGTCATCGTGTCCGATGACTGCGCCATCGGCAACGGCGCTACGGTGCGGGCCAACTGCAAAGTCTGGCCGGGCAAGACGGTCGACGCCGGGGCTATCGTGTCCACCTCGATGGTTTGGGGCGAAAAGTGGAACCGCGAACTGTTCACCGACGCCAAGATATCGGGATTGGCCCTGGTCGAGATCACGCCGGAGATGCTGGTGCGGATCGGCGCCGCCTTCGGCGCCTTCGTCGGACCCGGCAGCGCCGTGGTGACCAGTCGCGACGCCTCCGACACCTCGCGCCTGCTCAAGCGCGGCCTCATCTCCGGCCTTCTGGCGGCCGGGGTCAATGTGTCGGATCTCGAAACGCTCCCGATACCGGTGGTTCGTCACGGCCTCTACAAGGGCAACTTCGCCGCCGGCATCTACGTCCGCCACAATCCCGAGGACTACCGCGTGACCGACTGCATCTTTTTCGACGGCACCGGGCTGGACCTGCCGACCTCCAAGGCGAAGAAGATCGAGCGCATCTACTTCGGTGAAGAGTTCGAGCGCGCTTCGCTCGATACTATCGGACACCTCGACGTGCCGCTGTGGGTGGAGGATGACTATCGCACCGACTTCATGAATGACATCGACAGCGATGTCATCAAAAAAGCCGGCTTCAAACTGGTGGTCGACCACTCCAACGGCGCCTCCAGTCAGATTTTCCCGACGCTGTTTTTCAATCTGGGCATTTCGGCGATCGAACTGAACGCCAACCTCAACCCGCGCAAGTTCTCCAGTTCGCCCGAGGAATTCAGCCAGGCGATCGTGCAGTTGTCGTCGATTGTCACCTCGCTCAACTGCGACGTCGGTTTTCTCTTGAACTCGGCCGCCGAGAAACTGACCGCGGTTGATGAACGAGGGCGGCCGGTTGACAGCGATCTGCTGCTGCTGATCGTGCTTGATCTGTTTTTGACTACCCATGAGGCCAGAAAAGTCGCTGTGCCGGTGGCGGCCTCGATGGGGGTGGAGCAGATCGCTGGCGAGCACAACGTCGAGGTGGTCCGGGTGGCCAACGATCATTTGTCCATGATGGAAGTCTACCGACGCGGCGGCGTCGATTTCGTCGGCGGCACCCGCGGCGGGTTTATCTTCCCCGGCTTTCAGATGGGGGCCGACGCCATGTTGGCCGCGGTGAAACTTCTGGAGATGATGGCCGCCACCAAGACGCGACTGGGTGAGATTCGCAAGAAGTATGAACATCTCGTCCGCCGGTCCATTTCGGTGCCGTGTCCCTGGTCGCTGAAGGGAACGGTCATGCGCAAGCTGATCGCCGGCACCGACGACAAGGAGCGCCAGTTGATCGACGGTGTCCGCGTCTTCGAGGACGGCGGCTGGGTGTTGGTGGCGCCCGATCGCACGACGGCGGCGTTCAATATAATGGCCGAGTCATCCTCACCTGGGGGTACCCAGACCCTCATCGAACGCTACCGTAGCCTGGTCGAGGAGTCTCAGGAGGGTTAGCAGCCGCCGGCATGGCGGGAGAGGTGGCCCGAAGGCGGGAATCCGTCTTCTCTTTAGTCCGTCATACTGGCGCAAGCCAGTATTCAGTCTTTCTTGATCAGGCGGAAGACTGGGTACCGGCTTCCGCCGGGGTGACAGTTTCTGGGATTATGCAGCCGTATCCCCACCACGTTGCCATCATACTCCGTCGAAAAAAAAAGCTGTTCTGGCCCGGCCGCTTGCTTATAATGTGCTACCATGTCCAGACCACACAAAATAGGCCGCGAGATCGAAATCAAACTCAACCTCGGATCGTTCACCAACTATCTCAAGCTGATGGGGTTTCTGGGCCAGACCGAGAAGGAGGAACGGCACCTCAACGCCTTTTTCGACACCGAGGATCGCCAACTGTCGGCGGCTGGTTGGGCGCTCCGGGTGCGGGCCGAGAACCACCGCGGCCTGGTGACCATCAAGAGCATCGCCAAAGAGACCGGCAGCGCCTTTATCCGTCAGGAGATCGAGGCCGAGATCAGTCGCTCCGAGGCGCTGGATGTCCTGGCGCTGCAAGTCGACGTGATGGGTCTGCCGGTGCTGCCGGTGGAATATCTGATCGAGAAAGTGGGGCGGCTCGACGTGATGATCCTGGTCAAGTTCGAAAACCTGCGCCAGAAAAAGTTCTTCAAAATATCCGACTACACTTACCTTCTGGAGATCGACAAGACCGAATTTGGCGACGGTTCGGTCGACTACGAACTGGAGGTCGAACTGCCCGACACCAGCCGGTTGGAGACGGTCGAGGACCACCTGCGCCGCATCTTCGATTCCTTGTCGATCCCCTTCGAGACCCAATCCGAATCCAAATTCGCCCGCGCCCTCAAACGGGCGAGGGTGTTCTAGTTCCCTGGCAGGGAGTGGTGCAGGTCTCCCCTGAGAACTGCCACCTACGGCGGCCTGCTGTGGCCGGAGAACACGCTGGTGGAAGTGCGTGTCCATGATAATCGATTCCCTCGGCGATTCCCCCTGGCTGGTCTCACCGGGCGAACGGGTGCATGTGTCGTACTAGGGGCGCTATACAGCGTGCGCTTTGGCGCACTTACCCTCTTCTTGTAGGTCAGGATCCTTGTGATCCTGACAGGCAAGACTGTTTTTTCTGTCAGGTTCCAAGGAACCTGACCTACACACTGAGATGATTCACCAATAGGACAGCATCCCTGTGATGCTGCCGCACGAGGCGCGAAGAACACGGCTTGACCGTGTGTCATTCCCGCGAAGGCGGGAATCCATCCGTTCTTATCCCGCCGGAAAAGAAACCGGAGGGACCATGCCTGTGGGAGTGTTGAAAAACGGTCGAATACGTCATTGCGGGCTCGCCGCAGGCGACCGCGGCAATCTCAAACATTGTGCCAGACAGACAGTTGAGATCGCCACGCCTGCCTCCGGCAGGCTCGCGATAAGGTTCATTAGGGCTTTTTCAACAAGCCCTGCGCAGGGGTGAAAATATGAAGTCAGGTTCGCAGGGAACCTGACTTAAAGGACTATTTGTTTCTCAGGGTGTCGCGGATCTGCCGCAGCAATAGCACTACAACAAAGATCGCTACCATAGCCGCGAGCTCAAGCAGACGAGCCGGACTGTAAGGTATCCACGTGAGCTTATATCCGAACCACTGTATCACCCATTCCCAGATGGCGACGACGAACATGGCAGCCGCTACCAGAAATAGCACGCGATTGACAATTGTGTAGTGGCTATTTTTCATCTTTCACCACCTCCTCCTTTACCACCGGTCGGGTTCGCTCAATAGTTTTGATGTCGGGGAGCAACTTGTTTTTGGATATCTGGATACGCAGGATGCGGATAGTGCCCTCGTCATCCTCGAACCACAGTTGGGACCAGCCGGAATACTCCGGAATACCTGTCACGGCTACCAGAGAACCGTAACTGGCCGGGATTTCGGGAAATGGCTCAGAAAATTTGACGTCCTGCTCCTTCTCGCAGGCGAGACCGAAACAGATCAGGCAGAGACAGGCCAGATACAGGCCAAAATACCTTTTCATACGATCCTCCTTATCATTAACTGCAACACAGCTAACTCTATTTTGGCGGACAATCGACGAATGAGAATCAATGTTGCTGATTAACGGACAATATTGATGATGATTATGTCAAGTTAAAACTGGAAGAGCCGGGGTGCCCTGGCCCCGTTATGCCGACGGGCGGCCGTCTCAAACTCGTTCGGGAGGGAGGTTCAGTCGCCATAGAGCCACCCCCAAACGAGTTTGACCTTGCCACCCTTCCGCAACGTCATGCCGAGCGCAGTCGAGGTATGACGAACGTTGGGCTGCATGTGTCACCCTTCGACTTCGCTCAGGATGACACCCAGGCCGCACCAACGCGTCAAGAGCGCAGGGCTTCTAACCTACAAAATGTCTAAATCCCCTCTCGCGAGGGGACTTCAAGAAAGCTTAGTGGGCGGCAGATGTCCCCGTCTGCCCCGTATACCGCTGGGGCGCCCGGTGAGACATGGAAATGGGTTCGCTTTGTCATTTTTTGTGTTCGTCCCATGGAATCACTAGTGATTTTGCGGACGGCATGAGAAGAGGGTGATTCCGGAGGCGATGAGGGCGGGTCTGTTTGGTGCTGTAGGTCATGGGTCGGTCCTTTATTGACTATAGCGCGGGCGTATTCTGCGGAAGATCGCTGGTGTTTTTAGGAGTGAACCGTTCCGGGCTTGCCGGAGACAGAATTATGTGAGAGATTACTGTCATGGCAAGACAAAGCAGGTATTCACCGGAGGTCCGGGAACGGGCCGTGCGGATGGTTGAAGAGCATCGCGAGG
>Ga0214473_10004605_pt1 | contig 16583 bp, 24 predicted proteins | sample RVTome_7_FD_203509 | JGI IMG/M metagenome (GOLD analysis project Ga0214473, IMG submission 203509) | Soil microbial communities from uranium-contaminated site in the Upper Colorado River Basin, Wyoming, United States - RVT98D197 | ecosystem: Environmental > Terrestrial > Soil > Contaminated >... | reverse complement strand
CGACATGAGCTGGTGCTCTTTCGAATCCTTTGTGGGAAGATCGGCGCAATCATGAACGCGACAAAGCGGATGAAGCTGTAGGACGAACTAATGGAGATTCCGTTTTTCATCGGCCTTGGCCTCGGGCTTGTAATCGGATTCGTCTTCGGCCTACTGATTTACGAGAAGCTGAGGAAGAGCGGATGATCGAACTCGGCACTCATGTCTACGTGAATCGTACTCTCTACACCCACCACGGCATCTGGCTCGGAGACGACAAGGTCGCCCACTACACGGGTGAGCCGGGCAACCTGAAAAACGCCGAAATCGCCGTCACCAGTCTCGACGCCTTCCTGAAAGGCGGCCAGCTCAAGATTCTCGACTACCCCAGCCCGTTCAGCCCTGCCGAAATCGAGGCCCGGGCGCTGCTCCGGATTGGCGAGAAGCGGTACGGCCTCCTGACCAACAACTGTGAGCATTTCGCCGTCTGGGCACGGCTGGGGACCCCACGAAGCCTTCAGGTCGAACGCGGAGTGGACGCCACGACCAAGTTTGTGGCTACCCTGCTTCGGCCGTTGGCTAAACCGAACTGCGGAAAGATGTCCTCCAATTTGCCGTCGTCTGAAACTTAACTCGTCTGTAGTTCTTCCGGCGCGGAAACCTCGCACTTCAGTGCGGGGAGGAAGCGCCGCCTCTTGTTTTCAGCGTAGTTCGATGTATAGTTAACGAAGCCAAGGCTCGTTGAAGCGGGCCTCGGCTCCTGACCAGTACCGTCCTTGAAGTGAAAGGATCGGCTGTGGCTGTCGAGAATGTAGTCGCTAAGAAAGAAACCGTCAAGCTGACGGTCAAACTCAAGCTCGACATCCCCGCTGTCGATCACGCCCGCCTCGAAGAAATGGGTCGACAGTACATCGTTGCCTTCAATGCCGTCTCGGAAGCGGGCTGGGAAGAACGGCACATCAACGCGAACGAACTGCACAAGAAAACCTACTACTCACTCAGGGAACGGCTTGCGTTGCCGAGCCAGCTCGTCCAGAGCGCGCGGAACAAAGCGGTCGAAGCCTTGAAGTCCGCGAGGACGCTCAAGGGCTCCCGTCCCGAGATGAAGCGTCCGTCGATCCGGTACGACGCGCGAACGTACACACTCGACTGGAAGGTGCAGACTGTCTCGCTCACCGCCGTTGGCGGCAGGCGCGTTCAGGCGAGTTTCAAGTTCGACAAGCACTCCAAGAAGTTCAAGGGACTCAAGACGTGCTCCGCCGATCTTGTGAGGACGAAGCACGCATGGTTCCTGCATGTCGTCGTCGAAAAGGAGGTCAAGGATGCAGTTCCCACGGGCAAGGTCATCGGCGTCGATCGGGGCGTCAACAAACCCGCCGTAACCAGCGAAGGTCAGTTCCTCGGTTCCGGCAAATGGCGTGACATCGAGCACAAGTACCTGTCGCTCCGCAGAAGACTTCAAGCGAAAGGCACCCGATCAGCCAAGCGGCATCTTCGCCGTCTGGGAGTTCGGTTGGGACGTTTCCGCAACGACTGCGACCACGTTCTCTCGAAAAGAATGGTCCAGTCGGCGAAGCCGGGTGACAGGCTCGTGTTCGAGAATCTCACGCACATCAGGAGCCGAATCAAGGCGCGCGGGAGAATGCACAGGAGAAGACTCCACGCTTGGAGCTTTCACCGACTCGGGAAGCTGGTCGAGTACAAGGCTCGCTTGAAGGGGATTCTTGTCGATTACGTCGATCCGAGAGACACGAGCCGTCGCTGTCCCGAGTGCGGCTGGATTGACAAGAAGAACCGACCCGATCAGGCACACTTTCGTTGCGCCAAGTGCCAGTATTCTCGGAATGCCGACCTGATAGCGGCGTGGAACATTCGAGACCGCTATCGGGGCCTCTGGAGCCCCGTCTCCAGAGCGCCGGGTCCAGTCAATGACCCGAATGTGAGTACGCATAGTAGCTATTCGCAAGCCCCGCACTTTAGTGCGGGGTAGTTGACCGCCACCCTGCTCAAACCAACAGCCAAACCAGACTGCGGAATTTTACCCACCTAGCCCGATAGCCGACCCGACCCCGTATGTTGCGATGTCCTCTAGTTTGGTACCGAGTCTGTCGTGAGTGGACCTCACGAGAACACTGGGAACCAAATTGGAGGACATCACCTTAGCCAGTCCGGGGCTGGCCTGCCGGTGGTCACAGGGTCCGTCCACCTTTCGTGCATGCTGGCACGTCTCGTGCTAACCGGCCGCAGCAGCTCCACGCACCACTCGCAGTACCGCTCACCAGCGCAAGCCTTGAGTCCACAGATCACGCACATACTTCTCTCGTGTAAGACAGCGCCGACGCAGCCACACCACCTGAAACCGGCATGACTTCGACAAATTCGTGAAAAAACTTTGCTGGCCGTCGGAGGTTAAAACTGAAGTGCTAATTTGCCATTTAGAGGCTGTATAGCCGCGCACACAGGCTGTTTGGAGATGTGCGAGCAGGACTCGTGTTGGAGGCTGTTTCAGCGATCTTTAAGCAGTCGCACCTTTTCAGCTTGACTTCGAACTATTTTCGTGGGAAAACCTTGATCGAAGAGTTCGGCAGTGGTATGATCCTGTCGTCCTAAGACTCCCTTGGTGGGTGGCCGGGGACGGGTCCTTGACGACGCGATCATATCGCTGAATCCGGACTCTTCAACCGGCCTCGGCGCCCTTCCAAGGGAGTTTTTCTTTTTGTGGTCGCCGAGGCCAGAGTGGGGGGTCCTCGGTGGATCAGGCAGTGTCACCGGTTGTGATGTCCGATCACGACTGGCAACCCGTCATCATCACCTCGCACGTCGAAGTATTCGAGTGCACCCGCTGTAAGCGATCCTTCTCGGCCGCGATCCTCGGCACCGACGTCATCTCCGACAACACACCACAACCCTGCAAACCAAAACACTAACTGGGGGGTAAATGCCAGCATCACAGTACACCGACACAAGGGGCCGCATCCGTCACTGCCGCCCGCGCCGGAAGAAACCCATGGACGCGCCCGGCGAGTACGTGACCTTCGAAGACCTGCACATACTCGCGTGGTTGGCCGCGCACGCGGCATGGTGCATGGCGGGCCGGATCGAGAAGATCGCGGCCGAGATCACGCCGAAGCGCGACTGGCGCGGCGCGTCAAGATTTTTCATCGAAAGCGTCCGTAAGACGCTCCACCGCCTGCGGGATCGCGGGCTCGTGCGCATCGACAAACCCGTGAAGCGGGTCGTCATGGAGCTTGAGGCGTTCCGCAAGTATCCGAAGAAAGTCTACAAGCACGATCTCTGGGAGATCACGCGCACCGGTTATGAGCACCTGAAGACCGAGATGTCCGTGCGGTTCTTCTCGCCGGAAGTCGCCGACGCCTCGTGGACGCACCTGCTCAAGATGGTCAAGCTCGCCCGCTTCGAAGTCATCCCCGGCATCAAGGCGCTCGACCCCAAAGGCGGCTACCCCGTCTATCGCATCGACCTGCTCATCCGCACGACTCCGATCTTCGACATGCCCGACATTCTGAAGCGCGCGAAGAAGGCCGACAACCCCTGCGCCTACATGGTCCGCTGCTGCATCGGCACCATGGACGAGCGCGACATTCTCCGCGTGAACGCATGGGTGGCCAAGGTGCCGTTCTTCCAGACGTGGCCCGATCTCGTGGAGCCGTTCATGCAGAAGGTCAGGGAAAAAGCCAAGGAGTACAAGCTCTCGAAGCTCAATTTGGCCATGCGCGTGGCCAAGTACGTCGCGCACTACTTCCGGCTGCAGGAAACGCACACCATCACCCGCAGCGGGCTCGGGGCTCACGTTGTCCGTTATGCCGACGATGATCTGATGGACGCTGCATTCGGGAACGCGGCTGCCGCAGGGCTTCTTGGGAAGCAGAACACGAAAGTATCCGCATGAGCATCGCCGGAATCGTCGAAAAGTTCGCTGCCAACTGGGAACTGCGTTCGGTAATCGATGGAGGTCATTGCCGCGCGTACAAAATCTGGTCATTCAGGACCGGCACGGAGAAGAAACCGGACCGCGCTGTCGTAGATCGCCACATCGTGAAGCAGCTCTTCAAGGCCGGGTGTACCGCGAGCGAGATCCGGGAGATCTACGCCGATCCCGGTCTCGCGATCTCGGCGAAGGCGATCGAAGAGGAGCGGAGTAGCAACCCGTCGTACATGACGTCGCTTCTCGGAGTCGAAAAAGAAGCCCATGCCGAGGCCGCCCGCGAGCACGCCAAGAGCCTGCTGAAGCACGTCTCCAATCCGGTCGTGCTGAAGAAAAACAAGGCCATGTGCCCGCACCGGCTCAACGAGGAAACGCGGTTCCCGTGTTACTCCTGCCGCGCCGTGTTCGCCACGATCCGTTTTCTCGAACACATGATCGAGTGGGAAATGAAACCGGAGGAGATGATCGCGCAGCTCAAGGAGCTGGCGGATGAATCGCACTGGAAGCCTGAAGATCCCCGGATTCCGGAAGAGATCGAACGCGACCACAAAGGAGTTTAGCCATGCCGTTTTTCGCCGTTCTCGAATTCTCGCTCACGTCGAAGGATGGGAAGCCGTGTGATCCGGCCACGGCAGGTCGCATCCGCATCACCGACGACGGGAAAAACGTCAAAGTCCACGTCAAGCCGTGCGCTGATCGCGCGGGTGTTTTCGGCACGGATTGGCGCGAGGCGGAGAAAGGCGAACTCGATTTTCTCAAGCGCGTTTACGAGGCTTACACGAATTTCCAGAAATAGTTTCCCGGTCGATAGAGGATATGGGTATGGATGCTGCGCCTGTTGCTTTCGCGGTTGTGTGGGGATGGATCAACGAGCGCAAGGCCGAAGGCTGGCACATTTCCGCGACTCTCAACCCTTGGCTCAATGATGGTTGGATGCTGTTGGTCAAATCGTCTCTTGGGTACGGAAGACCCAACGCAAACGCAGGCATTGGGTCGTGGTACACACGTTGCGAGGCACTCACGCAATTACGTGATGCCGAAGAACAAACGCGTTCGACAGCTACTCTCGAAGAACGCGTGGCAGCACTCGAAGTAAGGAATCCATGAAACAGACCCAGCTCAAAGGCGTCCTCACCATCGACCATAAGCGCGGCGTCGTCTATTTCCATGCGGACGGCGCCTGCGTGTTGCGAATCGAAGGACTGCCGACGCCGGTTCCAGCTCATGACGTGGAGTTGATCGACGTGCAGCTCGATCCTTCGAAGACGTACAAGCGCACCGACGGCGTCGTGAAGGATGTGATGAACAAGCAGGACTGTATCGACCGCGACGTGATGCGGCCCGCGATGAAGAAGATGGGAACGTCATGATCCTCACCCGCCTGCGTTACTGGTCCGTGATCGTGGCCACACTTCTGGCTACGCCGGTTGTCGCGATCACCTTGTTCTACGCAACGGTCCTGCTCGGGCACTACTCACCGCTCGGTGATCCAGACCATGACGCGGTGGCGTTTATTTTCGGTCTTCCTTGTCTGTTCGGATTCGTCGCTGTCGGTTTTTGTTGTTTGTCGTTTTGTCAGTATGTACGGGAGTATGGATTCGCTCCTTTGAACTGGCTGCGCAAGAAAGCCGAGGCCGAGGAAAAGCTCGCGGCAGAAGTACGCGCCGATATCACGCGCGATGCTAATGCTTTGGCCATGGCCGTGCTGGAGTCGCTTGAATTGCGATTCGACGGTGCTGGCAAGTTTCGTCTCTTCTGCACGGATGGCCATGGTGACTCGTACTCGGTGGCTGCACCGGAATGGCTTGTTCAGTCGCGACCGATGGCGAATGGCAACATCATTCACGAGCTGCGGCAGAGGAAATTCCGTGACGGCCAATGGGTGCGCGTGACGCAGGATAGCGACGATCCTTTGAAGCTCGGCGTGCTTGGCCAAGTCGATTACACCAGCGGCTATCTCGGCGTGCGCGTGCGGGCTGATGGCGCTGCGTATGGCATTTTTTCAGACCATCTCGAACCCGCGCTGCCGCGTCGTGGCGAGATCTGGACGTTCGGCGTTTGTACGGATCACGGTCAGATGTATAGCAGCCCGCGTCCTTTCAACTTCAATGTCGAGCCGGGCAGCGTTTATGCGAAATGGGTCGGCTGCTGTCTCAACCCCGTGAACTTCGGCCGTCCGTGGCCCGAGCCGGAGATCCACTTCGAGAGCCCGGAAGAATTGGGTAACGCATGACCAAGCTCGAAAAAATCGAGAAGATGCTCGGCGCAGCCACGGGCATGGCCGACGGCGTTCTTGCAGCGCTGCGCAAGGAACAGCCGCAGATCGCAAAACTCCTCGACGCTCACCCCGAAGTCGTGAAGGAATGGCGCGCGTCGTACACTCGTTTCGCCGTGTCCTGCTTCGAGTCGATGAGTGAGAGCGCTGTCGACGCCTCGATCGCTTTTTTCTCGTCGCCAGCGGGTATCGAGTACAAGGCCGCCTCAGTAAGCGCGTTGCCGAAGGCCGGATCGTTCATGCAGAAATCGATTCAGGATCTCATGTTCAAGCTCGTGGCGCTGGAGAAGAAGCTGTGAGTCTGACTGAGATATTCGTCAGCGCAAGATTTATCGTGATTATTGCGATGGCGATATGGGTGCTTTTCTTCTGTTGGTCTTCTTACAAAGATTCTCGTCACTCGGCGAAATGCTCCTGCGGCAGCGCGTCATGTCTTCACGATAAGAGATGCCCGGGATGCGCGCATTGCTCGGATCTTTTTCGTCAGCAGGCTGATCGACTTGCTCATCAGCTCGAAGCAAGACATGGCGAAATGGGTCGTCACCAGTGGTGTACTCATGGCGAATCGGTCCGCGACCTCGTGGATCACAATCTCACCCATTACGTCTGTGAGAATTGTGGTGAGGAAGATTGTTGTCCACTGGTTCGCCATCTTTGTCGGAACCCACTCATTCGTGAAGCGGTTGGCCATCTTGCGCATCGGAACGCGTCGAACAACCGACGTTGGCCGATCACGTTCAATGGTTTGACCTCTCCGTACACGCTTCCGGTTGCTGGCTACTGCATCGAATCCGATGTTCGCAAGGTCCGATTCGGCTCTCAGATCGAGATCGTGGCACGAAGTGCGAACAGATTTTTAGTCACTGTTGAAGAGTCACCGTTCGCGCTTGCCGGGAGTTGGGTGCGTACAGCGTGCCCGCAGGTTGAGTTCGACGAGTTGACTTCGGAATGGCGGTGTTCTGAAATACTTTCGCTTAGCAGTGATTACGTTCGTCTTGTGCTGGCCAATCATGCCGTTGGACCAATTTCGGTTCACTTGGACGCTTACACCGTAGAGCCTGAAGCGGCTCTGATCGGTGGTGCGCTCGGCGCTGCCGTCAACGAACGTCCTCTCGCGGCTGCCAATTTCTACGGTCTCGACGCGGCCGCGTCCGTGATGCGGCCTATCCAAGTGGATGGTGAGGGGAAAGTCCTGACCAGTCCGGGATCACCCGTCACCGTTCCCGTGGACGCGAAGTGTCCGATTTGTCACGCGCTCATTCTGGACGGTGGTGCCTTGGTCTTCTGTGGTTCGTGCCGCCTTGCGCATCACGAGGAATGCTGGAATTCGAACAACCACAAGTGCGCCGCCTACGGGTGTGCCGGAATCAAGAAGCAGATCCCGACGCCAACGCCGCCGACGGAGTTTCACCGTTGAACATCGAACGATTCGCCGGATTCAGTCCATGCCAGCGTTACCGCTACTGGCTGGCACGGATCTGGGACCGCTCGCTCGGGCTGGCCTGCATCATCGGCCAGAACCCGTCTACGGCAGATGCCAAAAAGGACGATCCAACGATCACGCGCGAAATCGGTTTCGTGGACCGGCTCGGCTACGGCGGATTCATCAAGTACAACTGGAGTGCGTACCGTTCCACTGATCCGAAGAAGCTGGATCGATTGCCGCTGGAAGACGTTTTCGGGCCGGACAATTTGCGCACGATTGAGTTCGGCGTCGTCATTGCATCGGTCGTCATTGCGGCGTGGGGCGTCGTAAAGCCACGATATCTGCCGCACGTCTTCATCATGCAACAGATGATTCGGGCTCAAGGGCGCGGGCTCCGGTGTTTCGGGTTGACCAAGGATGGGTTTCCGCGCCATCCGCTTTACTTACCGTCGAGCGCGGCGCTGGTGGAATACAAGGGAGGGATAGATGGCACAAGAAGCGAAGTACGGACAGGTGACGACGGAGCGCAAGGAGATCCCGAAGGACGAGCCGTGTTTCCTCCTGCGCGGTCAGGATAGGCTCGCGGCCATGACCGTGCGCTACTACGCGAAGCTCCGGGCCAAGGCTGGCGACCACAAAGGCGCCAAGGACGTGCTCCAGCAGGCGCAGCGCATGAGCGATTGGCCCGTGAAGAAGATGCCGGATTAGGAGTCGCGAACCATGAATGTGACGCTGAGATCCGTGCGCGAGTTGGTTGGCTGCGAAGGCGGACATCGCGCGGCTAGCGCACTCTACTGGTCTGAATACTGCGACGCCTGCCTGCTCCTCGTCCAGCGGTTCTACGGTGAGAAGGCCGAGAAGATGATTAGGGCGGTTTGGGGCGGAAATGATGCGGGTCGCGTTGGCGGGATTGTTACCGCCATCCGCCGCGAGTTCGGAGTGAAGGACGCCTAACATGGGAAAGGCGCGGAAGCGGTTGAAGCATCAGATTTTCCGGCAGACCGGCAAGTGCTGGTGCGGAGCCTCGTTCCATCTCAAGTGCCGCGTCTGCGAAGGCATGAAGGTCAACAGAGAACTCGGCAAGTGGTGTCGTGGTAAGGCGAAGCGTTCAGGCTAAGAAATCGGAGGCACCTATGGCGTTCGGATGGACCGATGAAGATGCCGCGAGGATCGCGGGCAAGAAGAAGCCCGCCAGCGTCGCTGGCTGTCTCACGTTTGGAATCTTCCCGCTTGCGCTGATTGCCATGCTCGTCTTCTGGATCTTCTCGTCAGCCATGGAAGCCAAGGCCTACGAGCGGATCACGGGCAAGAAGGTATCGACGTGGGATGCGATGTGGGTTGAACTGCGCGTTCAGGCTGGGCCGCAGAACTAGAGAAAGGCACAGCGTACATGAATCACGAATATTGGGTAGCGGTCACGGTGGGGATCGGGTTCTTTCTAGTCGTCGTAACTGTGGGCTATCTCATGCTGGGCGGTTGGTTTCGTCACCTAGATCACAGAACCGCCCTTTGTTCTTGCGGTGGGAAAAACGAGGATGTGGAGCGCCATGTGACGGCATTGGGCGTCGGTTCCTCCGTTACGAAGAAGTGCTCTGTGTGCGGAAAATACACTTGGATTGCATAAGAGGGACGCGGGGGACGCGATTGGCGTGATTCTTAGGTGAGGCGAATGAACTGGGAATACAACCTTGCCCTATGGTTGCGATGCAAGTTCGGTCTGCACGAATGGGTGCGCGATTTCGTGGGGCCGTGGTTCCATCGGTGCGAGTGGTGCAAGCGTCCGCTGAAGAGCGGACCCGGTGCGATGGCGTGTCCCGTGATTCGGTAGGACCAAGCTGAGGATATATGAAGGCTTCACAAATGCAGGTTGGCAAGCGGTACAGGCTTGTCGGCTTCTCTCGCGAGGCGGTTACTCCGAGCGGGCGAAAGCCATTCGTCTTTTTGTACTTCCAAATCGCTGGGAATTGCGTGGTCCGAACAGGCAAGGTAGATACGTGGGTTGTCGCAAAGGACTGCGACGTTGAACCAGTCGTAAAACGGTAGTGCGATGAAGAAACACAAGCACCGATGGTCGCGCTGGCGAGTGCCTGCTCGCGGATCAGGTTGGTGGCGGTACTGCCGAGATCCGTATTGCGCCGTCGAGCAATACCGCGCGAGATTCACGCATCCGAAATGAGGTAAGAGGCGGGTCACAGATCGATAGTCGATTTAAATCAAAAAGGAGAGAGACGCCATGTTGCCGGAAACCCATCCCCTGTTCGAAGCTGAGATGTTCCTTCTGCACTGGTTCGAGAAGGCGCCGAAGGACCACTCGATCGAGTTCTACGTGATCGCGTCGGAGACGATGAAGAACCCGAAGCTGCCGAAGAGTCAGGCCATCGTCTGCTTCGTCAGCAATCTGGAGAAGAGTTTCGACGTGGCCATAGCGGGCTGGATTCAGGCGCGGAACGCCGAGGGATACCACGCCTATTTCGGCGTCTGTCCCCGCGCGACCGTGAACCACACGGCCGAAGGCCACGCCACGCACGCGCGCAAAGAAGACGTGCTCGTGTCGGTCGGCGCATGGGTCGATATCGACAAGCCGCACTGGCGGAGCATCCTCGACAGCGAAAAGCCTCCGGCGACGTTCATCACGAGTACGGGCAAAGGGTGCCACCTCTACTTCCGGTACGCGGAACCGAAGGTGGTCAGCGAGAGCGTCGACGACTGCAAGGCGCTGATGGCGCGGTATTCCGGCGACCACTGTTTCGACGGCCCGCGCGTCCTGCGCCTTCCCGGCACGAAGAACTGGAAGAAGGACACTGTCGAGCAGATGTGTACGCTGCTTCGCGCCGATCTCGAAAAGGTCTTCACCGGCATCCCCAAGCTCGCGCCGCCTCCGACGAAAACCGAAGGTGGCGCCATCGACATCCCCAAGGTCTTCGACAAGTTCGGCGGCGACTGGGAGCTGAGGGAGGCCGTGATCGGCGGTTACGACAAGGCCGCCGCGCTCTGGCCGCAGATCGGTCCCGGCGCCGACGGCTCCGTCAACCGGAGCGCCATGGATTTCGTGGTCATGAAGAAGCTCTCCATCCATGGCTGCATGGAGGAGGAGATCCATGCCATCTTCCACGATCCCGGGCTCGGGATCGCCATCAAGTCGCTCGAAGAACTGGATAAGCAGGGTAGCGACCATTACTTCGAAGTCACGCTCCGCAAGGCGACGGCTGCAGCCACGGCCGAGAAGTGCCGCTCCGGCGACATCGGCGAGATCGCCATCTTCGAAGGTCCGGAAGAACTCTCTAAGGCACCCAAGCTCGATTTCGCCGTCGAACGCATCCTGCCCGTGGGCGGCTACTGCGTCCTTTCTGGTCAGGCGAAGGCGGGTAAGTCGCTGGCGGCTACGGATCTCATGCTGCTCATGGCTGGCGTGCCCGGCAAGTTCCTCGGCCGTCTGACCGTGAACCACACCGGCGTCGTCGGCTACGCGCAGGCGGAGATCACGCGTCCGAGCCTCAAGTTCAGGCTCAACACGATCGGCGCCAGTCGTGGCGTGAAGTGGGAGCAGTTCCCGATCAACGTCTTCACGGGACGGTTCAATTTGATGAGCAACCAGCACCGTGACGCGGTCATCCGGGGTCTGCAGAAGATCAAGGCGAAGTATTTCGTGCTCGATCCCTTGGCGCGGTTCCACTTCGGCAACGAGAACCGGCACGGCGACATGATGACCGTGCTCACGAATCTGGAGACCATCGCCGAGGAGTGTGATTTGTTCGGCGTGCTCGTGATCCACCACCACGGCAAGCCCGGGGAGCAGGAGAAGTCCGGTGTCCAGCAGATGCGCGGTAGCACCGTGATCGGCGACTGGGGCAATGCGCACGTGCTCCTCTCCAAGCAGTGGACGCAGTCGAACGGGAAGAAGTTCATCAAGGTCCAGTTCGAGTTACGCGACGCCGAAGAAGTGGAGCCGTTGTCGCTGGCGCTCAACTCGGCGACGCTGCGCCACGAGCGGTTCACGGAGGCGGAGGAGCGCCTTGCCACGGTGCAGGGGCTCCGGAAGACCTCCGACACGAATGATCGCGAGGCCGTCGTCAACGCGGCCGTGGAGCAGCTCGGCATCAAGAAATCGAAGGCCGAGGAGCTTGTCGACAAGGCGGAGGCGATAGAAGCGAAAGAGCTGCGGGCGAAGCTGGCGGGCAACGGCCATGATCACGATGGAGAGGTGCCTGAAGAGGTGGTTGAAGGAGGGGGTGACGATGACATCGACGAGCCTGAACCCGGTGAAATTCCTGCCGATCTCCCGGAATAGCGAGACCATGGAACACAAGCTCGTTTCTCCGATCACGGCAGAGACGGTCTGCCTGCACTGTCGTGCCGGTGTGGTTTTCGGGATCGAAGTGATCTCCTATTGTGCCTACTGTGGCCACAAGGTCTGTTTCAGGGGTGGTTGCATCGACGTACATGCGCGTGGCTGCGCAGGATTCGCGTGGTCGCGGGTGATTGAGCCGAAGCAGAAGCAGCAGAAGAAGCGGAAGCAGAATTCGTAACGAATTTTGAGAAATTGTTTCGCGCTCGATAGAGGATATTGATAGGCGACACGTGATTCAGGACTTGGAGGAAGAGATGCCGAAGGCACCACTGGCGAAGGAAGAGGCCGACCTTGAGGACATGATGTGTCAGACCTTCATGGCCGGATGCAATGGCACGTACCCGCAGAGCCATTCAGACGTCGAGTGGGGTATCCGCGCCCTAATGAAGATGTTCGAGTGCAAACGCCTGCCCATCGCCCGCGAGTTGAAGTACGAAGAGCAGTACGAAGAGCACGGACCGATGCGGCGCACTACGGAGTAGCGTGAATCATGAAGACGGCGAACAGTCCGCGTTGCCCGCGTTGTAGGCGATCCGCCGTGAACGAGCATCGACTCTCGAAAGGCTCGCGGATCATCGTCAGGCATTGCGAGTGTTGCGGCTGGAACTGGCTTCGGAACAAGGGGCGCTAATCATGGGTGTGATGAACGGGACCCTGAACGGCAAGCCGATGCGAGGAATCGTGCTCGACGAGTATCTGCGGCGCAATCTCATTCATGCAAGTGCGGTGGGGGCGCAGTCCGCGATCATTATGTCGCTCTGCCACCTGCGGACGATGAAGCGCGTTCCACGGTGGCTGCTCGACTCTCTGGAAGGCGCAGAGAAGCGACTCGCCGCGATCCCGCACGAGCTTGCCGAGTGGCGTAACTCTATTCGTAAATACTAAGGAGGCTGGCCCATGGATCATTGCCGCTGAGTGTGGCCGAAAGGGGAGCGTGGCTCCTGCTGTGGAAATTCGTGGTGCTGGAAGCCGATACCGAGGCTGCCAGTGTCGACCGAATCGGACTAGAGAAAGGAACAGCATGAAACTCACAGCCGAAGCCGTGTCGCAGATCGTAAAGGAGTGCCTGCCGAAAGACGACTCGTTGACTGATGAGCAAAAGGCCAAGCTGGAGAAGGGCGAAGTCGTCGATGGCTATGTCACCGCTCGCGGCGCGGTGATGGGCTTCTGCTTCGTGAAGTCCGAGATCGAAAAGAATCGCACCGAGATCGAGGCGCTCCTCCGGCAGCTCCCCGAGCAGTTCATGAAGGACAAGGGCGGTGGATGGAGCTTCCTGAATGCCTGCGTGACGCGCGCAGACGAACAATGGGGAGAGCATCGGAACATCGATGAGTTGATCTGTCTCGGGATGGCTCTTGGCGTCGTAAGTTTCCAGCTCCCGCGCGAGATGTGGCCCGCGCTCCCCGGAGGGATGCCGTACTTCTGCGTGGACATCAAGGCTGCGTGACACTGAGGTGAGGCATGGCACAGAAGATTATCTACACCTGCGACAAGTGCAAGGCGGAGTGTCTTGGGGTCGTCATCATCGACCTTGGCAACGACTACACCGAACCGCGAAACGTCGAACTGGGCGGTACGAAGACACGGCTCGCGTTCGAGATTTGCTCGACGTGCTGGCTGGAACTCAAGAAGTGGTTCGTCTCACGGTAGTGCTATGAAATTTACAGGATGCGTTGATGGCTTCGATGCGACCGACGTGATTCTCACGATGGAGCCTGACGACGGAGGCCCGCGTGAAAGGTGGACCGTCGAGCGTCGGACGTTCCCCGAGAAGTGGCTTTCGCTCGGCGCTATGTGTGAGCTAGACATCGCCGTTGAGGGTGGGCGCGTTCGCTGGACCTTCGATTCGTCGTTCATCACCGATGCAGAATGGTCGAAGATTGAGGCGGAAGCCAAGACGCTGGCCGAACGGTTTGGCTTTCACAGATGAGGTACTAGGTGAAGCCAGAAGAGAGACGACAGGCAGACCTTGAGCGGGACCGGCTGTTGGCGGTCAACGTCGCAATTCCGTTCCCGTCCGAGCGGCGCCGGTTGGAGGTGGCGAATCCGAAGCTGGTCGATGCGATCAGGCTAGAGGCAACGCTGGCCGAGCGTGAGCGGTGCGCGAAGATCGCGTTGGCGAAGGGCACGCTTGCCGGGACGAAGGTTGAGGACTGTATCGCCCGCGAGATTGCGGACGCGATTCGTTCGGAGAACAGATGATTCACGATTGGTGGATGGCGCACCGCTTCGAGTTCGCCTGCTCTGGCGTTCTCCTTGCGGTCCTTGGCGCCCTGCGTGATCGCGTGGCTGTGGTTTACTCGGCGGAAAAAGTCGTAGGTGGGCAGAAGGATGAAGAAGAAAAAGTATCGCGTCGAGTTCTGGTACGCAACGGATCTGCGGGCGCACTTCGACGTGGAGGCTCGCAGTTCCCTCGGTGCCGTTCTGCTGGCGCTTGAGCGCCTGAGCGGAAACGAAGACGGCGAGTGGTGCTCGGAGCCGCCATTCGAGATTCGCGTCCACTTGGTCGCGTAAGGAGGCAAGGATGACATACGCTGGCGAGCGGAGTCGTCACCCCTGCTTGGTTCAGGAGCCTTCAGCAGCCGTTGGTACCTCTCCCTGAGCCATTGGAAGCGGAAAACGCGGGTGCAATTCGAAGGGGTGGCTCCGTCGTGGCTTTACATGCAGCAAGTATCCCCGGAAACGTGGCGCTCGATGGTTGCTTCAGCTCCGCAGAGGGCAGGCTTTCTTGAGCGGGTGATCGGCTCCGATGGTCGCTGCGGTTCGGCAGCAGTTCTGGTTGATGTGCGGGTAGCGGAAGCGGAGCCGAAGCGAGTTTGGAAAAGTCGTTCGTAAATTGTTGATTTGCAAGGGTTTACGAGCGTTAGAAAAGCGTCTTTCAATGATAATGGGATTTCTACGGGAGATAAAAAACTCTAAATGCGTAAAACGCCTCTGCGGGGGGTAAACGACGCGTTTTAAGCCATTTGCGCGAATGGTCGTTTCCGGCCTGCTGGATGGCCGCAAACGGGTCATTGGTGACGGTGGAGTGTTTGCTCCACAACGCCGTGCATGGCGGTATTGATGGGTTCCAAGTTGACGGCGGCGCGATCGGTGTAGCGGATGGTCGTGGCGGCCGATTCGTGGTGGATGAACTTCTTGATCTGGTCGACGGGGATGTGTTGCCCGAACATTTCGACGATGCAGCCTGCGCGGAAGCTGTGCGGGGAGATGTGCCATTTCTTCATGCCATGGCCCTTGCCCTTGGGGCGCGGGTCTTCCCTTTGGACACCGGCTCTTCTGGCGGCGGTGTGGAAGGTGGAGTAGATCTGGTCGGTGCCGATGTGTTTTTCCGGTTTTCTCATGCTGGCGGGAAACAGAGGCCCGCCTTGTGGGCCGCGTTTTTCCACCCACTTCCAGAGCGCCTGTTCGAGGACGGCGTCCAAGACGCAGATACGTTGTTTCCCGTGCTTGATGGGGATGGTGAATTCGAGTTCCCCTTTGGCGTTGCGGTGGAGCTGCTCGGCGCGGATACCGGCGATTTCGCTCCGGCGCAGGCCGAGGCAGAACGCCAGCACCATCATCATGTAGTTCCTCCGTCCGTGCCACGAGTGGGTGGGAACCATGAGGATCTTTATAGCCTCGTCGGCGGTCAGGGGCGCGGTAATGATTTCGTCGGCCTTGGGGCTCGGCATGGGCACGAACGCGGTGTCGAGCGGGTTGAAGGTGATGAGCTGCTGCCTTTGGAGGAGTTTGTAGAGCCTGCGCACGCTCGACATGCGCCGACAGATGGTCGCGTTGGCGTATCCGGCGTTTTCCAGCGTTTGACGGTACACGAGCGCGTGATCTGGGGTCACACTCATGACCTGCGTGACGGTGATTTTCCCGATGTCCGTGACGCCGAAGAACCCCTTCAGGTCCACTTCGATGGCGCGCCGGGTGTGCTCGTTCGTCGGGTTGTTTACGGCCGTGTGGACGGCCTTCAAGAAGTAGAGCTTTTTGGCGTCGCTGAACTGTGTCGGGTCTCCGAGCGGCCAGTGCCGTTCCGCTAGACGAACCGCACCCTGCTCGTGAGTGATGATTCTACCGCCATCAGGTACGGCTTCAGTCCTTCCAACGATTTGAACCGCGCCGCTCTCCGGAGCGATTCGAGATCCGTCAGGTTCCTTACGCATTGGGCTCTCAGCATGATACCGGTGTGCCGGAGCGCGTGAAACGTGTATTCGTAGATGTTGCCGATCGAGAGCGTTTCCCTGTAGGCGCGCTGGAAGGCCCGCTTCTGGATAGGGAAGAGTTTGTCGTGGTTGCCGCACCACTCCTCGATGGCGGAGAGCGTTTCGCAGTCCAGTTCGACGGAGGCATCGCCGACTTTCAGGATGCAGGGTTTCGTTTCATCGCCGCGAAAGATCTTGAGAGAGGTCGTCTTGAGCTTCAGGAGGTCGTGGATATTCAGCATGCCGTTGATGGCCAGCCGGAAGGCAAGGTAGAACTCGATGCCGACCTTGCGGGCCGCTTTGAGGAACTGCCGGGTTTCCTTGGACGTCATGAATTCGATCTTGGGATGCTGCTCCTTGCGCATCTTGGCCACGCAACTGCAGCAGTTGTCCCATGGTCCCTGATGGGGTTTGCA
>Ga0214473_10004604_pt1 | contig 16583 bp, 18 predicted proteins | sample RVTome_7_FD_203509 | JGI IMG/M metagenome (GOLD analysis project Ga0214473, IMG submission 203509) | Soil microbial communities from uranium-contaminated site in the Upper Colorado River Basin, Wyoming, United States - RVT98D197 | ecosystem: Environmental > Terrestrial > Soil > Contaminated >... | reverse complement strand
ATCGACATCGAGGCCGCGATCGCCTCGACGCGCGACCTGATCGCGTCGCTCGGCACGCTCATCAACGACCAGTTCCGCCAGACGTTCGCGGCGCTGGAGGATGCTTTCGCCAGACGCTTCCACGAGCTCTTTGGCGGCGGCGAGGCGCAGCTCAGCCTGACCGCCCCGGATGATCTGTCGACGACCGGCGTCGACATCCACGCCCGGCCGCCGGGCAAGAAGCGCCAGCCGTTGCAGATGCTCTCTGGCGGCGAGCGGGCGCTGACCGCGGTCAGCTTGCTGCTGGCCATGCTCGAGGTGCGCCCCGTGCCTTTCTGCGTGCTCGACGAGGTCGATGCCGCGCTCGACGAGGCCAACATCGGACGCTTCGCGCGGGCGCTGCGCGGTCTCGCCGAACAGACCCAGTTCATCGTTATCACCCACAACCGGGGCACGATCGAAGCGGCTGACGCGCTGTACGGCGTGACCATTGGCGATGACGCGGTCAGCCGCGTGGTGTCGCTCCGCCTGCCCGGCTCGAACGGCAACGGCGCGCATCCCGCCGAGGCGGTCGTCGAAACGACCCCTTCATGAGCGACATCGAGCATGGCGTGGCGCGGACGCGCCACTCGTTCGTCGGCCGGCTGCGCGTCATCCTTGGTCAGCCGCTCGATGACGCCGCGTGGGAAGAGATCGAGGAGGCACTCATTGCGGCCGACCTGGGTGCAGCGTTGGCAGCGCGCGTCGTCGAGGGCGCCAGATCACGGCGCGACCTGGACCCGGAATCCGCGGTCAAGAACGAGCTGATCGGCCTGTTCGCGCCGCGCCAGACAACCGGTTGGCCGCGCATCCCGGGGGCCGGCACGCCGGCGGTCGTGCTCGTGATCGGCGTCAACGGCACCGGCAAGACGACGACCGTGGCCAAGCTCGGCCATCGGTTCGCCAGGCGCGGTGCGAAGGTCCTGCTGGCCGCGGCCGACACGTTTCGCGCGGCGGCCATCGAGCAGCTCGAGGCGTGGGCCAAGCGCGCCGACCTGCCGCTCGTGGCCCACGCCGCCGGCGCCGACCCATCGGCGGTGGTCTATGACGCACTGGATGCCGCGGCCGCGCGGGGGAGCGACGTCGTCGTCATCGACACTGCCGGCCGGCTGCACACCAAGAGCAACCTGATGGAGGAGCTGGCCAAGATCCGGCGCACCATCGACAAGCGCCTGCCGGGCGCGCAGCCCGAGGTCATGTTCGTGCTCGATGCCACGACCGGCCAGAACGGACTTGCCCAGGCGCGTGCCTTCCACGAGGCAGCCGGCCTGACGGCAATCGCGCTGACCAAGCTCGACACCACGTCGCGCGGCGGCATCGCGTTCGCGATCGAGGACGCGCTCGAGGTGCCGGTGCTGTTCGTTGGCGTGGGCGAGAAGCTCGACGACCTGCTCGAGTTCGCGCCGAACGCCTTCGTCGAGGCGCTCTTCGCCTAGGCGGCCGGCGCCAAGTCCTCGATCCGACGGATCTTCCGGACGGGCGAGAACCACACCGCCAGGACGCCCAGCAATCCGACTGTCGGCCCGATGAAGAGCATCGCCCGCAGCCCGATCTGAAGCGCCAGGAAGCCGGCCAGCAATGTCGCCGCCAGCTGCGCCACCAGGATCGCCACCCTGACCGTGGCATTGACCCGCCCGAGCTGGCGGTCGTGGACGATCGATTGTCGGATCGAGGTGTCGGTGATATCGAAAGCGGTCATCGCCGGATCGGTGATCAGCTGCTGCCCGATCAGGAATGCCATCGCGAGCAGCGGCGCGCCGAGTGGCGCGAGAGGGATCGAATACGAGCCGAGCATGCCCACCAGGACGCTGACCACGAGCACCCGGCCCACGCCAAAACGCCGCGTCAGGCGCGTCGTCAGCAGCGCACCCACGAGCGAGCTCGCGCCACCCACGGCGGCGACGAGGCCGATGGCCGCCGCGTCCAGGCCAAGGTCCTGGATCGCAAACAGGTACCACAGCGCGCCGAACACGCCCCACATCGCCGATGTCGCCATCGACGCCAGCGTGATCGCGCGCAGAATCGGGTTGCGCGCAACCAGGCCCAGGCCGATGGCGATCTCGCGCAGCACCGGCTCGCGGTCTGCCTTGGCCGGCGGCGCCGCCTCAGGGGCGCGGATGGTCGCCAGCATTAGGGCCGAGGCGACAAAGCTGATCGCGTCGACGAGGATCGCTATCGGCGCCGTCAGCAGCTGAACCAGGAAGCCGGCCGAGCCAAAGGCGGCGAACTCCGATACAGAGCCTGATGCGGCCAGTGCGCCGTTGGCACGCACGAGGTCGGCCTTGGGCACGATCGTCGGCAGGAAGGCGTTGTCGGCGGCGTCGAAGAACGTCGTCAGGACGGCGGTGAACAGCGTCACCAGGAGGAGCAGCGGCAGCGACAGCCAGCCGCCCAGCCAGGCCAGCGGGATCAGGCCGAGCAGGGCGGCTCGCCCGAGGTCGGCCCAGATCATCACCGGCCGACGCCGCAGCCGGTCGACCCATGCGCCAGCGGCAAGACCGACCGCCAGGCCGGCCGCGAGCTCCATGCCGCGGACGAGGGCGACCCCGACCGAGTCAGCGTGCAGGTTGATGATCGCCACGAACGGAATCGCCACGCGCGAGACGAGCGATCCGAAGATCGACACAGTCGCGGCGGACCAGACGCGCACGAACGCGCCGTTGCGCCACAGTGACGGCGTGGGCCGCTCGCCTGGGGGCGGAAACTTGGGATCGAGCTGTGGCTCGGCGGCCATCCGCGCAGGGTACGGGTATGCTCGCCGCCATGTTCGACGACCTGTCTGAGCGGTTGCGCGGTGTCTTGGCGAAGCTGACCGGCCATGGCCGCATCAGCGAAGCAGACGTCGACGCCGCGATGCGCGAGGTGCGCCTGGCGCTGCTCGAGGCGGATGTCAACTTCCGCGTGGTCAAGGACTTCGTCGCCCGGGTGCGCGAGCGGGCAGTCGGGCAGGACGTGCTCGACAGCCTCAACGCCGGCCAGATGGTGATCAAGATCGTGCACGAGGAGCTGACCGCGATCCTCGGCGCGGGCGACCGAACGTTCCGGCTCGCAGGCTCACCGGCGGTGGTGATGCTGGTCGGCCTGCAGGGCTCAGGCAAGACCACAACGGCCGCCAAGCTCGCGCGCCAGCTCGTCCGCCAGGGTCGCCGGCCGCTGCTCGTTGCCGCCGATCCCTACCGACCGGCGGCGGCCGACCAGCTGCAGACGCTGGGCAAGCAGATCGACGTGCCCGTCCATCGCGCGCCGGGCGGCACGAAGGTGCTCGACATCGGTCGCAGCGCGATCGCCGAGGCCAAGAAGATCGGGCGCGACACGGTCGTGCTCGACACTGCCGGCCGGACTTCGATCGATCAGCCGCTGCTCGATGAGCTCCGCGACCTGGCCAAGGCGCTCCAGCCGGCGGAGACGCTGCTGATCGTCGATGCGATGGTCGGCCAGGAATCGGTCGCGGTGGCGCAGGCGTTCGCCGAAGCCGCCCCGGTCACGGGCCTTGTGCTGACCAAGATCGATGGCGACGCCCGGGGCGGCGCGGCATTGTCCATCGGCTCGGTGACCGGCCTGCCGGTGAAGTTCCTGGGCACGGGCGAGAAGACGGATGCGCTGGAGCCGTTCCATCCCGACCGCCTCGCCGGTCGCATCCTGGGCATGGGCGACATGCTGACGCTGATCGAGCGAGCGCAGGAAAACGTCGACCAGAAGCAGGCCGAAGAGATGGCGCGCAAGCTGCAGCGCAACGCCTTCACGCTCGAGGACTTCCTGGGCCAGATGCAGCAGATCAAGAAGATGGGCCCGATCGGCGGCCTGCTCGAGCTCATTCCGGGCATGGGCGGCGCGGCCAAGGAAGCGCAGCAGGCCGTCGAGAGGGGCGACCTCAAACGAGTCGAGGCCATCATCCAGGCGATGACCGTGCAAGAGCGGCGCGACCCGGACGTCTTGAGCGGCAGCCGCCGACGGCGCGTAGCACGCGGCTCCGGCACCAGCGTGGCCGATGTCAACCGCCTGCTCAAGCAGTTCGCCGAGATGAAGAAGCTGATGCGCCAGCTCGGCGGCGCGAGCGGCGCCGGCGCCCGGCGCGGGATGCTGCCGTTCGGCCCGCGCCGATAGGGTCCTTCGGGAGTTCGACAAAGCGTGGTGGCGGTGTGACCATCCATCGCACCATGACCGATAACCAACCGCCCTCTTTCCCGAACCTCACCTCGTCAGCCGACGACGCCGCAACGCGCGCTGAGCCGACCGAGTCACTCTTCAGCCGCAGCGGCGCGGCCGCGGAGGAGACGGTCGTCACCGACGCACCCGTGGCGGTGACGCCGACCGCCGGGTCCCCGTCCATGACCATGAACAGCCGCTGGCGCTGGGCGGTGGTTGGCGTGGCAACCGTGCTCGTGGTCGGGCTGCTCGGCGCCGTCTTCGTCCTCGCCGGGCCGCGCGCAGGCACACCGTCGACGGTTGCGCGCTACGCGCCGGCAGACACCGCCATGTACCTGGAGCTGCGCCAGGACCTGCCGGGCGACCAGCACACCCTGCTGGCGACCTTCATGAGCCATTTCCCGGGCTTCGCCGACCAGGCAGCGTTCGACCAGAAGCTCGATGAATCGCTCGACTCGCTGCTCGGCGCGGGCCAGGGCGGCGTGTCGTGGCAGAACGACATCAAGCCGTGGTTCGGCGGCCAGATCGGGCTGTTCAGCGCGACCGTCGCCCCGACACCGGGCACGCCGGCGTCCATGACCGTGGCGCTTACCGTCAAGGACGGGCAGCGGGCGGCGCTCGACAGCTGGCTGACGCCTCTCTTCGACAGCGAGTGGCAGCAAACGACGTACCAGGGTCAGACGATATGGAGCGGCGTGTTCGCCAACTCGAGCCAGCGCCTGAGCCTTGTCCCGACCGATGAGGTGCTCCTTGTCGGCACCCGCATAGAGGACGTCCAGGCCGCACTCGATGTGCACGCCGACCGCGCCACCGGTCTCGCCGACGACCAGTTCTTCCTGGCACAGCTGGCGGCGCTCCACGCCGACCGGCTGGGCATGTTCTACGTCGACGGCCGCGACATCGCCGAAGCAATGCGCGACCAGATCGGCAGCCAGCTGCCCGACGCGAGCATGCTCGACTGGGCCTTCGATGCCTACGCCGTCCGCGTCCTGGGCGAGGTCCGCGCCGAGGGCGATCACCTGGCGATGACCACGCGGACGGAGCGCCCAACCAGCGCCGACCTGCCGCCGCTTGCCGCCAACCGGACGACCAACCTGGCAGATCTCGCGCCCAAGGACGCACTGGTCTACGCCGAGGTGCGCGATCTGGGCCAGGGCATCAGCTTCGCCATTGAGCAGTTGCTGGCGCCTGCAGCCAGTGCCGCCGGCGTCCCGTTTGATCTGTCGGACCTGCAGGGACTGCTCGGCACGCCGCCGCAGGACTTCTTCGACTTCATTGTCGATGCCTCGGTGTCGGTCTCGGAATCGAACGGCAAGTTCGACTTCGGGCTCATCGCCAGCGTCGATGACAACGCCATAGCCAGTGCCAGGGTCGACAAGCTGATGGCGCTGCTGCACATGCTGACCCAGTTCGGTGGCGGCGTGACCTTTGACGAGCAACAGCACGGAGTGGCCACCGTCACTGTCATCACGGTAAGCGGCCCGCTGGGCGAGCCGAGCGACACGTCAGTCGCGATCAGCTTGGCCAACGGCCGGCTGCTGATCGGCACGACCGACTTCGTCATCGGTGCGCTGGACCGCACGCGCGACCAGTCGCTCGCGGCGCGGCCCGAGTACCAGGCCGCGCTCCAGGCCGGCGGCACGGCCAACGCCGGCGTGGTGTTCGTGGACATTGCCGGCGCGCGGACCGCGTTCGAGGACATGGTTCCGCCTGACTTGATCGGCTCGTACAACCAGAACCAGCAGCCCTTCCTCGAGCCGCTGAGCCACCTGGCGATGATCACCAGGACCGACAACGGGCTCGCGGTCAACCACGTCTTTCTGTACGTGAAGTAACCTGTTAGGCCAATCCAAAAGGGAGGCTTCACGTAGATCCAGTGGCAGTCCGCATCCGTTTGACCCGCGTCGGCGCCAAGAAGCAGCCGACTTACCGCTTCGTCGTGGCTGAGAGCCGCAACGCCCGCAACGGCCGCTCGCTCGACACCATCGGCCACTACAACCCGCGCACCGACCCGATCGAGATCAAGGTGGACGAGGACAAGGCGCGCGACTGGATGAAGCGCGGCGCCCTGCCATCGGCGACGGTCGAGCGCCTCTTCCGCCGCGTCGGCGTCCTGCCGGCCAAGGCCGAGTAGCCCCATGTCGGCTGAATCGCTGGTCGAGTACGTCGCCAAGGCACTCGTCGATGAGCCCGACGCGGTCGAGGTCAAGGCGGTTGACGACCAGGACGGGCGCGTCATCGAGCTGCACGTTGCCGAGAGCGACATGGGCAAGGTCATCGGCCGCAACGGCTCTGTCGCCAAGGCGATGCGCACCCTGCTGAAGGTCGTCGCCGCGCGGGAAGGGGAGTCGATCTCGCTCGAGATCGTCTAGGGCGCGCGCCGGTGACTGACGCCCGGCTCGCGGTCGGCCTGGTGCGCGGCGTGCACGGCCTGCGTGGTGCGGTGCGCGTCGAGATCCTGAGCGATAACGCGGCCCGCTTCGAGGCCGGCAGCGTGCTTCACGCGGAAGGCAGCGACCGGCCGCTGACGATCGTCTCCGCCCACCGCGACGGCCCGGGCCTGTTGGTGCGCTTTCGCGAGGTCACCGACCGCCCAACCGCGGACGGGTTGCGCGACAAGTATCTCGAGGTTGACTCGACGCCGGACGCGCTGCCGGCCGATACCTACTACTGGCACGAGATCATCGGCTGTGCCGTGACGACCGAGACCGGAGCCGAGGTGGGCACCGTGGGCGACATCTTCCGTGTCGGTGGATCGGAGGTCTACGTCGTCAACGGCCCGCGCGGCGAGGTGCTCGTTCCCGCCGTCGCGGCAGTCGTAAAGCAGCTCGACCCCCCGAGCAAGCGCATCGTGGTCGACGGCGTCGCCCTTGGGCTGGAAAGCGGCGATCCGGAATGACCGCGCTGCGAATCGACGTGGTGACGATCTTTCCCGAGCTCTTCCCGGGTCCGCTCGGGGCGAGCATCCCGGGACGCGCCATCGAACGGGGATTGGCGACGCTCACCGCGCACGACCTGCGGCGCTGGGGCCTGGGCCGCCACCGCAGCGTCGACGACTACCCGTACGGCGGTGGCGTGGGCATGATCATGCGCCCCGAGCCGATCCACGCCGCGCTCGCTGAGCTGGCGGACGCGGCCACGACGCGCATCCTGCTCGATCCGGGGGGAGCGCCGTTCAACCAGCAGCTGGCGCGCGACCTGGCGGGCCGCAGCCATCTGCTCTTCGTGTGCCCGCGCTACGAGGGCGTCGACCACCGCGTCCGCTCAATGGTCGATCTCGAGATCTCGATCGGCGACTACGTGCTGTCTGGCGGAGAGCTGCCGGCGATGGTCGTGATCGACGCAGTGCTGCGCCTGCTGCCGGGCGCGATCGACGCTGCCTCGCCGGTGGACGAATCGTTCGCGGCGGGCGAGCTCGAGTACCCGCAGTACACCCGGCCGGCCGAGTTCGAGGGCATGACGGTGCCAGACGTTCTCGTCAGCGGCCATCACGCCCAGATCGAGGCCTGGAAGCGCGAGCAGGCAAAGGCGCGAACCAGGGCGCGCCGGCCGGACCTGCTGAAGGACTGACCCGCCCTCGAGACGCGTCCCCGCCGGGGCCGATATATACTCGGCCGCCCGAGCACCAACCGGCGCCTTGATGTCACGCGCCCTTAAGCCAGAGAGTCAACCGTCACATGAGCGTCATCGACGAGATCAGCGCGGAGCACCTGCGCACCGACCTGCCCGAGCTCAGCTCAGGCGACACCGTGAAAGTCTCGGCGCGCGTGCGCGAGGGCAACCGCGAGCGCGTCCAGGTGTTCGAGGGCACGGTCATGCGCCTGCGTGGCGGTGGCATCAGCCGCTCGCTCACCGTGCGCGCCATCCGCAGCGGCGTCGGTGTGGAGCGGACGTTCAAGGTTCACTCGCCGCGCATCGAGAAGATCGAGGTCGTGCGCCACGGCGTCGCCCGACGAGCGCAGCTCTACTTCCTGCGCAAGCGCGTCGGCAAGGCCGCTTCACTGCGCGAGCGCCGACCCAGCTGAGTCCGCGGGCATCACCAGCGCCAGGGTGATGTACCGACTGACTTCAATATGTAGCGACTGTCCTGAATATGCGGCGCTCCGCACGGCCGTCACGCCCGTCGCACGCCTACACATTTTCAGGCTAGTCGGCACATATTCAGGCGATTCGGTACATCGGCAGCCTGTCCGAGTCGAAGGGGTCGCCGGCCGGCCCGTCCAAGCGCCTGCGCTTGGACTAACCTCTTGCCCATGGGGGTCGTTTCGCCCACCCGGCGGCTCGAGAACCAGCTTCAGCGCGAGCACGGCTATCGCGTCATCCTGGGTCTCGATGAGGTCGGTGTCGCACCATCGTGTGGCCCGGTCGTCGCGTGCGCCCTGGCGATGCCACTCGACAAGCGCTTCATCAGCGGCGTGCGCGACTCCAAGACGCTGTCCGCCGCGCAGCGCGAGAGGCTGGCGCGGCAGATCCTGCGCCAGGCGCTGACGGTGGGCCTGGGCGCTGCGTCCGTGCGCGAGATCGACCAGCTCAACATCTACCACGCCACGGTGCTCGCCATGAAGCGCGCCGTGACCCGCGCCGGAGCGCACGACTTCGTCATCGTCGACGGCCGCCACATCCGCGGCTTCGAGGAGCATGCCGGGCCGTACAAGGCCGTGATCGACGGCGACGCGCTCGTCTACGCCGTGTCATGCGCTTCGATCGTGGCCAAGGTGACGCGCGACCGGCTTATGGCCCGACTCGCCGCCCGCCACCCAGGCTACGGCTGGGAGCACAACTGTGGCTACGCCACGCCCGACCACCGCGCCGGGATGGCCGCCCTTGGCATCACGCCCCATCACCGACGGTCGTTCATCACCACCCAGCGCGTCCTCGCCGGCGAGCAGACGGCGTTCGACCTGTTCGACGACGCGAGCCCGCAGCCGCTGGCCGAGCTGATGGCACTCCCCGCCTAACGGGCGCGTAAGCGTCTGATAAGGCGCACCAGCCACACTGTGGGAGTGAGAACGACCCGCCAGCGGCGCGGCACCCAGGCTGAGGACGATGCCGTCGCCTACCTGGAGCAGGCAGGCTGGCAATTGATCGGGCGAAACGTTAGGCTCGGGCGGGACGAGATCGACATCCTCGCCACTGACCCCGGTCCGCCACCAGCGCTGGTGTTCGTCGAGGTTCGCGGCGCAACGAGCGCCGCCTTTGGCCTGCCAGAGGAGCGTGTCGACCGGGCGAAGGTCGGCCACCTCTACCGCGCTGCCCGCTTGCTGCCGTATGAGCGTCAGCTGCCGCGGCGGGTTGATCTCGTCATCGTTGACCGCCGCACCGGTCGTGCGGTCTTCCGTCATCTGCGCGCGCTGGAGCCGCCGTAGCCCGGCCTGAGTTCGGACTCGGTGTAAACTGCCGCAGGCCGCGAGAGCGGTCGCCGCCGCGGGCTCACGCCCGCGAGCGAGCATCACACACGCGTGTCGCTCCCCGCAGGGTGCCCACGGCGCGATCGGCGCCAGCGGTCTGCGGAGCCACTACGGCAAGAGGCACGCGGAGGACAACAACCGACCCAGGAGGCTCACTCCCCGTGACCATGCCAACCGTTTCCATGCGCCAGCTGCTCGAGGCCGGCGTGCACTTCGGCCACCAGACCCGGCGCTGGAATCCGAAGATGAAGCGCTACATCTTTGCCGAGCGCAACGGCATCCACATCATTGACCTTGCGAAGACGGTCAAGGGCCTCGAGGAGGCGCTCGAGTTCGTCCGCCAGACCGTTGCACAGGGCGACTCCATCCTGTTCGTCGGCACCAAGAAGCAAGCCCAGGAGCCCATCTCCGAAGAGGCGACGCGGGCGGAGATGCCGTACGTCAACCAGCGCTGGCTGGGCGGCATGCTGACCAACTTCGTCACCATCCGCAAGCGTCTGGGCCTGCTCGACCAGCTTGACGCGCGCCAGCAGAACGGTGAGTTCGAGCGGCTCTCCAAGAAGGAGGCCAGCCGGTTGATGGAGGAGCAGGCGAAGCTCCAGCGCACGCTGGGCGGCATTCGTAAGATGCGCCGCCTGCCCGGTGCGATGTTCGTGATCGACCCGCAGCGCGAGCACATCGCCGTCATCGAGGCACGCAAGCTGGAGATCCCGGTCATCGGCACCGGCGACACCAACGTCGACCCTGATCTGCTCGACTACGTCATCCCGGCCAATGACGACGCCATCCGCGCCATCCGGCTGCTGTGCACGCTCATCGCCGACGCGGCCGTCGAGGGTGGCCGCGAACGTGCGACGCGCCCGGTCGAGGAGCCGGTCGCGGTGATCGAGGAGCAGGAAGAGGCGAGCGACGAGATGGTCGCCGCGCTTGCCGCCGGTGGCACGTTCAGCTTTGAGCCTGAGCCCGATGAGGAAGAGCTGCTCCCGGCCGAGCAGGCGGTTGAGGTGGAGGAGGCAGAGGAAGAGGTGGAGCCTGAGCCCGTCCGCGCCGCTCCCGCCCGACCGGTTGCGCGCGCTACGACGCGCCGCCCGGCCGCTGCCAAGGACAAGGACAAGGCGAAGGCGAAGGACGCGGACGACGAGGAAGAGGCGGCCGGCTAGCGCCGGGCGCGAACAAACAAGCGGGAACCAGGGACACGAAGGACGACATGGCTACGAACAGGATTTCTGCCACGGCGGTCAAGGAGCTGCGCGAGCGCACCGGCGCGGGCATGATGGACTGCAAGAGCGCGCTGGAGGAGGCCGACGGCGACATCGACAAGGCCGTTGCGCTGTTGCGCGAGCGCGGCCAGGCGACCGCCGCCAAGAAGGCCGGCCGTGAGGCGCGCGAGGGCACGATCGCGAGCTACATCCACGCTGGTGGTCGGCTGGGCGTGCTGATCGAGGTCAACAGCGAAACCGATTTCGTCGCGCGCAACGAGGAGTTCCAGAAGCTGGTCAAGGACCTGGCGATGCAGGTCGCCGGGCTCGATCCCAAGTACGTGACCGTCGAGTCGATCCCGACACAGGTGCTCGAGACCAAGATGGCCGAGCTGATGGCGGATGACGAGATCCAGAAGAAGCCCGAGCACATCCGCCCGCAGATCGTCGACGGCCAGCTCAAGAAGTGGTACCAGTCGGTCGTGCTCTACGAGCAGCCGTTCCGCGACACCGACCAGAAGGTTGGTGACCTGATCACCGACGCGATCGCCCGCATCGGTGAGAACATTCGCGTGCGGCGCTTCATGCGCTACCAGCTGGGAGAGGACATTTGAGCCAAGCCGTCGCCGACGCGGTGGCGGTCCGCTACGGCCGGATCCTGCTCAAGATCAGCGGCGAGGCGCTACTCGGTCAGCGCGCCTATGGCGTCGACCCCGAGATGTGCGTCTTCATCGCCCAGCAAGTGCGTGAGGTGCATGCCCTGGGCGTCCAGGTCGCGGTGGTTGTCGGCGGCGGCAACATCTTTCGCGGCCTGGCCGCGTCGGCCAAGGGCATGGACCGCGCCACCGGCGACTACATCGGCATGCTGGCCACGGTCATGAACGGCCTCGCGCTCCAGGACGCGCTCGAAAAGTCAGGCGTGCCGACGCGGGTCATGTCGGCCATCGCCATGAACGAGGTGTGCGAGCCGTACATCCGCCGCCGCGCCGTGCGCCACCTCGAGAAGGGCCGCGTCATCATCCTCGTCGCCGGCACAGGCAACCCGTACTTCACGACCGACACCGCGGCGGCGCTGCGGGCGGTCGAGATCGGCGCCGAGGTGCTGCTCAAGGCGACCAAGGTTGATGGCGTGTATGACAGCGACCCGGTCAAGAATCCCAAAGCCGTGCGCCACGAGCGGCTGGAGTACCAGCAGGTGCTTAGCGACCGGCTGCAGGTGATCGACTCGACCGCGGTCACGCTGTGCATGGAGAACGCGCTGCCGATCGTCGTCTTTGATATGAACCAGCCGGGCCACATCAAGACCGCGGCCCTGGGTGGACGGATTGGCACGGTTATTGACAATGGAGAGCGCGATGGCAGATGACATCCGCCGCGACGCCGATGCGCGCATGGCCCGGGCGATCGAGGCGCTCGAGCGCGAACTGGCCGCGATCCGCACAGGCCGCGCCGCAACGGCGCTCGTCGAGCGCATCGCGGTCGAGTACTACGGCACGCAGACGCCGCTCAACCAGCTGGCCAGCATCAGCGTGCCAGAGGCGCACACGATCGTCATCCAGCCGTGGGATCGCAGTGCGCTGGGAGCGATCGAGAAGGGCATCCTCAAGAGCGAGGTCGGCCTGACGCCGAACGTCGACGGCACCGTCGTGCGGCTCAACATCCCGCCGCTCACAGAGGAGCGTCGCAAGGACCTGGTCAAGCTCGTCCACAAGCGCATGGAGGAGGCGCGGGTCGAGATCCGCAACCACCGGCGCGACGTGGCCGACGAGATCAAGAAGGGGCTGCGCGACGGCGACATCGGCGCGGACGAGGAGCGGCGCGAGATGGACCTGCTGCAGAAGCTGACCGACCGCTGGACGGCTGAGGTCGACCGCGTGGGCAAGCACAAGGAACAGGAGATCCTCGAGGTCGGATGACCTCTGTCGACACCCACCGACCGACCGACACGCTTCCGGCCAGCCAGACCGACACTGATCCCGCCACGGCCCCTGAGGGTCAGGCGCCGTTGCCGCGCCACGTGGCGATCGTCATGGACGGCAATCGGCGCTGGGCGCGGCTGCACGGCCTGCCAGAGGGGGAGGGTCACTCAGCTGGCGTCGACGCCATCCGGCCGATCGTCGAGCACTGCGCCGACCTGGGCATCGAGGCCCTGTCGATCTACGCCTTCAGCCGCGAGAACTGGTCGCGCGACGAGTCAGAGGTGCACACGCTGTTCGCCCTGCTCGAGGCGGCCATCCGGCGCGAGACGCCCGACCTCGTGCGCCAGGGCGTGCGCGTGCGCATCCTGGGCCGGCTCGAGGAGCTGCCCGACCAGACGCGCGCGTCAGTGGCGGACGCGCTGTCGGCGACCGCGGCGGGCCATCGCATGACCTTGAACGTCGCCTTCAACTACTCCGGCCGCTCGGAGATCGTCGATGCCGTGCGCCGCGCGGTCGCCGACGGGCTGCGGCCCGAGGAGGTGGACGAGGAAGCCATTCGCGCGCGCCTCTACACCGCCGATGGACCGGACCTCGACCTGCTCATCCGGACAGGCGGCGAGCAGCGCATCAGCAACTTCCTGATCTGGCAGGCGGCGTATGCGGAGCTCTACTTCAGCGACGTGCTCTGGCCCGACTTCGCACCAGCCACGCTTGACGCCGCGCTGGCCGAGTTCGCCCGCCGCACGCGCCGCTTCGGCCGCTAGCCTCCCGCGTCAGGGCTCGTTGAGGCGTTGATCTGGCCAGATGCTCCCTTGACGATCACTAGTCTTCGACTTGGCCAGTTGCCACCCGAAGACCGGTGCTCGCGTCGAGAGCCCCGAGCGTGGACGGGCGGCCTGGCGATGTGCACATCTGGACATACGCCGCCCGGCGCTGCACTAGGCCAACTGCAGGCGAACCCATTTGCTCTTGTGACCGGCCCACGCGCGGTTGGCCAAATCGAGGACGCTTCTCGCCGAGTAATGCTCACCGGTGAAGCACTTGGGCAAGAACCGCCCCGTGCGCGGCATTTAGTGACGCGCACTGGAGCATCTGGCCAAGTCGACCACCCTGACCCGCTAGCCTCTCAGGTATGTCCATCTCCGCAGCCGGCCGCCGGCCTCTGCTGCGCGCCTGCTGCAAACCTCCGCTGAAGCGGGTGTTCGCCTCGGCTTGCGAGCCATGCGCCAGCGCCTGATCAGCGCGGCCGTGCTCGTGCCGGTCGTGGTCATCCTGTTCGTCCTGGGAGACCCGTGGCTGACTCTTGGCATCGCGCTGCTGGCGGCAGTTGCGGCCTACGAGGCAAGTCGTTTGGTGACCTGGGCAGGCCTGCGCGCCGACGCATGGTTTGCCTGCGCCGCCACGATCCTCGCCGTCTTCGGCATCAGGGTTTCCCGCGGAGGCGACTTCTTCTACGGGGGGCCGAATGTGGACGATGTGCTGGTCTACATCGCGCTTGTGGTCATCGTTGCGGGGTTGATCGCGCTCCGACATCACGAACCGCGCACAGGCTTCCTCGCCTGGACTGGGAACATTGTTGCTGCCCTGTACCCGAGCCTGCTGGCTTTCGCGACCCTCATCCTCGTCGTTGGGCCGTGGATACCTGACCGTGCTTTCTTCAGCGACACATTGGATGCCGGGCGCATCTGGATCATGATCCTCGTCTTGACGGTATGGGCCCTGGATAGTGCGGCGTACGTTTCTGGTCGCTACGTTCCACGCGGTCGATTCATGAATCACATATCGCCAAGGAAGACGTGGAGCGGAGCAATCGGCGGGACGACAGCAGCCGTGGCCGTGTGCACGCTGCTCGTCTGGGCGGCTGGCCAGCAGCCGTGGTTCGGACTGGTCCTGGGCGTGGTGATCGCAGTGGCTGCGCAGGCGGGTGACTTGGCTGAGTCGATGCTCAAGCGCGCCGCGGGCGTCAAGGACTCGGGTTCGTGGATACCCGGCCATGGCGGCATCCTGGATCGTGTCGATTCGTTTCTCTTTGCCGCGCCGGCGATGTTCATTGCCCTGGCTTGGTTGCAGGTGTACTTCCGCCAATGAGCGGGCAGGTTCGCGTGGCGGTGCTGGGGAGCACGGGCTCGATCGGGCGGCAGGCGCTCGACGTCCTCGCGGCGCTGCCCGAGCGATTCACCGTGACCGCGCTGGCGGCCGGACGCGATGAGAAGACGTTCGGCGAGCAGGTTGCGCGCTTCAAGTCACGCCACACGGCGCTGGCCAAGGATGGTCCACAGGCGCTCGAGGACATGGCCACGGCCGACGACGTTGACCTGGTTCTGGTTGGCACGACCGGAGTGGTCAGCCTCGCACCAGTCCTGGCGGCGCTACGGCAGGGCAAGGTGGTGGCCACCGCCAACAAGGAGACGCTCGTCGCCGGCGGCCACCTGGTCATGCCGCTTGCGCGCGACCTAGCGGCCAAGAGCGGTGCCGCGGACCAGGCCACCGGGGCGCTGCACTGGCTGCGCCCGATCGACTCTGAGCACTCGGCCATCTGGCAGTGCCTCGCCGGGGAGCGCCGAGACAACGTAACGCGGCTCATCCTGACCGCGTCCGGCGGTCCGTTCCGCGAGTGGTCGGCCGACCGCCTCGCATCGGCCACCCCGGCCGACGCGCTGGCCCACCCCACCTGGCGCATGGGCGCCAAGATCACCGTCGACTCGGCCAGCCTGATGAACAAGGCGCTCGAGGTCATCGAGGCGCGCTGGCTGTACGATTTCGGCGACGACCAGGTTGACGTTGTCGTCCACCCGCAGAGCATCGTCCACTCGCTGGTCGAGTTTGCCGACGGTTCGCTCAAGGCACAGCTGGGGCTGCCCGACATGCGCATCCCGATCCAATACGCGCTGACCTACCCCGAGCATCTGCCTTCGCCTGCGCCGCGCCTGGCCGGGGCCGACATTCCGACCCTGAGCTTCGAGCCGGTCGACACGGGCCGCTTCCCCGCGCTGGACATCGGGCGCGACGCCGGCAGGCAGGGCCCGCGGGCATCAGCCGCGCTAATTGCCGCCGACGACGTGGCGGTCGATCGCTTCCTCGCCGGCACGCTTCCTTTCCCGGGCATCGCCGAGCTGTGCGCCGATGCAGTGGTGCGCTTCGGCACCGGCGCCGCGCCGGAGCTGCCCGAGTTGGTGGCTCTCGACGCAGAGGTCCGGCGCTGGGCGGCAACTGCCACGCCCGCCGGAGCGTCTAGACGCTGATGCCTGACTTCATTGGCCTTGGCAACGGCCTGATCAACGTTGTCCTGCTGCTCGTCATCCTGGTCGGCCTCGTGCTCATCCACGAGTTCGGCCATTTCTTCGTCTCCCGCCGCGTGGGAGTGCGCGTGCACGAGTTCGGCATCGGCTTCCCGCCGCGCGCCAGGGTGTTGGGGAGCGACGGCGAAACCACGTACACCCTCAACTGGCTGCCAATCGGCGGCTTCGTCAAGCTGGAAGGGGAGGAGGGCGAGTCGGTAGATCCGCGCGCCTTCGTCAACCAGGGGTTGGCAAAGCGGCTGGCCATCCTGCTGTCCGGCGTGACGATGAACATCGTCCTCGCCTTCATCATCTTCGCCTTCATCGCCGGCTTCGCCGACCCGATTGCCATGGCGCGCATCGGCTCTGTCACGCCCGACTCGCCGGCGGCCGCGGCTGGATTGCACGGCGGCAACCAGATCGACACCGACGCCGATGGGAACCCGATCTACGACGAGACGGGCGACCTGATCGTGGCCATCGACGGCCAGCGCTTCCCGGTCTTCGACTGGAACAGCGGCACCGGTGGTGTGCCCCAGAGCGCGTATCTACGCAGTCGTGCCGGGCAGACGGTGGTGCTCACCATCCGTCACAACGATGGCACCCAGCAGGACT
>Ga0214473_10004603_pt1 | contig 16585 bp, 16 predicted proteins | sample RVTome_7_FD_203509 | JGI IMG/M metagenome (GOLD analysis project Ga0214473, IMG submission 203509) | Soil microbial communities from uranium-contaminated site in the Upper Colorado River Basin, Wyoming, United States - RVT98D197 | ecosystem: Environmental > Terrestrial > Soil > Contaminated >... | reverse complement strand
GGGCATCCGTTTCCGGGGCAAGCCAGGCGTCGGCCCGGAGCACCGCCCTGCGGAGCGGTGAAGGGTGCGCGTTGACCGCCTCGATCAAGCCCTTCAGAAAATGGTACGTTGCCTCCACTCTTGTCTTGTACGGTTTGAGCATGTGCGTCTCGATCAGCACGGCCGGACGGTTCTGGAGCGCGCAGTACGCAGTCGAGAACCGTGGCGTCGCCGCTTCCGAATTGAGTCCCTTCGCAAGGTCGCGGTCTTCCCGGGGGAACACGTAGTAGAACATCCTGTGCCCCGCGCGCTCTACCGACGAGAGTGCGGGGGGAAGCAGCGCAGTCTGCATCCATTCCGCCACGCCTGCATCCAGGCTGGGAGGCGGCTCGACCGCGTACGTGATGTCGTACTGGAAGTCGATCCCGTCCGTCACGTGACAGTCCACGAAGAGGTCGGGAAGCCATGCGTGGAACAGCCGGAGCATCGCGCGCGTCTCGGGCGCTTCGGCCTTCATGTAATCGCGGTTCAGGTTGAGATTCTGCGCGGTCGCCCGCCACCCCATCTCCTTCGGTCCGTTCTGATTGATGCGGTTATAGCGGCCGAACCGTTCGTGTCCGTCCACATTATAGATGGGGACGAACAGGAGCACGGTGCTGTCGAGAAGATGGTGGAGAGTCCTGCGGACGGCGATGTCACGCATCAGCATGAGACTTGCATCCTTCCCGTCGATTTCCCCCGCATGGATGCCGCTCTGAATGAGGATCACCGCTTTTGGCGTTTTGCTCCCGCGCGCCGCGTCGAAGTGCCCGTCGCGGGAGAGTATGACGAGAGGGAGCCGCCGCCCCTGGGGGGAGGTCCCGAAGTCCGTCAGCCGCACCCAGCGTGAGGCGTGCGCGAGTCTTTTGCAGTATTCGATTGTCTCGGCGTAGCGCGGGGTGCGGACACCGCCGCTCCTCTCAAACAGCGTCAGCCAGGGGTCCTCCGCCCCCACGCCGGCGGCGGGGAACGCAAGGAGGAGCATGCAGAATAATCGTCGAGGCATGAGGAGTTCTTCCCGCATGTGTCTGGAAACGGAAGTGCTATGAAACTGGACAACGAAGTGCACCGGGGTCACGGAGAGAAGGGCCGGGCGGCCCGGAGTTTCAGCGGGAAGAGCTGTCGGAGAGGACGCGGTCGATGGCTTCGATCAGCTCGTGATAATTGTAAGGTTTCGTCAGGTAATCCATGGCCCCGTACTTGGCGCATTCGCTGACGATGTGCGGGTCACCGTCGCCGGTGAGCATGATGAGCCGGGAGGTGATCTTCTTGTTCTTGATGTACTTGAGGACCTCCACGCCGTCCTTTTTCGGCATATGCACGTCCAGCAATACAAGGTCATACCTGTTTTTGTTTATCATGTCGATCGCCTCGACGCCGTCCGCCGCGGTCTCCACCTCGAACCCTTCGAGGGAGAGATGGTTCTGAACGAGTTCACGCAGGGCAGGCTCGTCATCTGCATAGAGGAGGCGGATCGCCATTTCGCACGTCACCTGTGATGTAAGACGTACACAGTATCGCGGTTAGTATACCAACTATGCGTGATTAAAGTCAAAGGAACGCATGAACACGCGCCCCCAATCGGGCAAAAGTCGGGCATTTCGGGGCTTTCCCGTCCACGGGGCGCCCGTTGAAACCGATTGTCAATATACGCGGTCACTCAACAAGAGTCAACGCTCGCTTTTGCGGAAAGCGCAGGCAATTGGTATCTTCACGGCATGCACACCCGTGACGCTCCCTCCTTTCCGGAACTGCTCAGGAAGGGCCTCCCCTATCCCGATCGAAAAATCCTCGATCTGCCGGGATTCCGCCGGGCGGGCGTTCTCGTCCCCGTGGTTCCCGCCGGCGGCGGGTCAGGACTGCTCCTGACGAAAAGAACGGACGAAGTGGAGACGCACAAGGGTCAGATTTCATTCCCCGGGGGAGTGGCCGATCCGGGCGACAGGGACATCGTGCAGACTGCCCTGCGGGAATCCGAGGAAGAGCTCGGGCTGGACCCGTCGGGCGTCGACGTTGCGGGAACGCTCGATGATCTCGCCACGCCAACAGGATTCATCATTACGCCGGTGGTGGGTCTGCTCGGATCCCTCCCGGCAATGACCATCAACGCTGCAGAGGTTGCAGAGGCATTTGTGGTGCCCGTCGCATTCTTCCTTGACCCTGCGAACGGACATGTGGAGCGTAGGGTGTTCCGCGGGGAGAACCGCGAGGTATGGTTTTACGGGACCGGGGAGCGTCTCGTCTGGGGTGCGACGGCGATGATCATCCGGTCCCTGCTGGCAAGGCTGAAACTCGTCTGATGGGGCGGGCGCTCCGCGCTATATCGCCAGGGCGTACTCCCCGTCCGCGCCGGGTTCCTCGACCTTGTATCCGCGCGACCGCGCGTACTCCTTCAGTTTTTCAAAGAGGATTGCGCGTGCGCGGTGCAGGCGGGATCGGACGGTGCCGATCGGGATGTCCAGTGCCTCCGCGATCTCTTCGTACGGAAGATCTTCAACGTCCCTGAGGACGATTACGCTCTTGAATTTCTCCGGCAGCGACGAAATCGCGCTGGCAATCTCGTCCTCGAAGATCTCCCCGGGGATATCGCCCGGGCTCTTCCCGTCACGCGCCATCTGGTATGCCGAAATCTGTTCGTCATACTCCACGTGGTCCGGAAGCCGCTTCAGCCGGCGGTAGTCGTTGATATACGTATTGCGCATAATCCGGTAGAGCCATGCCTTTGCGTTCGTGCCCTGCTCGAACCGGTCAAAAAACCTGTAGGCCTTGAGGTAGGTCTCTTGAAGAAGGTCATGGGCATCCTCGGGCCTGCCGGTCAGGTACATGGCATACCCGTAGAGCACGTCCATGAAGGGGACCATCACGCGCTTGAAGAGATCCTGCCTGGAGTCGTCTCTCCGACTCATCTTCGTCCTTTCGCTGGAAGGGGTCATCCTATGTCAAGGAACTGAAAAAACCTGAATATTCTGATATGTTCGATTTGTACGATTAAATGTTAAACAAATATCTACAATTTGTCAACCATAAATTAGTTGAAAAATATGCCATTTTGAGCTGTTTTTGACAAGGGTGGATAGGCGACAATTTAAGTCGTATTTCGATGCCGGTCCCGTTTTACATTCGGCCGTTGATTGTCTATATTGGCTTCACGCGGGATAATCGACCTGCAGGACGGATTGCCACACGGCCCTCCACGCAGTGACCCCCTTCTTCGCTCATCTCAGACTCAAAACCAGGGAGATTCACATGAAACGGTTCTTCACGTTGATCCCGCTTTGCGCCGCCCTCCTCCTCGCCGCTGCGACGGGCGACGCCCAGCTCAAGAAGCGGATCGCAGTCTCGCGCTTTGAAGACAGGAGCGGTGCGCGATATGCGGGCATCGGTGCGGGCGTTGCGGACATGCTTGCCACCGCGCTCGTCAAATCGGGGAAGTTCTCCGTGATTGAGCGGCAGGATCTTGACAAGGTCTTCGCGGAACAGCACCTCGGCCAGTCGGGAGCAGTGACGCCCGAATCGGCGGCGAAAGTCGGGAAGGTTCTCGGCGTCGAGCTGTTGGTCATCGGCAGCGTTTCCGAATTCGGCGTAAAGAAGCGTGAGGTCTCCGGCGCGTTCAAAGTCTTTGGCGCAGGAGTCGACAATAAGGAGGCGCGCGCAGTCGTCGATCTCCGGCTTGTCAACAGTACCACTGCCGAGATCATTGCCGCGGAGAGCGAGGAGGGAAGTGAAAATACGCTGGGCCTCGACGTCCGTTACGACAAAATAGACTTCAGCAGCTCCAGCAGCTGGAATGACACCGACATCGGCAAGGCGTGCCGTGAAGCCGTGGACAAATGCGTCGAGCTTATAGTGGAGAACATGGAAAAAGTCCCCTGGTCGGGAAAGATCCTGAAGGTCAACGCAGACGGGACGATCATCATGAAACCGGGCTCAGAAGCGGGAGTGGAAATCGGCGCGGAGTTCCTGGTCTACCGTCCCGGCGAGGAGATCAAGGATCCCGACACGGGCCTCTCGCTGGGAAACGAAGAAACGCGCATCGGGCGTGTGAAGGTGAAGGAAGACATGCTGAAGGGGAAGGCGTGCAAGGCCGTGGTCCTCGAAGGCGCGCCCCTGCAAGTGGGCGATGTCATCCGGGAAAAGACAGAGTAGCGATCAATCCTCTCCCCCTGGAAAATAAACGCCGCCCCGCGCAATCGCGGGGCGGCGTTTCGTTTCTGAACGGGCGGGGGACGCTACCTGCAGCCAATCCTCTCGCGTGCCTTCTTTGCGTCCTCGTTCCTGGGGTCAAGCCGGAGCGCCTTCGCGTATTCGGCGCAGGCCTCCTCCTGGAGCCGTCTGTTCCCCTCGTTGTCCCCTTCAACGCGCGACTGGACCAGCGCCTGGCCGAGCCAGAGGTGTCCTGCCGGAAGGTTCGGGTCGATCTGTATCACCCGCCGGAAGTGCACGGTCGCGTCATCCTTCTTCCGCTTATTCTCCGCCGCATCCCCCTTGGGGTCGAGCAGCAGGAGCAGTCCCTGTCCCCACATCAGGTGCAGGCTCGCATTTTCCGTCCCCACCGAGAGCGCCCTGCGGAAGGAATCGATGGCACGCTCGTACTTGCCGTCGATGAAGAAGAGCTGCCCCTTCTGCATGTGGGCTTCCCCCGCTTCTTTCTTGTACTTGTCGCCGTTGGAATTGATGAGCTTCAGGACTTCGTCGTACTGTCCGACCGCCTTGTCGAGCGAATCGACCTGCGCATAGTAGCGGCCCAGCCAGAGGCGGCCCTGCATGAAGTCTGATTTCAGCTCCACGGACCGGACAAGAAGTTCGCGGGACCGCGTCCAGTTCTTCAGCTGCATGTAGCACGCCGCAGCATTGACGTACGCGCTGAGGGACCGCGGATCGCAGGCGACTTTCTTCTCGAACATGTCCGACGCCCTGAGGTAGTCCTGCCGTTTCATGTAGATGAACCCGAGCGGGAAGTAGACGTCGCAGTTCGACGAATCCGCCTTAATGGCCTCCGTCAGCGCCGTGATGGCCTCATCCTCCCTCCCCACGCCCGCCAGCGCGGCGCCGTAAAGCCCCCAGTCCTCCGCTTTCATGGCCTTCCTCCGCATGAGGGCTGCAAACCCCGCGAGCGATCCATTCCAGTCGCGTTCCCTGGCCAGCGAATGCGCCTGCACCCGCCAGACTTCCACGTTGGCCGAGTCGAGCCTCAAGGCAATTCTGGCGGCTCCTGCGGCATCCGCGTACCGGTCCGCGCCGAAGAGCGCACGCGCCAGCAGGGCGGTCCCGTCGATGGAGCCGGGCTGAAGCTGGATGAGCTTCTGGAGCGTCGGGATGGCGTTCGGATACTGCTTCGCCAGCACATAGATGCGCCCCTTCTCCAGGAGCGCCTCGGCGAACGTCGAGTCGATGCCGGTGATGGCCTCGTACTCTTTGACGGCCTCGTTGTACTGCTTGTTCCTGTAGAGCACACGCGCGAGTTTAAGATGGACGCCGATATCTTTCGGGTTGAGCTCGAGCGCCTTTTGATAGTTCGAGATGGCCAGGACAAGGACGTTCTGCTTCAGGTACGCATCGCCCAGGTAGACATACAGCACCGGTTCGTCCGGCTTGAATTCCTTCGCGCGCGACAGCTGCACGATGGCGGCATCGACCGAGTCAGCGGCAAGGAGCGTCATGCCGTACCCTGCGGCGATCGAGATGTCCTTCGGGGCGAGCCTGACCGCGCGCCGGTAGTTGGTGAGCGCGCCGGCATGGTCTTTCTTCTGCAGGAGCGCGTCGCCCAGGGCTTTCAATGCATAGACCTCGTCATTGTCACGCTCGACGGACGCTCTCAGGTGCCCGACCGCTTCGTCCACTCTCCCCCGCGCGAGCGCGATGGCCCCCAGGTAGTAATTGGCCTCCGCCGGCTTCCGGCCGGTTTTGACCGCATCTCTGAATTGTGCAAGAGCCGTGGCGGTATCGTGCGCCGCGAGGGCAAGTTTACCTTTCTCGAACGGATCCTGACCGGAAGCCGACTGGACGAGCACTGCGGCGATGATCAGTACGGCGGCATGTTTCATTCTCATTGCACCTGCTGTGATGTAAGTTGGACAAGCCGGACCGGCATCGTCATCGGCACCAGTCCGCTGCTCTGGAACACCTTCTGTCCCGCCGCACTGGCCACGAACGAGACAAACCCAAGCCCGATATCACGATTCACCTCCCGCGAGTAGATATACACGGGAGCAGTGATCGGGTAGTAGCCGAGATAGACATACGCCTGCGCGGGCGAGTAGTATTCGCCGGGTGCGGTCGTCGAATCCGGGCGCAGGGCAGCGCTCGCGACGGCAATCAGCGTGACCCGGGCGTCGTTCCCTTTGAACCAGTTCAGGCCGACGATGCCGATGGCCCCGGGGGTGCGGCTCACAAAGTCGATCACTTCCTGCTCGCTGTCAAACGTGTCCGCACCGGGATCATAGCCGCCGCTCTTCAGGACGCTTGTGCGGAACACTTCCGTGACGCTCGCATTGATTCCCGTAACCGCCAGCCGGACCGGCAGGTGTTTCGGGCCGGGCCACCGGGTCTGCGCGCCCGCGAAGAGCGTGTCGAGCTCCCCGACGCGCAGGCGCTGCACGGAAACATCGGGGTGCGCGACCACCGCCACCGCCGTGCGGGCCACTTCAAACTCCTGGAAGTCCACTTTCGCGCGTGCCAGCGCATCGCGCTCCTCGCCATTGAACGCACGCGCAAGCGCGATCACGCGCACGCTGTCGCTGGCGAAGTCGGCCACGATAGCGCGTGCCTGGCCGGTCGCCACGAGGACATCGGCATCGGGGTATTGCGACCGGAACTCCGCCACTTGCTTTTCCATGACGGGACCCACGGCCTCATCGCACCCGAGGCGGAGCTTCCCCCTGGTTAGCGTCGTGGATCCGGGCTCCTTTCCCCCGCACCCCGCAAGGAGCACCCCGACGAGCAGCACACACACCGTTCTGATCATCGCTCTCTCCTGCCCGGTTGACGGAACCAGGTAACCGTAAACTTGTACGACCCGTAAAGGAAGACGACCGCCCCGACTGCAATCCTCAGTTCGCGTGCAAACCCATCCCGATTCAGCACACCCATCATCACGAGCAGCCCGGTGACCGCGAGCGCCGCCGCGAGGATCAGGATCATGCTACGCACCCAGGCATTGAATGTCATTGTCTGCTCATCCAGAAAACAGGCGGGGAAGGAACAGACCATCCTTCCCCGCGGTCTCATCTCCCCTGTGTGCCCCCCTGGACTACTTCTTGTCCTTGAGAATGAACTTGAACGGGACCGAGACCCACACGGAGACCGGGCCGTTGTTCATGTACGCTGGCGTGAACACAAATTGCTTCGCCGCCTCGATGGCCGGTTCGTTGAAGATCTCGGCGTCGCTCTTCAGGACGACCACCTGTTTCGCTTTGCCTTCCCTGTCCACCCAGATCTTCACCCACACCTTCCCTTCGAGTCCTGCGCGCATGGCGAGCTCAGGGTACTTGGGGTCGACTTTCTTGACGACGACCGGTTCCTTTTCCACCGCCACGAAATCGGCCGGCGGCCCGTCCTCGTCGATCCTGATGTCCTGCTGGATTGCCACATCCCCGGCACCCGTCGCATCGCCGATGGGGGCAATCTGGCTCATTTCCGTCTGGGTCGCGATGGTCTGCTCGGCGCTCACTTCGGCGTCGGGCACCGGCACCGGCGCACCGACCGTCGGCTTGGCCGTGGGAGCTGACACGGCGATCGGGGGGGGCGTGTTGGCGCTTGCGATGGACGGCGGAGGACCCAGATCGCTGTACTTCATGATCCGGACGTTCACGGTCGGCGGTTCCTCCGCACTCAGCAAACCGACCAGGTAATAGGAGCCCACGATGACGAGGTGGATCGCCACGGCGATGCCGAGGCCGCTCAGCCAGTACTTCTGGTACAGGGCCTTCAGCTCCGCCGCACCGTACTGGGCACCCTTGTATGCACCTGCAACAGCTACTTGTGCCATGGGTACTCTTCCTCCGTCGTTAAGATTGAACTTTTGCTATAAGGTCCTTGTCCTTCTCCAGCAATGGCGCCAGGCTGAACCTCGTGATGTTCGCAAGATTGAACTCGTCGATCGTGTTGACCATCGTGTTGTACTTGGCGGACCGGTCGATTTTGAGAACCGTGATGAGCTTCGGGTTTGCGATGATCCGCTCCCGCAGGAACGCCCGGAGCTCGTTGAACTCTATCCGTTTCGGCGCATCGAGCGCTATGTTCCAGAAGAGCTCTCCCTTGTCGTTGACCCGTATCGTCAGCAGATTCGACTCGGCCACCTCGATGTTCACATTCGGGTCAGGCGGCAAATTGATTTCCATCGTCTGCGGCCGTGACATCGACGTTGTAAACATGAAGAACGTTAAGAGCAGGAACGCTACATCAACCAGCGGGGTCATGTCGATCCTGATTCCCAGCCGGCGGCCTTTCTTGCGCTTCCCGCGTTTCCCCTTCTTCTTGGGTTGGGCAGCTGCTACTTCTCCTCCTGACATGAGTTATACTCTCCTCAGGCTATTGTTGTTCCCCGACCGACCGTGCAAGGTCGGTAACGAGGTTGAAGCGCGTGATTTGGGTCTTCTGCAGGATGTCCATGACATCCTCGGCGATACCATACTCGGCCCCCTTGTCGCCTTTGATGACCGTGCGCAGTTTCGGGTTGGCGGTGCGCGCCTGGATGAGGTAATTGCCGAGCTGCTCTTTCTTGACTTCAATGCTGGCCTTCAGCGCGTTTTCCGCTCCAAACAGCCGGCCGCGGAGAATCTGCGAATCGAGGCCCAGAAAAATCCGTCCGTCGGGAGCAATGTTGATCGTCGCCACGTCGGATTCCGGCAGCTTGAAATCCGAGTGCGACGACGGAAGGACGATCGTGACCTCATCCTGCGGCTTGAACTGCGTCGTCAGCATGAAGAACGTGAGCAGGAGGAATGCCACATCCACCAGCGGCGTCATGTCAATCACGACGCCCTGTCGGTGCGGTTTGAACTTTGGCATTGGTTCCTCGCTCCGGGTTTAGTCGTTGGTCCGCGTGTTCAGGATCTGCACCACGTTATAGCTCGCTTCGTCGATCATATAGGTGAAATTATCGACCTTGGTGACGAAGAAGTTGTACGCGATGATGCCGATGATGGCCGCGGTCAGCCCGAGCGCCGTGTTGATGAGGGCCTCGGAAATCCCGATGGAAAGCTGGATTGCATCCGGAGCTCCGGCCTTGGCAAGCGCGGTGAAGGCGCGGATCATACCGACCGTCGTGCCGAGCAGCCCGGCCATCGTGGCGATCGAGGCGATCGTCGAGAGCGCGATCAGGTTGCGTTCCAGGAGGGGCGTCTCGAGGCTGGTGGCCTCTTCAATGGCGCGCTGTGTTTCGACCATCCGCTTCTCGGAGTCCAGCTTCTTGTCCTGCACCACCTGTTTGTAGCGCTCGAGGCCTGTGCGGATGATATTGGCTGCGGAGCCGCGCTGCGCATCGCAGATCTTCATGGCTTCGTCGATCTTGCCCGCCATCAGGCTGTTCTGCACCGACTTCAGGAACATGCTGATCGACTGCCGGCCGCTGGCTTTGCGGAGCGAGAAGAGGCGCTCGAAAATCAGGGTGATGTCCATGAGCGTCAGGGTGATCAGGAAGGGGACGACGACGCCGCCCGTGTACACGGTGCCCATCAGGTTGTCCGGCACGGTGCGAAGCTCGCCATTCCTGAAGTTGCCGGGGTTGCCGAGTATGAACACGTAGATCACGATGGCAACGATCGCCGTGATCACAATCACGGAGGTGAGGAAGATGGACTGCTTCATCGATAACTCCTTTGGTGAGTGGTTGTGAGTGGGAAATTATTCCTGGCCGAAACCCGCGACGGCATCTTCACGGGAATCGCAGACGTCGAAGACCAGCGTCAGTTTCGTGATGACGAAGATGTTATTGATGTTCTTGTTGATCCCGCACACCTTCACGTGGCCTTTGTTCTTCGAAAACGTCGTATGAGCCGAGACGAGCACGCCGATCGCAGTGCTGTTCAGATACGTCACCTTGCTCAGGTCGATGATGAGCTTCTTCGTTCCCTGCTCAACAAAATCGGCAACCGCATTCCGCAGCTCATCGGTTTCCTCTCCCCCCACAAGCGAACCCTTGACCTCGATGACCCCTATCTTCCCGCTCTGCAACGTTGTGGTCTTGACTGCCATGGTACCTCCTGGTCTCTGAGCAAATAGTGTGAATGAACGCGCCTTCGTCCGGAAACGGGAATGCAATCTCTTCAGCAATGCAAACCCGGTGCCACCCGGCTGGGAATTATTACAAAAGCCGCCTATCCGTGCATTACCATCAGGTTAGGGGCATCCATCGAGGTGTCCCTTGATGGGTGACATGGATGTTCCATCCTGCAAAATGCAATGCGAAATCTTCCGGAACGAGGTATATAGGGATAACCAAAGGTGAGTGAACCGGTTCCCGCCTCATGCAATTTGCCCGGCTCCCGGCGGGGGGGAAGACGCTGCGCGGTCACTACAGACCGAATTTCTTGCGTTTCCGGTAGAGGGTGGCGGGATCGATCCCGAGGATGGAGGCGGCTTCATCCAGATCGCCGGCAATGCGGAGCACCCGCGCGATGTGCTGCCGCTCGATTTCTTCCAGCGACAGAGGATGATGTGCCGGCCCCGCGAGGAGCTGAAATTCTTCCGGGAGATGGTGCATCTCAACCGGCCCGCCCTTCGCAAGGATCACCGCGCGTTCGATGACGTTCTCCAGCTCCCGCACGTTCCCCTTCCACGGGTAGGTGGTGAGCGCGCGCAGGACGTCCGGCTTCAGCTCGCTGCCGCTTCCCAACCGCGAGAGAAAATGCTGGGCGAGGAGGGGAATGTCTTCGGTGCGTTCGCGGAGGGGCGGGAGCTTCACCCTGACCGCATTCAGCCGGTAGTAGAGGTCATCGCGGAACGTTCCGTTCTTGACCGCCTCCTCAAGGTTCCGGTTGGTCGCGGCAATGACGCGGACGTCCACCCTGCGCGTGGCGGTTTCGCCCACCCGTTCAAGTTCCTTGCTCTGCAGAAACCGCAGGAGCTTGACCTGCGTGGCGGGTGCCACCTCTCCGATTTCGTCGAGGAGCACCGTTCCGCCGTTGGCCGCTTCGAATCTCCCTTCGCGGTCCCGCACCGCACCGGTAAAGGCACCCCGGACGTGTCCGAAGAGCTCGCTCTCGAGGAGCGTCTCCGCAAGGGCGGCGCAATTGACCGTGATGAAAGGATTCTCCGCGCGCGGGCTTTGCTGGTGGATCAGGCGGGCGAGGAGTTCCTTGCCCGTGCCGCTCTCGCCTTCCACCAGGACCGTGATGTTGCTGGCAGCGACCTGCTGCGCCAGGTCCAGCACGCTTTTCATGCGCTCGCTGCGGGTGACGATCACGCCCGTCCCACCCCGCCGTTCCAGTTCCTCCCTGAGCGTCTTCAGCTCTCGCCGCAGCCGGTGGTGTTCGTACACTTTCTCGGCGAAGTGCTGCAGTTCGCCGAACTCGAACGGCTTCTGGAGATAGTCATAGGCGCCGAGTTTGATCGCCTCCACCGCGGAATCGATGCTCCCGTGCGCCGTCATCAGCACCACGGTGGTGTCCGGTGAAATATGCCGGGTCTCGCGCAGCAGCTGCATGCCGTCGATCGGCTGCATCTTGAGATCGAAAAATGCAAGGTCAAAGACGTGCTGCCGGACCGCGTCCAGCGCCTCGAGCGGATCGGCAATGGAGGTCACGTCGAATTCCGCCGACTCCAGGCAGATCCTGACCGTCTTGAGGATATTCTGCTCATCATCGACCAGCAGCACCGAAGCGCGGGGCGTCATGCGTCATGCCTGCGCGACATGGGAGGGTTGACCGACCGGGAGGAGGAAGGAGAAGGTGCTGCCTTTGCCCGGTTCGCTTTCGGCCCAGATCCGCCCGCCATAGATCTCGACGATTTCCTTGGCGATCGCAAGACCGAGTCCCACGCTCCCCGGCGTGATGTCGGCCACGCGCTTAACCTGAACGAATTTGTCGAAGATCCTGTCGAGGTGTTCGCGCGCGATACCGTGGCCGGTGTCCCGGACCTCGATGCGCACCGCGGCGGCATCCTCGCGCGCCGTGATGGTGACGCTCCCGCCCGGATCGGTGTTTTTCAACGCGTTCGTTACGAGGTTCGCGATCACCCAGGAGATCTGTTGTTCATCGGCGATAATATGGGGCAGCCCCCGGGGGACGTCGGTGACCAGCCCGATGTTTTTCTCGTTGAACTGCAGTTGCAGCGGGCGGAGGGAGAACTCGATGACTGCGGCGACGTCGAGATCCTCATTCTTGAGCTGGAGCCTGCCGGATTCCAGTTTGGAGAGCTGCAGGAGCTCGCGCGCGAGTTTTGTCAGCCGGAAGCAGTCCTCGCGTGCGGACGCGATCAGCTCCATCTGTCGGGGGTTCAGGGGACCGAGAATCTGCTGATTCAGGATATCCACCGCCATGTTGACCGACGTCAGGGGCGTGCGGAACTCGTGCGACAGCGTGGCAATGAAGTCGGATTTCATCCTGTCGAGCTCTTTGAACTGCGTGACATCCTGGAGGATGGTCAGCACGCCGCGGAGTGTTCCCTCGCTGTCGCGCAGGGGTGTCACCTTCGGCCGGATGTACAACTGGCGGCCGCCGCGCGCAACCTGGATCACCTGTGGTGACTGGTCCTGCGCGGCGCCGTTCCCGCCCGCGCCGTTCCTGATCAGCGCGAGGATCCGCTCATCGCGCACGACCGAGGAGACCGGCAGGCCCACCGCCCCGGGCGAGGGCGCACCGAACAGGTCCACGACGACGCGATTGGCGTGCACCACGGTCATGGCGGCATCCGTCACGATGATCCCGTCCGCGATGTTCTCGACGATGGCCTCGGACTTCTGCTTTTCCGCGATGATCTGGTCGATGTTCATCTTCTCGAACCGTGTCAGACGCTCGGTCATCTTGTTGAATTCACGGCTGAGCTGTCCGATTTCATCGTCCGAGAGGACGTCAATTTTCAGGTCGAGTTTGCCCGTGCCAATCTGCTTCACGGTTTCCGTCAGATTTTCGGCAGGGGTGATGAAGACCTTGGTCAGCCACGCAGTGGTAATGACGCTGAGGATGAGCGCGACGATGGACGTCAGCATCGTCCCGTACGCGGTCTGGTTGGCAATGGAATGGATCCGGGGCATCGCATTGTACATCGCCGCCTGGTTGATCTCGAAGAGCCGAAAAAGGAGTTCGCGCAGCCGGTCGGAAATGGGCCGGACGTTTTCGTAGAAATACTGCTTTGCTTCGGTCACCGCCCCCTGCTTGCTCCGCGCGGTCATGGAGTCGGCGAGCATCACATAGCGCTGGTACGCCTGCTGGATGGAATCGCGCAGCGGTTCCTGGGACGGGAGGACGACCGACCGGACCGCTTCATTATACCAGTGGAAGAAGTAATCGCGGTTCTCGATCACGTCGCCCCCCACCGTGGGTTCCTCTCCTTCCGTCGCGACCAGCAGCGCATTGTCCTGCCGCTCAAGGGATTTGACCATGTTCTCGGCGGCAAGCACGCTCTGGTAGTTTTCCCCGAGGATGGTCGTGACGCTCGCCCCCAGGCCGTAGAAGTTATAGATGGACCAGAAGCTCGCTCCGAGGTTCAACAACACCAGCAGGGCGAAAGTCCAGACGATCTTGGCGCGGATTGTCTTGATCATCAGAACAGTACTCCCACATACACGCCATGGTTCACCGTGCGGTAATCGAAGGTACCGCCCGCGGACCAGCTCTGGAGCCGGAACCGGTAGCCGGCCGCGAGTCCCTCGAACACGGGAATGCTCCGGAACAGGGCCGATGCCTCGCCGAGGACCGCCGGCGAAGAGGCGCTCCGCATTCCGTACCCCTCAAAACTGTAGTGGATCACACCCGCCGCCGCGAGGGTGATATCGAGGTCCTCCCCCGACGACCGGAATTTCAATCCCGCCCCGATCCCCACGCTCCCGATGTTGAAATGGTCCCGGTCCGCCCCGGCGGACTCGGACTTGCTGAAATCGGCGGCTATCACGATGGGGAAGACAAGCGCGCTTTCGCGCGAGCCGGTGATCGGCACATCATTGGTGAAGACCGCGGAAAGAAACAGGGATGTCCGGGAGCGGCCGCCCAGATCGTACCGGGTATAACCGAACGTCAGATCCACGGGACCCTGCCGCATCATCACAAAGGGCATGAGCCGCGTGTAGCGGATACGGAGCGAATCGGGTGCGTCATTGGTTGCACGGGGCGTAAACTCGCGCGCAAAGACGCCGCCCGCGACGAACCGCGCGACGGACGGTTCGTAGGACCTCCGTTCGAGATACTGTCCGCGGGCGCCGGACGCACCCAGCGCAAGGATCGCGGCCGCCAGGGCACACACGCGCACGTTAGTGTTCAACACCGTTCCTCCTGAGCCGCATGGTTTTCACCCGTCGTTTTTCCACCGCCTCCACCGTGCCGGTCCAGCCGGCAAACCTGAGCTGCGCCCCCTTTTCGGGGACGCGGCCGAGGAGGTGGATCGCATAGCCGCTGACCGTCACCACGTCCTTTGAATCAGGTTCCACGCCGAACATCCGCGCAAACTCGTGCAGGGGCATCGAACCGTCCACGAGATACTCGTTGTCGCTCAGTTTCTGGACCGGAAGCTGCTCCACGTCAAACTCGTCCCGGATATCCCCCACGAGTTCCTCGAGCACGTTCTCAAGCGTGACAAGGCCTGCCGTGCCCCCGTATTCATCCACCGCGATCGCCATCAGGACCCGCTTCGCGAGAAACGCGGTGAGGATCCTTTCCAGCGGCATGGTCTCCGGGACGAAGAGCATCTCCCTCTTGATCTCCAGCAGGCGCGTGCCCTCTCCCCGCTCCCCTTTCAACCGGAACAGGTCCTTCAGGTGAATCATTCCCTGCACGTTGTCGAGGTCCCGCTCACACAACGGATAGCGCGTGAACTGGTTGTCGAGGGCAACCGCCACGTTCTCTTCCAGGCTCTTCTCGGTGGCGAGAAACACCACCGACGTCCGCGGGACCATCACCTCGCGGACGGTCCTGTTCTGCAGGTCCATGGCGTTCAGGAGGATGCTCTTGCCGGTGCTGGAGAATATTTTCCCTTTGCTGAGGAGGAGCCGGAGTTCTTCCTCGGAGTGGGCGATTTCCCCTTCGCTGGCCGGCTCGACGCCGACGGCGCGCAGAAACACGTTCGCCGCGCTGTTCAGAAGCCAGATGAACGGTTTGAACACCAGGAAAAACAGGTGGAGCGGGCGGGCCACAAACAACGTCGTGGGCCGGGCGTGCTGAATTGCCAGCGATTTCGGGGCAAGCTCCCCCAGCACGATGTGCAGAAACGTGATGAGCCCGAACGCAACGGCAAACGACGTCGTGTGCACCACCGCCGTCCCGGCCACCCCTGTCCAGGTGAAGAGCGGCTCCAGGAGCTCCGCGACGAACGGCTCCCCGAGCCATCCCAGCCCCAGACTCGTCACGGTGATCCCGAGCTGGGTCGCAGAGAGATGCGCATCGAGATGCGCGATGAGGTGATGGGCGGTTTTCGCCTTCCGGTTGCCGGATTTCAGCAGCGGTTCGATCTGTGTTGCGCGGACCTTGACGAGGGCGAACTCGGCGGCCACGAAAAAGCCGTTGAGCAGCACGAGGCCGAACACGCCGAGAAGCTTCAGGACTGCAACGATGATATCCATGTCTTATGAAGGTACGGTGCGGGCAATGGTAAATCAAGGCGCCAAAACAGGCCCGCAACCCCTTGTCCGGCTGTCATCTTTCGGTCCAATTGCGTATTTTCCATTCAAAATGCACACGTCGCACACCACAACGCCGCTCCCCATGCGATTCTCCGTCAGCCTCCTCATCGTCGTGCTCGCCGTCCTGGCCGCCTGTTCCCGGGAGAACAAACCGGAAACCGATCTTGTCACATTTCCGCTCCGCGGGGAAGTCGTGGGGATCGATACAGCGGCGGCGGCGGTCACCGTCGCCCACGAGCCGATTCCCAACTACATGAACGCCATGACCATGCCGTTTAAGGTCAAGAACAGGGCGCTCCTTCAGCCGCTTGCCGTGGGAGACACCATCGATGCAACCCTTGCGGTGTCGCGGACGGAGAGCTGGCTCGAGACCATCACCGTGCGGGGGCGTGGGGAATCGCCGCGCACGCTCACCGCAGGGGAGATCATCACCGCAAAAGTGTTCAGAACGGGGGAGCAATTTCCGGACGAGACGCTCCTCAATCAGGAAGGTGCCGTACTCAGGTTCAGCCAGTTCCGGGGGAAGGCCGTCGGCGTTACATTCATTTATACCCGCTGTCCCCTGCCGGACTACTGCATCCGGATGAGCAACCATTTTGCGCGCGTGCAGAAGCTGCTTGCGCAGGATGCCGCACTGGCGGGGCGCTGGCATCTGATTTCGGTCAGTTTCGACCCTCAATTCGACCGGCCGGCGACGCTCCGCCGTTACGGTACGGGGTACGGGGCGGACTTTTCAACGTGGGATTTCGCAACAGACCCGGACACGGCGGGAACAATGATTCTCCGGATTGCCGACGG